>Ga0194118_10003235_pt1 | contig 19268 bp, 24 predicted proteins | sample TA2MahsurfametaG_2_FD_148662 | JGI IMG/M metagenome (GOLD analysis project Ga0194118, IMG submission 148662) | Freshwater microbial communities from Lake Tanganyika, Tanzania - TA2015013 Mahale N5 surface | ecosystem: Environmental > Aquatic > Freshwater > Lake | place: Tanzania: Lake...
GCGAACTGGTTCTGGCCTGGGACGGCCGCCAGCTGCTGCGCCAGCGCCTGCAGCCCCTGCCGCCCGAGCGCTTTCGGTTTGCCACCGCCAGCTTTGGTCTGCTCGAGAGCCTTGAGCCCGCCCCGCTGGCCGCGGCGGCCAGCGGCCCCGGTCCTGGCGAACTTGAGCTGGCGGTGGAGGCCACCGGCCTCAACTTCCGCGATGTGCTCAACGCCCTTGGCCTGCTGCGGGCCTACAGCCGCCAGCTGGGCCTCGATGAGGCGGCCCAGGTGCCCTTTGGCGGCGAATGCGTCGGCACCGTGACCGCCGTCGGTGCCGGCGTCGACCCCAGCCTGCTCGGCAGCCGCATGCTGGCGGCTCTGGCTGTTGGCAGCCTGGCCAGCCACGTCACCACCCGCGCCGAGCTGTGCGTGCCGTTGCCCCCCAGCCTCAGTGCGGCCGAGGGGGCCAGCGTCAGCACCGCCTTCCTGACGGCCATCTACGGCCTCGACACCCTCGCCGGCCTGAAGACAGGCGAAACCGTTCTGATCCACGCGGCGGCTGGCGGCGTCGGTCAGGCGGCGGTGCAGGTGGCCCTGCGCGCCGGTGCCCGGGTGCTGGCTACGGCCAGTGCACCCAAGCAGCAGGCCCTGCTGGCCCAGGGCGTCGAGGCGGTGTTCGACTCGCGCAGCCTTGATTTTGCTGAGCAGGTGCAGGCCCACACCGGTGGCCGCGGCGTCGACGTGCTGCTCAACAGCCTCAAGGGCGAGTGGGTCGACGCCAGCTTCGAGGCCCTGGCCGAGGGCGGCCGCTTTGTCGAACTCGGCAAGATCGAGATCTGGAGCCGCCAGGACGCCGCCGAGCGCCGCCCTGATGCGCGCTACCTGCCCTTTGACCTGCTGGAGGTGGCCGCCGCTGAGCCCCAGCGCATCCGCGGCCTGCTCGAGCAGCTGCTGGCCGACCTGGATGCCGGCCGCTATCAGCTGTTGCAGATCCAGGAGTTTTCGATCAGCCAGAGCGTCGAGGCCTTCAGGCTCATGGCCCAGGCCCGCCACGTCGGCAAGGTCGTCATCACCAACCCCGAGGCCATCGCGGCATCGGCAGCGGCAACGTCAACAACGCCCGCCACCATCTCGTCTGAGGCGACCTACCTGATCACTGGCGCCTTGGGCGGTCTGGGCTTGCAGCTCTGCCAGTGGCTGGCCGATCAGGGGGCCACGTCCCTGCTGCTGGTCGCACGCTCGGCCGCGAGCCCCTCTGGGCAGGCACAGCGGCTGCTCGCTCAACTGGCCGATCGGGGGGTGACCTGCAGCCTGATCCCCTGCGACCTGGCAGCCACCGGGGCCGCCGCAGCCCAAGCAGAGCAGACCCTGGCCGTAGCACTGGAAGCTGTGGAGCCCGGCAAGCCCCTGCGCGGCGTGTTCCACGCCGCAGGCACCCTCGATGACGGCCTCATCGACACCCAAACCCCCGAGCGCCTGGCAGCTGTGCTGGCCCCCAAACTGGGCGGCTGGCAACTGCTCGAGCGCACTTTTGCCAAGGTGGGCGCCGCAGCAAAGGCCACCACCAAGCCCTTTGTGGTCCACTTCTCTTCGATGGCGTCGCTGCTGGGATCCCCCGGCCAGAGCAACTACTGCGCCGCCAACGGCGCCCTCGATGCCCTGGCCAGTGATGTAGCGGCAGCTCCTGATATTGAATCCCAAACCCAGGAGTCCCTGCACTGGGGGCGTCAGCTCTCGATCCAGTGGGGCCCCTGGGATGGCGCCGGCATGGCGGGTGCGCTGGGTGATCGCGAGCGCCAGCGCTTTGAAGCTCTGGGTGTGCACCTCTTGCCCCCCGCTGCTGCTTTTGAAGCGTTGGGCCTGCTGTTGCGCCGCGGCGCAACAGGCGCGGTCGGCGTGCTTGATCTCGACTGGCCGCGCCTGGCAAGCCAGGCCACTGCCCGCCAGGCGGTGCAGCTCCAAGCTTTGGTGGATCGCCACAAGTCCCATGCGGCTGCCGGCGGCGCTGCCGCTGCCGCAGCCGAGACCCCGGCCTATCTCAAGGTGCTCGAGGAAACGCCGCCCCTCGAACGCCAGGCCGTGCTGGTGGGCTTTGTGCAGCAGCAATTGGCCAAGGTCATGGGCGTCGGCGATCCGCAGCAGATTGACCCGGGCGAGCCCCTGTTCAACATGGGCCTCGATTCATTGATGGCTCTCGAGCTCACGGTGCTGCTCGAGAAAAATCTGGGGGTGCGGCTCACCGAATCGCTGGTGTTTGAGCATCCCACCGTCGACGATCTGGTGCGCTACTTCCTGGGCGAGGTGCTCTTCCCTGAGCACACCCCGTCAGGTCACACCACATCTGGTGTCTCGGAGGCCCAAAAACAGCCCTCTGCTGTAAGGGCGCCCAAACAACAGTCCCAAGCGCGCGACGCCAACCTCTCAGACGATTCAGCAGCAACCGCGCCCACCGACTGGGACCAGCAGGTGGCCGATGTGGCGGCGATGGACACGGCTGATTTGCTCAAGCAGCTGCGCGGCGAATAACTCAGCCCTGCTCCATCAGCTTTTTGAGGATCGTCATCGACTGGCGCAGGTTGGTTTCCATCAGTTCGAAGTACAGCGGCCGCACGAAGCCGGGCACCACCGGATCCACCTCGATCTGGTGCCGCAGCAGCACGCCGCCGGCCACGGGGGTGATGCTCCAGTTGCCGCGCAGCTCGCGGATCTGGTCGCCGCGCACCAGCTCGTAGCTCAGCTGGCGGGGCGCTGATTCGCGCATGCTCAGCACCGCCTTGATGCGCCGCCCAAAGGTGTACGGGGCCTGGTAGGTCTGCTGCACCTCCACCACAGGTCCGGTGCGGCGCAGCACCTTGGCCTCCTTGATGTCGGGCATTACGCCTGCCATCGCCTCGTAATTGACCAGCACTGCCCAGGCGCGCTGGGGTGGCGCCGCCACAAACACGCTGGCGCTGTAGTTGCCCTGGTTGCCCTTCAGGCTTGGCTTGGCGCCAGGGTTCTGGGCCACCAAGGTGGCCGCTGGGCTGCGACTCACGGCAGCCGTTGCAACTGCTGCATGGCCCGGGGGCCAGCTCCCCAGGCCAGCTACGCTCAGCAGCGCGGCCGCCTGCAGCAAGAACTGGACGGGGATTCGACAGCGGTGCCGCAGAGCGATCAAAACGACCTTCCTCAACGCGTTTATTTTCTCAGCGGTTTCGACCCCCGCGGTTCTTCGTTTTATTACCGCCTGTTCGTCGAGCAGCTCAAGGCCTACGCCTTGCGCACGGGCCGTCGGCTCAGGGTGGGCCGCCGCCGCGGTCAGTCCGACCCCCTGCTCAGCAGCTGGCATGTGGAGGAAGGTGCCAACACCGTCCTCGAGGTGGTGTTCCTCCACTGGGACGACATCGTGCGCGAGCACTGGCCCCGCAACCCCCTGGTGATCGCCTGGCAGGGCTTTCGCTTTGCGCTTTGGTATGTGCTGCGGGGGGGGCTTGTGCGCATCGCCCGCATGTGCCCCTCGGTGGCGCTGTGCGGCTTCTATCCGCTGCTGTTCTTCGGCTTCTGTGGTCTGGTGCTGCTGGGGGTGTGGCTTGTGCTGCGCGCTCTGCTGGCGGGCGCCGTTGGCGGGGCGGCGGCGGTGGTCGTCGCCTCCTTGGCAGTGGTGGCGCTGGTGCCGGCCTGCTGGCGCCTGGCCGATCAGCAGGGGGTGGTGTGGCTGTTTCGCTCGATTTTGTTCACCCACCAGCTGGGCCAGGCCCGCGATGCCGCCCTGCGCCCCAGGCTGATCGAGCTGGCCCAGCGCATCGTCGCCATCGAGGGCGCCGCCCCCGCCCGGCGGGTGCAGCTGGTGGGCCACAGCTCTGGCAGTTTTGTAATGGCCATGCTGGCGGCTGAGCTGCGCCGCCAGCCGGCCTTTGAGGCCGAACTGGCACCCCGCCTCAGCCTGCTGAGCCTGGGCCAAAACCTGTCCAACCTGGCGGTGCACAAGGGCGCCGCCGCCTTCCACAACGACCTGCGCACCCTGGCCGCCGTGCCGCGCCTGCCCTGGCGCGACATCACCTCAAGCGACGACTATCTGTGCTTTGCGGGGGTCGACCCCTACCGCAGCTGCCGCATCGCCATCGAGCCGCCGGCCTACCCGCAGCTCGAGCGCATTCGGCTGGCCCAGCGCCTGGGCCTGGGCAGCTGGTGGGCCCTGATCACCAACCAGTTCCCCTTGCATTTCGAGTACCTGCACACGGCGCCGCCCGAGCGGCAGGGGGGCTTTGACTACTTCGAGGAGCTGCTGGCAGAGCGGTCATGACCGAACCCGTTTACCCGCGGCCGGCGCCCTACAAGAAGCACTTTTTCTGGCGGCTGCTCAAGGGGCTGCACAGCTGGTTTGGCCTGCTGAGCGATGTGGATTTCCAGATCCCCATTGGCTCGGTGCAGTTCCTCGGGCTCAACCTGTTTCTGGTCAACGACCCGGCCACGGTCAAGCGGCTGATGGTCGATGAGGTCGAGGATTTTCCCAAGCACCCCTACACGCTTTGGATCCTCGAGCCGTTGATCGGCCGGGCGATCTTCTCGGTCAATGGTCCCGAATGGGCCCGCCAGCGCCGGCTTGTCGATCAGGCGTTTCAGGTGGCGCAGCTGCGCCGGGTGCTGCCCCAGATGCAGGGCGCCGTGGAGGCGATGGTGGCCCGGCTCGATGGGGCAATCGCTGGCCGCGACACCGAGCCCGTCACCGTCGAGATCGACGAAGCGATGACCCTGGTCACCGCCGATGTGATCGTGCGCACAATCCTCTCGCGCCCGCTCGAGGCGGCCGAGGCGGCTGGCATCTTTGATGCCTTCGCCCGCTACCAGCGGCGTGCTGGCCAGGCGCTGATGCTGCGCTTTCTGCGCTTGCCCCAAGACAAGCTGCAGGCCTACCTGGGCCGCCATGCGCGCACGATCCGCGGCTGGATTCGCGAGGCGATTGACGTGCGGTTGTCTGGCGAGGCTTCGCCGAGCTCTGACCAGGCTCCCCTCTCAGACGCGCCTCAGGACCTGCTGCAGGCCCTGATCGAGGCGCGCGACCCTGATGGTGGCGGCAGTTTCAGCCGCGAGGAGCTGCTCGATCAGGTCTGCTTTTTGTTTTTGGCGGGTCACGAGACCTCCGCCAGCTCCCTGGGCATGGCGGTGTATTTGCTGAGCTGTTTTCCCGAGGCTCAGGCTCGCCTGCGCGCTGAGCTGCAGGAGCTGTTGGGCGCTCAAGCCGGCGCGCCTGAGGGCACGTCTGCAGATGCTCCTGGCTGCTCTGACCGTCCGTTGACATTTGAAGACCTGCGCCAGCTGCCCTATGCGGCGGCGGTGTTCAACGAGACCCTGCGGCTCTACCCACCGGTGAGCTTTTTCATCCGTGAGTCGCAGCACGAGGGCGAGTTGGTGGATCGGCGCTGCCCGATGCGCTCGCTGGTCACGATCTCCCCTTGGGTGGTGCAACGCCAACAGGGCCAGTGGCCCCAGCCCCATGCCTTTGACCCGAATCGCTTTTTGAGCGATTCGGCCGCATCAGCGGTGCAAAGCTCCCAGAACCGCCAACTCGCCCGCGATGTGTGGCTGCCGTATGGGCTAGGGCCGCGCAAATGCCCCGGGGCTGCCTTTGCCCTCCAGGAGGCACAGCTGGTGCTGGCAGAGCTCGTGCGCCGCTATGAACTGCTGCCCGCCGACGGACCCGCCCCCGACCTGGTCGGGCGCCTGACCCTGCGCTCGCGCAACGGCATCCGTGTCAGGCTGCGGCGTTTGCCTACGATGATGATGTCATCAGATAACGTCATCATCGATGCGCACGATCATCGATCTGCCAGACACTGATCGTGCGGCGCTTGACGCGCAGTGCCTGCAACGGGGACTGTCCCGTGCCGAGGCGATGCGCCAGGCCCTGCGCCTATGGCTGCAGCAGCAGAGCCCAAACACCGGCAGCGTGTTTGGGCTCTGGGCTGATCGCGAGCCAGACGCGGTTGCAATGCAGCAGGCTCTGCGGGATGAGTGGTCAGGCCGGTGATGCACCTCCTCGACACCAACATCCTGATCGACGTGCTGCGTGGGGAACAAGAGGCCCGCGCTTGGCTTGAACAGCAGCAGCGCCCTGCCATCAGCGTGATCACCTGGATTGAGGTCTTGGTGGGCTGCCGTCCTGAGGAGACTCCGGTTGTTGAGTCTTGGCTGGAGAGTTTTGATCGCCTGGCGATCGATCAGGCAGTCGCTGCTCTCACAGTGACTCTCAGGCAGCGCCATGGCCTCAAGATTCCTGACGCCATCATCCTGGCGACGGCGCAACACCATGGGTTGCAACTGGTCACCCGCAATGTGCGCGACTTCCCGTTGGCCTTGGGATCGGTGCTGCACCCTTATTGCCTGTGACGCCACGGCATGCGTTGGGATTCATCCCGCTGAGCGTCCTGATTAGCCTGAAGAGGATCGCAAGCCGTTCATGGGTCTGATCTGGGGCGAGGTTGTGCTCAGCAACCCCGTGCGAGTTGACCTGGCGCCGCTACCAGTGCGTGCGATGGCCGATTCTGGGGCCGTGCATCTGTGCATCCCTGAGCATGTGGCCTTGCAGTTGCAGCTGCAGGAGCTGGAGCGGCGGGAGGTGGTGCTCGCCGATGGCCACCGCCGCACAGTTCCCTACATGGGCCCGATCGAGGTGCGTTTTGCCAACCGCCGCTGTTTCACCGGTGCGATGGTGCTGGGCGATGAGGTGCTGCTGGGCGCGATCCCCATGGAAGACATGGATCTGGTACTGAAGCCCCAGCTCCAATCAATCGCTGTGAATCCGGCCAGTCCGAACATTCCGTTGAGCCAGGCACGCTAGTCCTGTGGTGTTCGCGAGTCGTCGGACTGGGGTGCGGGGTGTTTCCCTGGGCCCTTGCAAGATTGGCCCATTTTTGGGCCTTTCTGACACCACATCTGGTGTGTGCCACTGGCCCGGGGGATCGGTGTTCCGATCCGTCCTCCACCACGGCTAACGAGAAGTACGACAGAATGCATCACAGTTCATGACCCCATGTTGTATGGCGGCATTCAGTCTGCGGTTGCCCCAGGAGCTGGAGCGCAGGTTGGGCGAGGAAGCCCGTCATTGCGGCCGGCCACGTTCAGAGCTGATCCGTGAAGCGCTTGAGCAGCTGCTCCGCAGCCGGGAACAGGAGCGTTTTATGGCAGGGCTCGTTGCAGCTGCCGAGGTGCTGGCAAGCGATCCTTCTGCGCGTGCCGAAAGCCTGGCGGTCGCCGCTGATTTCCTCACTGCTGACAACGAAGCCCTGGCATTGGCGGAGAGGGGTGCTGATGCGCCGCGGTGAGATCTGGGTGGCGCGCCTGAATCCGAATCAGGGCGCCGAGGTGGGCAAGCTGCGCCCGGTGGTGATCATTCAGGCCGATCTGATCATCCAGGCTGGGCTGGCAACAGTGATCGTGGTGCCACTCACCACCCAACATCGCCCCGGCGCCAGGGCGCTGAGAGTGCCGATCCGCGCCCGTGATCGTCTGGTCTCAGATTCACTAGCGATGGCTGATCAGCCGCGCGCTCTCGATCGCTCACGGTTGGGCGATGGCCCCCTCACGATCCTGACGGCTGAGGAACTGGCGGAGCTGGAGCGGGCACTGCTGGGTGTGCTGGGCATCGGCTTCGCCATCTGACCCCGCGCTTTAAAACTGCACGGTGACTTTGCCGCCGATGCGGATCTGGTCGGTGCCCAGCAGTTGGCCCAGGTCCAGCAGGCCGCTGGCGTTGCCGGCGTAGAGGTCCACGGCGGTGGTGGGGCCGGCCAGCCAGCGCAGGGCCAGGGTGCCGTTGGTGCCGTTCGGGCCGCCGAAGCTGGTGGCCACGGCGTTCACTTCCGGTATCAGCTGGAAGCTCTTGCCGAGCTGAATGTTGGCGCTGAGGCCCACGCCCCAGGGGGTGCCCAGGCCGCTCCAGGCCAGTTTGGGGTTCAGGTTGAAGGCCAGCCAGGGCGTGGCTTCCCAGGTGTTGACCGTCTCAAAGAACAGGTAGCCCTGGTAGCTGCTGGAGTCAAAGTTGCGGCCCACGGTGATGCGCCCGGCCGCCCACAGCGGCAGCCCCGGCGTCGGGCGAAACACCATCGCCTTGCCGCCAAAGCGCACGTTGCGGTTGCCGGGACCCAGGTAGGTGTTCAAAAAGCTGGCGGCGTCACTGCCCGCGGCCTGACCCGTGGCGACGGCACCCGCATTCCCATAGGTGCCCCCGGCAATCTCGAACTGAAAGTCGTTCGAGGCCGAGTAGCTGGCTGAACCGAACACGTTGCCCAGCGAGTCGGCGTTGGCCCACAGCGCGGTGGTGCCATCGGGCGGCAGCACGGCGGTGCTGACGCTCACGCCCCCCAGGGCCAGGCTGCGCTGCCTGGGCGTGAAGCGCACCTTGGGTGAGTCGGGCGCCGTGGGTGTCCAGACAAAGCGGCCGCTCAGCATCGGCTCGCTGGGGGCGCTGGGCAGGGCCAAGATCGCCGTGGCCGGTGTCAGGCCGTAGCCGTTGGTGACGGCCGCCTCCAGGCCAATGCGGGGGTTGACGGCGTAGTTGGCCCCCACGCTCACAATCGGCACCCGGTAGTAGCTGAGGCTGCCGTCAAAGGCGTTGTTGCCGGGGCCCAGGGGCACCTGCACCGACGAAAACAGGTTCAGCTGGTTGCCAATGCGGTAGGTGCTGCCGGCACCAATGCTGATGTTGGTGCCGTAGAAGCTGCCGGCGCCGCCCTGGCCGGCGCCCTGGGTGTCGGGCAGCCAGCTCACCGCGGGCACCAGACTCAGCTGCCAGCGGGGCACGGGCCGCCAGCTCAGCGGCAGGCTCAGGGCGCCGATCCAGTTGCGGGTCAGCACCCGCTGGCCGCTGGTGTTGAAGATGTTGTCGCTTGCCCCTGCGCAGGCGTTGCTGAAGCAACCGCCGCTGCCCACGGTGAAGATCTCGGCCGAGGCTTCTGCCGCCAGGGCCCAGGTTTTGCCGCCCGCCAGCTGGCCGCGCACGGCGGCGCCGGCCACGGTCCAGAGGTTGGCGGGCTGGGTGGGCCGCACCGTGATCGGTGCAAACAGCGGGTCGTCGGCGTAGGTGTAGTACGCCGACAGCAGCCACTGGTTGTTGATCGCCAGGTCGGCCCTGAAGCCGTAGTTCTGGTTGCCGCTGCCGCCAGCGGCGCCGCCTGTGCCCGGGCTCACCTGTTGAAAGCTGAGCTGGCCGCCGCCGTCTTCCAGAAACGTGGCGACGGGTAGTTGGCCCAGGCGCAGCAGTGGCACATAACTCTCGGCCGGGGGCTGCAGGTACTGCCGCATCTGCTCGGCCTGCTGGGCCGTCAGTGGCACCTGGCTGGGCGGGTTGAGCGGCAGCGGCCCCTCGCTGGGCTGGCGCACGGTCCAGTTGGGGCGCACGGTTGGCACTGCGGGCAGTGGGGTCCACACCACCGGCGCCGGCCGGGCGCCTGCACTGCCCGGGATCGGCACAAAGCTGGGCGGCCCGGCAGGGGGCGCCTGCTGGGGCACGGGCTGCCAACGCACCAGAGGTGCGGGTGCGGCTTCAGGCTGCATTGCTGATCAGCAGCAGCCCGGCCACGGGGCGCCCCTGCAGCTGCAGGTTCTGCTGCAGCTGGGCCAGGGCGTGGCGGCTGGCGGCGCCGGGAGCTGCCAGCAGCAGCTGGGCGTTGCAGCGGGCCGCGGCGGCCAGGTCGCTGGTCAGCAGCACCTGGGCGGCGTGGTCGGCGGCCTGCAGGGCGCTCTGCAACAGCTGGGTCACGTCACTGGCCTCAGCCGGCGCCCCGGCGGGCACCAGGGCCACCTGCACGGCGCCGGCCAGGGGCCCCTGGGCCAGCAGGGCCAGGGTGGCGGGCCACGCCTGGGGCTCGGCAGGCTCCAGGGTCGCCAGCAGCGGGTAGGGCAGCAGCTGGCGCAGCTCGTCAAGGGCAAACACCTGGCCGCTGCGGCGGTCGGCCACCAGGGCGCCGCCGCTGCCCAGCACCAGGCCCGCCAGCAGCCCCAGGGCCAGGTTGCGGGCCGGCTTGGGCGACACGGGCCGCTCCAGCACGCTGGGGGTTGAGATCAACTCCCAGGGCTGGGTGGCGCGGGCCTGCTCGAGCTGCAGGCTCAGCAGCGTGTTTTCCAGGCTGTCGAGGGTGGCGTTGTCGCGTTTGGCGATGCGCTCCAGCTCCTGGTAGCGCACCAGCACCTCCTGGGCTTGGTCTTTGCTCAGGGGCTGCTGACCAGGCAGGGCCAGGTTGCCACCAGCGGTGCTTTCGATGTAGCGGCGCATGGCATCGCGCTCGCGCTGCAGCGCCTTGATGCTGGGGTCCCGATTGGTGAACTGCTGCTGGCGGCGGATCAGCTCCTGGTTGATCGCCGCCAGCTGGCCCAGCGGGTCGCCCTGGGCGTTGAGGCTTGAGCTGGCGTTGCTGCCTCCCCCGCTGATGTTCACAGCTGGGACCTGATTGCCCCCTTTGGCGGTGCTACTCAGCAGCTTCGACACGTCGATGCCGGTGCTGGCGATGCTGCCGCCCTGGCTTGAGATGCCGTAGCGCACCGCATAGGTATCACGGGCGCGGCTGGAAGCGGCAGCCTGCTGGCGGTAGCGGCTGACCTGCTCGCGGGCATAGGTCAGCCCGTTTTGAATCGATTTGCGGCGATCGCGGCCTGAATAGTCCTGATAGGCCAGTGAGATGCGCTGCAGCACCGGCAGCACCAGGGGGCGTTCGGTGTCTTGGTAGCTGATATTGAGCACCGAGGTGCCCTTCTCGAGCTTCACCTTGAGGTTGTCCTTGACCCACTTGGGGAAGGTCAGCTTGCCGGTCGGTTCGCCGGCCTGGGCCTTACTGGTTTTGACCAGATCAAACACTGGCCGCAGCACCAGCGGGCTTTCGAGGATCTTGACTTCGGTCTCGAGCTCGCTGCCACCGCCTGCAGCACCGCCCAGGCCGGCCAACTGGGCCAGCATGGGGTTGGCCGCCGCCAGGGAGCTCAGGCCGCCACCGTAAGACTCTTTTTGGGCCAGCACAATCTGAAACTCCCCTTCCCACACCGGTTTGCTGATCGCCGTGACGCCGGCAGCGGCGAGGATCCCCAGCGCCCCCCCGCCCACGATCCAGGGCCAGCGGCGCAGCAGGGCGCCGCCCAGCTGGCGCAGGTCAATCTCGTCGTCAGCAACAGGGGTGGGTCGGGCGTCCATCAGGGCTTGAACAGGCTGTAGACCGAATAGATGCCCACGGCGGGGCCGGTGATCTCGTTGAGCACTTCAACGCTGGCTGAGAACAGCGAATCGTTGATGCGCACCACGTCACCGCTCATCAGCACGGGGTTTTTGTAGTCGCCAGCCTGGGCGCTGGCGCTGTAGCCAAACAGGCGCCGGTCGGTGGCGCCATCGGGGCTGAAGCGCAAGAACTCCACTTGCCCGCGCAAAATCTTGGCCCCACCGGCGCTGGCGATCGCTTGGTTGAGCGTGGCGCCCTGGGGCAGGCTCTGGGGGCCGGGTTCTTTGACCCGGCCGCTCACAAACACCTCGACGTAGTCGGGCGACAGGTTGGTGCGGCTGGCGGCCAGCAGCTGCTCGCGCAGCACCTGGGGCGAGCGGGCGACGCTGATCACATCGCCGTCATAGAGGCGAATGTTGACACTCTCGTCGCCATTGGTGACCAGTTGCAAAAAGTCGACCTGGGCCTGCATTTTGCCGCCACCGGCGCTAAGCGGCTGCTTGCGCACCACCTGCACGGCAGCCAGGTTCGAATAGGGCGTAACCCCCTGGGCGGCCCGCAGCGCGTCAAACAGGGTGGGCCAGCGCAGCGGCTGGGCGCTGACGCCCTGCAGGGTGGTGATGTCATCGGGGGCGCTGCGCTGCAGCCGCACCCGGGCCGCTGCAAAGTCTTGTAACGAGGTGGTCTGGCGGCGGGTGTCGAGCGGTGAAGTGCCCTCGCGAATGCTCAGCTCGTCGGCCAGCTTCTGGGGGCCCGAGAGCAGGTAGTAGCCGGGGCGGGTGATCTCCCCGCCCACGTACACCCGCACGGCCCGAAAGCCCACGGGCCGCACATAGAGCTGGGGGCTCTTGACGTAGGCCTTGAACTGCTCGGTGAGGAAGTAGCGCAGCTCTTCCACCGTCAGCCCTTCCACATACAGGGCCCGCAGCCGCGGCAGGTACAGGGTGCCGTCAGGGCCGATCGAGAAGCGCCCGCTCAACTCCGGAATGTTGAGCAGCTCGACCTCCAGGCTGTCGCCCGGCCCCAGGATGTAGGCGTCGTAGCTGGGGCGCAGGGCTTGGGCAGGGGTGGCTGGCTTGGGCTGGGGTTTGGTCTGCGCCCAGCCCGCCAGCGGCAGGGCGGCCAGGCTCAGCGTGGCCAGGCACCCGGCCCAGAGGCGGTGCTGCATTGGAAATCGGCTCTGCCGCAACTGCGCTGCATCCATGGCTGGCCCAACTTATCGCGACTGGCCGGATGCGCAGGCTGCATCAGCGGCTGGTGCCTAGGTCCTGACCATGCGAACGTAATGCATGGTGCTGCACGAGACGGTTGAGCTCAGCTCCTGTTCGTCCACCCGCGGCAGGCCCATGGTGCTACAGCGGCTAAAATTGCAGCACAATGAGCGATATCGGTGAAAGAGCTCAACATTCGTGAGATGCGCGCCGCTCTCGGTCAGCTGGCCGAGTTGGTCGCTGCAGAGGGCGAGCTGGTCATCCGTCGGCGAGGTGAGCCGATTGCGCGGGTTCTGCCGATGACGCAGCAACGCCGTCCCCCCGACCATGCCGACCTTCGTCAGCGCATGCCGTTGTTGAAGACCACCTCAGCTGAGCTGATCCGCAGCGAGCGTGATGAGCGCTAAGCGTGATGAGTGCCGAAAAACGTGCCTATCTCGACACCAGTGCACTGGCGAAGTGGTACCTCAACGAAGCCGGTTCTCAGGCTTTTGTGAATTTTTTGCAGGGGCTTGATTCAGCTGTGATCAGCAGCCTCACTGTCACAGAGATGCGCTCTTTGCTGAGTCGCCGCCGGCGCATGGGGGACCTTTCGGTTCAACTGGAGTCTGTGCTGTTTGCAGCCCTTCTCGACGATATCGATCGCGGCTGGTTGCAGCGGTATCCGCTGGATGATGCACGTTTTGCCGAAGCCACAACGCTGATCACGCGTTATCCAGAGCATCCCCTGCGCACGCTGGATGCCTTGCATTTGGCGGTGGTGGCTGATCTGGGGGTTCCGATGCTTGCCACGGCCGATGGCGTGATGGCTGATGCAGCCGTGAGCATGGGTCTGCAGGTTGTGCGGTTTTGAAGGGGGCTTCCCCCTGACCCGTCAGGCGTCCTAGCTGTGTAGTCCCACCAGGTTGTTCAGCAGCTGACAAAGGGGTGTGAGGTCGTCATGGTCCGGGTGTCACCGCCGACCCACAGACCTCACACACCATGCATACCCACCCGAATGCCCGGCTGACAGCCCTGGGCAGGGAACGGTTGGTTCGTCGTCACATTGACGAGCACGTCCCTCTGGCTGAACTGGCCTGCCAGGCAGGGATCAGCCTGCGCACCGCCTACAAGTGGCTCGCCAGGTTCCGCTCAGGCGGTCCAGCGGCACTGGTGGATCGACGCAGTGTTCGCCGCACCCAGCGGCGGACGCTCGATCCACAGCAACTGCAGCAGGCCACTGCACTCCGTCACGAGCGCTGCACCATGCGTCGCATCGCCAAAGCACTGGCCGCACCGCTGTCCACCACTCAACGCTGGCTCAAGTCGATGGGTCTGGGTCGGCTCAAGAACCTGCAGCCCAAGGAACCTGTTCGCCGTTACTAGTGGGCTCAGCCAGGCGACATGATCCACGTCGACACCAAACAGTTGGCGCGCTTTGAACGGGTGGGCCACCGCATCACGGGTGATCGGCGGTTGGGTTGCTCACCCGGTGCTGGCTACGAAAAAGCCCATGTGGCCGTGGATGACGCCACAAGGCTGGCCTACGTCGAGGTCTTGCCGGATGAGCAGCAGGCCACCACGGTGGGCTTTCTTGTGAGGGCTGTGAGCTGGTTCAACAGCCAGGGCATCACCTGCCAAAGAGTGCTTTCAGACAACGGCAGCGCCTACCGCTCCAAGCAGTGGCGTCAGGCCTGCGGTGCAATGGGCTTGAAAGCAAAGCGCACCAGGGCCTACAGGCCCCAGACCAACGGAAAGGCAGAGCGGTTCATCAAGACCCTGCAGGCCGAATGGGCCTACGCCATGCCGTTCACCAGTTCAGAGGAGCGCAAGCGGTGGCTGCCGCGGTATCTCTCGATCTATAACGGCCGTAGGTGCCACATGGCCATCGGCGGCCGCACTCCCTTTCAGCAGCTCCAACGGCTGCGGGTCACTGAATGACCTGGTGAGAAAACACACCTAGCCCGAACGAACCGCTCAGCCGCTTGCAGCCAACGAGGCCCCGAACCCACCAAGCCCCGGACGGGTTGCAGCCCCAAACCTAGGCCGCAACACCCTGTTCGACAAGCAGCACCAGCCTGAGCTGCTGCCCTTGTCGACGAAGTCGCTGGACCTTCTGCGTCCGTGCAGGGTTCTGTACAACTTGTACAGATCTGCACTGCAGCACGTCTGCCGCCATGGCTGCCAGCGACAAGCTCTTCTACTGGGTGTTCCAGCGCCGCCCCGACCGGATCCTGGAGCTGCTGCCCGAGCTGGCGGCCGGCGGCGGTGGCTATCGCTTCTCAGCGCCGGTGTTGAAAGAACGGGAGCGGCGGCTGGATGGCCTACTCCAGCCCCCTGATGCAATTGGTGAGCAGCCGCCGCAGCCGGCGGTGATCCTGGAGGCCCAGATGCAGGCCGATCAGGGCTTCTTGCGGCGGCTCTATGCCGAGAGTGCCATGCTGATCGAGCAGGAAGCCCAGATCGAGCATTGGCGAGTTGTGGTGCTCTGCCCCAACCGAAACTGAATTTCGGGCGGCCACTGGCGGTGGCTGAATTCCTGCGCGAGCGGGTGCAGTGGATCGAGCTGGAGCCCGCCGCCACCGATCCCACAGCGCCGCCATTGCTGCGGGCCCTGGCGCTGCTGGTGCAGCCGGAGGAGCAAATCCCCGCCAGCAGCGCCGAGATCCGCGCAGAGGTGGCCGGTACGGCCCAGGAGCAGGAGCTGGCCGATGTGATCGCCGCTACGCTGATCAGCAGGTTCAACGGCCGTTCCATCTCCCAGCTGTGTGCCATGGGCAGCATCACCGTCGATGAGTTCACGCAAAGCGTGGCCTACCGCGAGATCTTTGGCCAAGGCCGCCAGGAAGGCCGCCAGGAAGGCCGCAAGGAAGGCCTTCAGGAGGGCGAAGCCCGCGAAGCCGCCAAGGTGACCCTACGCCTCCTCAACCGCCGCTGCGGCCCGCTCAGCGAGGCCACCACCACCCAGATCCAGGCGCTGCCGCTGGAGCGGTTGGAAGCCCTGGCTGACGCCCTGCTCGACTTCCAGGGCCCGGCCGACCTGGCCGCCTGGCTGGCCGCCCACAGCTGAGCATCTGTGCAGGGTTCTGTACAGCTTGTACAGGATGTACGGGTTGTACAGGTTGCGTGCGGCGCCTGCAACGGCATCACCAGACCCCCCAGCCGCTGCTGCTGAGCCCACCCCATGCCTTCTGCCCTGATGCCGGCACCCGCGATCACCACCCCCGCAACCAGTCCGCCCCAATCCACCCGCACCCTGCTGCTGGGCATCTGGGGCCACCTGAGCCGCCGCCGCATCCAGCTGGGGCTGCTGCTGGTGGTGATGCTGGCCAGTGGCGGGGCGGAGCTGGTGTCGCTGGGGGCGGTGCTGGCGGCGCTGATCCGGCTGGCGAACCTGTGGCTGAACGGCCGGCTGGCTGATCAGCGAAGCGTGGCGGTGGGGTCTGACCTGAGCTGTGAGGCCTACCGGCGCACGCCAACCGATCAAGAAGCTGATGGGAGGGGCTTCCCCCTGAGCCGTCCAGGCCACCAGCCTGGGGGAGGCGTTGTGCCGCTGATCCCCTGCAGCGCTTGAGGGCACCAAGCTCTTCACGGGCTGCAGCCCAGGCCCCGCCTTTCATTTCTCTCGCCCCTGCATGACCGTTCTTGTGACCGGCGGCGCCGGCCGGCCAGCCGGTGTTCCGAGGTACACGGATCCCCCGAGCAAAATCCTGAAGCTGCAGCCAGGCTGATCTCCCATGCAGTTCAGTCAACACGCCCTCGAGAAATGCGCGCTCTATGGCGTCAACCCTGAGCTTGTGCGTGTTGCTCTGGAAGAGGGCCGGAGGACGATGGCTGTTTCTGAACCGTTGAATCCAGACACCGGCGCGATCCTGTTTCGCCATCCCACGCTCCATGGAATTCATGGGGCCGCCTGCTGGCAGAACCGATCAAGCAGCAACTTCCGGTGGGTCTTGGCCACTGACCGTCCAGGGCCCAGCTGACCTGGCCGCCCAAACCACATCTGGTGTCTCCACCCCCGAAATTCCTAAGCGCGCCGGAAGAGCTCCACTCGCACCAAGCCCCGCACAAGCTGCAGCCCGCCCGCCAAACAACTAGGCTTCACTCTGAAGCGAGTTTTCCAAGTCCGCCATGCCCTGCAGGTTGAACGCAACCACTGGCGCTGCCCTGCTTGGCACCGATGCGCGGCAGCTGAATCAGGAATACCGGCGCGTGCTGGCACCGGTCGCGGGCCAGCCCACAGGGGGAAGTCGCCAGCTGGGCTTCCGTGAGCTGCTCTATTTCGAGCTCATCAGCAGCCTGAGCGAACAGGGCCTACAGCTCTCGCCCTCGCAGAAACAGGAGGTGTTTGGCTTGCTGGTGCGCCGGGCAGGCAGAGGCAGCAGTAACTGGCGGCGCCGGCCGGGCCAATTGGTGCGGCTGGGCCCGGTGCCTTTGAGCCTGGATCTCTCAGCGGTAGGGCGTGTGATCCGATATCGCTACCAGTTGGTGAGCCGCCCTCAACAGCTGGTGGAGAGCAATCCATCGATCTGCTCGGGCCAGCCGGTGTTCCGGGGCACCCGGATCCCCGTGGCGGTGGTGGTGGAGCAGCTGCGCGCGGGCACGCCTCGCCAGGAGCTGGAGCTCGACTTCCCCCATCTCAGCCAACCAGCGTTCGATTACGCCGAGATCCAGGCCCGCCTGCCCAAGCCACCCGGCCGGCCGCGCAAAAGCCTGAAGCTGCAGCGGGCTTGAGGGCACTGCCGCTTGCAGCTGCTGATCGACGAAAACCTCAGTCCCAGGCTGGCCCGTTGGGCGTGCGAGCACGGCTACCCCGCTGAAGCCGCGGTGCATGTGGGGTTGGCTGGCGCCCCAGACAGCAGTGTGTTTGCCCAGGCCTTCAGCCGCGATCAGGTGGTCGTCACGGTGAATGTGGGTGATTTCATGACGCTCGCTGCCGGCATCGTGGTGCATCCCGGCGTGATTGCCCTGCGCGAGGCGGAACTCAAGGCACAGGTTCAATGGCTCCGGTTGCAGGCAGCTCTGGCCTTTGCGGAGCAGCACTGCGGCGGTGACCTTCTCAACCGTGTGCTGGAGGTTCAGGGTGAAGGTCTGTTTGCGCTCCACATGATCCCCAACTGAGCTCTCTGCCCACCTGCACCCCTCAATACCAGCACCCCCACCAGCCACCCCAGAGCCCAGCCTGCGCCAGCTCTGGGGCGACCTGAGCCGCCGCAGCCGCATCCAGCTGGGGCTGCTGCTGGTGGTGATGCTGGCCAGTGGCGGGGCGAACCTGTGGCTGAACGGCCGGCTGGCGGCAGCGGTGGGGTCTGACCTGAGCTGTGAGGCCTACCGGCGCACACCAACGGAGCAAGAAGCTGATTGGAGGAGCTTCCCCCTGAGCCGTCAAGTCCACCAGCCTGGGGGAGGCGTTGTGCCGCTGATCCCCTGCAGCACTTGATGGCACTCAGCTCTTCACGGGCTGCAGCCCAGGCCCCGCCTTTCATCCGGCTGCTGAAGCAGGGCACGCCGATGCGCTGCAGGGCAAGGCCGAGGCCCTGTGCGACGGTCGTGAGGGCCTGCGCATCCTGGAGCTGCTGATCAGCGCCTACCGCTCGACGCGAGATGGACGTACGGTGCACCTACTGCTGGAGTACTGAAGAGCTCAAATGACTACCAAGCTAAGTATTGATGCAATCGACCAACAGGCTAGATCTTTCCTTGAAGGGTGCCTAGAGCAGCCGGGTTCGGGGCAAATTGAGGCCGTCACCACACAAGTGGAGAGCACAGAAGAAGGAGATGACATCCTGATTGTCAATATTACGTTTGCGCCTTCGGAGCAGCCTCTCGACCCTGACCAACTTGCGGATATCCCCTTCCGCTTGGCCCAGCAGCTCGAGGCTGCTGGTGAACAGCGCTTTTGTCATGTGCGCATTCACTTTGCCGAAAAGCAGGCTCTGCGGGGCTGGTAATCAGTGACTCAGGAGTTGATCGTTACGGCGCGAAAGCTTGCCAAGGCCAATCCCATGAAGCCAAGGCAGGCGGACCTCAAGCGTGCCGTGAGCACGGCGTACTACGCCTTGTTCCACACCCTGGCTCAAACCTGCGCAGACCGATTGATCGGCACGGGACTCAGGCGTAACAACCCTGCCTGGAGGCAGGTTTACCGCTCGCTTGAGCATGGCTTTGCTCGGAGTGCCTGTGAACGCTGTAAGCAGCTGGGTTTTTCTGATGAGATCGTGCGATTTGGCAATGCATTTGTGCGGCTGCAAAAAGAACGCCATGATGCCGACTATGACCCAGTGACGCGCTTTACGAAGCCAGAGGTAGCCCTCCTGATTGCTCAGGCGGAGCGTGCGATCCGCTCATTGAGCCAGGCCAGTAATCAGGACAAAACAGCTTTTGCTGCGTTGGTTTTGCTCAGGCAGCGCAAGGCTTGATCGGCCCACAGTGCATCTACCCCTTGAGTGCTGATCACGATCAGGCTTCAGCAACTCAGAAATCAGAAATAGGACAAATCCAGGTCCAGCGTCTGAACCCTCCTCCACCCGCACCCTTCTCCTGGGCCTCTGGGGCCACCTCAGCCGCCGCCGCCCCATCCAGCTGGGGCTGCTGTTGGTGGTGATTCTGGCCAGTGGCGGGGCGGAGCTGGTGTCGCTGGGGGCGGTGCTGCCGTTTCTAGCGGTGCTGAGCGACCCGGAGCGGCTGTGGCAGCAACCGCTGGTGCAGCCGCCGGCGGCCCGGGTGGGCTTCAGCCAAGCCACCGAGCTGTTGTTGCCGGCGACGCTGGCGTTTGCGGCGGCGGCGGTGCTGGCGGCGCTGATCCGGCTGGCGAACCTGTGGCTGAACGGCCGGCTGGCGGCAGCGGTGGGGTCTGACCTGAGCTGTGAGGCCTACCGGCGCACGCTGTATCAGCCCTATGGGGTGCATGTTCAGCG
>Ga0194118_10003239_pt1 | contig 19257 bp, 10 predicted proteins | sample TA2MahsurfametaG_2_FD_148662 | JGI IMG/M metagenome (GOLD analysis project Ga0194118, IMG submission 148662) | Freshwater microbial communities from Lake Tanganyika, Tanzania - TA2015013 Mahale N5 surface | ecosystem: Environmental > Aquatic > Freshwater > Lake | place: Tanzania: Lake...
GCCGCACGTGGACGCGACGCACCGGACGGTGGCGGCGCGCGGGGGGCGGGTGATCGAGGGGTTCAGTATGGGCGGTTACGGGGCGGCGCGGCTGGGGTTCACGCACCCGGATTTGTTCGCGGGCGTTTCCCTGCTGGGCGCGGGGCCGCTGCAGCCGGATTTCACGCGGACGCCACGGGCCGGGCCGAAGCAGCGCGACGAGATCTACCAGCGCGTGTACGGCGGGGACGCGGCCTTTTATCTGGCGCAGAGCCCGTGGGCGATCGTCGAGCGGCAGGCGGGGCGGCTCGGGGAGCTGGTCATCCGGCACGCGACGGGCGACCGGGACGAGACCTTCGCGAACAACCTGGCGTTCCACGAGCGGATGCGGGCGTTGGGGGTGACGCACACGTGGAGCGTGGCCCCGGGCGTGGGCCATGACCCGACGGCGCTGATGGTGGCCCTGGGCGACGCCTTCTGGGCCTTCCACCGCGCGGCCTTCGGCGGGGCGGCGGCGGCGCGGTAATTTAGTCCCCCGATGAGCACCCCGACCCCTCCCTCCCCGTTTTCCCGCCGGGCCGGCCTCGCCGGTGCCGCCGCGCTCCTCGGGCTTGCCGCCGCCGGTCCCCTGCTCCGCGCCGCCGCCCCACGCAAGGAACGCGCCGCGGGCAAGGCCGAGACGCCGCCGCCGACCCGGCCCCCGCTCGAGCCCGTCGACGTCGCCCGCCTGCCCGCCGGTTGCGACCGCTTCGATCTCTTCCTGCTGATCGGTCAGTCCAATATGAAGGGCCGCGGCGTGATGCCGGCGGAACCGCTGCGCGACGAGCGGATCGTGATGCTCCACCTGCGCGACGACGCCTGGTACCTCGCGCGCCACCCGCTGCACCTCGTCGGCGACGCCCGGACCTTCGCCGGCCACGACAACGCGGGCGTCGGCCCCGGTCTCGCCTTCGCCACCACCGTCGCCGCCCGCACACCGCGGGCCCGCCTCGGCCTGGTCCCCTGCGCGGTCGGCGGATCCTCCATCGCCCTCTGGCAGCGCGGCGCGCGGCTCTACGACCAGGCGATCCGCCGCGCGCGCCTCGCCCGCGCGTCGCCGGGCACCGCGCGCCCCCGCCTGCGGGGCGCCCTCTGGCTGCAGGGCGAGGCCGACGCCACCGACGCGCGCTTCCCCGGCCACGAGGAACGCCTGCTGCGGCTGGTCGACGACCTCCGCGCGGACCTCGGTGAACCCGCGCTGCCGTTCCTCGCCTGCACCATCGGCGAGCTGCGGCCCGAGGCCGAGGGCCGGCGCGTGGCGGAGATGAACCGCCTGCTGCTCTCCTTGCCGCAAAAGCGGGCGGGCACCGGGTGCGTCGACGCGCGGGACCTGCGGACGCACCTTGGCGACGCGGTGCACTTCGACACCGCGGCGCAGGAGGAGATCGGCCGCCGTTACGCCGCCCAGTACCTGGCCCTCGCCGGCACGGGCTGAGGCGAACGCCCGGCCCCGGCGGGGCTTTCGCCTTGTGTGGCGCGCCGGACCGGCGACGCTCCGACCGCCCCCGATCCCGATGCCCCCGTCCGAGCCCGAGAGCGCCCGCTGGTTCCGCGAGCACGTGCTGCCGCACGAGCCGATGGTGCGCGGCTGGCTCCGCGGCCGCCTGACCAGCGAGAGCGACGTCGACGATGTCGTCCAGGAAGCCTACGTGCGGCTCCTGCGGGCGCGGGAACGCCAGCCGATCGACGCCCCCAAGGCGCTCCTGTTCACCATCGTGCGCAACCTCGCCCGCGACCACTGCCGGCACCGCGACGTGCTGCCGCTGGAACCTTTAGCGGAAGAGGGCGAGTCGGCCGTCTTCACCGAGGAGGCCGGTCCGCCCGAGACCGTCGCCCACCGCCAGGAACTCGAACTCTTGACCGCCGCCATCCAGTCCCTGCCCGACCGCTGCCGGCAGATCTTCACCCTGCGCAAGGTCTACGGCCTGCCGCAGGCCGAGATCGCCCGGCAGCTCGGGCTCTCGGAAAACACGGTCTCGGCCCAGCTGACCATCGGCGTCCGGAAGTGCATCGCGTTCCTCGACCGCTGCCGGCGGGAACGGGAAGGGCGGTGGCCGTGAACGACGCCCCACCCACCCCCGGCGAACCCCGCGATCCGGCCGTCGAGGAGGCGGCCGCGGGCTGGCTCGTGCGGGAGGACCGCGGCCTCACGCCGGCCGAGCAGGACGAGTTCCTGCAGTGGCTGGCGGCCCGGCCGGAGCACCGCGGGGCGCTGGACCGGCACCGCCGGCTCTGGCGGCGATTCAACGCGCTCGACCGCTGGCGGCCCGCCCACAGCGCCGCGCCGAACCCGGACCTGCTCGCGCGTCGGCGACCGCGGCGCCCCACCTGGTTCCTGCCGGCCGCGGCGGTGGCGGCGGCCGCGGCGGTGGCCCTCGCCGTGTTCCTGGGCGATGCGCCGGCCCCCGCGAACCCCGGGGCCCTCGCCCTCGAGGCCACGGCCTACCGGCGCGAGATCCTGCCCGACGGCTCCGTGCTGGAGCTGAACCGCGGCGCGCACGCCGTGGTGCAGTTCTCCCCGCTCGAGCGCCGGGTGCTGCTGGCGCACGGCGAGGCGCAGTTCGCCGTGACCAAGGATCCCCGCCGGCCTTTCGTGGTGCGGGCGGCGGGGGTGGACGTGCGCGCCGTGGGCACCGCATTCCACGTCCGGCTCGCCGGGGAACAGGTTGAGGTGCTCGTGACCGAGGGCCGCGTCCGGCTGTCCCAGCCCCGGCCCGCACCCGACCCCGCCACGGGGGAAGTGCCGGCCGCCCCGCTCGCGGAACTGGTGGCCGGGCAGCGGACGGTCGTGGCGGCGGCCCCCGTCCTGACCCCGCCCCCCGTGCTGCCCGCGTCGCCCGCCGAGGTCGCCCGGCTGCTCGATTGGGCGCCCCGGATGCTCGAGTTCGACGCCACGCCGCTCTCCGAGGTCGTCCACGCGTTCAACCAACGCAACGCCGTCCAGCTGGCCGTGGCCGACGACGCCCTCCGCGGGCTGCCCATCGTGGCCACGATCCGGTCCGATAATCTCGAGGGCTTCGTGCGCCTGCTGGAGGCGACGCTCGGCGTGCGGGCGGAACGGGCGGAGCCCGGCGTCATCACCTTGCGCGCGGCCCGCTGAGGCGTGCCGGCCGGGCCGAAAACTTCCCTTAGCGTGAACGGCGCGCCCGTCCGTCTCCCGAGGTGGTTCGTGCCGTCCCGATGCCCCCCTGCCCCCACCCGACCGGCCCGTTGGCGCCGGCCCCGCGCCTGGCTTGCCGCCCTGCTCTGGCCGCTCGCCCTGCCGGGGCTGGAGCCCGCGCCCCCGCCCGCCGGGCCGGCCGCGTCAGCCGCGGAGGCCACCCGGGCGTTCGACGTCCCCGCCGGTCCCGCCCGCCTCACCCTCAAACGCACGGCCCGGCAGGCCGGCGTGGAGATCGTGTTCGGGGCGACGGTGGCGGAAGGCGTGACCACCCCCGCGCTCCGGGGCGAATTCCCCCCGCGCCGCGCCGTCGAGCGGCTGCTCGAGGCCACGCCGCTGCTGCTGGTCGTGGACGACCCGAGCGGGGTCTGGAGCGTCGTCCGCCGCCCCCCGGCCGCTGAGGCCGCCCCGCCTTCCCCCGCAATGAACCCCCGCCCCACCCTTGCCCGCCTCGGCGCCTGGCTCGCCCTGGTCCTCGCCCCCGCCGCGCCGGCCACCGCCGCCGAAACCGCCGCGCTCACCGGCCGCGTCCTCAACGCCACCACCGGCCAATACCTCAACAACGCGCGCGTCAGCGTCCGCGGGACGGACCTGGTCGCCTTCACCGATCAGACCGGCACCTACCGGCTGCCGCGCGTCCCCGCCGGGGACGTCACGCTCGAGGTGTTCCACACCGGGCTGGAGACGCAGGCGGCCGCGGTGGCCGCGCCGGCCGGGCGGACCGTGACGCGCGACTTCGACCTGCGCCGGGGCGCCGCCGCGGGCGCCGGGGACGTGATCCGCCTCGACGCCTTCACCGTGTCCACGGGCCGCGAGACCGACGGCCAGGCGATCGCGATCAACGAGCAGCGGTTCTCGCCCAACATCAAGAACGTGGTCGCGGCGGACTCGCTGGGCGACGTGATGGACGGCAACATCGGCGAGTTCCTGAAGTACGTGCCGGGGGTCACCCCGGAGTACGACTACGAGGACGGCACCACGGTGGCGACGGTGTCGATCCGGGGGTTCGCGCCCCATATGGTGGCGGTGGCCAACGACGGGGCCCAGATGGCCAACACCTCGAACGCGATGGGCGACTCGCGCGCGTTCTCCTTCAACCAGGCCTCGATCAACAACGTGGCGCGCATCGAGGTGGCCAAGGTGCCCACGCCGGCTCACCGCGCGGACTCGCTCTCGGGCTCCGTCAATATGGTCAGCAAGAGCGCGTTCGAGCGGAAGAGCGCGCAGTTCCGCTACAACCTCAACCTCGCCGCCAACAGCGAGAACTTCGACCTCCGGCGCACGCCGCACACCACCGACGAGCGGGTGCGCAAGCTCCGCCCGGGCGGGAACTTCGACCTCACGCTGCCCCTCGGCCCGCGCTTCGGGCTCGTGCTCACGGGCGCCGCCTCCGAACGCTACGCCAAGCTCCACTACTCGTACCGCACCTACAACACGAGCGCGGCGGGCACCGGCGCGACGCCCGCGCAGCCGTTCCTGCAGACCTACCGGCTGCTCGATTCCCCGCGCACCCTCGTCCGCCAGTCGCTCGGCCTGAAGGCCGACTGGCGCGTCACCCCCCACGGGATCCTCTCCGTCGGCGGGCAGGTGAGCGGCTTCCAGTCGACGCGCATCGCGACCGAGTTCACCGCGGGCGCCGGCACCGCCGCCACCCCGTCCGTGGCGGGCGGCGTCCCCCTCAGCTACGGCCCCGACTTCACGGTCGGCGCGACGGGGCGCGGCACGGTCACGCTCGGCGGCGCCACCTCCACGCACATCATCACCGGCGCCGAGGCCGCCAATGCCCGCTACCGCTACGACAACGGCGTCTGGAAGGTGAACCTCGCCGCCGACCGGTCCCGCGCCGAGGGCGGCTACCGCGACCAGTCCAAGGGCCACTTCCGCCAGATGGCGATCAGCCTGCGCAACCCGGTCCGCCTGGAGTTCCGCCAGATCAACGGGGTCCGGCCCGAGAGCCTCCGCCTCCTCGACAACGCCAACCGCGAGGTGGACCTGTACGACGTCGCCAACTACCAGCTGGGCACGGTGAACTCGACCCCGCGGCGCACGCGCGAGGACTTCCGCTCCGCCTCCGCCGACGTCGGCCGGCGCCTGCCGTGGTTCGGGTTCCCCGTTTCCGTCGAGGCCGGCGCCCAGCGGCGCGCGCAGACCCGCGACCTCCGCCGCCGCAACGAGAACTGGACCTACAACGGCCTCAACGGGGACCGCTCGCCCGCCCCGTTCGTCTCGCCGGTCTACAAGGACCAGTACCACTACTTCGGCTTCCGCAACCTGCCGCACATCTCACCGATCCTCGCCTACCGCGCCCACCTCGCCAACCCGGGGCTGTTCACCAAGACGCCCGCCCAGCTCGTCGCCGAGGAGACCTTCCGCATCACGAACTCGCAGCGGTTCGAGGAGACGGTCTCGTCCGCCTACGGGCAACTCGAGCTCAGCCTCCTCCGCTCCCGCCTGCGCCTCCTCACGGGCGTCCGCTACGAGCGCACGGAGACGTCGGGCCTCGGCGCGCTCGTGAACCCCGCCGCGGTCTGGGCGCGGAACCCGGACGGGAGCTTCGCCCGCAACGCGGCCGGGCAGCGGATCCGGCGCCCCGAGGCCGGCGCGCTGAACTCGATGGAACAGCTGCGCCTCACCCACACGGAGCGCGGGTTCCGGGCCGACCGCGGTTACGACGGCTACTACCCCAGCCTCCATCTCAGCTACACCGCCACCGAGCGCCTCGTCGCCCGCGCCGCCTACGCCCGCACCTACGGCCGCCCCAACCTCAACAGCGTCATCCCCACCGCCACGGTCGACGAGGCGGACCTCGAGGGCGACCAACTCGGCGACCCCGCCGTGGTCCAGGGCAACATCACCGTCACCAACACCGGCCTCCGCCCCTGGACCGCCGACAACTACGACCTCTCGCTCGAGTACTACACGCCCTCGGGCGGCATCCTCGGGGTGGGCTACTTCCACAAGGAGATCCGGGACTTCTTCGTGAACACGGTACGGATCGCGACGGCGGCCGACACGGAGCTGCTGGGGCTGGACCCGCGCTACGTGGGCTGGCGCGTGAGCACCACGCTCAACGGCGGCAACGCGCGCGTCTACGGCGCCGAGTTCAACGTCCGCCACTCGCTCGCCGCGCTGGGCGCGTGGGCCCGCCCGGTCAGCGTCTTCGCCAACGGCACGAAGCTCGTCCTCGAGGGCCCCGGCGAGGCCGCGTTCAACGCCTTCACCCCCGAGAGCCTCAACTGGGGCTTCAGCTACACCCGCCGCCCGGTCAGCCTGATGGCGAAGTGGAACTACCGCGGCCAGCGCCGCCTCGGCGCCCAGCCCCAGCTCGGCGCCGGGGCCTACGAGTGGGACGACCGCCGGGTCACGCTCGACCTCAACCTCGAATACCATCACCGCTCGTGGCTGCAGCTCTACGCCGCCGCCCAGAACGTCCTCAACGCCCGCGCGGTCACGCTCCGCTCGGGCCCGCAGACCCCCGACTACGCCCGCAACTACCTCGTCGGCGCCTTCGGCGTCGGCCTCACCCTCGGCCTCAAGGGCAGCTTCTGAGTCGCCCGCCCCACCTTCACCCGCCTGAACCGATGCCCGCGCCCCGCCTGCTCCCCGCCCTGCTCCTCGCCCTCGCCCTCCCGCTCGCCGCCGCCGGGCCCGTTGACGTCGTCATCTACGGCGCCACCCCGGGCGGAATCGCCGCCGCCATCGCCGCGGCCAAGGGCGGCCGCTCCGTCCTGCTGGCCGAGCCGACGATCCGGATCGGCGGGATGGCCACCAACGGGCTCCAGCACCCGGACTTCCGCGCCTTCGAGGCGCTCACCGGCACCTTCCGCGAGTTCAACCGCCGCACGCTCGAGCACTACACCCGCACCTACGGCCCCGACTCCCCACAGGTGCGCGACTCGTTCCGCGGGACGCACGCCGAGCCCAAGGTCAGCCTGCTCGTGTTCCAACGGATGCTGGCGGAACACCCGCGGATCACGGTGCGCACCGAATGGACCCTCGTCGACGCCCTCACGCGCGGCCCGGCCGGCGACCGGACGGTGCGCGCCGCCCGCTTCCGCGACGCCGCGGGCGCCGAGCACACGGTCGAGGGTCGCGTCTTCATCGACGGCTCCTACGAGGGCGACCTGATCGCCGCCGCCCGGACCCCGTACCGGATCGGCGTCGAGGGCCGGGAGGAATACGGCGAGTCGGCCGCGCCCGCCGACGGCAGCGGGGACCTCCAGGGCTACAACTTCCGCTTCGTGATGACCAACGTCCCCGCGAACCGCCTCCCCGTCACCGCCCCCCCCGGCTACCGGCGGGAGGACTTCCTCGGGATCGCGCAGCTGGTGGCCGAGGGGAAGATCAAGCGCGCGTTCGGGGGCTACCGCGACACCGACAACCTCGTGAAGGCGCAGATCCCGGTGCTGCCCAACGGCAAGCGCGACATCAACGACGTCTCCCGCGGCCACGTCCGCCTGTCCCTTCCCGGGGAGCAGCTGCTCTGGCCGGAGGGCGACCCGGCCACGCGGCGGGCGATCCACGCCGAGCACCTGCGCTGGAACGCGGGGATCATCCACTTCGCGCAGCAGGATGCCTCGTTGCCGGCGGAGTTCCGCGCCGAGGCGAGCCAGTGGGGCTGGTGCAAGGACGAGTTCACCGAGACCGGCGGCATCCCGCCGCAGCTCTACGTGCGCGAGGCGCGCCGGCTCCTCGGACTGCGGATCTTCACGCAAAACGACACCCGCCCCGCCGACGGCGACGCCCGGGCGGTGCTGCACCGCGACGCGATCGCGATCGGCGACTACGGCCACAGCAGCCACGGCGTCCGCCACGAGGGCTCGCGCTTCGGGGGCAAACGTTTCGGCGAGGGCCTCGGCGTGACCTACGCGCCCTACCAGATCCCCTACGGCACGATCGTGGCGCGGGACGTCCGCAACCTGCTCGCGCCGGTGCCGGCCAGCGCGACGCACATCGGTTTCTGCGCCCTGCGGCTGGAGCCGATCTGGAGCTCCCTCGGCCAGGCCGCGGGCCACGCGGCCCACCTCGCCCTCGCGCCCGCCGGGACCCCGGACGCGCGCGCGGTGCGCGTGCCGGAACTGCAGCGCCGCCTGCACGCGGACGCGTCGGCGACGGTCTACGTGGGCGATGTGCCGCCGGAGGCCCCGGACTTCGCCGCCGTGCAGTGGTGGGGCACCGCCGGGGGCCTGCACGGCCTCGCCCCGGCGCCCAAGGGTTCCCGGCTGGGCCGGCAGATCGAGGGCCAGCACAACGAGGGCTGGCTCAACCACGACGTGCAGCTCTCCGCCCCGCTCGACGCCGCCCTCGCCGCCCGCTGGGAGCCGATCGCGCGCGCCGCCGGCATCACCGCCGCGCTGCCCCCCGCCGACGGCCGCACGACCCGCGGCGACTTCATCCGGGCCGCCTGGCGCGCCGCCCCGCCCTGACCGCGACGCTAAGAGCAAGGGGGAGCCAGGGGGGTACCAGATCCACCGGCCCCCGGAGGAGACCAGCGGTGATGATTTGTGCCCCAACGCACGTCGCACTGACCTCAAAGGGCCCCATGAGAAACCTCCTTCCGAAGCTCTTGGCGTGCGTGCTGGCCTCCGGCACGGCCTACGCCGCCGATCCATCCGCGGCGACTCAGCCGCTGACGCCTCAGCACCTGCCTTTCCCGCCAACCGTGGACCTTTCGCGGGATACCGCGCGGCACGTGATCATCGCGCAGGGCGACGCGAGCACCTATCAGGGCCACCCAACCACCCTGCTGCTGCCCGATGGCAGGACGATGTTCTGCGTCTGGACGATCAACCACGGCGGCCCCTGCGGGCCGATGAAGCGCAGCGACGACGGTGGACTCACCTGGAGCGGGCTCCTGCCGGTGCCCGACAACTGGCGGACCACGCGCAATTGCCCCACGATCTGGCGGCTCCAGGACCCCCGGGGCGCGGCGCGGCTAGTCGTCTACGCGGGGCAGGGGCCGGATGGCGCGATGCACGTGGCGCATTCGACGGACGAGGGCCGCACCTGGACGCCGATGCGCAGCCTCGGATTGGAGTGCGTGATGCCGTTCTGCACGATCGCACCGATCGAGGGCGGCAGGAAGCTGCTCGGGCTGACCAACATCCGCCGCCCCGGCGAAAAGGTGGAGCCGCGCTCCAACGTGATCGCCCAGAGCATCTCGGAAGATGGCGGCCTCACGTGGGCCCCTTGGCGGGTAATTCTCGACCTGCCGGGACTGAAGCCCTGCGAACCCTGGGTCGTCCGCTCGCCGGACGGCCGGCAATTGCTGACGCTCCTGCGGGAGAACGACCGGCGCGAGGCGCTGTTCATCACCAGCGACGACGAAGGACGCTCCTGGTCGAAGGAAAAGAAGCTGCCGCCCGGGCTCTACGGCGACCGGCACGTCGCGAAGTACGCGGCGGACGGACGGCTCGTGATCGCGATGCGCGACACCGGCGGCGCCTACGGCAGCCCGACCTCGACGCACTTCGTCGCCTGGGTGGGCCGCTACGACGACATCGTGAGCGGGCGCGACGGTCAGTATCGCGTGAAGCTGCTGCACAGCCACAAGGGCGGTGACAACGGCTATCCCGGCGTGGAGCTGCTGCCCGACGGCACGTTCGTCGCGACGACCTACATCAAGTATCGCGCGGGCCCGGAGAAAAACTCCGTCGTGAGCGCTCGGTTCAGGCTCGGCGAGACCGACCGGCTCGCCGCGGCCGCGAGATAGCGCGGCGGGTGGCGCTGGTTCTCGCCGGAGACCAGCAGGTTTTCATCGCGGCGCCGAGGCGACGGCGCAGGGTGCGGGCACCCACCGGGGGTTCCCGGGGCGCCCCAACCTTCAACCTGAGCCGCGCTTTTCCGCTGGGTTCGCAAACACGTGGTCGGGTTTCAGTTGCATGCCGACGACTAGCGCCGCCGACTGAACGTTCAAGCGTGTAATTGAAATCTGGTGTCATGCGGGTGTCATGCAGCGCGATGACTTCCGCCGTCGAACGCAGCACATCAGTGCCGCCCGCTTCGCGGTTCCCGATCCGAACTTCAAGCAAAGAACCGAAGGTCCTTTCAGGCCCACGGCAGCTGCACTGGGATCGGCTCGGTTGGCTGGCCGGTTGCCATTTCCCGCCCCTACATGTTCCAGAGTTTGGCGAGAGGGACGGCGAGAAAACGCGGATCGGACATCGGCAGAGTACTCGTGCCGGAGTGGAAAAGCACTCCGCCCTTGAAATCCTTTCCGCACTGGTCGGCCAGGCGGCGCAAACCGTGGCCGTCGGACTCGTGGACGGTGGCGGAAGCCTTGACCTCCACGCCCCACGTCTGGCGGCCGCGGGTCACGACGAGATCTACTTCGACCTGGTCCTTGTCGCGGTAGTGCCAGAAGCGCAGGTCGGGATCGGTCCAACCAGCCTGGGCGATGAGTTGCTGGACCACGAATGATTCCAGGAGATGACCGAAACGATCGCGCCGGGTGTTCCACTCTTCCACGGTCAGACCGGCGAGCGTCGCGGCGAGGCCGCTGTCGGGCAGGTGAACCTTGGGAGTTTTGACCAGGCGCTTGGCTTCGTTGCGGTGCCAAGCCGGCAGGCGGCGAATCAGGAATAGGCGCTCCAAGATCGCCAGGTAGCGATCCACGGTCTTGCGATCCAGACCAAGCTCCTGACTCAAATTGGACGTGTTGAGCAGTTCCGCGGCGCGCAAGGCAAGCAGTTCGAGGAGACGGGCGAGTTCACCGGCGTCCTTGACGCGCGCGATGTCTTGCACGTCGCGTTCGATCAGAGTGCGCAAATAGGCGCGGTGCCATTGCCGGGCACGTTCCGGCGAGCGCGTCAGCGGCTCCGGGTAGCCGCCAGCGACAAGTTGCGCCGCCAAAGCGGAGGCAGGTTCGTGCGACTCGCTCCTGATTTCGCCCTTGAGCTTGCCCGCGAGCAGGGTGGAAAGAAATGCACCGGCGGAACGGGCCTTTTCCGCTTCGGTAAGCGGGTGGAGATGGATGAATTCGATCCGGCCGGCGAGCGAATCGCTCAGCTGAGGGAGCAGCAGGAGATCGGCTGAGCCAGTGAGGAGAAAGCGGCCAGGCCGTCGATCCCGATCCACCGATCCTTTGATCGCGCGAAAGAGAGCCGGCGCACGCTGCACCTCGTCGAGCGTCACTGGATCTGGCAAGCTGGCAACGAAGCCGGTGGGATCGTCGCGGGCCGTGCGGAGGATGGCATCGTCGTCGAGGCTCACATAGCTCCGATCCGGCGCGCAGGTCCGGGCAAGCGTACTCTTCCCACATTGGCGGGGACCGATGATCGCGACCGCAGGCGTATCCGCCAGGGCGGCGAGCAAGGGGCGCTGGACGGGGCGAGGATAGAGTGATTCGGGTTCGTCCATTTGCGGATTACAGTCGCGTCCATATGCGGAATGTCAAGGCGTCCAAGTGTGGAGTCCATAAGCGGCCGATTGCGGTGTGGAGCGGCCTCGTCAACCGATTCCGGGATAGGGCCGTCCGGCCCGAAGCCGGACGACGCCCCCCCACAGTCCCGTACGAGCGCGATTAAGGCCTATGCCGGGCCCGGCATAGTCCGGCACCCGGCATAGTAAGGCATTCGGTTCCTCGAAGTGCGGATTTGAACCCATTTCTATGTGTCGCCTTGTGGTGCACACGGTGACGCGGGCACAGGTCCCGCACGCGTTGTCGACAACACGCCCGCATCCCGACCGCTGCCTTCACTACTCCCGGGCTCCCGTGGGTCGGTTTCCCCGGTTTCAATCGCTACTATGCGGCGGCTAAGACTGCCTCTGTGCGTCTCTGCACCTTCGCTTGGTCGCTCGGTGCGCGATACCTCGGCTCCCCGGCTGTTTTCGCCACCGACCGACCGCGGGGACGTCAGACGGGGTTCAGGACCTTGATTCACCGGATGGTCCACTTTCCGGTTATTTCCGAGGAGACAGGAGGCTCTCCCAGCTTCCCGAGAAACCCTATACTGCTCTGCCCTGCTCTCAGACCCCGGGCGAACTTCGGCGCCAGACCGTAACGGCGCCTCCATACTGCCCACGCTTTTCCTACGACGCAGGCTCCACCGATATAATCCATTTCGGGGCTCAATCACACGGCTTTGCATTTGGCTGCCTACGCTTGAAGGCGCCATTTCGGACGCCAGCCAAGGCTCGCTTCCGGCTGCTGGTCAGGCTTTGCCGGACGGGTTGGTTCCCGCAGGGTTTCAGTTGAGACTTTCGTTCGCTCATTCTCTGTCGCTGTCCTTTCGTTGTTGGTTAGAGCGCCATCCCGTCTCATCGGGCTTTGGCTGGCGCCAAGGAAACTGGATTTACCGATAGGAAACTGGATTTTCAGGGGGATCGGATCCGGGAGGGGTTTCCGCCGTCCAAATTACTCAGGATTGTCCGGATTGGAGATTCTCCTGCAATGGGCCCATCGCGAAGAAGCCTGTGTAGATTGGCAATATCAGCCGCGTGCCGAGTATCTTGCGCGAGATTCCTGGTTTCAAGCGGATCGGCCTGCAAATCGTAGAGTTCCACGCCACGGCGGCCATAATCCCATTCGGTATAGCTCCAGCGTTCCGTGCGCACGGAACGTCCGAGCCAATCTTCACGTGCCACCAGTGTGTAGGCGGGCCGTTCCCAGGCGAGTTGAGGATTGTTGAGCAAAGGCACGAGGCTTGTACCCTCCAATCCCGGTGGCTCTGCCAGCCCGCATAGTTCGACCAGCGTCGGGTAGATGTCCACGAACTCAACTGTGCGTGGCGACGCTTGACCGGCCGTCTGTTTTCTTGGATCAACGATGATAAGCGGAGCACGGGCCGACACGTCGAACAGCGTGCCCTTGGACCACATACCTTTCTCACCCAGATGAAAGCCATGATCACCGAAGAGCACGATAATCGTGTTCTCACGCATGCCCAGCCGATCCAGTTCATCCAGGACCTGGCCCAGTTGCTCGTCCATAAATGTGGTGCAGGCGTAGTAGGCTGCAATGGCTTCACGTGCCCGCTCTGGCGTCACATGCTCCTGAAAGAAATTGCTTAAATTGTAACGCAGGGCATAGCGCGGGACGTTATCAGCAGCCGTGGGAGTGGGCGCAAAGTCCTCCGGCAAGGGAATCTTCTCCGGCGGATAGAGATCAAAGAAACGCTTGGGTGCCACAAAAGGCACGTGGGGCTTGTAGAAACCGAGTGCGAGAAAGAAGGGTTGGTTTGATTTTGCGTTTTGCTGCATCAGCTCGATAGCTTGGCTGGCATTCTTCACATCGGCAGTCCACTCGTAGGCCTTGGCGTTCGCCTCGGCACCAACCATCTCGGAATCAGGCACGGCACCATATATGCCTGCCCAGGTAAGGAACATCTTTACTGTACCTGTTGGCGGTGGAGCCAGTGAACGGAATGGCCCCCAGCTCAGCGAGTCACTGGTCATCTTACGATGTGCTTCCTGTTCCCGGTGGACCGCCTCCTCACCCGCAGACCAAGGCGCAGGTTCAGCGTGATGATAAATCTTGCCACGTAAATCCACCTGATAACCGCTGAGCCTGAAATATTCGGTGAGTGTGACCCAATCGCGTTCCAGTAATGCAGGCCGAGCGTTGTCGATCGTTTTTGTCGTGGTCGGATACCGCCCAAGCAGGAGCGATGCGCGCGAAGGACCACACAGGGGGAACTGGCAATAGGCGCGCTCAAAGCGGACGCCGCGGCGCGCCAAACCGTCAAGGTTGGGTGTCTTGACCATCGGATCGCCGTAACAGCCGACTCGCGTGTTGAGGTCGTCCACGGCGATGAACAGCACATTGGGCTTCGGAGTAGCAGCAGCGTAAACCTGCATCGATAATGCAGAAAGCGCCGCCCCGAGCGTGGTAAGGATGGCGGGGATGGAGTTCATAGGGACTGATTCCTGTGGAGTAGCTGCTGCCGTGGATCGTGTATTGATTTAGATCGTGGTGTTTTTTTGGCCGTGTCGGACGCGGGAGCTGAATGCGCTTTCACAGCTTCCACTCGAGTACTGCACGGTTACGTGTAATCCGTGGTCGCACGACCACTATCCGCCGGCTCCACCTGCGCTCGACCACAGTTTCGATCGCAGGGAAACGCCCTCTTCCCAGGGAATCTCTTGCGGCAGCCGCCCGCTGGTGGCGGCTAGCGCCGCCACCACGCCCGCCGCCTCGCCCATCGCCACCGCGTTTCCGGTCACTCGATAGCTTGCGTGCGCAACGAAGTCGCCGCTGATGCATCGTCCGGCCATCATCAGGCCGTCGACGTCGGCGGCGATCAGGGCGCGCAACGGAATGTCGTAAGGCTTCATCTCGATGTCCTTGTTCAGGGTGGCACCAGCAATCCGGTTCTGTTCCGGAGTCGCAGCGTGGATATCCACCGGAAAAGTCGGACGGGTCACGGCATCGGGCAATCGGCGCCCAGCGACCAGATCTTCCCGCGTTACCCGATAACGACCGCGAATACGCCTGCCATCGCGGATTCCAATCTGTTCCGCCGTCGCCACCAGCTGCAGTCCATCCCAATGTCCGCCGAGTGAGCGTAGTCCTCGGACCACCCGATGCACTTCGGCGCGCGCGCGCATCGTGGCCTGCGTCACAGCATCCGCATCATAGGGAAGAATGGCGTACTCGTGGTTGATCATCAGATTGAAAAGCCGCTCTCGTACGTGAAACAGGGACGGCAACCCGTAGCTGGGCTCGATTCCCGCGCGGCCAAGCTCGCTCCGGAACTCATCTCTTGTAACCGTCTGCCAACTCGAGTTTTTATCGGAGCTCGTCGCAAACTTTCTCAGCTCGGCCGGATTCGGTATCGCGACCATGGCCATCAGGGTCATCGGCTGGCACGGACAGGCCTCAGCCTGGCCTACCTCCCAGCGGCAGCCGGCAAGCGCCCCGACATCACCGTCGCCGGTGGCATCGATGAACACCCGTGCCCGCCAGGCCTCGCGGCCAGCCTTCGATTCGGTGATTACAGCAGTGAGCCGGTTAAAGCCGTCTTTCTGCACCGCAACCACGCGCGTAAAGAGCTGTACCTTCACCCCCGCCTGAACGCAAAGTTCCTCCAGCAAAAGCTTCATCTCCTCCGGATCATAAAAATAGTTGCGGGTGGAGCTATGCAATGGAGCCCGTTCGGCCAACCGGCGCTTAAGTTCCTGGTTGAAACCCGGCTTGTCCATGTCGAGCACGAGGGAAAGCAGGCCTGCAGTCCAGACGCCTCCGAGGCAGCCATGAACCTCAAGCAGTCTCACCCTAGAGCCAGCGCGAGCGGCCATGATGGCTGCCGTGACGCCTGCAGGGCCTGCGCCGCAGACAACCACGTCCACGTCCTCGATAATCTGCGTTTCCCGAGATGGCTCGCTCAGTTGATTGCCCTCGGTGATGACGCGCGCGGAAACCCGAGCAGGAGACAGGACGGCAGCGCCGCCAGCGACTGCTGAATGTAAAAAATTACGACGGTTCATGAGAATTGGTAGATTTTTGAGATTATTTTCTTGGCCGATGTTTGCTGCTTATGGGGACTCTCATAGCAGCCTATGACCGTCGATCGTATTGATCGAAAATTGGCCATCATGGAAGGGTCGCGGAATTACTGAGGCTGCCCCAATTGATGTGCATGTAGATAAATAACGGAGGGCCTAAATTTATCTGTCTAACACAGATTAGGTTCCCACCAAATCCGAATTAGGATCGGTGGGAATCACGTCGAGTAACGGGCTTATAAACGTGCGTTTATTCCAGCGAATATCTGCCGACCAGACTGATTCGCCTGGTCTCCCAGCGGTAACGACTTTTTGTGGAAAAGGTTCTTACCATTAATAAACAATTCGTACTTCCTCTTGAAGCCATAGGAGAGACCCAAATCCACTGTCGTGAGATTGTCGGGATAAACTCCCTTTCCGCGAGGCGCCCCGCTAATAGACATTGACCACCCGGAGAAATATGTCTTCCAGCCTGCGGTGACGCTTAGCCCATCAGAGCGGCTCTGTCCGAAAGTATACGTAGCGTAGCCATACGCCGTATCGCCGATCTGCCCAAGCTGCGCGTCAATTTTTTGACCAAGCCACGTCACCGTTTGAGAAGAGGTAGTTCCGAAATTGCCCCCCAGCATGAAAGTCAATCGCCGGTTGATCTGCCCAAAAGCCTCCACCTCCCAACCCTTAACTTGAGCGCTTCTGACATAAAACTCATTGTAACCAACGGTCGTGCCGTCAGGGTTTTGTATTAACTGGCGGAATGAAGAAAGGCCGCCTGCAGTCTGGACCTTATAATGGGCCACCGAAAGGGTCAGGCGCCCGCCAACGAGAGTGGCTTTTGCTCCAACCTCGTCGAGCTGGGTTTTGGGCTGATTGACCAGCGTCTCGGTCAGGCGCGGATCGCCGTCAGGGAGAAAGAGAAATTTGCTAGCAACCGTCACAGGTTCAGTGTGTTCGGATCTGCTCACGTAAATCGACATCCATTCCTTCGGCTTAATTAGAAGTGAGTATGCTGGAAGCAGGGGCGTGTGCTGGTCGATCGACGTCACCGCACCGCTTCCCCGGTTCAGCGTCCTCGTATCTTGCCAAATCCTTCTTACCGCTCCACTCAGTTGCACCTTGTCCTGCAGGAACTTAATCTGTGCTTGGGCATAGGCGCTCCAGTTACTGCCGGTGGTTGCTAACGCAATCTCAGATGGATCTCTCAAAAAGGGCCCCACGTGAACTTGCCGATTCGAAGCAAACAAGGGCTGAATGACCGGTGTCCTTGTCGTCCTCAAAGTGGAATCAACGAAGTCCATGGAGTTGATATCGGCACCGGCAAGTAACGACAGTTTCCCACCGATCCGATCGAATTCATATGCTCCCAACAAGTCGGATTGATAGGACAACTGCTTGCGGTCTTGTTGCCACGCAAACAGTCGCAGATTGTGCATCCAAGTTCCATCCGCGGCCTGGCTGATGCCGGAAAGGTTGGCGCGGTAGTTGCCATCAAGATCGAAGCTTAGAAGGCTTGCTGCTTGGCGAGTTCTCCAATGTTCGGACAGCTTGTAATCCAGAATCGCCGTCAATCGAAAGTCGATGCGATGCATGCCCATGAGGTCATGCCCTGGAGCATAGTCGGGGTCTAAAGGCTCAAAGTTGGCGGGAGTGGTACGAAGCCCATTCAGGGTAAGGGTGGCCCAATTGGTAAAGTCGAGGTAGTGTTGGTTGGACAACTGGGCTTGATATGCATGGCCGGGAGTTGTCGACCGCCTCAAGGTGCCGATGACATCCACGCTACCCTTGGCATCAGCGAAGCGGCGCGTGACGGCCAACTGCGCCCCGCCCCCCCGGTACTCGGAGTTATCGTTTGATTGCGCTCCCTCAGTGTATAGTGACACAAAACGGTAGGCAGTCCGACGGTCTGCCGTCAGAAACCCATTGTAATCCAAAGTACCGCGATAGGTATCCTGCCTGTCATTGCCCGTTCCAACGAGGATACCGATTTCACCTCCTTGCCTGAATTGCGGTCGCTTTGAAATATAATTGATAAAGCCTGCCGGATCGCCGCGCCCAAACGCCGTTGAGCTCGGTCCTTTGATGACTTCGATGCGATCGGTAAAGAATGTATCAAAAGAATTTGTTGCGGAGTTCACGAAACCATCGGTGTAGGAGCTGGCTGTAGATAGGCCGCGGATATTTTGCGTACCATTGATCATGGACGTATTCCTTACCCCGGGCACATACTTCAACGCTTCGTTTGAGCCGAACAAATTAGCGACTTTCAGCAACTCGCTTGTCACAATAGACGACGCTTGCGGAGTATCAATGTATGCCGCTGCCAGCCGGCCGGAAGTGCCCGACTGAGCACCGTAGCCGGTATCTGCTGAGGAAGAGATCGTGAAAGGGCTGAGGGTTACGACCTCGTCCCCACGCTTACTGTCGTCATTGACTGTCTGTGCCGGCACGCTTGGTACGCGCTTGCTGTCGTCATTGACTGTCTGTGCCGGCACGCTTGGTGCGCTGGCCGAGCCCAAAATGGCCAGAAGCCAGGCAACGAGTTTGGTATTCTTCATATTGGATTTGGGAGAGGGTTCTTTGGTTTGAGGTTGGGCGGTCTTGGGTGTTTCGGGCGGCGGGGCGGACGGGGCCTCCGGCGGCGCGCGCGAGGGCGTGCTCCGCTGGATCATCACGGCGCCCGTCTGGGGATCCTCGACCACGATGAGTACCGTCTTCGCGACCATCCGCTCGATCGCCTCACGCGCGGTGCATTTGGCGCTCACCGCATTGGTCTTCACCCCGCGCACCGTCGGAACGACATAGAGAATCTGCTCGCCCGACTGCTCGACGTACCGCTGGAGCGTCACCGTCGCGTCGCCCGCGGGAATGTCGTAGCTCCGCTTGGCGGCCGCGGGCGTGGAAATCGACGACGGTGCCGCCGGCGCCAAGGCCGCGAGTACGAGCATCAACACCAGCCGGCGCAGGGCATCAACCGAGCGGCACATGCGGAGAAAATACGGGGTGACGGTTTGCAGCATCCAGGAACGGCCGGGGGCGGCGGCAGGATCCGCGCATTGGGCCGTTCATGAATTCAGACGAAGCACGGGCGAAGTCGGGCTATGGGTTTTTTCGCGGGGCGCGAAAAAACTAGTCGCGACGGCGCGCGTCCGGAGATTTGCGGAGGACGATGCGGCTCGGGGTCGGGCGCTCCACGCTGATGTCGCCGCCGGAGGCGAGCAGGCGCACGAAGGCGTCGACGTTCTCGGCGCGGAAGCTGCCGCCGATCGGCAGCGTCGCAAGTTCGGCCTCGGCCAGTTCGAGTTGCACCGGATTGCGGCGATTGAACTGGGCGATCGCCTCGGCCAGCGGCGTATCGACAAACACCAGACGCGGCCCCTGCCACGCCAGCGCCGCGCGCAGCGCCTCCGGCGCGACCTTTTCCACGACGAGCGGTGGAACCGGCGCCGCCGTCGGTTGGACGAGCGCCAGCGGAACCACCACCCGCTCGTTCGCACCCAGTTCGGTGGCGAAAACCGGCGCCGTCCCGGCGGCAGGCCGTCCTCCGGCCTCCGGGGTCCGGCTTCCAACCTCAGACCTCCCGCCTTCACCGGGCTTCGGCGCGGCAGGCCATCCTCCGTCTTCCGTCTTCCGTCTTCCGT
>Ga0194118_10003246_pt1 | contig 19223 bp, 20 predicted proteins | sample TA2MahsurfametaG_2_FD_148662 | JGI IMG/M metagenome (GOLD analysis project Ga0194118, IMG submission 148662) | Freshwater microbial communities from Lake Tanganyika, Tanzania - TA2015013 Mahale N5 surface | ecosystem: Environmental > Aquatic > Freshwater > Lake | place: Tanzania: Lake...
GGTCGGATCAAGCCCGACCTGCTGCGAACCGTTCTGCAGGTCATGAGCACAGCCCTCGATCTGAGCATGCTGGAACCTTGGCAAGACGGTCCTGAACAGCAGGCTCAGGGCTGATCAGAAACAACCCCGGCTCAGTCCACAGCCGGCTCAGCCGCCGGCCACAGCCCCTGCCTTCTCCTTCTGCTGCTGCAGCACCTCCTCGAGGCCCTCAAGATCCTTGTCGGTGATCTTGGTCTGCATGGGGCAGTGCTTGGGACCGCACATCGAGCAGAACTCGGCTTGCTTGTAGATGTCGGCTGGCAGGGTTTCGTCGTGGTACTCGCGGGCGCGCTCGGGGTCGAGGCTCAGGTCGAACTGCCTATTCCAGTCGAAGGCGTAGCGGGCGCGGCTGAGCTCGTCGTCGCGGTCGCGCGCACCAGGGCGGTGGCGCGCGATGTCGGCGGCGTGGGCGGCGATCTTGTAGGCGATCAGGCCGTTGCGCACGTCCTCGGGGTTGGGCAGGCCCAGGTGCTCCTTGGGGGTCACATAGCAGAGCATCGCCGTGCCATACCAGCCCGCCATCGCCGCGCCGATGGCACTGGTGATGTGGTCGTAGCCGGGGGCGATGTCGGTCACCAGCGGGCCCAGCACGTAGAAGGGCGCCTCGGCGCACTCCTCCATCTGCTTGCGCACGTTGAACTCGATCTGGTCCATCGGCACATGGCCCGGCCCTTCGACCATGACCTGGACGTCGTGCTCCCAGGCGCGGCGGGTGAGCTGCCCCAGGGTCTTGAGCTCGGCTAGCTGGGCCTCGTCGCTGGCGTCGTGCAGGCAGCCGGGCCGCAGCGAATCACCCAACGAGAAGGTGCAGTCGTAGCGCTTGAAGATCTCGCAGATGTCGTCGAAGCGCGTGTAGAGCGGGTTCTGCTTGTGGTGATACAGCATCCACTGGGCCAGGATGCCGCCGCCGCGGCTCACGATGCCGGTGAGGCGACCCTTGACCTTGGGCAGGTGCTCGATCAGCAGGCCGGCGTGGATGGTCTGGTAGTCGACCCCCTGCTGGCAGTGCTTCTCGATGATGTGCAGGAAGTCATCTTCTGAGAGCTTCTCGATCGAGCCATGCACGCTCTCGAGGGCCTGGTACACGGGCACCGTGCCGATGGGAACCGGTGAGGCGCCAATGATCGCCGTGCGCACCTCATCGAGGTTGACGCCACCGGTCGAGAGGTCCATCACCGTGTCGGCGCCGTATTTGACCGCCAGCTCGAGCTTTTTGAGCTCTTCAGACACATCGCTGGCATTCGGCGAGGCGCCGATGTTGGCATTCACCTTGCACTTGGAGGCGATGCCGATCGCCATCGGCTCCAGGTTCGGGTGGTTGATGTTGGCCGGGATGATCATGCGGCCTCTCGCCACCTCTTCGCGGATCAGCGATTCGGGCAGGTTCTCGCGCTGGGCCACATGGGCCATCTCTTCAGTGACCACCCCCTGGCGGGCGTAGTGCATCTGGGAGACATTGGCTTGGCCTTGGCGCTTTTCGATCCAGGCGCTGCGCATGGCTGAGGGTGGCGAAGAACAGTGATCCGCGCAAAGCGGCCAGGGGGACCAGTTCCGGATGCCGAGCTCGTTTCCACTTCCCTGCGCCGGCATGACCCGGATCAGGTGCAGAGGGTGTGATCTCAGCCCCCGCAAAGGGGCACCCCTAGTGACAAGCGAAACCTAGCAAGCTCGACGCTCGCTCAGCCCTGCAAACCGTTGAGCGCTGCTGCCACCACGCGGTGGTCGCTGTCGTGCTGGAGTTGCACCAGTTCGCTGCGGGCTTCAGCGGCGCACTCGGGGGCGGCCTCACGCACCAGGCGACCGAGAATCTCGGCGCCACCGACGCGCACGGTGCCGTCACCATCAGCAATGGCCAGGTGGGCAAGCTCGAGCAACCAGGCGCCGGGCGCCTCAGTGAGCTCGGCCACCGCCGAGAGAATGCTGCAACGCACCAGCCAGTGATCGTTGCTGGCAAACGCCTCGATCAACAGGGGCCAGGCCCGCTCGAGGCTGTAGCTCACCAGCGCATTGGCCGCCTCGGCCCGCACATTGGGGTCGTCGTCAGCCGCGAGAGCCTGCACCAGGGCGTCCCAGCCCTGCTCGCTCTGTTTGTAGCCCAGGCCTGCGCAGCTGAGCGAGCGGATCATGAAGGTCTCCTGCTTCAGGCCCAGCAACAGCAGCGGAATCGCCTGCTCGGGCGACACCTCGCGCAGCCCGGCCAGGGCCGGCATGGCCTGGGCTGGATCGCCTGAGGTGATGGCCGCGCGCAGCTGCTCGAGCTGGCCTGGGCCCAGGGGTTGCTCAGTCATCGGGGTGCCTCAGGGCCAGCAGCAGGCGGCGACGCTGTTGACGCCGGCTGAGCACGCTGCTGGCCAGCAGGCCGCCAGCGATCAGCAGCGGCGGCAGCGCCTGCAGGCGGCTGATCCCCGGACGGGTCAGCAACGCCAGCAGCGACAGCACCGCCAGCAGCGGTGCCGCCAGGGCCAGCCAGCTCAGCAGCAGGGTGCGCTCCTTCATGGCTCCAGCCTGGCAGCGCGCTGCTCGATCCAGCGCAGCAGGGCGCGGCTGAGCACGCCGATGCCCACCGGCAGGCAACCTTCATCGGCTGCAAAGGTGCTGCTGTGCAGCGGGCTGCAGCCGGCGGGGCCCGCAACACCCAGACGAAACATGGTGCCGCGGGTGCCATCGAGCAACTGGGCAAAGTCTTCGGCACCCAGCGATGGCTGCTCCAGCCATTGCACCCGCTCGCGGCCCAGCAGCTGCTCGCCCACCGAGGCCACCAGTTCGGTGAGCTCGCGGTCGTTGTGCACCGGCGGCGAGATCACCCGATAACGCACCCGTGCCTCACCGCCATGACCCTGGCAGAGGGCCTGCACGGTGTCCTCAATCCAGCCCGGCAGCTGGGCATGGAGCTCGGTGTCGAGGCAGCGCACCGTGCCCAGCAGGCGCACGTGATCGGCAATCACGTTGAAGGCCTTGCCGCCTTCGATGCGGCCGAAGCTCACCACCACCGGATGCAGGGCATCGAGGCGGCGGCTGATCGCCTCCTGCAAGCCGCTCACCACCCGCGCCGCGATCCAGATCGCATCGGTGCTCTGGTGGGGCCGCGCGCCATGGCCCCCTTCGCCCAGCACCTCGACCTCAAGCTCACCGGCGGCGGCGGTCAGGCTGCCGCAGCGCACACCGATGCTGCCCACCGGAATCGACGGATACACATGCACGCCAAAGAGGGCTTCAACAGCCTCCATGGCGCCGTCGGCCCGCATCCAGGCGGCACCCTCGGCGGTCTCTTCGGCCGGCTGAAACAGCAGCCGCACCCGGGCACTGAGCCTGGCTGGCTCCTGGGCCGCCACATGGGCGAGCAAGCGAGCCACCCCCAGGCCGACCGTGGTGTGAATGTCATGGCCGCAGGCGTGCATGAGGCCCTGGCGGCTCGAGGCATAGGGCAACGCGGTGCGCTCCTCCACCGGCAGTGCATCCATGTCGACCCGCAGCGCGACGAGCGGCGCCCCCTGCGGTCCCAGCTCGGCCACCACCCCGGTGCGGCCGACGCCCTCGCGCACCTGCCAGCCCAGCCGCCGCAGCTCACCGGCGACCAGGGCGGCGGTCTGCTGCTCCTGTCCGCTGAGCTCAGGATGGCGGTGCAAATGGCGCCGCAGCTCGATCAACTCAGGCAGGGCGGCCTCCAGCTCGGCGTTGAGCGTGCTCTCGAGACTCGGATGGGCTGTGGTGGCGGTCATGGCGAGACCATCAGGCAGCCAGGGCAAGAAACTGCTGCAAAGCCTCGATCGGCACCGGTGGCCAGCGCCGTATCGAGAGCAACCAGTCTTCCTGGCGGTAGCGGGGATCAAGGCCCGATGCCGCGGCCCAGTGACTCTCGGCCTCGCCCAGGTGGCCCTGGCGCCACAACAGGGCCGTGAGCCCCGCCCGGGCATCGGCAAACAGCGGGTAGCGCCGGATCAACTGGCGCAACTGACGCTCGGCGACGTCAAGATCACCCAGCTCAAAGGCCGCCAGCGCCGCGCTCGAGCGGGCCATGGCAAAGCCGGGGCGCTCAAGGGCAGCCGCCTCAAAACTGGCTCTGGCTGCAGGCCAATCGCCAAGCGAGCCCTGCACATTGCCCAGGTTGTACAGCGCCGAGGCCCGGGGCTCATCCACCAGGGCCTGACCCCGCGGGCGCGCATCAGTCGCTGGCACATGCTCCAGGATCCAGCCGTAATCGGCTGCGGCCGCGTCCCAACGGGCCAGGGCTTCTTCGGCGGTGCCGCGGTTGAGGTGCGGATCGGCGCTGGCCGGCTCCAATTCAATAGCCCGAGTCTGGTCGGCAATCGCCGCTTCAGGATCACCCAGCGCGAGCAGCACGTTGCCGCGGTTGCTCCAGGCGGCGGCATCGCCTGGGGCCAGCTCGATCACCTGATTCCAGAGCGGCAGGGCTGCCTCAAAGTCTCCCTGGCGGCTGAGGCTGAGCGCCTGATCAAACAGCTGCGGCAACCCAGCTGCAGCCTGCGCCGGCTGCAGCGGCACCAGCAGCAGCAACACGGGCAACAGCAGCACCAGCAGGCGGGCCAGGCTCATGCCGCCTCGCCGCAACCCAGATGCTGGCGAGCCGCCTCGGTGGCGATGCGCCCCCTGGGGGTGCGCTGCAGAAAACCAAGCTGCAGCAGGTAAGGCTCCACCACCGTTTCGAGGGTGGTGGCATCTTCACCCAGGGCAGCGGCGAGCGTGTCGAGCCCGACCGGGCCACCGCCATGGCCCTCGAGCAGCAGGCTCAGCAAACGGCGATCGCTGGCATCGAGGCCGCGGCCGTCGACCCGGTGCAGGCTGAGGGCTTCGGCCACCAGCTCCGGGCCGATCACCCCATGGCCCCGCACCGCAGCTACATCGCGCACGCGGCGCAGCAGGCGGTTGGCAATGCGCGGCGTGCCGCGGCAGCGGCGGGCCACCTCAAGCGCTGCAGCGTTCTCCAGCTGCAGCTGCAGCAGGGCTGCCGCCCGCGCCACGATGGCCTGCAGATCGTCAAGGCCATAGAACTCGAGTCGCTGGATCAGGCCGAAACGATCCCGCAGCGGCGAGCTCAGGGCACCGGCGCGGGTCGTGGCACCCACCAGGGTGAACGGCGCGATCTCAAGACTGCGGGTGCGGGCCGTGGTGCCCTTGCCCACGGTCAGATCAAGGCGGAAATCCTCCATCGCCGGGTACAGGATTTCCTCGGCCACCCGATTGAGGCGGTGAATCTCGTCAATGAACAGCAGATCGCCACGCTGCAGATTGACCAGCAGTCCAACAATGTCGCGCGGACGCTCCAGTGCCGGCGCACTGGTGATGCGGCAGCGCACCCCGAGCTCTTCGGCCAGCACCAGCGCCATGGTGGTCTTGCCCAGGCCCGGGGGGCCGTAGAGCAGCACATGGTCGAGGGCATCGCCACGGGCGCGGGTCGCTTCGATCGCAATGCCCAGCACCTGCTTGAGCTCGCTCTGGCCGATGTAATCGGCCAGCCGGCGGGGGCGCAGCGAATCCTCACGCTGCGGCAGTTCGCTCTCCTGAGGGTCATCTGCGACTTGGGCCGCTGGGTCCAGCAAGCGGGGTCTCGCCTCGGCAAGCGGACTGCTGGGCGAGCGGGGCGTGCCCGGGCCTGCGCCTGATGCCGAGGAGACGATCGCCATGGCCCGAGGGTACCGGCCCTTGCCTAGGGTCGGGGGATCAGGTGCGGCGCAAAGGGGATCCACAGGGCATGGCCAAAGGCGGAGCCAAAAAAGCTGCCGCCCGCGCCCGGCGCAACGAGGCCAACCGGCTGCTGGCCGACAACCGCTTCGCCCGGCACCAATACGAAATCCTGGAAACCCTGGAAACCGGCATCGAATTGCTCGGGACCGAGGTCAAATCGATCCGTGCCGGGCAGGTGAATCTGCGCGATGGGTTCTGCCTGATTCGCAATGGCGAGCTGCAGCTGCACAACGTGCACATCTCGCCCCACAGTCACGCCAGCAAATACTTCAACCACGACCCGCTGCGGGTGCGCAAACTGCTGGCCCACCGCCGCGAGATCGACAAGTTGCGCGGCGGCCTGGACCAAAAAGGCCTGACCCTGGTGCCGCTCAACATGCATCTCAAGGGCAGCTGGATCAAGCTGACCATTGGCCTCGGCAAAGGCCGCAAACTGCACGACAAGCGCACCGAAGAGCGCCGCAAACAGGACGCCAAGGAAACCCGCGCCGCCATCGCCCGCCTCTAGGGCTGGGCGGCAGGGGGCTCCAGGGGCGGCGGACTGAAGGGCCCAGGCACCAGCGGTTCGCTGGCAGCCGGTGTCGGCTGCCGCGGCGCGCTCGCCGGGGGATCAGCGCGCAGCGACAGGGTGATCAGGGCAGGCGCCACGCCGTCGTTGTTGACCAGCAGCTGCACCGGCGAGCGCCGCTGGGGGCCAAGACTGACGACCCGCAGCGGACCGCGTGCCTCCAGGGCTGCGCCATCGGCCCCATAGACAGCCATTTGCATCAGGGGTGAGCCGTTGACCCCCAGCACCAGCCGATACCCCGCCGGCAGGCGGATCGGGAACAGCCTGGCCCCGGCTGCATCGATCTGGGCCGAGAGCACCTTGGTCTCCATCGGCTGCGCATCGATCGCTTCGATCTGCACATTGGCGAGGCTCTGTTCAGCAGCGGCAAACCAAAGCTGGCGGAACGGTTCGGGTGGGATGTCACCGGCCTCGCGGCCTGGCAGCAGGGTGCTGGCGCTGCCCGAAACCAGCTGGCGCAGGACCGCTGGGCTCAACCCCTGGGCCACCAGGCTCTGCTGGCGCTGCTGCCAGTCGCCCATGCTGTAGCTGCCGAGGCGCCGCCGGATCTCAAGCGGCAACTGCTCAACCTTGGCCAGCCACTCTTCTGCCAGCTCATTCCAGACCTTGCGCAGGGGGGCATCGTCAGCCGAATCGCTCGGCAAGCGGCCACCACGCTCAGGAAACTGAGCCAGCAGGCTGGCATCAACCAACTTGAGGAACCAGGGCCGATCCACCTGCATGGCCCGCAGCCGGTTGAGCAGGTTCTGGCGCTGGTCCACCTCGGCGGACGGCAAGCTGCTCGGCAGCTGCAGGGCACTGTCAGAGGTGGGCAGGGCCAGGCGGCCGCGGCTCAGGAACCACCAGCCCAGGGCGGTGCCGACCACAGCCGACAGCACCAGGGCGATCACCACAGGCCAGACGCCCCCCTCAACGGCCTCTTCGCGCTCTTCGGCGCGGCTGCGGGCCGCTCGGAGCTCAGCGGCAGGCTGGGTGTTGAGGACTGGCAGCTCAGGGGCCGCAGCAGGAGAAGCAACCGGGTTGGGCTCTGGCTCTGGTTGCGGTGGTGCAGCAGACTCGGGCTCAGGGCTTGGGGGCACGAGCACCACGGTGCGATCGGCCCGCGGCACAGGGCCGGTGCTCTCGGGCATGGGCAGCGCCTGAAACGCCTTGAGCGCCGCAGCGGCCGAGGCAAAGCGCTGGGCTGGCTCAGGGCTCAACAGGCGCGCCAGCAGTCCCTGCAGCTCTGGCTCAGCCTCCAGGGCCAGCGGCCAGCGCCAGGCCAGGCTGACTGGATCCATCAGCGCAGGCGGCTCCAGCCCACTGACCAGCACCAACGCCAGCACCCCAGCGGCATGAAGATCCATCCAGGGCTGGGGCACGCCACTGCGGGCCAGCTCGGGCGGGGCATAGCCGGCCGTCGCCATCGGCTGCCCGCACACCAGGCCAAAATCGAGCAGCACCGGCAAGCCATCGCTGTCACGGCGCAGCAGGTTGGCGGGGCTCAGATCACCGTGCACCAGCTCCTGGCTGTGCAGCACCGCCAGCACCGGCAGCAACTGCCGCAGCAGCAACACCACCTCACCGGCGCCAAAGACCAACTGGCGCTCCAGGCGAGCCGCGCGCAACTGGGCGTAGGTGCGGCCCACCTGCCACTCGCGCACCAGCCACAGGTGCTCGTTGGACGCCAACGCTGCACCCAGGCGGGGCACCTGGGGATGCAACACCCCCTGCAACTGGGCCCAGCGCTGACGCACCTGCTGGACATCAACGTCAGAGCCAAGCTGGCGCAGGGCCACGGGTGCATCGCCGGCGAGCTGATCACTCCCGCGCCACAGGGCTCCCTGTTCGCCACTGCTGAGCTGCTCCTCCAAGCGGTAACGCTCAGCGATCAAGGTTCCCGCGCTGGGCATGCCCTGGGGGGTGCTCACGTCGTGGCTCCCACGGTTGCGGCTCGGCTGGGTTGCCGCAAGCCCTTGGCATGCAACCAACCGCTGTCGTACAAGCGCGAGCGGTAGCGATCGCCGCTGTCGCACAGCACCGTCACAATCGTGTGCCCTGGACCGAGGCGGCGCGCGGTCTCAACGGCCGCGGCCACATTGATGCCCACCGAACCACCCAGAAACAGACCCTCCTGCCAGAGCAACTGGTAGATGGTGTCGAGCGCCTGCTGGTCGTCGATGCGCACGGCGTCATCGATCGGGGCGCCCTCGAGGTTGGCGGTGATGCGGCTGTTGCCGATGCCTTCGGTGATCGAGTTGCCGTCACTGCTCAACGCGCCGCTGGTCGCCCAGCTGTAGAGAGCACTGCCGTGGGGATCAGCCAGCACGCAGCGCACGCTCGGGTTCTGCTGCTTGAGGTAGAGGGCCACGCCCGCGTAGGTGCCACCTGTGCCGGTGGCGGCCACCCAGGCATCGACCGTGCCGCCGGTTTGCTGCCAGATCTCGGGTCCCGTGGTGTCGAAATGGGCGCGGCGGTTGGCCAGGTTGTCAAACTGATTGGCCCAGACCGCACCTGGGGTCTCAGCGGCAATGCGTCCCGAGAGCCTGACGTAGTTGTTGGGGTCGCGGTAAGGGACCGCAGGCACGGTGCGCACTTCAGCTCCAAGGCTGCGCAACAGGCCGATCTTTTCGGCCGACTGGGTCTCCGGAATGACGATCAGCGCCCGGTAACCGCGGGCATTGCACAGATGGGTCAGACCGATTCCGGTGTTCCCAGCGGTGCCCTCGACCACCGTGCCGCCTGGCTTGAGCGCGCCAGAGGCTTCGGCCTCCTGGAGGATCCCCAGGGCCGCCCGGTCCTTGACCGAACCGCCAGGGTTCATGAACTCGGCCTTGCCCAAGATCGTGCAACCGGTCAGGGCGCTGAGGGCGTGGAGCTTGATCAAGGGGGTGTTTCCCACCGCCCCTACAAATCCGTCGGTGATCCCGAGGCTCTCAGCGCCCATAGCCGCGCACGTGCATGTGGCGGATGGTAGGCACCCTTGAGCCCGACCCTTAGGGTCGGGCCATCGCTGCAGCCCATCGCAACGCTGGCCATGGCCCTTGCACAACGGCTCCGCGAGGTGCGCCGCCGCAGTGTGGCGCTGGTTGCACCGCTGGAGCCAGAAGACCTCTGCCTGCAGGGCATGGCCGATGCCAGCCCGCCCAAATGGCACCTGGGCCACACCAGCTGGTTCTTCGAAACCTTCGTGCTCAAGCCCGCCATCGCGGCCCAGCTGCTCGGGGACTACGAGCCCGCCCCCGAGCGTTGGGGCTTTCTGTTCAACAGCTATTACGACGCGCTTGGGGCGCGGCACCCCAGGCCCGAGCGGGGCCTGTTGAGCCGGCCGCCGGCAGCTGACGTGCTGGCCTGGCGCCAGCGGGTGGATGCGGCGCTTGAGCGGCTGCTAACGCGCCTTGAGTGCAACGCCAATGACGCGATCTGCCAAGAACTCAGCGCGCTGATCGAGCTGGGTCTGCAGCACGAACAGCAGCACCAGGAGCTGCTGCTGATGGATCTGCTCGATGGCTTCAGCCGCAATCCGCTGGAGCCCGCCTATGGCGAAGCACCGGAGCAGACCTTTCAAGCTGCCGTGGCAAACCCCGAACACGCCTGGTTGGGCCATCCAGGCGGCCTGATCGAGATCGGCCACCCCGCAGGCGGGAGCGGCTTTCACTTTGACAATGAGGCGCCGCGCCACAGGGTCTGGCTGGAGCCCTTTGCCCTGGCGCAGACGCTGGTGAGCAACGCCGAGTTCGCCACGTTCATCGCCGATGGCGGCTACCAACGGCCCGAGCTGTGGATGAGCGAAGGCTGGGCCGCCCTGCAGCAGCGGGGCTGGCAGAGGCCGCGCTACTGGCGCGACGACGCTGAGTTCACCCTGGCGGGCCGCAGGCCCCGTAACCCGCAGGCGCCGGTGCGGCATGTGAGCTGGTTTGAAGCCGACGCCTACGCCCGCTGGGCGGGCGCACGCCTGCCCAATGAAGCCGAATGGGAGCTGCTGGCCGGCGAGCTGCCCCAGGCCTTCGGGGTGCTGTGGCAGTGGACCGCCAGCTCCTACCGGCCCTATCCGGGGTTTGTGGCCGCGGCCGGGGCGATCGGCGAATACAACGGCAAATTCATGAGCTCGCAGATGGTGCTGCGGGGCAGCGCCTTTTTGACACCCGCAGGCCACGAGCGTTCCAGCTACCGCAATTTCTTTGCGCCCGCCAGCCGCTGGATGGCCAGTGGCGTGCGCCTGGCCCGCGATGGGGACCCATGAGCTGGGGCCAGAGCCGCTTCATCGACCTGCATCCCGCCCCAGCCGATCTGGTGCGGCTGGTGCAGGAGGGGCTGGCGCGCAGACCCAGGCAGCTGCCGGCCTGGCTGCTGTACGACGCTGAGGGTTCACAGCTGTTCGAGCAGATCTGCCAGCAGCCCGAATACAGCCTCACCCGCACCGAAACAGCGCTGCTCGAGCAGCAGGCACCGGCGATGGCCCAGGCGATGGAGCGCGCCCCGGCGGTGGTCATCGAATTTGGCGCCGGCAACGCCCGCAAGGTCGGCCCCTTGCTGCAGGCGCTGCAGCCCAGCTGTTACGCGGCCCTCGACATCTGCTCAGAGCACCTGCGCGATGCCTGCGCCAACCTGCAGCGGCAGCATCCGGCGGTGGCGGTGCTGGGGGTGTGCTGCGACTACAGCACCCTGGCGGCCTTGCCAGCCGACCCCCTGCTGGAGCATCGGCCCCGGCTGGGCTTCTACCCGGGAAGCTCCCTGGGCAACTTCACCCCCGCAGAAGCCCAGGCGCTGCTGCGGCAGATGGCACGCCTGCTGGGCCGCGATGGCCAGCTGCTGATCGGCATCGATCAGCCCAAAGCCATGGCGCGGCTCGAGGCCGCCTACAACGACAGCGCCGGTGTCTCGGCAGCGTTTGCCCGCAACCTGCTGGTGCGGCTGAACAGCGACCTGGCGGGTGATTTCGACCCCCAGGCGTTTGACTACCAAGCCCGCTGGCAGGCCGGCGACAGCCGCATCGCCATGGCCCTGATCAGCCGCTGTGATCAGGTGGTCAACCTGGCGGGAGCGCCCTGGCGCTTTGCCAAGGACGAGCCGCTGATCACCGAGTACAGCGTCAAATACAGCCCCGGCGCCTTTGCCCAGCTCGCCGCTGCTGCCGGCTGGTCGCTGCAGCGCAGCTGGAGCGACCCCCAAGGTGATCTGAGCCTGCACCTGCTGCGCCAGGCAGACTCAGCTGTGGCCCCCGAAGCGCACCAACCATGAGCCGCGAGGAGCAGCGCGCCGCCATGCGGCAAACCCGCCAGGACCTGATCGCTGAGCTCGAGGAGCTCTACCGGCGGGCCTTTGATCGCATCAGCGAACGGGACCTGGGCGAAGGCGCGATTGCCCGGCTCACCCAACTGCTGCTGCGCTCGCGCGAGGCGGCGATCACCCCGCTCACCGAAGAGATCGAAGCCCCCCTGATCACCCGGGCCCCCGAGGAGTCCTGAGCCTCCGATGGGCAGCTGGTTTGACGATCTCGAGGCACGGCTCAATCAGCAGCTCGAAGCGTTCCTAGAGGCCAATCCGGCCCAGCAGGAGCGGCTTGAGCAGCAGGAGGCGCGCGAGCGTCAGGAGCAACTGAGCCGCAGCAGGCTGGAGCTGCAGCAACAAGCCCAGCAGCTACGGCAGGATCTGCTGGAGCTGGCCAGCGAGATCCGCCAATGGCAGGGCCGCAGCGGCAAGGCCCGATCCGCCGGCGCTGATGCCCTGGCCGCCCGCGCTGAAGCCCATCTGGCCGCGCTGATGCTGCAAGGCCGCCAGCGCTGGCAGCAACTGGCCGAACTGGGCGTCCAATTTGCAGCGCTGGAAGCCGAGCTCGAGCAGCTGCGCAGCGCCGCTCAAGCTGCCAGCAGAGCAGGCCAGAGCCAACGCAACACCAACCCCGTCAGCCTTGAGGCCGAGTGGGATGCCTTTGAGGCCGAACAGTTGCTGCAGCAGCTCAAAGACAAGCAACAGCGCTGAAAGACCTCGCCATGGGCTTCATCCTCTCGAAACTGCTACCGCTGGGCGTGTACCCCCTGGGGCTGGCGCTGCTGCTGCAGATCGCCGCGCTGCTGGGCCGCCGCAGGCGCTGGAGCCCCTGGCTCTCAGCCAGCGCGATCGCGCTGCTGTGGCTGCCGGCAACCCCGCTGGTGAGCCGGCAACTGATCTGGGGCCTGGAAGAGCGCAGCGCGGCGCTCGTCCCCGCGGTGATCCCCAGGGCTGACGCCATCGTGGTGCTGGGCGGGGGCCTGCGGCCGGCCCTGCGCCCGCGCCGCACTGTCGAGGTGAACGAGGGGGGCGATCGCCTGCTCACCGGGCTGCAGCTGCTGCGCCAGGGCCAGGCGCCGCTGCTGGTGTTCACCGGCGGCAAGGTCAAACTCACCGCGGCCGATCCGGCCAGCAGTGAAGCGCGCTCCGCCGCAACGCTGGCCAGCCAACTGGGCCTACCGCCTGAGCGCATGCTGCTGCTGGAGCAGCCCCGCAACACCGCCGAAGAAGCCAGCGCATTGCGCCAGCTGGCCGCGGCGCGTGGCTGGAAGCAGGTGCTGCTGGTCACCAGTGCCTTCCACATGCCGCGGGCCCTGGCCAGCTTCAAGCAGCTCAGTGGCGTGACCGTGGTGCCCGTGGCGTGTGATTTTCAACTGCCAGCGCGCCAACTGCGCGGCACCCTCACGGCCGCCAGCCTGCTGGAGGACCTGCTGCCCGATGCCGAGGACCTGCACCTCAGCACGGTGGCGCTGAAGGAGCATCTGGGTCTGCTCGTCTACCGCCTGCGGGGCTGGAGCTGAATCAGGCCTTGGGCGCAGGGGGCACCAGGCTCACGCCCTCGGGCGGCGGGGTGGGATCGGGATCGGCAATCAGCATGTGCTGCAGCACGATCTCGGGCCGCTCGCTGTCGCGCCAGCGAATGCGATAAGCCGGCATCTTGGTGCCGCGACTGGTGGTCTGCTCAACCGGCTCCATCACCCAACCGCGGCGCGAACGACCCTGAGGGTTGCGCTTCACCACCGCATCCGCGTGCTTGAAGCGGAATCCAACGCGCTCGCCACTCATGAAACCGAGAACCCCAAAGGGGGGGCATAGCCTGATGAAGTGATTATCTCACTGCGCCGGTTCAGGCCGCAGCAACGGGAAGGCGATCACATCACGGATCGAGGCGCTGTCCGTCAGCAGCATCACCAGCCGATCAATACCGATGCCCAGCCCGCCGGTGGGGGGCATGCCCACTTCAAGGGCGTGGATGAAGTCCTCATCGACGCTCTGGGCCTCGTCATCGCCCGCGGCCTTGCGAGCCTGCTGGGCCTCAAGCCGTTGGCGCTGATCGATCGGATCGATCAGCTCGCTGAAGGCGTTGGCGGTCTCGCGGCCGGCGATGAACAGCTCGAAGCGCTCCACCAGACCTGGTTTGCTGCGGTGGGCCCGAGCCAGGGGCGAGTTCTCGAGCGGGTAATCGAGCACAAAGGTGGGCTGGATCAAGTCCGCCTCCACCGTCTGCTCAAAGGCCTCGACCAGCAGCCGACCGACCGAGTCGGCCAGGGCCGGCACCTCAAGGCCTTTGGCCTGCATGGCCGCGGCAGCCTGCTCGCGGCTGGTGAATGCGGAAAAGTCGAGCCCGCTGGCCTGCTGCACCGCCTCGTGCATGGTGACCCGGCGCCAGGGGGGCGTCAGGTCAATGGTGGTGCCCTGATAGCTGATCACCGTGGTGCCGCAGACCTGCAGGCACACCTGGGCGATCAGCTGCTCGGTGAGCTCCATCATGCCCACGTAATCGCTGTAGGCCTGATAGATCTCGATCGAGGTGAACTCGGGGTTGTGGCGGGTGCTCACCCCCTCATTGCGAAAGATGCGCCCGAGCTCGTAAACGCGCTCAAAACCGCCCACCACCAGCCGTTTGAGATGCAGCTCGGTGGCGATGCGCAGGGTCAGCGGCAGATCCAGGGCGTTGTGATGGGTCTCGAACGGCCGGGCATCGGCGCCACCGGGCACGCTTTGCAGCACGGGCGTTTCAATCTCCAGAAAGCCGCGCTCATCAAGCCAGCGGCGCATGGCACTCACGGCCAACGCGCGTCGCCTGAACGTTTCGCGGGTTTGCGGCGAGACGATCAGATCGAGGTAACGCTGGCGGTAGCGCTTCTCCACGTCGGCCAGGCCATGCCACTTATCCGGCAGGGGCTGCAGGCTCTTGCTGAGCATCTGCCAGGCGCTCACCTTGACCGAGAGCTCACCGCGATCGGTGCGCCGCAGGGTGCCGCTCACCCCGATCAGATCACCGGCGTCCACCAGCGTGGTGAGTTGGGCAAAGGCACTGGGACTGGCGTCGTCGCTGTCGGTTGTTGCGGGCCCCTCCAGGCTCGCCTTCTCCAGGTACAGCTGGATCGGGCCGCTTTCATCGACCAGCGTGAAGAAGGCCAGCTTGCCCATCACCCGCCGGGTCATCACCCGACCGGCGACGGCCACCTGGATCTCGCGCTCTTGACCATTGGCCAGATCGGCGTGGGCGGCCTGCAGCTCGGCGGTGCGATGGCTGGGTTCAAAGCTCAGGGCATAGGGACCCTGGCCCAGGGCCCTGAGGGCCTCGGCTTTCTCCAGGCGGGTCTCGCGCAGATCCGACACAGACTTGAGCAGCGCTTCAGCTGGCCATCCTGCAGGAGCGCTTACCCAGCGGCAGCGATCGAGCCGTCACGCATGCGCTGCGAGGCGTAGCCGGTGCCGCGCACCGTCAGGATCAGCTCGGGGTTGCGGGGGTCGGGCTCGAGCTTGCCGCGCAGGCGGGCGACATAGACATCGACCACGCGCAGGTCAGCGGCACGGCGCGGCGGGTAGCCCCAGAGCTGCTCAAGAATCTCGGCCCGCGGCACGACACGGCCGGGCTCGCGAAACAGCAGCTCGAGCAGGCTGAATTCGGTGTAGGTCAGGGCGATGCGCTCACCATCGCGGGTGACCTGCCTGCGGTTGGTGTCGACCACCAGGCCGCCGACCCGCAGCACGCCACTGCCGGTCGGCAGCTCGCGGGGTTCATTACCAGCCGAACCGCGTCCCACCCGGCGCAGGATCGTGGCGATGCGTGCCTCAAGCTCCTTGGGCGAGAACGGCTTGGGCAGATAGTCGTCGGCTCCCAGATCAAGGCCTGAGACGCGCTCGGCGATGGCGTCAAGAGCCGACAGAAAAATGATCGGTACGCAGGACTCGGCCCGAAGCCGACGGCACACCGCGAAGCCATCGAGCTTCGGCAGCATCACATCGAGCACCACCAGATCGGGTTGCTCCTGGTGGAACAGGGTCAGCGCCTCTTCGCCGTCTTCGGCGCAAATCACCCGATAGCCGGCGAGCTGCAGCCGCATCACCAGGACTCGCCTGACAGCGGCCTCGTCATCCACCACCAGCAGGGTCGCCTTGGCCTCACCAACGGCAGGCCCTGCCAACCCCTCGGCGCCGCCTGCGGCCTGCTGAAACCCTTGCTGCTGGGGGATTTCCTCAGGAGGCATAGGGGTGGCGCTTCATGAAGAAACGCAACCCTACCCCTCAGCGCGCCCCCCGGTCATCCCCAAGAACCCCGCCAGGGGCTGGGATCTGATCATTTTTAAGAATTTCTACAGGAAGCGCGGCGGCGGCTTTGCGGCACATCAGGGCCAGCGGGCCTGCGCGTAGCGATTCCATTGCAGCGCCGCCTCGGCCAGGGCCTGATCACTCGACAGGTCTCCCAGCATCGAGCGCTGCAGCTGGGTGTAGAGGATCGCCTGCAGCCGTTTGATGCCTGGAATCGCTGGCACCAACACCCGAGCATCAGCCAGGGTTCGGGCCGACAGCAGACGCGCCTGCTGCACCAGCTGCTCGGCCGGGGTGGCACCGGGCTCGGCAACCAGAGATTGCTGCAACTGCTGCAAGGCAACGGTTGAGGAGGGCAACACGCGGGCCTGTTCGGCAAAGGCAAGCTGGTTGGCTGCATTGGTGAGATGCAGCCCAAAGCTCACCGCTTCAGCAGCCATGGCGCTCTGGCGCGGCACCACCAGATTCATCACCGCCACGTTGGCCTCGCCACTGGCTCCGGTGATGGGGGCAAACGGCGCCGTGACTGCCGCGATGCCGGGAGCATTGGTCTGCAGGTTGCGCAGGAAGTCTGGCCCTGTGGCGACCTGGGCCAGATCGCCGCTTTGATACAGCTCAATGGCACGCCGATAGCCCTGGCTGACCACCTCGCGCGGCAACAGGCCATCGCGATAGAGCCCGCTCCAAAACCCAAAAGCAGCGCGACCCGCGTCGGACTCAAAGGCGGCGCGGCGTTCACCATCGAGCAGCTGCACTCCCTGCTGCACCAACGTTTCCAGCAGCTCTGCCGAGTCATCGCTCACAACCGTCACGAACAGGCCATAACGACCCGTGCGGCGGCGCACAGCAGAGGCGTAGGTAGGCACCTCCTCCCAACGGCGCGGCGGGGCCTCCAGACCAGCCCGTTGCAACAGCAGCGTGTTGGCCATGGTGATGCGGGCCGTCAAGTACCACGGCAGGGCAAATTGCTGCCCCTGCTGCTCACCGGCCTGCCAGATCCTCGGCAGATAGCTCTGTGCTGCTGCCTGAGGCACTAAGGGAGCTAGATCTAGCAGGCCGCCCTTGCTGGCCAGATTGGCGGCAAACGGCGGGTTGAGGTTGACCAGATCGGGTGCCGTGCGGGCAAACACGGCCGCCAGCAGCTTGCGCTCGACCGAGGCCCAGGGAACATCACTCCAGCGCACCAGCACCCCGGGGTTCTGGCGCTCCCAGCTGCGAATGACGCCCTGCAGGTAGCCGTTGAAGCGGGGAGCCAGATCCAGGGTCCAGACGTTGAGCTCCCGGCCCGATGCGCCCTTGCCGCCACCACGCCAACCGCAACTGGCCAACCCCGCCGACGCCAGGGCAGCACCGGCCGCTGTGCCGACGCCTTGCAACAAGCGGCGACGGGAGAGCGGCATCAGCGCACCCCAGGCAGCTGCTGACGCCAGATCAGCAGCCACAACGAACAGACCAGGGGCGCCAGCAGTGCGGTGAGCAGGGTCTGCGCCCACAGCACCTGCAGAGCCGAGGCCGGCCATGCGCCGGTGAGGGCCAACTGCGCCAGCACCGAAACCCCCAGCACCAGGCTGCCGGCCAGGGCCAGCAAACCGAGCGAGAGGCTGCGCTCCATCACCACGCTGCGGCGTCCCAGCCGGCCCCACCACCAGCCCAGCAGCACCAGCGCCGGCACCTGGCTCACGGCACCGGGATGCAGGGCATCCAGCAACAGCGCCAGCCCAGCCCCCACCAGGGCCCCTGACCAGGGGCCATCAACCAGTGCCCAGGGCAACAGCCACAGCACCGACCAGGCAGGTCCTGTGGCATCGAGCTGCAACCAACGGGGCGACAGCAACACCATCAGCGGCACCAACAAGGCGGTGGCCAAGCACCAGCCGCGGCGCCAGAGCTCAAGATCGGTCATGGCGTGGCCTCATGGGCCATGGAACGCACCTGCACCCAGTCGAGCGCCTCGATCGGCGCGCTCAGTTGAACGCGTGCCTCGGGGGCGGGGGTGCCCTGCGGATCCAGCCGCTGCACCACCCCCACCGTGACGTTGGGCGGCAGCAGGGTGCTGGCTGGCGATGTGGTGACCAAATCGCCAGCTCGAGCACGGGTGTCGCGGTCCAAAAAGCGCAGCACCGGACGCGCTGTACCGGTGCCCACCAGCAGTCCATGCTCACCGGTGCGCGGGACCCAGACCCCGACCTTGCTGGCCGGATCGGTGAGCAGCTCAACAAGCGCTGTGGTGGGTGTCACCGACGCAATGCGTCCCACCAGACCGCCAGGAGCCAGCACCACATCGCCACTGGCGAGCCCTGCCATCGCGCCCCGCGCGAGCAGCAGTTGGTGCCACCACAGCGATGCTGGCCTGGCAATCACAGGTGCTGAGACCAACCTGCCGCCCTGTTCGCGCAGATCCAGCATCTGGCGAAGGCGCTTGTTGTCGGCCTCCAACTGCACAAGCCGGCTCTGCTGATCGAGACGCTGAGCCGATCGCAGCCACTCCGATTGGGCACTGCCTGGCCACAAGGGCCGGGTCAAGACGGCATAGAGATCACTGAACCCAGCCCCTTTGCTGAGCCTGATGGCCAGCAGCACCAGTCCCACAGCCAGCCAGGGCCAGCCGGTGAGCAGCAGCCGTCTCGGCGCTAGACGGAAGCCGCGGCCGGCCTGCATCAGGCTCAGGCTGCCGGGCGGATGAAGTCAGGGGTGTCGAGCACCCGCACCAGGCGGCCGTAGTCCTCGAGCACGATGCCGCAGCCATTGACCACGCACAGCAGCGGGTCTTCGGCCACATGCACCAGGATGCCGGTCTCATGGCTGATGAGATCGCTGATCCCCTTCACCAAGGCGCCACCACCGGCCAGCATGATGCCGCGATCGACGATGTCGGCGGCCAGCTCGGGGGGCGTGCGCTCGAGGGTGCGCTTGACGGCTTCAACGATCACATTGAGCGGTTCTGCCATCGCCTCGCGAATGTCGCCGGCGCGAATGTTGACCGTCCGCGGCAGACCCGAGAGCAAATGCAGACCCCGCACGTCCATGGAGGTGTCGTCGTGGGTTTCTGATGGGAACGCCGAGCCAATGCGGATCTTGATGTCTTCAGCGGTGCGCTCACCCACCACCAGGTTGTGCACCTTCTTGAGGTAGGTGGCGATGGCATCACTGAGCTCGTCTCCAGCCACGCGCACCGACTCGCTGATCACCGTGCCGCCCAGGCTGAGCACCGCCACTTCGGTGGTGCCGCCGCCGATGTCGACGATCATGGTGCCCACCGGTTCGGTCACAGGCAGACCGGCACCGATGGCAGCCGCGACCGGCTCATCAATCAGATGCACCTCGCGGGCGCCGGCCAGACCGGCTTCACGCACGGCGCGGCGTTCGACGCCAGTCACCCCACTGG
>Ga0194118_10003250_pt1 | contig 19208 bp, 20 predicted proteins | sample TA2MahsurfametaG_2_FD_148662 | JGI IMG/M metagenome (GOLD analysis project Ga0194118, IMG submission 148662) | Freshwater microbial communities from Lake Tanganyika, Tanzania - TA2015013 Mahale N5 surface | ecosystem: Environmental > Aquatic > Freshwater > Lake | place: Tanzania: Lake...
GCGGCCCATGCCCATTGCGGTGAGGTGCGCGCCGAGCCGGATGCCCGCCGGCTCGAGCTTGAGCTTGGGCAAGTGCAAGCGCACGGCGCGTTGCGGCAAGTCGGCACATGCGGCAAGCGTCGCGGTATCGAGCGACCGTTCGACCGCGGCGAGCCCGTCGCGCGCGTCGGGCACGATGAGCAGGAACTGCAATCCATCGGCGGCATAGGGCACCGACACAACGGCCGCGTTGTCGATCCGCCGGTATCCGAAGCTTCGCTGTTCCGTGAGTCCTGCCACCCGGATTTCCTCGTTGCCGTTTGCGTAGAACGGCATGTCCGGCACCGGCTTGAACTCATCGCGCCACGCCGCTTTCAGTTGGATCGCATTGGCCAGCACCAGCCGTGTCTCCTCGTCGATCAACCCGGGGGGAATGAGGTCCTTGATGCGTTGCGCGGTTTGTTCCTCGACCCATGCGTTGATCCTCAGCCGCGACGGCTCGGATTCGCGGATGAAATCCATGGTTTCCATCGGCGCCTGATAGAGGTCGGCGAGCAGATCGAGGAACGGTCGCTCGAATGGATATCCGGCTTGGCCGAAGAGCCGGTTGGCGAGGCGGATCTCCAACGCGGTGTTGGGTCCGCCGCGACGTTCGGGGTCGGCAATCTCGCGGCGACTTGTCTCGGCCATCGCGCGCAGGTCCGACGCGATCGCGGCGAATCCGTCGTGCACCGCGGTTTCATCGTCGGGCAAGTGCAGCACCGCAGCCATCTCCGATTTTGTTTCGGCGGCCGCGCCGGCGTAGGTCATCGCGAGCGCGGATTCCACGGACCATGGAGAGAACACGATATTGCCGCCCTCCGAGGCCAGACGGCGGTGGAGATCGAGGCCGAAGCGGTTCACCGTGTCGGCGACGTCCTTGGATGAGGCATCGCTGCGGGCGGTGAAGGAGGCCAACAGGACGGTGGCTGCGGCGGTGAGGACGGGTTTCATGAGAGTTGGGAAGGCGGCCGCATCCATCATGAACCCGGTCGGATGCAGGATCAAGTCGGCGGGTTCAATCGAGCAGCAGCGCGATCTGCTCACCGGGTCCGTGCACCCCTTCGATCAGGATGCCTTCGACATCCGCGGTTTTCGACGGGCCGGTGCACCAGACGACGTTCGGGCTGTTGCCCAGCGCGGTGATCGCGTCCGGGATCGTGCGGTGGATCTCATCGCGTCGGATCACCGCGACGTGCACCCACGGGGTGAGCGCGGCGAGTCGCGAGAACGTGCGGTCATCGTCGAGGATGATCGTGCCCGACTCGGCAATGGCTCCGGTGCCGCGCGTGATGCCGAACTGGAAATCGTCACAGCGCGTGCGGTCGTAGTTGGTTTCCAAGGTCAATCCAGCGGCTGCGAGTGTCGCGCCCACCGCATCCATCAGCGACGGGTCGCAGCAACCGTGAAGGTGGCCGGTCGATTTGAGAAACTCCGCCAGATCCTCCACCGAGCTCATTGCCTTGCCATTCACCGCGTGGAAATTCCGGCGGAACATCTCGCGCAAGTCCGTGCCATCGAGCCGTGGCAGCGAATGGGTGAGTGCCGCATCATGCTCCGGCAGCGGGGATTTGGCCTTGAGCGCGGAGGTGGCGTGGCGGATTTTGTTGAAGATGAGGGATCGGGAATCCATGTCGTTCATGATGGTGACGTTTGATGACCACGGAGAGACGGAGGATCGGGAAGTCACGGAGGGGGGTCTGAATCGTTTTGCGCGAACCCGGGGCGCAGGATTCTTCGTTTACCAAGCGGCCATGCCTTGAAATTCAAAAGCAGGGCGATATCCAAACCGGAAATGTTGTAATAACCGATCATTTGAGCGTCGTGTGCCGGAGCGAATGCATCCACACACTTGGCATCCACAATGAGTGTTTTTTCAACAACGAGATCCGGGATCAAATGCCCGAGAAAATGTCCTCTGTAGGTGGCTGCGTATTTGGGCTGCTGTTCAAAAAAAATATCACGCTCTGAAAGTTCGATGCAGAGCGCGCGTTCATACAGCTTCTCATCAAGTCCCGGCCGCAATTCCCGGTGCACCGCGATGGCCGCGGCGATCACCTTGCCGGTCAATTCCTGATATGGCAGATTCATCACATCTTCTCCGTGGTCTCCCGAAGCTCCGTCTCTCCGTGGTTCAAAAAACCGCGAGTCAAATCGATGGACCGCAGTGGTTCGATGTTCATGGCGGGATGGGTTTCAGCGGTGGTTAGACGGATTGCCCGTCGGGAGTCACGAATGATTGCTGTGCCGCTTGATCCACTTGCGGAATTCGCCGCCGCGCGACTCGGGCAAGGTGCGCGAGCCGAGCCAGTTGCGCAACGGCGCGATCGGCGCGACCTGAACCGGCAAGTGGTTCATCGCCTTGGACATCGTCATCGCCGTGCGCCACAACGACGGTGAAGTGGCGAGTTTCGCGAAGGGTGACATCGGCACCGCGCCCGGCGACGGCACCGCCTCGCGATGCGCCTGGTGGCGCAGCCGCAGCAGCAGATCGGGAATCGGGATGTCCACCGGGCAAACCTCGCGGCACGCGCCGCACAACGAGGATGCCTTCGGCAGATCGGCGTAGGTGGCAAAGTCCGCGCCCGCCAACAGCGGCGTGAGCACCGCGCCGACGGGTCCGCCATAAGTCGAGCGGTAGGCGTGACCGGATGCCTGACGGTACACCGGGCAGACGTTCTGGCAGGCACCGCAGCGGATGCAGCGGAGGATTTCCCGGCAATCGGACGCGAGGATGTCGCTGCGCCCGTTGTCGAGGAAAACGACGTGCATGTGCTCCGGTCCGTCGGGCCGGCCCGCCGCGCGCGGGCCGGCGATGAACTCGGTGTACACCGTGAGTTGCTGGCCGGTGGCCGAGCGGCCGAGCAGGTTGAGGAACACGGCGAGGTCGCATTCGCGCGGCACGAGCTTCTCGATGCCGACCAGCGCGATGTGCACCGGCACCGGGGCCATGCCGAAGCGCGTGTTGCCTTCGTTGGTCACCAACACGAGCCGGCCGCTGTCCGCGCAGACGAAATTAGCGCCGGTGATGCAGGCCCCGGCGGCAAGGTATTTGCCGCGCAAGTGGACCCGCGCGCGCCGCGTGATCGTCTCCGGGTCGTCGTTGTAATCGTCGGCCACGCCCTCGCGCTGGAAGGTCGTGGCGATTTCGCGCCGGTTCTTGTGGATGATCGGTTTGACGATGTGCGACGGCTCGTCGTCGTCGAGCTGGACGATGAACTCGCCGAGGTCGGACTCGGTGCATTCGATGCCGTTGTCCATGAGAAACCGGTTGAGGTGGATCTCCTCGGCCGCCATCGATTTGGATTTCGTGAGCCGCGTGACGCCGTGTCCGCGCAGGATCGCGAGGATCACCGATCTCGCGTCCGCCGCGTCCGCCGCGTAATGCACTTGCGCACCGTTGGCGGTGAGCGCTCGGTCGGCTGCGTCCAGATAGGTGTCGAGGTGTTGCAGCGTGTGGTCCTTGATCGCCCCGGCCAGCCGCCGCAGCGCGTCCGGATCCGGGTAATCCGCATGCAGGATCCGGTAACGCTTGTCGGTGCCCGTGGATGTCCCGTCCATCACCGAGAGCTGTTTCTCATCGGAGATGCGGCGCGCGTAGAGATCGATGGGTTGGACGGAACTCATGAGATCAGCGTGTCGCGCAGGATCTGGACCACATGCTTGTGCGGAACGCGCCGACCCTGTGCCGCGGCCAGTCCGTCTAGGTGCATCAGGCACGACATGTCCACTCCCGCGAGCAGGTCGGGCTGGATGTCGCGGATGTGGTCGATCTTGAGCGATCCCATTTGCGCGGAGATGTGCGGGAAGGTCACCGCGAAGGTGCCGCCGAATCCGCAGCATTGCTCGGCCTGACCGAAAGGCACGACTTCCGCGTGCGCGATCGACGACAGCAGTGCGCGCGCCGCCGCGCCGGTGCCGGTGTCGCGGCAGTGGCACGAGCGGTGGAAAGCGATGCGCGTCGGCGTGTCGAAGCGTCCCGGCCAGCGGGTCACACCCAGCCCGTTGTGGATGAAATCGACGACCTCCCAGGTTCGTGCCGCGAGCGATGCGATGTCGTCGTCGGGCTCTTGTTCAAACTGCAACCGGTTGCCGTGCAGGTGCATCGCCGCGCAGGATCCGGACGGAACGATCACCGGCAGGTCGCCGACGAAGACGCGCGCGCAGTGACGCGCCACCTGCCGCGATGCGTCCCAGTCGCCGGTGTTGAACGCCGGCTGGCCGCAGCAGGTCTGGTCCTCCGGATACAGCACCTCCACACCGAGATGTTCGAGCACTTCGACCGTGGCGCGCGCCACGTCATCGAAGAATGCGTCGCACAGACAGGTGCCCATGAGGAGCACGCGCTTGCCGACGGGGCGGGCGTGAGTGGCGGACATGACGGAGGCGCTTGACGCAGGGTAAACCGTTCGGCCGCCACCGCAATGCGGAATGCCGCTCAAACTCCGACCGCCGCCCGCTGGAAATGCCGCATCACCGATGTCACCGCGGCTTCCGCCGTCACGTCGTGGAGCCCGCGCAGGATGTCGGGCTTGCCGTGCTCGATGAATTCGTCGGGCCAGCCGACGCGTTCGACCGGGGTGTGGATCCTCGCCGAATGGAGATGCTCGATCACCGCTGCTCCGAATCCATTGAGCAGCACGTGATCCTCGAATGTGCACAGCACGCGGCACTTGCGGGCGAACGATTCGATCACCGCCGCGTCGAGCGGCTTGATGAACCGCGGGTTGACCAACGCCACCGACAAACCTTCTCGTTCGAGCATCGCTTTGGCGCGCTCTGCCATCTCGAACATCGTGCCCAGGCCGATGAGCGCCACATCCGTGCCGTCGGCGACCACCTCGGCCTTGCCGATCTCGAGCAGGCGCGGCTGCTTCTTGACCGGCGTGCCGCGGATCGCCCCGCGCGGATAGCGGATCGCCGTGGGTCCGTCGTCATAAGCCGCCATCGTGTGGAGCATGTCGACAAACTCGTCCTCGTCCTTGGGCTGCATCATCACGATGCCGGGCACGTGGCGCAAGTAGCCGATGTCGAACAGCCCGTGATGGGTCGGTCCGTCGTCGCCGGAAAGTCCGCCGCGGTCCATGCACAACCGCACCGGTAGGTTCTGCAGCGCGATGTCGTGGATGATCATGTCGTACGCGCGCTGCATGAACGTCGAGTAGATCGCGAGGAACGGGCGGAATCCCTGGGTGGCGAGCCCGCAGGCGAAGAGCGCCGCGTGCTCCTCGGCGATGCCGACGTCGTAGTAGCGACCCGGCAGCTCCTTCTTGAAGATCTCGAGCTTGGTTCCTCCGGGCATCGCCGCGGTGATCGCCACCACTTTCGGATCCGCCTTGGCGATGTCCGTCACCGTGCGGCCGAACAAGTCCGAGCAAGTCGGCGTGGCCGAGGCGTCGGTGGATCCATCCTCGATCTGGTAGGTGCCGAGCCCGTGGAATTTCCCGGGATTTTCCAGCGCCGGCCGGTAGCCGCGGCCTTTCTCGGTGATGATGTGCAGCAACACCGGCTCGTGGAGCGTCTTGAGATGCTCGAAGGTGCGGATCAGCAACGGCAGGTCGTGGCCGTCGACCGGGCCGAAATAGCGCAGGCCGAACTTCTCGAACAGGACGTTGGGAAACAGCAGGTTCTTCGCGCCCTCCTCCATGCGGTGGGCGAGGTTGCGCGCGGCCCTGCCGGCGACGCGCTCGACGAACTCCGCCGCCTTCGCGCGCACCGACGCATAGGTGTGGTGCGTCTGCAGCGCGTTGAAATAGCGTGCGATCGCGCCGACGTTGCGGTCGATCGACCATTCATTGTCGTTGAGCACGACGATGAACCGGCGGGTCGTCTCGGCGATGTTGTTGAGTGCTTCGAGCGTCGGCCCGCAGGTGAACGCGGCGTCGCCGGCGACGGCCACGACATGGTTGGATCCGCCGGCGAGGTCGCGCGCGGCGGCCATGCCCAGCGCGGCGGACAGGGCCGTACCCGCGTGCCCCGCGCCGAACGCGTCGTGCTCGGATTCGGAGCGCAGCAGAAATCCGTTGAGTCCGCGATAGGTGCGGATCGTGTGGATCCGGTCCGCGCGGCCCGTCAGCATCTTGTGAACGTACCCTTGGTGCGCCACGTCGAATACCAGCTTGTCGGCCGGCGTTGAAAACACGCGGTGCAGGGCGATCGTCAGCTCGACGACCCCGAGGTTCGGCCCAAGATGGCCTCCGGTTTTCGAAAGCGACGTGATCAGCGAGTGGCGGATCTCCGCCGCCAGTGAGGGAAGCTCCGCCTCGGTGAGTCGCTTCACATCGGCCGGAGATCGCACGGAGCTGAGCAGCGGACCGATGGCCGGGGGGTCAGAAGAGTCGGATTTCATCGGCGTCATCGGCGGAGGTGTCTGCCTGCAAGGAGGGAGCTTGCGGACTTGGATCGTCCCCGGTCTGCTGCTGCTGTCGGCGCAGGGTGATCAGCTCGATCCGGCCGCGCGCGGACTTGAGCAATGACTCGCAGCGCGCAAGCAACTCGGATCCTTTCTCGTAGTGCGCCACGAGTTCCTCAAGCGGCAGTGCTTCGCTTTCCATCGCCTCGACGATGGATTCGAGCCCCGCCAGCGCCTCCTCGAAGCTCGGCTGGGGCGATTCCGGATCGGATGTGGATTTACGTTTTGCCATGGGCGCTTCACTCGTTTCCTTCCCTGCCACGAACGCGGATCGGACGGTCACTGTAATACACCATGTCCATGCCGACCAGTGGTTGCCGGTACGGATAGCGTTTTTGAATTTCCTGCAAACGGGGCGCCCGTTCGAAAATCGAAAACCCGGGGGGATAGGTGGCGAGGATCACCCGGCCGTCAAGCACCAGCGGCGTGAAATCGCGATACGTGTCGGCCACTTCGATGAGCGAACCCATGCCGTGCGAGGAGGGCGAGATCAGGATGCCCGCGGTCGGCGTCTGGAGATCGGCCGCGATGCTCTCGAGCTTGTTGAAGCCGTCCCGCGTGGGAGGCAGCCAGATCGCGGTGCGGTCGCCATACCAAGCCACCGCCCACGGCTGGTCGGAGAACACCACCTGCTTTTCGCCGACCCATCCGCGCACGCCGTTGCTGCCGCTGTGCAGCGCCGGTGCGTAGTAGGGCGGCCAGTGCGGGATGCCGCCGCGGTCGCGCACCTGCAGGCCGATGCGCACCTTGTCGGGCATGGCGAGCACCAGCGGCAGCGCGCAGATGAAGACGATGATGAAATCCGGCACGTTGCGCAGCAGCGGTGTGGTGGCGACGAAGTCGAGCCGGTTCCACAGGATTGAGACGAAGGCCAGCCCGTAGGCGGTCATCAGCGGTGCGAACAACAGGTGGATCTGGTTGGGGTCGAGCTGTTTGGCGGTGATGCCGAAGAACGCCAATCCCACCGCCGCGCACACCCACATCAGCAGGATCGCCCAGCGGAAATTGGCGATCGAGGCGCGTTTGAACGGATGCAGCAGCGCCAGCAGGAACAGCGGAGCGATGACGATGCCGGCCAGCAGCGGCACGACGTCGGTCATCTGCAGCAACGTGGTGCGCAGGATCTTGCCGATCAATCCCTCGAGCACCAGCGGTTCGGCACCGAGGTCGGTGTTGCGCATCACCATCGCCTCCGAGCCGTTGCCAAGGCCGTTGTAGAGGGTGAGGAAGGCGGTGCCGAACGGCGAATCGGTGATCCGCTCGTTGCGCAGCATCACGAACACCGCCGGCACGAGGATCATCAGCAGCACGGAGACCGCCACCACACCGCGCGGACGGAAGGCCACCGCCGCATAGATGATGTAGCCGATGGCGATCCAAGCGGTCATCCAGTGGGCCAGCGACAGCAGCGTGAAGAACACGCCGGCCAATACGGCCGGCGTCATTGCCAGCTTGCCGTCGCCCGCCGCCTCCACCGCACGGTAAACGAAGTACATCGCGCAAGAGAACAGGAACAGCATCAGCATCTGCGGCAAGCCGCTGAGCGAGTACTGCCAGAACGTCTCGCAGAACAGCATCAGGATCGCGCACACCCCGGCGATCTTCGGGTCGAAGATGCGCTGGATCAGCAGGTAGTTCACGCCGATGGCCAGCAGGAAGAACAGGGTGGAGACCGAGGCGATCACCCGGTCGAGGGGATACACCATTTCGTTCTCCCGCATCTGCCACGACGCGGGATCGTCCGCACCGGCGATCTTCAGCACGGCCGCATTGATCAGGGGATTGAGCGGTGAATGGTAGGTGTCCTCGAAACCGATGAGTGGCACGGTGCGCTGACCGGCCCGCTCGGCCTGGTGGTAGGCCACCGGCCTCACCATTTTCGTCGTGAATCCGTTGCCACGGGCGATTTCCCGCGCGATCTGCGCTTGCTCCATCGCCTGTGGCGAGTTCAGTCCGCGGAACAGCGCGAACAAGTTGCCCATGGTCAGGATGATCAGCAGCAGGAAAAACAGGCTGCGACGCGTGAGAATGCCGATATCGACCTGGCTCAACGTGGAAATGCTCATCGGGCGGGTGGGATCGGGTCGGGGGTCAGATGCCGAGTTCCTTGAGCTTGCGCTGCAAGGTCCGGCGACTCAGCCCGAGGAGATCGGCCGCACGGGTGCGGTTGTCTCCCGCCTCGTGCAGTGCGGCGCGGATCGTTCGGATTTCCAGCTCATGCAAGTTGAATTCACGCCGGGCATCAAGGGGGATTTCTCCGGATCCGTCGCTGGGCTCCGTCGACGACGGTGGCGTGGCCGGAGAGCGCAGGAAGCCGGGCAGGTGTCCCGTGTCGATCACCTCGTCATTGCTCATCACCACTCCGTGCTCGATCGCGGTGCGCAACTCGCGCACGTTGCCAGGCCATGAGTAGTCGAGCAGAAGACGCAGTGCGTCGTCGGTGAGCGGTTTGACGGGTCGGCCGTTTTCGGCGGCGAACTCCTGCAGAAAGCCGCCGGCCAGCAGCACGATGTCCTCGCGGCGCGAGCGCAGCGGCGGCATGTCCACCCGCACGACGTTGAGCCGGAAGAACAGGTCCTCGCGAAATTCGCCCTTGTCGACCATTTCCCGCAGGTTGCGATTGGTGGCGGCGATCACCCGCACGTCCACCTTGACCGGTGTGTTCGATCCCACGCGCTCGAGCGTGCGCTCCGACAGCACGCGCAGCAGTTTCACCTGGGTGGTGGCGTCGATCTCGCCGATCTCATCGAGGAACAGCGTGCCGCCGTCGGCCTGCTCGAAACGGCCGATCCGCCGCTGCATCGCTCCGGTGAACGCCCCTTTTTCGTGGCCGAACAACTCGCTCTCCAGGAGTTGCGGCGACAAGGCCGCGCAATGCACCGTGACCCACTTCGCTGCCGGTCGGCCGGAAAGATGATGAATCATGCCGGCCACCACTTCCTTGCCGGTGCCCGACTCGCCCTCGATGAGCACGGTGGCCCGGGTCGGCGCGACTTGCCGCACCAGCTCCGCCACACGGCGGATGCCCGGCGATTTGCCCACGAGTTTGTCGAGCGCATGCGACTCGCGCACCTGCTGGACGAGCTGGCGGTTCTCCACCTCGAGCGTGCGTCCGCGCAGCGCGCGCTTGAGCAGCATCTCGACCTCGTCGAGGTTGAGCGGCTTGGTGACGAAATGCCAGGCCCCGCGCCGCATCGCCTCGACCGCGGTGTCGACCGAGCCATAGGCGGTCATCAGCACGACGATCGGCGGATCCGCGAGCTTGAGAGCGGACTCCAGCAGGTCCATGCCCGACTCGCCGCCGAGCCTCAGGTCGGTGAGCATCAACTGGATCGGCTCGGATTTGAGGATCGCCATCGCTTCCGCTGCGCCGGACGCGGTGTAGACGTCGAAGCCGGTCTCCAGCGCGCGACGCAGTCCTTCACGTGTGGACTTCTCGTCGTCAACGATCAGCAGGGCGGGCGACATTGCGGATGAAGGAAGGGTGGCCGGTGGACGGGATTCAGTTCAGATCGATGACCGGATCGCGGGTGCCGATCAGGCGGACGTGGCGCTCGGTACGCGGCAGGCGGATGACCACCTCCGTGCCTTTCCGCTCACGGCTTTCGATGGAAATCTCGCCGCCGTGCTCGCGGACGATGCGGCGCACGATGAGCAGCCCGAGCCCATTGCCACCTGGTTTGGTGCTTCGATATGGCTCGAAAAGCACGCCCATTTGTTCCGGCGAGATCCCGCTGCCGTTGTCTTCGACCGCCACCACCAGCTCGTAATCGTTGAAGCGGGTGCGCACGGTGATGCGTCCGCCTTCGGACGGCAGTGCCTGATAGGCGTTGCGGATCAGATTGTAGAATGCCTGATGGAACTGGCCGCCATCCACCAGCGCATGCGGCATGCCCTCGGCGAATTCCAGCGCCACGGTGACGCCGCGCGAGCCGAGCTCGGCTTCCATCAGCTTCAAGCTGTCGCGCAGCAGGCCGTGCAAATCGTGGCGCTCGCGCCGTGGAACCGTCGGCCGCACCGCCTGCAGGAACTGCTTGAGAATCGCATCGAGCCTGCGGATCTCGCTACGGGTCGTCGCGACATCGGCCTCGAGTGCCGCGCGGTCGTTCTCCGGCAACTGGCACAGGTGTCGTTCGACCAACTGCATGTGGATGTCGATCGCATTGAGCGGGTTGCCGATCTCGTGGGCGACACCCGCCGCCAGCAGCGTGAGTGCGTTGAGTTTTTCCGATTCGAGGGTTTCCTCGGCCTCGGCGCGCGTGCGCGTGAGATCGCGCACGAGCATCACGTGGCCCGGTGCCTCTTCCCGGCCGCCGCCGCCGCCGATCGGCGCGAGATAGAAATTGAGGAGCCGCTTCTCGGGATACAGCACTTCCAAGTCGCGATGAATGCTGTGCCCGGGGCGCATCAGGGTTTCCCAGTCCAGTCCGCGTGCCTGGGAGGCGAGCGGCATTCCCACCGCCTTGTCCGGATCCAAACCGAAAAACGCCGCGGCCGGGCGGTTGACGAACAAGATCATCCCCTGGGAATCCAGCAGGATCACGCCTTCCTGAAGCGCTTCAAACACGTTCTGCAGGAATCCTTTTTCCTGGATGAGTCTGCCGACGATCTTCTGAACCTCGGCCGGGTCCAGTCGATCGAGCTTTGAGGCCAGCTTTTCCAAAAATCCGGTTTTCACGGCATGCTTGATGTCGGCGGTGATTCCGTGGTTGGGTGGGACATGAAAACGCTCCTGATCGTCTGCTGCACCATGCCGGATGCCGCGGTGGCGCGTCAAATTGGCTCAGTGCTCATCGAAAAGCAACTCGCGGCCTGCGTCAACATCCTTCCCGAAATGGAGTCGATTTACCGTTGGAAAGGAGTCATTGAAACTTCAAAAGAGGTTCAATGCATCATTAAAACAACGACTCATTTGCTGGCGCGGCTCGAGCAAGTGCTTGCAGAACTGCACCCGTATGAGGTTCCGGAAATCCTGACGCTGCGGCCCGAAGCGGTGTCGGCAGCCTACGGACACTGGCTGATTGAATCCCTCGCGGATACCGGTGATTGACTCGATCGCATCTCACGCGCGGCGATGCGATCCGATACCCTTTTTGAGATCCCTGAGGGACCAGAGGGTGGCGTCGGCAGGCAGATCCTGATGGACGCTCCTCAATGCGCTGCGGCCTGCATGTTCCCAAGGCGGGCCCGGTGTCGAGCGGGCTGGTGGACGGCTCTGCGATTCGCGGGTCGCTGGTTCACTCCTGTGGCGATGGATCGGCCGTGTCCAGTCGTTTTTCGAGCGCCTTGACGCGTTCGACGAGCTTTGCCAGGCGGCGGACCTGGGCGTTCATCTTCATTTCTTCGCGGAATGGTTGGGCGGGATAGCCGGAGTAGAACTGTCCGCCCGGCAGGCTGGTGGTGACGCCGGTGCGCGCGGCGAGCACGGCGCGGTCGCCCACCTCGATGTGGCCGGCCATGCCGACCTGGCCCGCCACCGTGACGAAATCGCCGAGACGCGTGCTGCCGGAAATGCCGGTGAGCGCGACGATCAGGCAGTGTTTGCCGATCACGCAGTTGTGGCCGATCTGCACGAGGTTGTCGATCTTGGTGCCTTCGCCGATCACGGTCCGGCCGAATCGCGCGCGGTCGATGGTGGTGTTGGCACCGATTTCGACATCATCGCCGATTTCGACGATGCCGACCTGGTCGATTTTGACGTGGCGTCCGTCGTGCAGTTCGTAGCCGTAGCCGTCGGAGCCGATCACCGCGCCGGGCTGGAGAATCACGCGGTCGCCGAGGATGCAGTGTTCGCGCACGATGGCACCGGCCATGAGATGGCAGTCGCGTCCGATCACTGCATCGGCACCGACGACGCAGTTTGGTCCGATCTCGCTGCCGTCGCCGATGTTCGCACCGGCCATGACGACCGCGCCCGCGTGGACGCGCACCTTCGATGGGTCGAGCTTGGCGGCGGGATCGATCACCGCGGCCGGATGCACGCCGGGTTCGAAGCGGCGTGAAAGGCGCGCGAAGTGGCGCACGACCACCGAGAACGCGAGGGTCGGGTTGTCCACCGCGACGAGTGCGGTGTCGGCCGGTCCGTCGGTCACGTCGTTCGCGACGAGCACCGCGCCAGCGCGGGTGGCGGCGAACTGCGGCCGGTATCTCTCGTTGCCGAGAAAGCTGATGTCGTCCGGTCCGGCCTGGTCGAGCGCGGCCATGCCGGTGAAGCCGCGCCCGGGACAACCGCGGACAATGCGGCCACTGGTCCAGCTCGCGAGATCGGAGAGCTTGAGTGCCGAAACCAAATCCGGTCTCCTGCGGTCTCGGGTTATTCCGCGGACTTGCCCGGCTCATCCTTGATAAGCGATTCGGGCGGCGCGTCCTTATTGAGGGTCTTGAGCAGGCCGGAGGTGATGTCGGTCGCGTCCTTGGTGTGGAGCAGGAACGGCACCTGTGAAGTGCTCACGCCCGACTTGTCGAAGACATAGTCGTAGTCATCGACCTTGGCCTTCTCTTCGACGAGCTTGCGGATCTCCTCGAGGATGCCCTTCATGCGCTGGACCATCTTCTCGTTGAGCGCCTGGTTGCGGCGCTGGAGGAATTCGCGGCGTTCGCGGTCGAGCGCGATGCCTTCCTGCTGTTGGGTCTGCCAATCCTTGAAGAGCGTTTGCTTCTTCGAATCGGCCAGCGCGGGGTCTTCGAGCTGCTTGCGCAGGTTGTCGAGGTTCTCCTCGAGTTCGCGGATGCGGGTGAGGCGTTCGTTGTTGTCCTTCTGGATCCGGGCGCGCTCGACGTTGATCTGCTTTTGCGCCTCGTTGGTCTTGTAGTACTCCTTGAAGAGTTCCTGCATGTCCACGGTGGCGATGTTGAGTTTGCCTTGCTGCGCGCCGGCGGTGGCGGCGAGAACGGTGGCGAAGGCGGCGGCAAGGAGGCAGCGGATGGGTCTCATGGGAAACGACTGGGGGTTGCGGATTTCGGAAATCCGGAGGCCATCGTGGCGACGATGCCCGGCCGCGTCAACGCTTTCCGGGCGCACCACCACGGAACTTCCGAATGAAATCAGACAAATAAAATATCGGACGATATTTAAAATGTCGGTTTTCCGGTTTCAAATCCTGATCCGTCAGCTTGCCATTCCGCGATGTCGTGGGTAGGGTGTTTCACTGGCCCGGCAGCGGCGGAAGTGTTCCGTCGCCATCGCCGGGCTGTCGATCATTCACCTGTCACCTGATTTCCCGTCATGCCCAAAGTCCGTCTGGCCGGCACGGTTCGCGGCGAGCGTTGCCCGAACCGCGAGATCCGCGCCCGCCTTCTCTACATCCTCTTCAGCCGCGGCTGGGACATCTACAACTCGAACGGCGACCAGCGCATCTCGCTGTCCAACATCGAGCGAAAGATCATCGAGTCCGACGCCTTCGTGTTCACGCCCGGAGCGACCCTCGAAGACCTGTTCAAGGCGGTGTCGATCTTCGTAGGCTATCAGACCTTGGATCGCCATTTGAAATCCAAGCCCACCGTGTTGTTGAACGCCGACCGGTCGTGGGATCCGTTTTTCTCATTGCTCGACCACCTCAACGCGCTGGGCACGGTGCGGCAGGACCACGGCGAGTACCTGTTGCGGGCGGAGTCGCCCGACGAGGCGGTCGAGGTGCTCGACGCCGCGCGCGAGCGTGGCATGCTCGATGCGCGGCACGACGCGGCGGGCGCGGTGCCGGGCGAGTCTTTTGAAAATCCGCCGCCTGCGGGTCATGCGGGCAACGTGTGTGTCTTCTGCTCGGCGACGATCGAAGATCCGGCGTATCTGGCCGACGGCTACCGGTTCGGTCGCGAGCTGGCGCGCGCGGGATTCGGCTGTGTCTCGGGCGCGGGCAGTTCGGGCATCATGGGCGAGGTCGTGCGCGGATCGGTGGATGCGGGCGGCTGGGCCGGCGGATCGAACGTGCCGCACATCATCGAACTCGAGGGATTGCCCGACGGCTTGTCGAGTTTCTGGCTGAGGCCCGACATTTACACGCGCATGGAGGTGATGATCGAGCGTTCCGACGCGTTCGTGATTTTCCCGGGCGGATCGGGCACGGTGCAGGAGATGCTCGCGCTGATGATCTTCAAGCACCAGCGGCACCCGTCGATGTTGAACAAGCCGGTGGTGGTCTACAACCGGGTGGACGCACAGGGCCGGGCGTTCTGGGATCCGCTCATCGCGCTGTTGGGCAACGGCGGCGACGGCGGTGAATTTTCGGTGGTGCGTGAGTTCGACCACATCCTGCCCGAGGTCGTGCGGCAGCTCGAGGCCGCGCGCCTGCTGGCGTGAGGGCTCAAAAGCTCGGGTCATGTCTCGGCAACATCAGAATGGGGCAGACAGGATCCGTGCGACGACCTCGGCAAATCCAAGATCATCTGCGATGCCACCGTGCGTTTTGCCAACCGCTTCATTGGTGAACGGTCCAGCATGGAAGGCATTCAAACTAAGCGTCGGCCGCGTCTGAGCTCCCGAGGCCAAGCGCCGCGAGCAGGGGTGCGACGGGCAGGCCGACCACGTTGTCGTGACTGCCGGAGATGTGTTCGACGATGAGTGCGCCGTGTTCCTGGATCGCGTAGCCGCCGGCCTTGTCGAGCGGGTCGATGCGCGCGAGGTAGTCGTCGATCGCGGCGGCGTCGAGCGCGCGGAACCGCACCTCGGTGAGTTCGTGGAACGTGTGGCGGCGTCCGCCGGGAAACACGACGCAGACGCCGGTGCAGACCTGATGGGTCCTGCCTGAGAGGCGGCGCAGCATCGCGCGCGCGGCATCGAGGTCGGCCGGTTTGCCCAACGGTTCGTCGTCGATGAAGACGAGCGTGTCGGCGCCGATCACCGTGCAGTGCGGTCGGCGCGAGGCGACGGCCTCGGCCTTGAGGCGCGCGTTGAGTTCGCACAATGCGGATGGCGCGATCGAGGCGTCGTGGACTTCCTCGGCGGGTGAGGGATCGACATCGAACGCAAGGCCGGCGGCGGCGAGCAGTTCGCGGCGGCGCGGCGATGACGAGGCGAGCACGAGGTTCATGGCCGGAGCGGGCGGAGGTGTCACGGTCCGGGTTTCGCCGATTGGATGCGGGCGGGCACTTCCTTGATCGGGATGCCCGCGCGGGTGAGGGCCTCCCAGACTTGCAGCAACCGTTCGAGTGGCAGGCTGCGGTCGGCCTCGAGTTCGAGTCGGCGCTCCGGGTTCTGCCTGCGGAATGTGGCGAGGTAGGTGTCGAGCAGTCCCTCAGGCACCGCCAGCGAGTCGAGCGTGACGTTGCCGGTCGCGTCCACCGCGATCACCGAGCGGGTGTCGGCGAGTGATTCTCCGGGAATCTCGCGCACGGTGGGGATCTCGATGCGCAACACCTGCCGCGGTTTCTTGAAGGTGGTCGAGACGATGAAGAAGACCAGCAGGATGAACAGGATGTCGATCATCGGGACGACCGGCACCTCGGCGCGCTTGCGATGAATGCGGTGGAAGCGCATGGCCGTGGGTCAGCGCGTGCCGTGGGCCGCACGGCATGCTTGCGCGAGATCGGCGAGGATCGATTCGAGTCGCGCGGTGAGCACCTCGATGCGGCGAGTGAAGTGGCTGTGGGCGATCACGCAGGGCACGGCGATGGCAAGCCCGGTGATCGTGGTGTGGAGCGCCTCGGCAATGCCGCGGGCGATCGCGATGTGGTCGGCGGTTTCGCCGAGTCCGCGGAAAATCGTGACGAGTCCCGAGGCCGTGCCGAGCAGGCCGAGCAGCGGGGCGACGGTGATGACGGTGTCGAGCACGCCGATGCCGGCGTGGAGTCGCGACGTTTCCTCGCGGGCGGCGGCTTCGACCGCGGCGGTGATTTCGCCGCGCGGCTGGTGGCGGTGGCGCAGCGCGGTGGCGGCGAGGCGGTCGAGCGCGCTGCGGCCGCGCGCGCATTCGGCTTCGGCGCGCTGCAGGTGGTCTTCCCGCGGTTGTTGTGCAAGCGCGGCGAGACGACGTTCGGTTTCGCCGGGGATGACGTGCCGGCTCGCCAGCGACAGGAACTTGTAGGCGATGGCGGCGAGGCCGGCGACCGAGGTGACGGCGAGCGGGATCATGAACCAGCCGCCCTCGGTGAGGAATTCCCACGGGATGCCGGTCGTGGCGGGGCTCTGCAGGATCGGATTCATCGATGGATTAAAAATAGAAGCGGAAGACGAGTTCGAGCGGTTCGTTGCCTTGCTCGCGCCGGAGGGCTGCGGGCATCGGCGGAATCCCGGCGTTGCGGATCGAGTGAAGCGTGAATCCCTTCTGCACCTCGCCGGTCTCCATGTCACCCACGAACTGCACCGAGCGCACGCGGCCGTCGGTGCCGACGAAGAACCGCACCGTGAGGAATCCGGGGGTGATGAAGTCGCGGTGCCGCGCGCAGTTGCGCTGCCACTCGCGCTCGACCGCGCGGCCGATCGCCGCCTGGTAGCGGCCCAGCGCCGTGTCCTCGACATCCAGCGCGCTTTGTCCGCCGCGCGAGATCGACCCGACCAGCGCGGTCCTGCGCTGGTTGCCGCGGAATGCGGGCGTGGTCGCGGGCGATGACGCGGGTGGCGTTGCAGGCGGCGTTGCGGACTCGCCTGTGGTGGTGGTGTCCGGCGCATCCGCGGTCGGTCCGGTGTCGTTGCGCGCGGTTGGCACGTCGATCGTTTCACTGCCCGGCAACGAAGAAGTCTGCTTCGGCGGGGCGCCGGCTGTGCCGTGATCGGCAGCGCGCGCATCGGTGGCCGGAGCCGATGATGGATCGGCCGCGCGCGCATCGCCAAGCCGCTCGTCAAGTGGAGTGTTGGCGGCTTGCTCTTGATCGTCGAGAGGTCCGTCGCGGTATTGGCTCTCGGTGGTTTCGATGTCGGATGTGTCGCGGGGTTGCACGCCTGACTGCGATGGCAGCGGCGGAGCGCCGACCACCGGTGCACGGCTGCTTGCCGCGCGCGTCGCGCGTTCGCCGATGAACCGCGGGTCGGTGGCGGCGGCTTCCGGCACCTCCGCCGATGTGCGGACGAAGCGTTTCGGCGGCGCTTCGGCGGGTGCCGGTTCGATCCACAGCACGGCGGATTCATCGGCAGCTTCTTCGACCTGCGGCACTGACGGAGCGGCGGAGGGTTGTGTTCCGATGGAAAACCCGATGAAGCACCATGCCAGTAGGTTCACGATCAGCGAGAACGCCAGTGCATACCCGCGGAGCCGACTGTCATCGCGCCGCCACGATGGAAGGACGCCCGCGTTCATCGTCACGCGATCAAGATGCCCCGATCCGCTGGTTGCGCAATCCGGGAACGTGTGGCGCCCTTGCTCATGCCCCGCCTTTCCACAGCATGCGAAGACCGAATGCGACCAGCACGCAGCCGAAGAGGCGCGCCAGCGTCTGGTTGCTGAGCGCGCGCATCAGATCCGATCCAAACCATGCGGCGACCGCCGAGGCCGCGCCCACCGCGGCGACGATTTTCCAGTCGATCCACGAGCCCGCACGCGTATGATTCACCGTGGCCGCCAGCGCGGTGACGATGATCACCGCCAGCGACGTCGCCACGGCCTGTTTCTGGTCGAGCCCCATCCACGCGACGAATGCCGGCACCATCACGATGCCGCCGCCGACGCCGCACAGCGCGCCGAGCAGCCCGGCAAGGGCACCTGTCACAAGCGCGGGAATCCACCAGTGCATCGAAAGGCCGGACGGATCTCCGCCCGAACGATCGTTTCCATAATCCGCCGCCGCACGCCAGCCCGGAATTCGATGACGAGATGAAACCGGTGCCGCTGGCCGAGGAAAGTGGCTCAGCCGTCCGAGTGTGTGAAAGCGTCGTCACATGGTGTGACCTAGCAGGGCTTCGTCATCAGCGAAATCACAGCCTGGCAGATCATCGACTCACGAAGCTCCGTGTGGTAGGTGACCGCGTAAATCCATGGCGGAGTGAAGGATACGGACGATCTCCAAGGCCTGATCACCCGAACGGAAGAGGATGAGGTGACGACCCTCGGCTGCGAGGCGGCAACCGGGGAAGAATTCCTTGCGAATTCGGTAGCGGCATGGATCGACACGAAGGGATTCGATGCGCGTCCAGAGTTTGCGAAGATATCGTTCCTCCATTTCCTCGCCCCACTTTTCCAATGTGTAGGCACGGATGGATCGCAGATCCTCCAAAGCGGCCTCGGTGAGGATCAGCTTCACGCCTGGTTTCGGACGAGGTCGATGAAGTGCTGCTCGGAGTTGACCTCGATCGTTTGACCAGCTTCCAACTGGACGAAACCGATCGCCGCCTCGCGTGCGATCCAGCGGTTTTCCTTCTCGTTCTCAAATGATTGGCGCAGAGCCTCACAAACGACTTCGCTGGCATTGTTGTAATCACCAGAGGCGACCTTCGCTTTCACGGCCTCCTCCAACTCCGGGGGCAATGAGATTTGCATGCTCGAAACTTACTGACGTCGATCGTCTTTGTCAAACGGCGGGTTCGATTTGCCCCGCCCGACACCAAGAATTGCAGCAATCCTTCACCAGCTCGAGTCCGTTGCGACCGGGCAGGCTGATGTCGGCGATCACCAGATCCGGCGATGTTTCCTCCGCCAGCTTGAGCGCTTCCTGCACGTCGCCGGCCATGCCGCAGACGCGCAGTCCCTTGTCGCTCTCGATCAGGCGCGCGAGACCGTCGCGGTAGATGGGATGGTCGTCGACCAAAACGATCCGTTTCATGCAGGATTCAGGATTCCTTGAAGAGATCGAGGAAGCAGTCCTCGTACTCGGCGAACAGACCGAGGCGGTCGAGTTCCTGTTTCAATTCGTA
>Ga0194118_10003256_pt1 | contig 19191 bp, 15 predicted proteins | sample TA2MahsurfametaG_2_FD_148662 | JGI IMG/M metagenome (GOLD analysis project Ga0194118, IMG submission 148662) | Freshwater microbial communities from Lake Tanganyika, Tanzania - TA2015013 Mahale N5 surface | ecosystem: Environmental > Aquatic > Freshwater > Lake | place: Tanzania: Lake...
TTCACCTCATATTTTTGCCGACGGGGCCATTGCTTTGGCACGTTGGGTCATGAACGGACAAAAACCTGGGGTGTATGGGGCAGAGGACGCCTTGGGTCTAAGCAACCGTGTGTGATGTGGGGGGGTCAATCCCCACCTGTCTTGGGCGTTTTTGCACTAACAGTGCCAGACCATAGAATTCCCCTGTGGATCTGGCGATTAACCACGCTGTGATGATGAAAAGGGTTGTAACAGGAATACAGACGAGTGATGGTGCACGCGGCATCGTTCGCTTTGTATAATGGACCAGGCTTGGGCTGTGGCCCGATCAAATTCATCATTGGTAATCACATAATCGTAATGTACACATGCTTGAATTTCGTTGTATGCACACGACAAGCGTTCTTTAATGCGTTGGGGGCTGTCTTTTCCTCTGTGAATCAATCGTTTTTCCAGGTCAGCTAATTGTGGTGGCAGCACATAAATTAAAATGGCCTGTTTTCCATATAACTCTCGCAAGGTTTTTGCTCCTGCCCAATCAAGAGCCAAAAGGCTGTCTTTGCTGTCTGAGCTGTTGTGTTCTAGGGGGGCTTTTAATGTGCCGTAATGGTGATTAAAAATTTTGGTATGTTCCACAAATTCCTGATGATCAATGGATTTTAAAAACGTTTTTTCGTCCAAAAAATGGTAATCTTTCCCATGCACTTCACCCTCTCTGGGCATACGCGTGGTGGCGGAAATGGATGGTCTCAATTCGGAGTCTTTTTCCAACAATGCACGAGAAAGCGAAGTTTTTCCTGTTCCAGAAGGGGCAGAAAAAACAAAAAATAAACCTAATCTTTTTACGCTTTGCATGAAATATTTTTCTTAAAAGAGAAAAAATGATACCACAATATCCTTAAACAGTCACGTCAAAAACCACACCAACCTGTGTGGTGCTGGGCCTTGTGGATCGCCCAGCAAGGCTTTATGATGAATAAACGATTTGTATAGTCATTCCTTGTGTCTCTTTGTATCTGCGTCGATCTGGTTATCACGGATCCAATGTGTCAGGATACGGACATCCTGGATCAAGAACAGATGGCGGTTGTTCTGGATTACGTTTTATTGAAAACGGAAAAGTCATTTGACAAAAACGTTCACGCCACGGTTGTGGTCATGGATGATTCCGATATTGCCCAATACAACCAACAGTTTCGCCAAAAAGATCTCCCCACCAATGTGTTGGCATTTCCAACAGTGGAACGAGGCGAATCTTGGCCTGCATGGCCCAATCACCCCATTTTTTTGGGGGATATTTTCATCAGTTGGCCCCGCGTCATTGCAGAAGCCCAACAGCAGGGTAAAATTCTGCATCATCATGCCATGCATTTGCTGATCCATGGATTTTTGCATTTATTGCATTATGATCATGAAACAGAGGAGGAAGCCCTAGAAATGGAGGCCATAGAACGTGGGATTTTTCAACATTTTGGGTGGCCAGACCCCTATGCTGATGACCATTTTGGTGTAGAAGCTGGGGAGAGTTTACCCGTCAGCACTCCTTTTGGATTAGAGCATACATCCCGTCAAATCCATTAATTTATATCTAAAACCGCGGAGTTTTATGTTTTTTTCTCAGTCTGTAAAAAATTTTTTTAATCGCGTTCGGACCAAACCAGCAGAGATCGATGTTCAGCATGATCAAGCGCTGGATGATTTTTTGGATCAAACGTTGGATACCGTGATGATTCAACGCAGCGATATTGTGGCCATTCCAACCCATATGTCCTGTGATGAAGTGGTACGTAAGTTTTTAAAAACTGGTTTTTTGTGGTTTCCTGTGTTCCGAGACACCTTGGATACCATTGTGGGGCTGGTCAGTGTGCATTGTATTTTATCCTTAAGGGAATCATCCGATACGTCCGAACATCAGTGGTGTCGGCATTTGAATGCTCCCACATTTTGTCCCAGTGCCATGACGGTCAGAGAGGCGTTGCGTACATTACAAGATCATCATAAAATTCCCATGCTCTTTGTGGTGGATGAATATGGCGGGGTTCAGGGCATTGTAACCAAAGATCACCTGTTGCGGGATTTGTTTGATTCCTATATCGATGATTTTTCCGATGAAGAAGAAATGATTTTGGGGAAAGATCCTGTTTGGGTCATCAATGGGCGCATTAATTTAGAAGATTTTGTCGAGGAATTTAATGCCTCTGCGTTGCTGATGCCCGAAGATGAGGGGCGCATTCACACCTTGGGGGGGTGGATATGTGCTTATGTGGGGCGTGTGCCCTTAACAGGGGAAATCATTACGCATCCTGGAGGTTGGACCTTTGAAATTCGTCAAGCCAATCCCCGACAAGTGCATCAAATTGCTTTGTTACAGACGCCTGTTGATGCCAGCGAAGAATCCAAATCCAATTCAGCAGCCTAAGGTCTTGTCAAAAGGATCATCATTGCGTTACAATAAAGAAACATGGCCGGATTAGCTCAGATGGTAGAGCGGCTGATTTGTAATCAGTAGGTCGTTGGTTCGATTCCGACATCCGGCACCCCATTTTTGTGGATCAATCATTCCATGTGTGGTGTAAATGGATTGACAATCCAATCATATCCCAGTCATATCCCAGTCATATCCCTATTGTGTACCGACAGATCAGAGGGTGTTTTACAGGCTGGACAAACATTGGCGTTGTTTGATTTAAATAAACCTTTTCCTGATAGGGTGTGACTCATATTCGTTTCAAAACGTAATGATTCATGAGACATTGGATATTTTTTTACCGCTTAGTGTGTTCTAGGCTTACCCGTTCACTCTGCTGAAACGAGTCAAAAGAAAAGCTCTTGGTGGATGAAAAAAAACGGCCGGCGTACGCGAACATCAACGGCAAGAAACCTGATGGGGCTCCATACTCTGGATTATTGGATTTCTTTTTGGTCCCAGTATACCCCCCATGATCCGAATACCCATGTTGTTTCGCGTTCTGCAACAATCAGAACAATGGTTTTGGATCATCCCAAAGGATACGTCATCACAGATCGTGCATGCCGTGGCCATCAGTATGATGTTATACCAGCCAATACTTGGGTTGATCATACAACGGGAAAATGGGTGATGGATGATCGGGAAATTGGCAGAATCCAAGTGCTGGAAAGTCACAAATCTTTTGTTAAACACCAAAAGGTTAGTGCAAAAATGGATGTTGGATATTTAAGCGTGCCCCGTGCATCTGAAAAAAGTGAGGGTCTGGAGGTAAAGCGTGTAGATAATGCCATCACATTGTCTGATTTTATGAAGGAAAAACAGGTTAGAACCCCCATCAATAAAAACGCAATATTGGATATCAATGGGTGGCGCTTTGATATAAGCAAGACCAAAGAAGCCATTTATGGCGTTGGCGTCAAAGCCAATACGTTCATGACATTATTTCGACAGAATCTCGTTGACTCTGAGTTTGGTCAGCCATCTTATAAAGATTTGGCCTGTTTGGCCGTCGAGCAAATCGATGATTCCTTACAGTTTTACACATTCGATGGCATGGTTATAGGCAAAGAGAAGGCAAAACAGGTGTTGGTCAGAGAACTGTCCAAGGCCATTGGCCGATCCATCAGGTGGGACGATATCACATGGGGTGGTCTGATGGAAACCTCTTTGCCCAGTACCACAAAAAAACGCCGTCATCAACAGTATGCGCGCCCCTATGTTTCCCCGCACCATCAGCGCATTCAATACAAGAATGCCGAGAATGGGATACATAGCAGTATTCCTTTTGAGTGGGGACATCGGAACAATCCTGCACCAGGTTGTTTGTACTTTGGAATATCATGTAAACCTAATCCAAAGGATCGATTGGATAAAACAGGATCCTATTATGTTTATGTTGATTATGTGACATTCAAAGATGACTTAAAACCCATGGACAGGGATCTGAAAATACCCATTGGAGAACGTATGCGATCGTTTCGATTACAACAGATCAATGCCATATCTGCTGATCAAAAAAAGATGATTGCTAAACCAGTAGAGGACGCTCAGCCCAACGGAAATGGGGATATCTTACTTGTTCTCAGTTCACCGTGCCAATATAAACCTGATCGCTGTAATCATTTACACAACACCCGCAGTACACCTGTGTATCATACAGGTACTCAATGTTCTTTTCCAAACGATCATTATTCGCGAATATTGGAAAATGGAGCATTTTATGCCTATGCACGGGATCAATCCGGGATCAATTGGAAAGAGGAAGTGTTGCGTATGGCTTGCAATATCCAAGACGATGAATGGATTGATCATAACGGCACACAAACCCATCACATCAATGGGTGGACCATTGAATCCTGTATGGGATTAAAAGGGTTATATGGATTTGCCCACGATGGAGAGCGCACTATCAGTTTTGGTCAAATCAAAAAAGAAGGCGTTCCGGTCAACATACACCGTGTATTTTACAAAGCATGGAAAATGTTCGACCGTCATTTTAAAGGGTTGCATCTGTTTTTAAAATTAAAAAATAACGAAACAGAGACAGAAATGTTGGATATTTTGAACGATAAATTATTCATATTGACTGGTCAAAATCTGAATCAAGTCGAATTAAAATACACAGATGTTCAGGGTGTGCCCTTTAAAATCGCAACGGTGGCGCTGCAAAACCAAGGAAAAACAACAGGTGTTTTAAAATATGGTCTATCGGATCAATCGAAACGACCAGGCACCTCGCCATTGATTGTCATTGTGGGGCATGTTGCTGGGTTAGAAAAAATAGGAAAAAAGCATAGCATCAACGAATCCATGGTGGACTTACTGGAAAAAGATTTGGGTATGGATTTTTCCTGCCTTGTCAGAGGACATGGTGCCGAGAGCCCGATGGAAGATTGGCCCGTTTCTAGTGTCACACAGCATAAGGAGGGTGCGTGGAGGCCCTATACGCAACTTGGTCTGTCGTGATTACATTGATCTTTAGATATTTTTTGCAAAAGATTTAAAAAATAGTATAATAAAGAAGAATGTCTAGAGTTCAGGAGTTTTTAATGTTTGATCTGTGTAAGTATAGATGGGTGTTTGTGTTTTTTTTGACCAATATTTTAACCATGACACCCGTTGTTTCTAAACAATCGAATAGATTCAGGCAAAAAGAAAGGCGCAACAACTCTATAATTAATCCTAATCTTTTTAAAACAAAGGATTTTGTATGGGATATAACAGACCCCGTTCAAGATCTGTTACAGAAAAAAATGCAAGAAGCCATTGTAAAGCTGAGGGGGAAACACATGAGAACTGGTTCCTTCAAGTGGTTAAAATGCCCAGTTAAAGGGTATTTGGCGCTCTGTGGGACAAGCGTATATTATCTCGATGGTCAAAAGGCGGTGGAAATTCCCGTGAAAAAAGGGGAATCGTATGAAAAAATAGCAGAGAAAGTATACTGTGCCTGTGGTGCAAGTGCTAAAAAAACAGTATTCGGCATGTTGAATAAAAAAATAAATCCTGATGGGGTTATACTTGGGCTGATCAGTAAAATTTTTCAAAACAATAGCGTGGAACAAATTGAAGGATCAGATGCGAAAACAGAAGAAGTCAAAAAAGAAGAGAAAAATAATAATAAATTGTCAAAAAATATGGTCTATTCAAATCAGAACAATCAAAGGTTTTTACCCAAAACTACTCTTTCAAAGGTTGAAAAGAATACCCTGGATATCGATGGAGCAGAAATAGAGTGTTTTACCTGCACAAAGAAAGTTGTTCGTGGGGCCACTAAAAAACGATTGATTAGAAAAAATCAAGAATCTGTTTTTGGTTTTATTTTTAAAAACAAAAAAGATAAATGGATTTATTATATGGAATTATTTGGTGACAAAAAAGGCCATCTGATCACAGAAGACGGTTGGAAAACCAAGTACGGAGCATTCATCAAAAAGCATGCTAACGATGCTGCTTTAAAAGAGAACACCACGTTGCGCATCAAAGGGGATGGGGATAATACGGATTCCAATACCAAGCAGAATCAGACCAATTTGTCAGATCATTTTATTACACAGCCAATGGCATCCGATCAGGATCAGTCTTGGGATGAAAACCTGTTGAAAACGGCACGGTTTAACGATATATGACAGGCTAGCCAATGAATATATTCTCTCTTTTTGCGCCATTGTTGAACAACGAATGTTTAACACAATGACTCAAGACAGCAGAGGAAAAAAAATAGAATGGTGTGGACACTGAGATGGTGTACACAATGGATTATGCGGCAAAAGGGGGTTGGGTTTGAAACAATCCCTCTGCCCACACAAGGGCACTGGCTATGGCCAGATTCATGGATCGAGCCGATGGCTGCATGGGAATGTGAACGACATGGTTACACTCGGAAATGATTCGGTGCGGCAGTCCACAACTTTCTGACCCCATGATCAGATGATCACCTGGCTGAAAAACAAAGTCTCTGTACGACACACCTTCTCGCGGCACGACAGCAATGGTCCTGTGGGGTGTATGCCCTGCCCAATGGTCCATATAATCTTGCCATGAATCATGAAGGGTGGGCTTACTGTGTTGGGCATAATCCATGCTGGCCCGTTTTAAATGCTTATCTGACCATACAAAACCCAATGGGCCAATCAGCGTCAACGGCGCATTCCAACAGGCAGACAAACGCATTAACGTCCCAGTATTACCAGGGATTTCGGGTTGATATAATACACACCCCACACCCAGTCCATCAACGCCCCCTGAACCCTGTGGAGACAAAGCCTGGGAATCAATCTGCACACCGTTGGGCAGAGCCAGAGGGACAATGGGTTGTGCAGCGCAATGGATCGATCTGGGATGATCAGACCTTGGCGCACCCAATGTTGAGCGCGCGGCCATTAAGAGCTCTGTCGTTTCCGCACCAGAGCTTTTTGGATCCACCCTCGCCATGTCAGAGTTTACCGTAACCATGATTTTATGGCTCCAACTGGACCAAATCATCCAACGATCCACGTAAAATCCAGCCATCTTTTTGCGCACACTGTACCACGCGCGCCATTAATTCGTGCAGCTGTGGACTGGAAAAAGGCCCGTTTATAGGCTGAAAGATGCACCGAATGGTGATTGACCGGGTGTATGCCTCTGATTCCGGATGATCTGTTTTTCCACCGCCATCCTGGGGTGCGGTCTTCCCATCATCAAACATATCTGTTATCAGGATATGGTCCAGCTCTGGTATATCCAAAGAACGCACCTTATCCAATGTATGGCCAACCCAGTGATCATGGGCCATATAGAAGGATAAATCTTTACCCACAGGCTGCAAGGATTTCACCCCATAGGCCGGACTTTTTTCAGGCCGTTGCCATGCATTTAAATACAGCTCTGCACCGAAAAAGGGCATGTTTAAACGGGGATGCAGTTGTCCAATGGTGGCCAATACCACTTCTTTACCATCGTGTTGATGGACCAACTGACCCGATCGACCAGGGTGATACCAGGGCTGACTGGCCCGAATCCAGGATGTGTGGGTGATACCCAAATGGGCAATGCACCGATCAACCATGGCCTTGATGTCATAAAATGACCATTCTTTTGGTGCCTTTGGGTTTTGGGGCACCCAGGATTCAGATTTTTTTATGGGCCATAATGCCGCCAAATGTTCATCTTGTGATTCTGGGGATAGGCCTAAAAATCGAGGACCAATTTCAAAAATAGGCTGGAATGATAATCCATATTTTTGATGATGTTGGGCCACCGAAACCAACGATGGTAAAATACTGGGACGTAAAACCCCTAATTCTTTGGACAATGGATTGCATAAATGCAACTGATTCCACGATTCCTCTGTTCCGACAAAGAACGGTTGCGCCATGGTGGCCGAAATAAATGACCATGTGACGCTTTCGTACAGGCCCATACTCATCCAAAACGATCGCATAGAGCGCGCCAGCGTATAGTCGACGGGGGCTAATCCCTTGCTGATATGGGTCACGGTGGGTGCACTGTCCGGTTCTCTGCCAAAAGGCGTTATGGGGACCTCTGTATACCCTTGACCACGTAACGTTTCCGTCACGCAATCCCACGAATCTTGCCAATCCCAACGCCATGATGGTGGGGTAACCCTCCACGGGGACCCTTCTGGAGTTATTTCTGGTAATGGTGCCGACTGATCACCGGGTTTGCCCCCTATTTCTGGTATTGTCTCTGCTGATTTTTCATCCCAATGTCTGTGTTCATCGTTCCTGTGTTTATCGTGCCGTTCGGAATGAATATGAACCTGAGCACCCCAATGTTCCAGTCGAGAACGGATGGTGTGTTCTGATAATGTCACCCCACATCGAGCAGACACAGCCCTTGGATGAAAGGGTATGAATCGTGCATCAGGCAACTGACCACAACGGGATAGCGCAGGGTGAACAGCGCCTGTGTGTTGGCCCAGCCATTGGGCCGATTGGGCAAGAACGGGCATGGATAGGGCAGGATCAACGCCACGTTCAAATCGAGCCCGAGACGCACTGTTGATGCGCGTTAATCGACCTGTGCGTGCAATGCTTGCAGGATCAAAGCAGGCGGATTCCAATAAAACACGCCGTGTGGTGTTCTGACACCGTCCACGCATACCCCCCATGATGCCTGCTAAAGACACAATACCCTCTGCATCAGCAATAACCGTGCATCCACTGGGCAAAGAATATCGTTCACCATCCAGGGCATCAAATACCTCTCCCTCTGTGCTGTTACGCACCTGAATGGTTCCGGAAATGGCGTCGGCATCAAAAACATGCATGGGTTGGCCCGTATCCTCTGCCATATAATTGGTTAAATCCACACAAGGGCCGTGTAATTTTATGGATAGTTCTACCAAACGGCGTTTCATCAAAGGGGGTGTTGCCTGTTGATCCACCTGATCCATTCGACACAGTTGAAAAAATGGACATCCCATTGCCGTTCGTTGTACAAAATCAGGACCCAGCATGGTTATGGCAAAGGATTCAGGATTACACAAAAACTGATCTGTTAGCGTTGTTTTTTTATGCCCTAAACCCAAAGCCACCAGTTCCCGAGCCACCCCGCGATGGCTGAATAAATCTCCACGATTGGGTGTGACATTCAGTTGCAACAGAGCATCGTCCTGGGGTAAAAAATCCCGTAATGGTTTGCCAACGGGTGTGTTTTGGTCCAATTCGATCAAACCATCCGTATCGTTCCAAATGTCTTGCATGGATAATTCACGTGCAGAACACAGCATACCATGGCTGGATACACCACGCAGAACACAGGTGGCCAATGGCGTTGTACTGCCCGGCAACAAACATCCTGGTAGCGCCACAATGGTTTTTAACTGGGCTCTGACATTACGCGCCCCACACACAATGGATGCCACGGTGCCATGACCCAAATCCACCGTACACACCTGTAAATGTTCTGCATTGGGATGAGGGGATACGGATAAAACCTGACCCACTTGAAATCCTGAAGACCAGGAATATACAGGCACCATCTCTGTTTCTGTTCCAGAGTGCGTTAAGGCTGACATCACCTCATCGATGCTGTGGGTCACAGACAGGTGATCGTTTAACCAGCTCCATAAAATTTTCATGATGATTCAGAAATGCATACCTTATGGTCATTATAAAATGTAACGCAGGAAAAGTCATGCCCGTTACCCCAACAAAGTCTGGTCTAGCAGCACTGGCTGGAACAAATGGAATCATGAAAGAATTGCCACTGCTGTGGTGTTAAAATATCTACGCTTGTTCCTGAAATATACTGATTTCTGGCCAGTAACAAGGTGTCTGGAAAATGCTGTAACGCCCGCAACCGATTGTGGTGAGAGAGTAAAATAATGCGCCCCTGGTCTTTCCATGTTTGAATTACCTGGATTAAATCCTCGATGATACGTTCGTCTAATCCCGCAAAGGGTTCGTCCAAAAACAGAATGGGGGTGGGTTTCATCCATAATCGGGCAAACAACAGGCGTTGAAATTGTCCCTCGGATAAGGATTGAATGCGTGCATCAGCATACGCCCCCAGTTTGAATTGATCCAAACCCGCCTCGATATCCTGATTGGACAAGGTGGGGTGGCTGAGGTGCAGAAATTCTTGAACCCGCAGCGGAAAGGATCGATCGCCTTGAAAACGTTGAGGTAAATAGGTCCAATCCCCCTGTTTCAAATCATATGTTTGACCATTTTCTTGCCATCCCCAATGACCAGAGCTGGCTTTTTTTATGCCGGACAAGGTGTGAAACAGGGTGGTTTTTCCACCACCATTGGGTCCCATAATGGATAAAATGGTTCCTGAGTGGACACAGAAACTCAGATCTTTTAAGATTTCAGTATCACCATGATGGGCGGATAGAGTATGTACAAAAAAATGCCTGCCAGAATGGTTGACATTTTGGTCACAACAAGAATCCGGATGAATATCAGAGGGCTGCATTCTGGGCTGAGGAATAGGCATCACAATGAAAAAAGTATATCACGATTTTTGTTCCCCATCATGATCCTGCTTTTTGCCTGTTGTTTTTCAGTCTTTTGTGCAGAATCCGCCACACCGATCATTCCAGAATATCACCCGCAGTATGCCCAATGGACGTTGTGCCTGCAAGATATGCGTACCCATTGGACCAAACCAGATCGCCCTGTGGTGGCTGTACATGATCTGGACTCAAATCATCCCGATTTTCCAATGGTGGTACAGACGTTACAACAATTGCATTTTCTGCCAAAAGCGTCGGACACCCACGAGTCAGTGGTGGATGTGTTGGCCGTTCAAAATGCCCTGAAAACCTTACAAAATATGGCAGGATTGCCCATAACTGGGGTTCTAGATGGGGGAACCGTTGCCGTTTTGAACGCCGAAAACCCTATTCTGGTGGAAAAAATTTATCGTGTACAAAAAGAATGGCAAAATATGGGCCCATTACCTAAACGTTACATCTTGTGCAATATTCCAGCCTTTGCGCTGGATGTCATGGATCAGGGAGTCAGTGTATTGCACAGCCGTGTGATGGTGGGCAAAATCGAATCCAAAACCCCAGAATTTTCAGGTTTTATGTACAGCATTGTTTTTAATCCCACATGGGTTTTGCCACGCTCTCAGTATAAAGTGTATGGCCCTTTGGTGGGCACAGAGGGGTATTATTGGAATCATGGCAAATTATTGCAAAAACCTGGGCCCAAAAATCATCTGGGGCAAATCAAATTTTTGACCCGTCGCGCCGATGCCATTATTTTGCACAGCACCCATGAACCCGAATTATTTGATCATCCTGAACGGGCCTATAGCCTGGGCTGTATTCGTGTGCAACAGTTTCAAGATTTGGCGGAAAAGATTTTATCTTTTGACAGGGTGTCCTTGTCCGTTTCCAGCATATTGCAGAAAAAAATCCAGAAAGATGTGACGTTAAAGCATCCCGTTCCCGTTTATGCCGTATACCACAGATTGTGGATTCACAACGGTGTGATTCAATATTTTTCAGATATTTATGACCATGATGGGGTGGAAAAAAGTGCAAATGTTGGAAAAAACAGAGGTCCTGTGGTGTCTCTTTTTCAAAAGCCAAAAATAAAAAATCAAAAAAAACAAATCCATTAACCTGTAAAAAAGATCGTCCATGAAATAATAGCAAAAAAGTTATGGGGGAAAAAATCATGGAGAAAAAAGACCACCAGCAAACGCTGACTCGAGCTTGTTTACGCGATGCGTTGCAAAACCAACTGGGTATGTCAATGGAAAAAGCGAATCTGATATTGGAATCGATTCTATCAGAGCTTAGCCAGCTGATTACAAAAAGCGATTCTGTCAAAATCATTGGATTTGGTACGTTTTTAATTCACAATAAAAAGGAACGCTTGGGCAGAAATCCAAAAACCAAAGTACAGGCCGTTATAGCTGCGCGGAAAAGCGTCAGTTTTCGCCCATCCCTGAATTTGCGCCAAGTGGTGAATCAGCAGGGCCAGCATACGGCATAACACCATCCCAATCTGGCGATCTTTTGTGTTAAATCCATGGGTGGTCTGCGGTCCGTGATGATGGGCTATGGGTTGTTCCAAGGCGCGGGTCTGGCAACCTAGATGGGCTGTAATTGCCAAATGCTGAATGCGCAGGGGATATGTTGGGCCACAGCTTTGTCTCGATAACGCGATGATGGCCAATGGGCTGGCCACTGGGGCCAATGGGCTGAATCTGTTGTTCGTGCACCATCGATATACTGCCAGTGGGGATGTTGATGCAGAATGCCTAGCGTATGTTCAATTAATCCAGGATGATCGCTGGCAAAATGCAACACCCCCCCTGGTTTAACGTAATGGGCGCAGAGGTCTAAAAATGTTGGCTGAACCATGCGCCGGCCAGCATGGCGGCGTTTACGCCATGGATCTGGGAAAAACAGGATAACGCCGTCCAAGCATGATGGCGATAAGCTGGGCCACAACTCTTGTACGGGGTCGGAAAAAATGGCACAACGCTCTTCAAAAGACTCAGGCATGCCTTGAACACAATGAATCACTCCGTTGATAAAGGCCTCGACCCCAATGATGCTGCGCTGGGGATGCTGAACCAGCCATTGATTCAAGTGCTCGCCAGATCCAAACCCAATTTCTAACCATAATTCTTTTGGCCATTGCCCGCGCCATTTGTTCACATCCAGGTTTTTTAAACGATCCAGGGTATGTTGATACAATGTTTTGGGTAAAACGCGTCCTTTTCGGCGACCGTAAAATACGGGTTTACGTAAAGGGGAGTGTTCTGGCACAGACCCAAGGATGGGGCTGTGATGCATATGCGGCCCATCGCCATCACAAAGCATGGTTGCCCTCTAGTGCATACTGCTGTTCATCCAAATCGTTGGCAATGGTTTGCGCCAAAAGAGAGACGAATTCCTGGCTCTCTCCTTCGACCAAAATGCGTAACACCGGTTCTGTTCCCGATGGTCGCAGTAAAACCCTCTGGTCCTGGCCCATTTGGTCCTGTATGTTTTGGTAATACTCTAAAAACTTTGGATGCTGATAAAACTGGGGTACCCGCAACGTCACGTTCACCAGGGCCGATGGGGTGGGGTGAAAAATGGGAAACAGTCCCCGGTCTTTTTCTGCACCATGCCCATGATGATGAATATAGGTTCCAATGTGATGCAATGCATGTAATCCGGCCAATAATCCGTCACCTGTGGGCAAGGAATCGGCCAAGATAATATGGCCGCACGATTCACCGCCCAAAGTCCACCCCAATTCTTTCAGTTTTTGCGCAATCCATCGATCCCCCACATGGGTGCGTGCAAAAGGGATATTTTTGGATTGTAAAAACCGCTCTAAACCTAAGTTAGACAGCACCGTACCCACCACACCCGAAGAGCCAGGACGCACTGTTCTGGATGCAGCGCTGGCCAAATGTTCTAGATCAACGGTCTCTTGGGCAATGGTGCGCCCATCACCATATCGAGAATCATGTCCTGGTCTAACAAGTACCTTATGTTCACACCTCTCTGCCAAAAGCGCCAAAATTTGATCGCCATCTTGGATTTTACCATCGGCTGTTACCAAAATGACGCGATCCCCATCACCGTCAAAACTGATGCCCACATCGGCGCCATGGTGAACCACAGCACCAGCCAGATACTGAGGATAAACGGATCCACATCCGGCATTAATGTTATGGCCATCTGGGCTGGCTCCCAAAACAGCCACGACATCGGCGCCTTTTTCTTGCAAAATATGGGCTGCAATGGTGCTGTACGCCCCATGGGCACAATCCACCACAATGCGCAGCGGGGGTAATTCTGGCGTGTTTTGGATTAAAAAATGCGCGTACTCTTTTAAATAATCAGTTCCACTGGGCATCGATATACTGGTGGAATGGTGATGATTTTCATCCCTATGATCTTCTGAAATATAAGAAGCAATCAGCTGTTCTTGATCAATGGATAGTTTTTCCCCAAGGCGGTTAAATAGTTTAACCCCATTATAAACGGCCGGATTATGAGAGGCAGAAATCATTAATCCTGCAGAGGCACTGTGGGCACGCGTTAAAAAAGAAACAGATGGCGTAGGCGCACACCCAATGGAAATGACACCTATGCCACACGCATTCAAACCACCGCTCAGGGCTTGTTCAATGGCATTGCACGATGCCCGCGTGTCTTTACCAATGAACACAAAGGGATTGCCCCCCCCTTGATCCAAGATCCATCGACCTAATGCATATCCCAGTGACCAAATGCCCTGAGGCGTTAGAGGATGCTGGCCGTACAGTCCACGAATGCCATCGGTTCCAAAAAAACGATCCGCTTTCATTCTTCAACCTTTCGTGTATAACGCCACAGATTAGCCGGAGGAATATTGCTCCACGCACACCCGATATAGGTTTTACACATACCGTAACGTTCTGCGGAAATGGACGAAAACGGACTGTACGTCATTTGTAACAAAGATCCACCAGGATATAAAACATCCAAACAGGATTGCAGAACTTTTTCCTGTACCACAGAGGACAGGCTTAACATGGGCAAACCAGACACAATGACACCAACCCGACCAATGGACTCTTTTGGCAATAAATCCGTTAAAAAAGCCGCATTTCCCTGAATAATGGTCAGATTAGGGAATCGATGTTTTAAAAAAGAAATCAACGTCGGATCCACTTCCATGACGATCAGGCGCTCTGGGGACAATCCTGCATCCAGTAAACTCTTTGTAAACCGACCCGTTCCTGAACCCAATTCCAAAACAATACAGTCATCAGACAATCCATCCAGAGCACAGCGCGAAATTAAATTGGCCAATGCCCGAGAGCTGGGAATAATGGATCCCATTTGAAAAGGATTGCGCGCCCACTGCTTGATAAACGTCACCGTTTCTCGAAAGATCTCTTTTTTGGTGTTCGTCATAAAAAGGGCGCAACTGTATATTGGTTTTATAACATGATATTAAAAATATACGCAAACATCAAGAATCGGATCTCTTTTTTATGGAAAACAGGTGGCTGACCACAATCACGCAGCTGATGATTCCAAATACAACCCATTCAATATGCTTCATCTTATCGCCCAACAGATGACCCAAAAAATATCCCAGTGCACAGCTGATGATGGTCCATAAGGCGGCCGATAAAATGTTTAGAATGGAGAACCGTTTAAAGGAAATCCCTCGGGCACCAATAATAAAGGGACTGATGATGCGAATGCCATAAATAAATCGAAAGGACAAAATATATACGGTTTCATTGCGTTTGACGAAATCCAATGCCTTGTCGATATTGGGTTCCCAGCTGGGAAAACGGCGTTTTAAAGCCTGAACAGAGCGTGGTCCATAATGACACCCCAAAAAGTAAATCATTTGATCGGCCATCAGCGTTCCTGTAAAGGTCAAGGCGGCAACCCTCCAAATGGATAAACTGCCCGTAGACGCCAAGGCACTGGCGGTTAAAATGATGCTTTCACCCTCGATCATAGCGCCCAAAAAAACGGTCAAATATCCGTAATCTTGAATAAATTGTTGCAGTGTGAACATAGAGAGTCAAAAAGAAAGCCTTTTTTTAATCTTAGCACAGCCCCCCCCAAAGAATCAAAGTCTGACACTGTCTGGTGCCACGTCCCACAGTAAAAACCCATCACGTTTGCTGGAAGACAGAGCTTTTCCTGGACTTTGCCTTGGGTTAAACTGGGGAAACAATCAGGTAACAGGAACAGTCGTGGACGCCCATTATGCATTTCAATCGTGTGAATCCCAAGTTCGCCTGTGGTGGGACCAGGTTCATGCTGGGCGAAATGGAGCCAACCATCGCCAGGATGGGGATAAAAAACCATACACGATTATTATGCCACCGCCCAACGTCACAGGATCGTTGCATTTGGGGCATGCTTTGTCGTCGACGTTTCAAGATATTTTGGCCCGATTTTATCGCATGAATGGTCGAGATGTGGTCTGGGTTCCAGGAACGGATCATGCAGGTATAGCCACACAAATGATGGTGGAAAAACAGGTGGAATCCCAAGGTACAACGCGGGCAGATTTGGGGCGAGAAGCCTTTGTTCAACACATTTGGGACTGGAAAAACCTGTACGGCGATTTGATCGTAGAGCAAATGAAACGCCTGGGGTTTTCTGCTGATTGGGATCGATTATGCTTTACGCTGGACCCCGATATGAATGCCGCCGTCAACCACGCCTTTGTGACATTGCACGACAGGGGGTACGTCTATCGTGCCCAACGCCTAGTGAACTGGGATGGTCAGCTGAAAACGGCACTGTCGGATCTAGAAGTCACCAATCAGACCGTACCTGGAACCTTGTGGCATGTGGCGTATGCCATAGAAGGAGAAAAAGAAGGGCAATCCATTGTGGTGGCCACAACGCGTCCTGAAACCCTGTTCGGAGATGCGGCCATTGCCGTGCATCCAGAGGATGAACGATACCAATCGTTGGTGGGTAAACAGGTGCGCATTCCTTTGACCAATCGTGTCATACCCATTATTGCAGACTGTGGGGTGGACCCTGAAAAAGGCACTGGTGCGGTAAAGGTTACTCCAGCCCATGACTTTAATGACTTTGATATGGGGCAACGCCATGGATTGCCCATGGTGTCCATTTTAACCGACGATCATGCTCTGAATGATCAGGTGCCTGAACTGTTTCGTGGTTTAAAGGGGTCAGATGCCCGCATAGCGGTGCTGGAATCCCTGGCAGAGGCCGTTGTTGGACAAACCAGCATTGTTCATGCTGTTCCTATCAGCGAGCGTTCTGGAACCGTTGTAGAGCCCCGATTGACCTTGCAATGGTTTATCGATATGCGGACCATGGCCGATAAGGCCATTGATGCCATAAAATCCGGAAAAATGCGATTTGTTCCCAAAGAATGGACCAACAATGCCTTACAGTGGTTGCACAATATTCAACCGTGGTGTGTGTCTAGGCAGTTGTGGTGGGGACATCGATTGCCCGTATGGTATGGTCCAGAAAACAGCGTTTTTGTGGCCCGTGATGCCGATTCAGCCTATGCTTTGGCGCGTAAGCAATGGGGGGCAGATGTGGTTTTGCATCAAGACGAAGATGTGCTGGACACCTGGTTTTCTTCTGGACTGTGGCCCTTTTCCACATTGGGATGGCCAACACAAGGGTTCGATTTCAATGATCGATACCCCACAGATGTACTGGTTACAGGATTTGATATCATTTTCTTTTGGGTCGCCCGCATGATGATGTTGGGGTTGGAAATGACCCAGCGTGTACCGTTTCGTGACATCTATATTCACCCCTTGATCCGGGATGCTCAGGGTCAAAAAATGTCGAAAACCAAGAAAAATGTGGTTAATCCTCTGGACATTATTGACTCTTATGGGGCTGATGCATTGCGCTTTGCCCTCAGCAGCGCCACATGTGGTAAGCAGCATATGCGATTTAGTCTGAACAATGTGGAGCACGCTGGGCAATTTATCAACAAAATTTGGAATGTGGTGCGCTTTGCCCATGCCCGCGGGGTAATGACATCCTTGCACCATCGGGAAACGGTGCTGTCTGTTCCTGGGGATGTCAAGGATCCTGTGAATCAATGGATGTTGGTGCGTGTATCCGAAACCCTAGAGCGCATCAATGGGCATATACAGTCGTACCGCTTTTCCGATGCAGCCATGGCTGTGCATCACTTTATTTGGCATATCGTGTGCGATTGGTATGTGGAATGGGCACAAAGAGAGTGGGATCATCCAGAAAGGGGTGCAGAAATTCAGCGCGTATTCCTGTTTATATTGGGATTTATGATTCGTATTGTACACCCCTTTATGCCTGTGATCAGCGAAAAAATATGGCATGATTTAACAGGGGAAAAGGGGACTCTGTGTTTGACGCACTGGCCAGAATATTGTGCACATGATACACCCGTGACCCATGCTTGGGGTCTGGTGCACGAAGTCATCATTATGGTGCGGCGTGTGCGATCCTTGTTTGCCATTCCTGTGGGTCATGGTTTAGGACATTTAACCTTGCACCACACGTGTTCAGAGGTCATGCGTTGTGTGGACCTGTACCAGAACGGGTTATGTCAGTGGTTGGGACTATCGCGATTGGGTGTGGAGGACACAGAACCTCTTGTTTCTGGACAATTGGTCTTTTCCTTGTCGTCTGGGGTGCTGGCCATTCCCATTACAGAGGCTGTGGATACGGATGCGGCCTTGTTGCGATTGAAAAAAGATCAAGAAAAGGAGCAAAAAGAAATGCGTGCTCTGGAAAAACGTCTATCTGATGTGCGCCATCAGCCATTAACACCTGAAGACATCATCGAGGATTTGGAAACCCGATATGGCGATAAAAAAGCAACACTGGAACACATTGATGCGACCATTCAGACGGTATCCATGGCGATTTAGGTCAGAACAAAAGGGGTGGGCTGTCATCCGATTGAGGTCAGAACAAAAGGGGGGTCTGTCATCATGCCAGGCCAATCCTTTTCTCTGTGTATTGGCCATATGGCTTCCTGAATACTGTGGTTAACCTGGGGGTGCTGGCCGTGATGGCCTGCTGGATACAGCCCGCTTGGTTTTGTTAAACGTTTCGTATGGTAAAACAGCTTGCGCTTAACTGTGGAATGGACGTCACAGAATATATACAAGCGGATTGTGCTCTGTGTCTGTGTGCATAAAAAATTTTTAACCGTTTTTCACAGCAATGGATCCATAAAAATGTGGACTTTACGAGCTCTGTAACAGAGCATACCATTCGTTTTCCCATTCAAGTAATTGTTTTTCAAGGCCATCTTTTTCAGATTGCTGTTTGCCCCACGCAGCCGAATCGATCTGTTCGTATAACACAGGGTCAGACAAAGCGATGTTTAAAGCGTCTATTTTCTTCTGTAATTCTGATATTTTTTTCTCTATTTTTGATATTTTTGATGTTTTTTCCTTGCTTTCTTTGGGGGTGTTTTTTGGGGGTGTGGGTCCAGAGGATTCTTTGCCGCATTCTTTTTTCCGTTCTTTTAACAGCCAATCGGCATACGATTCTAAATCCTGATCATAAGGAGAAATGGTGCCATCGGATACCAACCAAAACTGATCCACCACGCTGCCCAATAATTGTCGGTCATGGGACACCACAATCACGGCCCCCTCGAATTCTTGTAATGCCAGAGCCAATGCTTCTCGGGTTTCCAGATCCAAATGGTTGGTGGGCTCGTCCAATAACAACAAATGGGGTTTTTGCCAGGCCAACAGCGCCAATACCAGGCGGGCTTTTTCCCCCCCTGACAATACACCAATACGGCCAAATG
>Ga0194118_10003261_pt1 | contig 19170 bp, 29 predicted proteins | sample TA2MahsurfametaG_2_FD_148662 | JGI IMG/M metagenome (GOLD analysis project Ga0194118, IMG submission 148662) | Freshwater microbial communities from Lake Tanganyika, Tanzania - TA2015013 Mahale N5 surface | ecosystem: Environmental > Aquatic > Freshwater > Lake | place: Tanzania: Lake...
AGATTTTTGCCTTGAGTGGGCACATCGAGAAGAAAATGCCCCGTTAGATAGTTTTATTCTAGATCAATATTTTTACTACGAATTTAAAACTTGGAGGGGATACTAATGTTCCATCTCATAGAAGCACTAGCAGGTAGTCCAGTTTGGTTAGGTCTTTGCGGGGCAGGCTTGACCATTGCCCCCATCATAGGTATAATGATTACACACCAAAATAAATAACGGTGGTGACGGGCATTAGCGCAGTTTGGTAGCGCGTCTGCTTTGGGAGCAGGATGTCGGGGGTTCAAATCCCTCATGCCCGACTGCCAGTTACTTCACTGGCACACTTGACTAAACACTCAACAACCCTTATAATACTAAGGTAACAATTCAAAACAATGTCTCTGATTCAAAAGTTTAAGAAAGATGTTAGCACTCTCCGTCTTGCTGCTAACGGTGATTTCTACCTTGATGTAAAGAATCCGAAACTTTATAAAAAGGTTCGCCGCTTCTATGAAAATGAAGGGGTGGTATTTTCTGGTGATCCTCTTGATGACTATGAAATGCTAATGGAATATATTGCTGGTGATCTTGAATCCGTAGAGGTTGTATGAGCAAGGTTATTCTTGAACGAGAAGGATATCGTTTTGTAGAAGCAGGTATCATTGAGATCAACGGTAAACCTGATTACCGTATGCAAAAACAAAATGAGTATACCAAACGCTGGAATGACATTTATCTTTTTGATAATGTTATGCAATGTTCAACTGCAATGGAAGACATTGAGTATGCAAAATGGCTAGATCCAGATCGTGTCCCTTGCTATGTAAAAGATGATGAGGAACCTAATGTATTTTGATGATGCTGAATTGCTTCAACTTGAGTTTTGTATGAAGCAAACAAAAAACCAAATGTCGATGGGTGGAGAAATCCGCCGCCATGCTTCTATCACTCAAAAGATTGAGGAGGAAATGGAGCGTCGTAAGCAAGAAACTGGTGCTTATACCAAAGAAGGTTTGCTTCGTCGCCTAGAGGAAGAAATGGAACGCCTAGAAAAGGGGTTCTCATAGTCACGGATGGACTTAAACAGCACTGGTCGGGAGCAAACCCCTTATGTCTAAAACAAGTATCTTACGATATCTTGGAAACATTCTCCTTATGCTTGGTTATCAAATCATGCTATGGGGAAGTTTTAAATATGGTTTGATTATTAAGTTTATCGGGGGTCTTCTTGGTATTCCTTTTGCGATCAAACTCAAACTCTGGGATGTGCTATTTCTAATAGTATTTTTTGGTATTACCGAGATATCAAAATTAACCCAACTTTTCTTGGTTTCATAAAACCAAGTGGTGGAGTCAATCTGACCCCTTCTGGTTTCTTGTTTTCCCATTAAAAAATAAGTGGTGCGGATGGGATAACTCCCGCCTAGTTTCTTGCTTCTAGTCAAAGAGCAAGTGGCGAGCCTGAGTTACTAGAGGGGTTTACAAGACCCCTCTTTTTTTGTATAATATGAGAAAGAACTTTTCATATGAAAATAGGATTTAACTGTAGTTCATTTGATCTTTTTCATGCTGGGCATATTACAATGCTTAAGATGGAAAAGGAGATGTGTGATTATTTAAAAGTGGCACTTCAAGTTGATCCAACTATTGACCGTCCTGGCGTGAAGAATAAACCAGTTCAGACAGTTTATGAGAGATATGTTCAACTACAAGGATGTAAGTATGTTGATGAAATCCTTGTGTACGAAACCGAAGCAGATCTCCTTAATTTAATTCAGACACAGACAATTGATATACGATTTTTAAGTGAGGAATATGAGAATAGAGATTTTACAGGAAAACAATATTGTATTGATAATGGTATAGAAATCTTTTATCATTTACGAAGGCACCAGTATTCGTCAACTGAGTTAAGAAGTCGTGTTTATATCCTTGAAAAAAATAAAAGAGTACAGCAAGAAGTTATAGAGGTTCCTCAACAATATTCTCCAGAGCTATTAAATAAGTATTCTTTTACTGATAATTTGTTATGACAATTCTCGTTACAGGTGGTGCTGGATTTATTGGTAGTAATTTTCTTCATCATCTAACAACAATCACTGATGAGGAAATTATTTGTATCGATAAACTTACTTATGCTGGTAATAGAAAGTATGTTCCAGATAACATCAAGTTATATGTAACTGATATTGCTAGTAAAGGAAGTTGTAATTCTATCTTTAGAGGGCATAAGATTAGCGTAGTATTTAACTTCGCTGCAGAAAGTCACGTTGATAATTCAATTAAAAATTGTTCTGATTTTGTTCATACCAATGTGGCAGGTACAGCAAATCTGTTGAGTTGTGCTGTCAAGCACGGTATTGAAAAGTTTATTCATATCTCAACTGATGAAGTCTATGGTTCAATTGAGTGGGGTTCTTTTATGGAAACCAGTCCTTATAATCCTAGAAATCCATACTCAGCGTCTAAGGCAGCAAGTGAACATTTTGTAATGGCATTTCATAATACTTATGGATTGCCTGTGAATATCACCAACTGCTCTAATAATTACGGACCACGCCAGTATCAAGAGAAACTTATTCCACAAACAATTCTGAATATTTTATCTGATAAGAAAATTCCTATCTATGGAAATGGGTTTCAGGTCAGAGACTGGTTGTATGTTCAAGATCACTGTACTGCTCTAATAAAAGTTTGGAAAGATGGTATTAGTGGTGAGAGATATAATATTGGTGGTATGTGTGAGATGACCAATCTTGACCTGGTTAAGAAAATTCTTTACATGATGGGTAGGGATGAGAGTATGATAGAATATGTGACTGATAGACCAGGACACGACCGTAGGTATTCTACCAGTATTAATAAGATACGCCAGAATTTATATTGGTCACCAATGTTTTCCCTTGACTATGGACTTCAAAAAACAATCGAATGGTATGAAAGCAGTAGAAACTAAACTCCAAGGTGCTTGGGTATTTGAGATTGATCAGTATAATGATGATCGTGGATATTTTTCAGTTCCCTTTAATTTAAAAAGATTTCGTGAAGTTACAGACTTTCATGCTGATTTTTTTCAAGACAATCTTTCCTGCTCAAAGAAGAATGTTCTTAGGGGTCTACACTATCAGATCAAAAAACCACAAGGAAAGTTAGTTAGAGTTTTAAAGGGATCTGTTCAAGATGTAATTGTAGATCTTCGCCAATCTTCTAAAACTTTTGGGAAGCATTTTTCAATTACTCTTACCGATAAAAACAATCTGTGTCTTTGGTCTCCTCCAGGATTCGCTCATGGATTTCTTTCGTTGGAGGATGATACTCAGTTCTTCTATAAAGTTACAAATGAGTATAGTCCTGAGAACGAAAGAACTCTGTTGTGGAATGATCCTGATCTAGGGATTGAGTGGAAGATTGATGGAGAACCTTTTCTTTCTCCAAAAGATGCTGAAGGAAAGGAGTTGAAAACTTGTGATAAGTATGCCCGATAAAATTTCTATTTACGGTAGCACTGGATTTATTGGTAATCGATTTTATCAATTGTGCGGTGGTATAAAAATACCTAGAGATCAAAGAAATCCAGAGACAAATAATATTCTGTATTGTATCAGTACAACGACTAACCATAATATCTATGAAGATCTTCATATTGATATTAATACCAATCTAAACGTTCTCATGGAAGTTTTAGATAAGTGTCGTAGTAAGGATATTGTTTTCAATTTTGTTAGTTCTGGTTTTGTTTATGGACCAAAAGTAATTAATGCCTCTGAAAATGAGTATTGTAATCCCAAAGGATTTTATTCCGTTACAAAAAGAGCAGCAGAACAATTATTAATTACTTTTTGTGAAACATTTGGAGTACGATATCGTATTTTTAGATTAGCAAATGTATATGGACTGGATAAAAATTATTCAAGTAAGAAGAACGTGCTTGAATACATGATTAATCGATTGAAAAATGGTGAAGATATTACTCTTCATCATGGTGGAAAATTTAAACGAGATTTTATATTTGTTGATGATGTTTGTGATGCCATGTTTTTTCTTATGGGCAATTCACCAACGAATCAAATTTATAATGTTGGAACTGGAATTGGCACTCAATTTAAATACGCAATTGAATATAGTAAAAGATTATTAAATAGTAAAAGTCAAATTCATTATGAAACTAATCCAGTTTTTGATTACTATCTCAACGTAGATAAACTGAACAACTTGGGATTTAATCACACTGTCAGTTTAGAAAATGGTTTGGAGATTCTTTGTTTTGGGCAGCAGGCATGAAAATACTTATTGAACTTAGAACGGCAATCAATGTTGGTGGAAATAATTTTCTTCCGTTAAGTCATGGGAATCAAAGAACTCAACAATACATTGGTGGTTTAAAAAGTTTTAAACAATATTCTAATCAGTTTGAACATTGTGATGTTGTTCTTGTAGATAATACACTTGAAAGTGAAGATCAAGTTCCTCAGGAAATTAAAGATGTTTTGCCAGAAGAAGCATTCTTATATGTAAAACACCAGAATAACTACGGTAGATATAATAAAGGTGCTGGTGATATTGAGATGTGGAAAGACTATTCTGATATACTGACCACATATGATTACTTTTTTCATCATGAACCAAGAATGTTATTACAGGATTTTTCCTTTATGGAATCTTTCCTACATAATCCAAGGAACTACTTTTCTTTAGCCTTACAAGATCAGGTAAAGACAGGATACTTTGGTGTAAATGTAAAAGACTTTTATGAATTTTACAGTTCTATTGATCTTGATGAGATGGTTAGAAATTTCATCTCGATAGAAAACATCATGTTTTCTTTTTTCAAAGAAAAAAATGCGGAGTTTATTGCCGATGCCTCTTACTGCTTATGGCACGATGCTGCCAAAGATGAATATGTTGAATATTAAATCATCTTATAAAGAATATCATTATTGTAAGGTATTTCAATCAATTTGTTTTTCAATTAATCCTTCTAAGATTGTAGAGTTTGGAATTTTAGAAGGATACTCTCTTGATTGTTTTGTCAACTACAGTCAAGATTGTGATATTGAAGCTAACGATTTGTTTGATGACTTTCCTTATAATGCTGCTGATTATAACTTTGTTACTGAAAAATATCAGCAAAATAATAACGTAAGTATCTACAAGAGAGATTTTTATAAATCTGTAGATCTTTATGAAGATGATTCAATTGATATTCTTCATATTGATATCGCCAATAATGGAGAAACATTTGATTTTGCGATTCAGAACTATCTACCAAAAGTTCGGGGTGTGATGGTTATGGAGGGTGGATCTGATGAGAGGGATAATATTGAGTGGATGGTCAAGTATAATAAACCCAAGATTGGACCAGTCTTGAAAAAGTATTCTAATGATGTTAGAATAACAGTATTAGAAGATTTTCCTTCAATTACTCTGATTAGAAAATGAAAGTTAGGCAGGATATGATTCCTCTGTTTAAAGTCTTTATGACTGAGGAAGCAGCAATAGAAACATCTAAGGTTTTGATGTCTGGATACATTGGGCAAGGACCTCAGGTGGAAAAATTTGAAGAATTGCTAAAAGATTACTTCACAAACGACAATGTTGTGACTGTAAACTCAGCAACTTCCGCTGAGCATCTTGCTATCCATATGCTCAAGAGACCAGAAAAAAATATTCTTTCTTATCATGGAGTTTGTTTTGATGAACGTCAGTGGGAAGGAATTCAACCAGGAGATGAAATTCTCACAACTCCTTTAACCTGTACTGCCACAAATTGGCCAATTCTTGCTAATGGTATTGATTTAAAGTGGGTAGATGTGGATCCAAACACTTGTAATGTGGATTTGGATGATTTAGAAAGAAAGATCTCTCCCAAGACAAGAGCAATCATGGTAGTTCACTGGGGTGGATATCCAGTGGATCTTGATCGCCTGCGTGATATTCAAATGAAGACCCAAAAACTTTATGGGTTCAAACCAGCAGTGATTGAGGACTGTGCTCATGCATTTGGTGCTACTTACAAGGGGCAGAAGATTGGTTCGCATGGAAATATTTGTACGTTTAGTTTCCAGGCGATCAAGCACCTGACAACGGGCGATGGTGGGTGTGTGGTGTTTCCTTACAAAGAGCAAGTTCGTAGGGCAAAACTTCTTCGTTGGTATGGTATTGATAGAGATGATAATCGTAAAGACTTTAGGTGTGAAAGTAATATTCCAGAGTTTGGATTTAAAATGCACATGAATGATATCAATGCTACTATTGGTATTGAAAATTTCCCTGTGGTTGTAGAGAAGAATCTTAAAACAACTATCGATAATGCTAACTTCTACAATAAAGAGTTGAGCAACATACCTGGAGTAACTCTCCTAGAAAACAAATCTGATCGCCAATCAACGTATTGGATATATACAATCAAAGTTGATCGCCAAACTGATTTCATGAATAAGATGAAAGAATGTAATATTATGGTTAGTCGTGTTCATGAACGGAATGATATTCATACCTGTGTATCTGAATATCGCTGCCATCTTCCTAACCTAGATAAATTGGTAAAAGAAATGATTTGTATCCCTGTTGGTTGGTGGGTAACACCAGAAGACAGACAGTATATCGTTGATTGTATTAAGAGTGGTTGGTAATGGCATTAAAAGAAAAAAAATGTTATGATACTTTTAGATATCAGTTTAAAGAAGAGTTAGAGAAAATTTTTAGTACCCCAAATCTTAATCAAATTCATAAAGAACAAGAGTGTGATTTTGGTGTTCTCACCTTTGAAACTGATCAACGCACTAAGTTTCATAAAACTTTTTATGATCAAATTAGAGAATCTCATTTCTTAACCATCTATAATTCTTTTGTGAAGGAAGTAATTCTCCCTCAGTTTGGGCAAGATATTCTATACCAAAAGATTCCTACGTTTAGAATCCAAGTTCCAAATAATATATCGGTAGCAGAATTTCATAAGGATAAGACTTATAGTCATAGTCCTTATGAAGTTAATGTCTTTTTACCCATTACTTCTGCCAAGGATACCTATACAATCTGGGCAGAAAGTGCTGAGGGTCTTGCTGATTATGAACCAATGGAGGCAGATTATGGTGAGTATTATCTTTGGGATGGTGCTAATCTAACTCATGGAAATAAAACCAATACTCATGATGTAACAAGAGTTAGTGTTGATTTTAGAATTCTTCCATATAAAGATTATAGTGAAGATGATGTAAAAGAAACTGTAACTACAAAAACCAAGTTAAAGTTGGGTAGTTACTTCAATCTAATGGAGTATCAAAATGCTTGATCTTTATAAAATTGATGGTGCCATCAATCTAGATCCACATCCTTGCTTCACAACTGAAGGAACATACCCAAACTTTCAAGATGATTTGGAAAGATTCAAATCTCTTTTAGTTGGGTTTGTTTCAAATGGTGATTCTAAAACTTTTTACAAGTTTGGTGATGGTGATTATTTCTTCCTAAGAGCGGATAGTGTTGGAAGCGCATCACCAGGACGTAGAGCACTGAGTAAGAGTTATGATCAAATCAATCATAAAGATTTTGTTGAAGGATCTAAGTTATGTGACTTTTATACTTGTGAAGTCTATCCAGAAAATCGGAGCAAATTTAGAGAAGTCATTCCAAATCAAATTGATTTTCCGGCAGAGTATGGTTATGCTTTAGTTGCTAACAAATGGATGCTCAAAATTTTTGCTGGAAAGATTGGATTGATTGGTGCTGATAGCAAAATGAATATTATTAGAAATGTTCTTGAAGCACCTCAGTATCAGGAGTATCTAGGTCTTGAAAAGTTTGAGGATTACATTTCTCTTCCCCAAAAATTTGCTTGTGATGATCTTGAGGGAACGGAAAGAATGGTTGGAGAACAACTTCAACGTTCTACATCTAAGATCTTTTTGATGGGTATGGGTCATGTCAAATCAGGTTTGATTCATCGTTTAAAAAAATACACCGATGCCGTTTTTCTGGATGTAGGTGCCGCAATTGATGGACTTGCTGGTATAATAGACATAGAAAGACCATACTTTGGTGATTGGACAAATTATCAAATTAATGATAGATCTTTATATGACGGCGTTGATTATCTAGCATATGAAGGAAAAGGAAACCACATTTTACTTGAAAGAGAATGATTAAAGAATTTTACGAAGAAAAACTCTCATGGGGTGAGCGTATCACATCTGTGATTGATAAACCACACTCGCATCTGGATCAATATATCTTACAGAGAACTCCAGAATTATCTTTTAGGGAAGATGGTAGGATTGATATTGATAAGATGTATCAACCTCAGGATGAGATCAGAGAAGACTCATCTCCATATGATGAGTATTATAAATGTATAAAAGCAACGTTTGATCTTGATCAGATTGAAACTTTCTGCGATATTGGATGTTCAACTGGTCATCTAGTATACAATATGCTAAACTGCACTGATGCTTGTGGTATTGAGTATTTTCAATATCAAAAGGACAGTGCCGATCAACAAGTGAAAGATTGTATTAATATCTTTGACATTCGTGATTTGATTGAAGATGATATCAAGTTTGATCTTGTAAATTGTACTGAGGTTGCTGAGCACGTTGATCCAAAGTATTTGGATGTGTTTCTTGATAACCTTAAGAAACTGACTGGTAAGTATCTGATTCTAACCTGGAGCAGCACCTATCCACCTGCTGATGCTCCCCCTCAACATATCAGTCCTTTATATCCACAAGATGTTGAGAAACTAATGAATGCTTGGGGATTTGAATTGGATCAAGATAAAACTGATAAGTTTTTGAATGAGTCTCGTGCTTATAGCAAGTTTTATTTTTGGTGGCGTGAGAGTTTAACTATCTGGAGAATAAAATGAGAGTAATGATTGTTGGGCACGGTTATGTTGGATCTGCCGTTGCCTCCGTTTTTACCGATGAGGAAAAGGTAATCATCGATCCAAAACTTAGTGATGATGTTGTACCTAATCATGATGGTGAACAGTTTGATGCTGTATTTGTTTGTGTAGATACACCAAAGGGAAATAATCATGGTCTCCTAGATATGATCTTGGAGCAGGTAAATACGCATATTGGAAATAATACTCCAGTTTGTTGTAAGTCAACTTCTACACCAGAGTACTATTATTCGGCAGAACAAAAATATAAGAATATTCGTGTTCTTCACAGTCCAGAGTATCTTGACTCACGTCATAATATTCAGAAATTTCAGAATCAAAACTTCTGTATAATTGGTGGTGAAAGAGAAGCGGCACAAACTGTTGCTAACATCTTTGTTGAGCGTCTGAAGAATCTTGAAAATGCTCGTGTTGGTATTACAGATATTCGTACCGCTGCCTTGATCAAGTATGCTGAGAACTTCTTCTTGGCAACAAAAGTTTCTCTATACAATGAACTCTATAAGGTACACCAGAAACTTGGATGTGAATCAACCTTTGATGAGTTTCGAATGATTGCTGGTATGGATGAGCGTATTGGTACTTCTCATACCCAAGTTCCTGGATGGGATGGTAAGTTTGGATGGGGTGGTCATTGTTTTATCAAAGATAACTATGAGTTTGAGAGATTCTCTGGAAGTCCTCTTGCCAAGTTCATCAATGAATTGAATGAAGTTCATCGTACCTGAGAGCAATGATTAATGTTCATAAACTAGGAACCCTTGGCAATAATATGTGGCAATATGCTGTTGCCCGTATTATTGCCGAGAAAAATAATTTGAAATTGAATTGTTATTCAATTCCTGGATTTCCACAAACATTTCAGTCTGTGAATGGTGATGTTTGTGAGGAACCAGTGTTAACAATCAATGGTCATTACTTTGATCTTTCAACCTCAATGGAAAAATGTAGGGTTGAAATGTGCGGATATGTTCAGCGATATGAATATCTTCGTCCATATAAAGATAATGTTCGTCGGTGGTTTGAGATGAATATTGAATCTCCAATTGATGTACAACCTGATGACTTCGTTGTTTCAATTCGTAGAGGGTGGAATGGATATCCTACTTCTTTGTGTCCACCTAAAGAATTTTTTATTGATCTCTTTCAGAGAGTAGAGTATAATAGAATTATTCTGTGTACTGATACCTTTGAAGATCCATTTTTTGAATTTATGGATTCTTTAAATGTTGAAGTAATTAAAGCACAGTATTCTCCACTGGACCAATTTGCATTAATCAAAGCAGCAAATAAAATTCTATTGACCCCTTCCACATATTGTTGGTGGGCAGCATTTTTATCTGATGCTACAGAGATCTATTATCCATGGATCGAAAATATGATTCCAACAGAAACTGGTGTGAATTGGTTAGTTGATGATGAAGAACGGTACATCATAGTAAAAGAATGAAACTTGTAACTGGTGCTAGTGGATTCATTGGTAGTAATCTTTCTGCCGATATTAAGATTGGTAGGAAAGATTGTGATCTAACGGATTATGCTTCTGTTGTAGAAATGCTTAACAAGTATTCTCCGGAAACTGTTGTCCATGCTGCTGCTAAGCATGGATCGGCAACGGAGATGATTAAAGATCATACTCAATACATTGAAAATAATGTGGTGAGTGATATGAATATCATTAAGGCTTGTAGAGAAGTTGGTATAAAAAACTTATTAATGCTTTCTACAATTACTTCTTTTGATCCTCAGTGTCCATCGCCATTTACTGAGGAAGCAATCAATGGAAAGGTAAATGAGCAAATCTTTGGTTATGCTTATTCTAAAAAGATTTGTGTTGGTTTATGTAAAGCATATCAGTTGGACTATGGTTTAAACTATAAGGCAATATTTCTAGGAAATACTTATGGACCCTATGGAAAGTTTCATGAACATGGAACAGTTGTTCATAATCTGATCTATCGCTTCTGTAAAGCAATCAAAGAAAACGCTGATGTTCATTTGTATGGGAATGGAAAAGTTTTTAGAAACTACTTGTATGTTGATGATTTAAATGCTATTCTGGATTTGATTGTCCCGAATCAAGATGTGAAGGATCCTATTATCGTATCTTCAGAAAAACAAATATCTATTATTGATATTGTTGAAGTTATTAAGGATTGTTTAGATTTTGAGAATGAAGTAGTTTTTGACTCCAGCACAATGGTTGGAGATCAAGTAAAAGTCGTTGATAATACAAAACTTAAAGAAGTTATTGGTGACTTTAAATTTACATCCCTCAAAGAAGGTATTGCAAAAACAATAGATTGGTATCAAAAAAATGATCTCGTTTAATAATCTTGGAAATCTTGGTAGACTTGCTAATCAGATGTTTCAGTATGCCTCACTAAAAGGCATTGCTAAACATCGTGGATATGATTTTGTTATTCCACCTAAAAATCTATTTGGCGTTCAAGATCACAATGTTAAAAATTCTGATGTAACTCTGTATGATGTTTTTAACATTGAGAATAGAAACACAATTGCTGTAGTTCAAAATCCAATTCTTCAGGAAAGGATTCATACTTTTGATAAAGAACTGTTTGAAAACTGTCCAGATAATGTTGATCTCTTTGGATATTTTCAAACAGAGAAATACTTCAAGCATATTGAAGATGAGATTCGTGAAGACTTTTTATTTAAGTCTTTTATAATTAAAGATTGTAAGGATGCTTTTAAAGAAAATTTGGGAAACTCTGAGGTCATTTCTTTACATATTCGTAGAGGTGATTATGTATTGAACCCAAATCATCCTGTTCAAATAATTGAATATTATCAACAGGCACTAGAAAAGTTTCCAAAAGATATTCCAGTTCTAGTATTTTCTGATGATACTGAATGGTGTAAGGCACATGAATTCTTTCGTCCAGATCGTTTCTTTATTCTTGAGGGAAATGGGACTGAAATTGACATGTGTATGATGTCTCTTGCTTCTTATCATGTGATTGCTAATTCTTCTTTTTCTTGGTGGGGTGCCTGGTTAGCAAAGAGTAAGCATGTGATTGCTCCTAAAAATTGGTTTGGTGGTGATTGTGTAAATAAGAGTGTGGATGACATGGTGTTTGGTAACTTTGAGTTTTTATGAAAATCTGTATTCTGACTATCGCAACAAACAAGTATATTCAGTTTGTTGAGAGACTCCTTGATAATATTGAAGAGAACTTTCTCAACGGTCATGAGATTCAGTGTCTCCTTTTTACCGATCATGAAGTAGAGGCATCTGATAACGTGCGAGTATGTCAGATCGATCACGAACCCTGGCCAATGCCTACTCTTAAGAGATACAACTATTTCGTAAAAGAGAAAGAGTTTATCTCTCAGTTTGATTATTGCTTCTACTTCGATGTGGATATGGGTTTGGTTGATAAAGTTGGTGATGAGGTTCTAAGTGATCTTGTTGCTACGATGCATCCGTATCAGTCTTTCTATCCTAAAGAAGAAAGGTCTTATGACAGAAACGCTGCTTCATTAGCATATGTGCCTGTAGGTGAAGAGGGAGAGAACTATTATGCTGGGGGATTCAATGGTGGATCAACCAAAAGATTTCTTGAGATGGCAGAGGTTCTCGCTGATCGGGTAACCAAAGATCTTGAGAATGGAGTCATTGCTCTTTGGCATGATGAGTCCCAGATGAATCGTTATCTAATTGATAATCCCCCAACATTAAGTCTTACTCCATCATATTGCTTTGCTGAAGAACAAATGGATAATCCTAATTATCCTTTTGCTCCCAAAATCATTGCCTTGAAGAAGAATCACAATGAACTTAGATCTTAGAAAAGTCCCTGCCATTTACATTAATCTCGATAAGGATACCGAGAAGAATGAAAGAATGGTCAAGATGCTTGAGGAATGTGAGTTTGAAACAATCATTCGCGTAGAAGCATACTCATTCCCAGATCGTCATCTTGCTGGATGTTCTTTGTCACATCATGTGGCACTTAATGAACTTGATCCACCATTCATTGTATTTGAAGATGATTGTGTGATTAAAAATTTTGTTCCAAAGATTGAAGTTCCAGATGACGCTGATGCTGTTTATCTTGGAATTTCTTCCTGGGGAAGAATGAATGCTCACTCTGGACCATTTGTTCAGTATGAGGTACTTGATAATGGATTGGTAAGAGTCTATAATATGTTAGGTGCTCATGCTATCTTGTATTTGAGTCAAGAATATACTTCTCTCTGTAGCAAGATCGCAAAGAATGCCTACGAAATTGCCGATCATCAAGATATTGGATTTGCCGAAGTTCAACGTTATTATAACGTTTATGCTTTTAATGATCCTTTCTTTTATCAGACAAGTTCAAATGGGACGGACCAACCTTTACATACCTACCCATCATATGAATTATTTCAACCGCATCAAAACTTCTGGAAACCATTGAGATTATATTAATGAAGTGCTTAGTAACTGGCGGAGCAGGATTTATTGGATCAAACTTGGTGGATCATTTATTAGAGAATGGTCATCAAGTTATTGTTGTAGATAATGAGTCTGCTAATAGTCATGATGAATATTATTGGAATTCATCAGCGGATAATTATAAGTTTGATATTGGAATGAATAACTTGGACAAACTTGTAGATGTTTGTGAAGGAGTTGATTGTATCTTTCATTTGGCATCTGATGTGTCCATCTCATACTGTATTGAAAAACCTGCCAATTCATTTATGAATAATGTAGGAGCAACCTCAGCAGTTTTGGAAGCAGCAAGACTGTCAAAGGTTAAAAAAGTTATTTTCTCTTCCACAGCAGCAATCTATGGATTAGCAGATAAGATTTGCTTGGAAACTGATAAACCAGATCCTTTGAATTCTTATTCAGTTTCTAAATTATCTGGTGAACATCTTATGAAGATGTATAATGACTTATATAATGTGAAGACTGTAATTCTACGATACTTTAATGTTTATGGTCCTCGCCAACCAAAATCTGGTCAATATGCGCCAGTGATTGGGATATTCTCAAGGCAGAAAAAAGAAGGTAAGACTCTAACAGTTGTTGGTGATGGCAGACAAACCAGAGATTTTATTCACGTTTCTGATATTGCTGCTGCCAATTTAACCGTTGCTGAAAAAGATGTTGATCTTTATGGTCAGATTTATAATGTTGGAACTGGTAAAGCATCATCTATAAAAGTAATTGCTGAGATGATTTCTGATAAAATAGATTATATTCCTCCAAGACCAGCAGAGGCACGACAAAGTCTTGCCAATGTATCTAAGATTAAAAGTGCATATGGGTGGAAATCAGAAATAAATCTACAAGAGTGGATCAAAGAAAATGCTTAATATTTTTTATCGGGATGAACATCTTCAGGGAAGGATGTCTGGACCCAAAAAAGTTATTGAAAATTTAATTAGATCGTTGGAGGATATGAATGTTTCATTCTCCATCAACCAAGAAAAATATGATAACAATCTATTTTTACATTGGGATCCACATCATATTCAAAGATACCAATCTTTGAGAAATAAAGAAAAACTTCTAGTTGGACCTCAAGTATGGCCATTCTCTCCAGATTTTGAAAATTTAACTGAATATGGAAAAGTGATTACACCATCTAAGTGGGTTGAAGATCTGTATCAAAAACATTTTCCTTCTGTTAAAACTCTTGTTTGGCCCGTAGCAATTTATCCTCCACAGATTGAAGATAATATTACTACTGACTGTTTGGTTTACTATAAGAATAGACCTGCGGATCATTTACATTCTGTACTAGAGTTTCTTGGTAAGAGAGGAATCTCTTATACTGGATTAGAATATGGTAATTATTCTCAAGAGGAGTTCAAAGAATCTCTTGCTTCAGTCAAATTTTGTGTTATAATTGATAATACAGAAAGTCAAGGAATTGCTACTCAAGAAATGATGGCAGTCAACAAACCAATTTTTGTCTGGGATCAAGTGGTATGGGATCATATGGGATCAGAATATTCTGTTCCTGCTACTTCTATTCCATATTGGTCTGATGAATGTGGTGAGTGTGTAAGTTCTTTCAATGAGTTTGAGGAAAAATTTGAAAAGTTTCAAAGTCAATTAGAGGACTATTGTCCCAAAGATTTTTATAACAGAGAACTTTCTCCACAACAATCTGTTCAAATACTTTTAGACTATTATGCTTCTTAGTTTTACTAATTTAAAGAAAAAATATTCAATGGATATCAAAGGTATTATCCATGTTGGTGCTCACTATGGTGAGGAAATCGATGAATATGTTCAAAACGGTGTAGAAGAAATCGTTTTATTTGAACCATTGAGTGATTGTTTTGATGTGATCCTGGAGCGAGTAAATCAATATGGCGATACTCTCAGTTCTAATATTGAAGGATATCAGGTTGCTCTTGGATCTAAGGTGGGCAAAGCAACGATGTATGTCAGTGATAATGAGAAGCAAAGTAGTTCGATTCTAAAACCAAAAGTACATCTTACTCATCACCCTCATGTTAAGTTTGATGGAACTGAAGATGTTGAGGTAGACTGTCTGGATAATTTTAACACCAAAGAATGTAATTTCCTGAATATGGATGTTCAGGGATATGAACTTGAGGTTCTTAAAGGTGGAAAAAAAACTTTAGAGCATGTTGATTATGTTTATTGTGAAGTAAATCGAGATGAGGTTTACGAGGGAAATGCTTATATTGAAGAAATTGATGAGTTTCTTGCCCGTTATAATATGGAACGAGTAGAAACGGATTGGGAGGGACAAATCTGGGGAGACGCACTTTACATTCGGAAATCATGAAAAAGACTCAAATTTTTACTTTTGTTTTTAATAGACCAGATCTACTTCAAAAACAAATTGATTGCTTTAAAAAATTCTTTGTTGGCAAACAACAGATTAATGTTGTTTGCGATTATCGAGATAATCAATATCTTCATCAGTTTGAAAAAATTTGTAAGGATAATGGTGTAAAGTTTTATCCACATAAGTCAGAGAGTAATCTGAGTCCCAGTGCCTATCATGGAGCATCTGTAACTTGGGCATACAATGAGATCATGCTCAAGGAGCACTCTGAAGATTATGCTTTACTTGTTGATCACGACATGTTTTTGATTGACGAGTTTGATCTTGCTGAGCATTTGGGAGATCATGCTGTCTCTGGTTGTCTTCAAGAACGAGAAGATGTTAAGTATGTTTGGCCAGGTTTAACCATCCTGGATCTTTTCAAAGTTAAGGATGTTCAATTTGATTTCCTTCCTTGCCTTGGAGATGGTCAGATGTTAGATACTGGTGGTGGCACATATGCTCTGCTAAAAGAAGTATCTTTCAAACCATCCTATGTTGAATATCCAGAAACATTCTCTGCGATTGATTTGGCAACGGTTGATGAGGGATACGGATTTGAACTTCATTTAGATCAAACTTTCCTACACTTTAGGAATGCTTGCTCATGGCATGACAATTATCAAGTTTTAGAAAATTCAAGAAAGTTTGAGGTACTAAATCTGATGTTGAATTCTTTCTTGGACGATGATGATATTCTTATGAAAGAGTATCGTGAGTTTGCCTTGAACAAAAGTGAGATTAATGAACATCTTCCAACTCTGTATGCTCTGGCAAAAGAGTGTGAATCGATTGTTGAACTTGGAGTCTGCCATGGTAAATCCACAAGAGCACTCCTTGCTTCTGGTACTAAACTCAGATCTTATGATGTATGGATTGAACCAAGAGTTTTACAACTTTTTGAATATGCAAAAAGTATTGGTAACGATGTAGATTATATTCAAAAGAATAGTGTAAAGACTGTGATTGAGGAATGTGATATGTTGTTCATTGATAGTTGGCATCATTACTATCAATTAAGAAAAGAACTCAAACTTCATGCTGATAAGGTGAAGAGATATCTTGTGTTCCATGATACCGTAAGTTGCGGAAGCACTGGTGAGGATTGGAAGTCCTGGGGTAATGGGAGTCAGATTCAATATGAAATGTTGTGTAATGATTTAGATACTGATAAAATTGATAATATTGGTATTAACAGTGCTATCTTTGAGTTTCTATCGGAGCATCCAGAGTGGCGTGTTAAGAAGCATTATAAAAACAATAATGGATTGACCGTTCTTGAGAAACATGGATAAAAATAAATCAACCTTCAAACTGAAGAATATTGGACCCATTTACTATCTTAATCTGGATGGACAACCAGATAGAAGGCAGTACATGGAAGATCAGTTTGCTTATTGGGAGATCACAAACTATGAGCGTATCTCTGCCTATGATGGTAGAGAGGATGATTTGGGTAATATTATTAAAGGTAGATATCCCTCTGATATGACTTCTGGTGAGATTGGATGTACAACATCTCATCTAAAAGCAATCAAACATTGGTATGAAACTTCTGATAGCCCTTATGCAGTTATTGTTGAAGATGATTTAGATCTCCAACTTGCTCGCTTTTGGAATTTTACCTGGAGTGATTTTGTAGCAAAACTTCCTTATGATTGGGATGTAATTCAATTAGCAATCATTTGTACTGGTAATCTTCACGTACAACTTCATAAAAGATTTGTAAATGATTTTTCTACAGCAGCATATATGATTACTCGTCATCATGCCGAGAAACTTCTAAAGCATCACATTCGTGATGATAAGTATAAACTTGATAATGGTGTAAAACCCAGAGCAGTTGCTGATGATTTAATTTATAATTCTGGTAATACCTATTCAATCCCTCTGTTTTTATATAAGATTGCTTTGGGATCTTCTATTCATCCCGAACACATTGATGTGTTTCATCGCCAAAGTCATGATGGTCTTTTGAACTTCTGGCAACAGCAAGGAGTTAGTTTAGATATTGATAGTTTGATGAATTATGATCCTTATTTGGGTCGGATAACTAATCCTACATCACCAGAAAGTTAGGAAATTTTAACAATTTAAGTATAAATGACTACGAAGGGGTGCTTGACACCCCTTTACTTTTGCTATATAATTGTGTAATAGTTCTTTACAAAACTACAATGACTGTAACAACTAATGAGCGTGGTCAACAAAACATGTGGGCAACAGAACCTACGATGTATTACGAAAACTACGGTATGGATTCCCCCAATCAAGTAAAGGAGAAAGTTAATGGACGCTGGGCTATGGTCGGTATTATTGCTGGGTTTGTTTCTTATGCTCTCACTGACAAGTTCTTCTTCGGAATCTTCTGAAGACCTACAACCTATCAAACAAGAGGTTACTGATGACTGAAACAATTTTTACTCTAACATCTGTTGCGTTTTTCGTCACGCTGTGCTATGCTGTAGAGCAACTCGCTGAGACTTATTGATGATTGGCAATCTTGAACCAGAGGAGAGAGTGATGTCGCAAGAACTTCCTAAATCTTCTACACCCTCCATAATGATAACGAAGTCTACTGGTGGTATGCTTGGACAATTTGCTCTTGCTCTTCAAAAACTTGGATGGGACGCTGACGATGAACTCTCTGTAGAAATCGCTGGCGCATCGGCAACAGGAACCGCAACTCATCCAGACGCTAATGCTAAATGGGCAAAACCATTCGGTACTGTGACTTATCAGAACGATGCTTTCATCGTTATCAAAAACAAGACCAGAAGCCCGATGGTTTTTTCCCAACCTAATCCTGAACTCAAACAACAACACACCTATCAAGGAGAAACAAAATGAAATTCGGTTTTACCCCTGAGGCAGAGATCCTCAACGCTCGCCTGGCAATGCTTGGCTTCGTCATTGCTGTCGGCACTTACCTTACGACTGGGCAGATTATTCCAGGCGTATGGTGATGGAGATCAAGATGCGTAAAGAAGGTTATCAAGTTCCACAAGTTGAATTTGTATTTCGCCTTGGTGGAGAGTTTGTAAATAAAACAACTGCTGATCTATTTGATGGTAAGCGTGTGGTTATTTTCAGTTTACCTGGCGCATTTACTCCTACTTGCTCTGCTTATCAGTTGCCTGGATTTGAAGAGAAGTATGAAGAGTTTGCTGCTCTTGGTATCGATGCTATTTACTGTGTATCTGTTAATGATGGCTTTGTTATGAATGCCTGGGGGAAATGTCTCAGTGTAGAAAAAGTCAAACTGATTCCAGACGGCAATGCATACTTCACTCGATCAATGGGATATCTGGTCCGCAAGTCTAACCTTGGTTTCGGCGACCGCTCTTGGCGTTATGCTGCGGTCGTGGATAATGGAGTCATCGAAAAGATATTCGTGGAAGAGGGTCTGCGTGACAATGCGGACACGGACCCATATGAAGTATCGACACCTGAAAATGTATT
>Ga0194118_10003263_pt1 | contig 19161 bp, 28 predicted proteins | sample TA2MahsurfametaG_2_FD_148662 | JGI IMG/M metagenome (GOLD analysis project Ga0194118, IMG submission 148662) | Freshwater microbial communities from Lake Tanganyika, Tanzania - TA2015013 Mahale N5 surface | ecosystem: Environmental > Aquatic > Freshwater > Lake | place: Tanzania: Lake...
ATCACCGAGGGTTTGTCTTCCCCATCGTCGGGGTTGTCCAGTAGGCCACTAGCCTTGGCCAGCAGTCTGAGGACCCCAATCTTGTCGTATAGCTCCACCTCCAGGGTCTGCGCCCCGTCCTTGCCCCTGGTCACACGGATGTTCTTGATGGATTGCAGGGCGTGGTCAGGAATGGCAGATGCCGCCTTCACCTTGACATTGCCCTCCTCGTCCCAGGTCAGCACATCGGTGATCTTAGTGTTGGCCATGCAGAGCAGACTGTAGGCCACTGCTTCCCGGTTCTCCACAATGGTGGTAGACCGCTCCAGCCGCCTCTGCACTGACCTGATCCCACCCCAGTTCTTGAGGGATGGAATCTGGTTGGCCATTCTAGGACTCCTCGGCATCGTCTTCCCTGTCCTCACCAATCTCCGGGTAGGACCAATACTCGGTCAGGTCCTTGTCGGCCCAGGCATCTGCCTTGTCCAATTCATCTTCAGAAAGGAATGTCATCTGTAAGTTTCTTTCTTTGATCTGTAAAGGGTTGGTGTGCAGCTGAGTAGACTGGCTGCTGTGCCTGCACCTCCTTACCCACCTTGAGGGCAACATACTTCTTGCCATCCTTGGCCGTCTTCATCGACACATCGATCCAGTGGACCTTGCCATCTGGCAACATAAGGCGACCACGATAGTCTGCGTGCCAGTCCTCTTTCTTGCTCTCATTGGGAAAGGCAGAACCCTGCCCTGCTTTCATCTCATACGCCATTACGGCCTCCTCTCTGTGTCTCTAATCGCTGTCAGATACTCATCCGCTTGCATCAACTCCACCTTCTGATGTGCCAGCACAAGAGATATCTGTTCAACCATAAACCCCTGCCGAATCTTCTGCAACACCCACTGCCGAAGATCAACCTTCAACGCATCTGACAACTCCATGACTATCTCCTCGGAAACATTAAACACAGCCCAGACGATACCCCACCCAAGCTACCCCACCACCCACCCCCTACAGGCGGTTAATCTGCCTCTGCGTGACAGCTTCTCCACCCATCGAAGAGGTGATCCAGAACCCGGCAGAGGAGATTGACATCCCTTTGGACTGCATCTCGGTCTCGGTCAGACACCGACGGCCCCCATCGAAGGGACCCGTCCTGTGCTTGTCAAAGGCCTTGGTCGAGTTAAAAGCGAGCTTGCAGGAAGGGCATTGGTTTCGATCACCTGTCAAACGCATGAAAAACCTCCTCTCAAAAAACTCAGGAAAAATCCAGAGGGATACCCACGCCCAATGGCCAGGGTGGGGGGGAGGGAAGGGTGCCTCTGCGCTGGCAGGCCATTGCGATGACCCCTACCCCATGCCTGTTCCTGCGCCTGGTGCAGGGGTAGCCCCCTCGACCCCCTCTGCAACAGAGCAAACGAACCTTTGCACCTGTTGCACCTAGTACCCCTTGGCTTCCAGCACCTGTCGGCAGGCATCTCCCAGGCTGTGCGTGTTCTGCATGGCCACCACCATCTCGGACTCGGTCACCCCGACCTCGACAGCGACCTGTGCCCACTTCGCATCCGAATCTTTGATCAATGTATTCTTTACATTTTCATACACCTTATACATCCTCTCTATACCTATGTTCTCGTGTTTCTTGTCAACCTTATTGGTTGACTGTATTCCCCCCCCCAGGTTGACTGTATGAGGCTGTGTACTGTCAACCTTATCAGGTTGACTATATGGCTGTGATTCGATTGGCTTTCTTGCCCTTGCCTTGACCTTTGCTCTGGCCTCTTTCACTGCTTTGGTGACTCCATCTGCTGGCATTGTGTACCCCCTTTGGCGTATGCCTGTCATGTTGCCTGCGATCTCCTTGAGGTCCTTGGTCAGTACCTCCAGGCGTTTCCTGTTGCGTTCCATCTCTTCTGGCGTTATGTCTGGCCTTTGGTTGTCTGCCATGATGTCCATAATCTCCTGATCTCTTGCCTGCATGAATGGTGGCCTAGTGTCTTCTATTGCGCTTGTCAGGGCCACCGCATCTTCTGTCGTGACTGACTCGTCGAATATCACCCTCGAGGTAGCGGTGCGTGACCGCCATGAATGCTTCCTGACAATCTGCACATAGCCCACCTTCTGGAGCTTGACCAACTGCTTGCTGATGGCCTGCTTGGTGACTCCCATGTCCTTGCCCATCCGCTCTGTGCTGACCCAGGTAATGCCTGCCCGATTGCAGTAGCTGCACAGCACCGCCAGGGTGCGGAACATCCCATCTGTGACCCGCTTGTCTGCCACTGCCTTGATGGGCAGCACAGCCACCTTCCTGCGGTCTGGTGGGGCCTCCTTCTGCTCCACCTTGGGCCTGCGCTTGGGTAGGGTGAACTCGACTGGTTGCACATTCAATCGCCACAGAAGCAGGGGATGGTCTCGTCTGTAAACAGAGATTGTTGATCCTTGGAGTACTTCATCATCTCGGCATAGGAAGGCCTGTCCGATCTAAATCTAGCACCCACCTCCTCTTCCATTCTTGCCCACCAGATAGCCCTGTCCGGCTTTTGTGCAATCAATCCCATGACAATGCCAGCACCCTTTAGAAAACAAAGGTCACAATTTGATGCACCGCTCACCTTTGGCAACTCAAGATCAAAAGATTGCTTGTCCCAAAATGACCAAACATCAGCCTCGGTAATCCCATCATCTGCCAACGGGGTAAGTTTGATGTCTTTGTTGCCACGCATCTTGGCCACCCGCCTTGGCTCATCAGCCCTGATGCCGACCATGGTTGCGTAGTCATCCCAACCAAATGTTTTGAGATATCTATCAATCGTCAGAACCTTGAGTTCCGCAGTGCAGAATCTAGCCACCATATTAGGCAAGTAATTCTTCTTTTTAATCAAGGCCTCAAATGGCTCACCATTGCGGCTGGCTGTTTGAAAGTTGACCAACCGATACTTAGGGGCATCGCTTTTGTACTCCAACCAAGCAATGTTTACATCCCAATTTTTGGCACACTGGTCCACAAAATGCAGCGTTGCCTCATCTTCCTTGCCGGTGTTGGCAAATAGCACCTTGGCATGGTCAGGAAGGCCTCCATTGGCCTCTAGAACCCGCCACAGCATATAGGCTGATGTCCTACCCCCAGAAAAGCTGATACAGGTCTCATAATCGATTTTGAACGGGTCTCTCACTTCTTCCTCTCCTCTTTCCACTGCCACACCAGCAGCATCTCTGCCCTCAGTGCTGCCCTGGCCGCTTGGCCTCGCTTTTCCCCGACGGAGTCCAAGTAGGTTGTCCGGGTACGCTTGGAACGATAGGTTTTGAGGACCCAGACCGCTTCGTTGTACCGAAACCAAGCTTCCTGATAATTGCCCATAACCCGTCCATCAATCGTAGCAACAAGCTTGGCGTTTTCATGGATCTCCCCGCACGCATAACACTTGAGTCTCTCGTCTTCTTCACTTTGCCCCTCCGAGTGCATTGATCCTCTCCCCTATCCATCTCATAACAGGAACCGCCATAGAGTTGCCCAAAGCCTTGTAGCGAGGCCCGTCAGGTGCTTCCTTGCCTCTCCAAGGGATCAGCGTGTAATCGTCCCTAAAGCCCTGTAGACGCTCGCACTCTCGAGGGGTGAGTCTTCGGACTGCCATAGAGTGATATACGCAATTCCCGCCATTTTGTGCGCCTTGTTGCAGGAGCTCCGCACCCTTTGAAAACTTGCAAGTGACAGTATCCGCAACCTCGTTAAATATGCCGTGAGCAACAGGTTGCGCCACTCCCTGCGTAGCATGGGTGTCTACTGTGTAAGCAGTCCCTTCATCGTTCCAACCCTTGCCATTCTGGGCTTTCTCAACCGCTCGGCAGTCTTGAATGGCGATAGGCTGCGCCACCCCATGCACATCTGCTTTGGTCAGGGTATACATGACCCCCTCATCGGATGCACCAACCCCCTGTGGGCCGCCTGCTTCCCTTCCAATCAGGTTTCCTTGAATAGACACAATCCCAGCGTTGTGGGCATTCTGCTTGGCTAGGGTATGGCAAGGATCACCTGGTGATCTTGCTTGCCTGTTTACAGGAGCGGTTATTTGGTGAAGGTCGTAGGGGATTGGCTGGGCAATCATGTTAAAACCATCTGCCCGTGAATAATCGTTGCAAGTTGTTTGCAAGCAATTTGCAAGTGTTGGCACAATCGCCTCGCACTCTACTCGTTGATTTCCTGTGCGACTGAACGGAGGGCCTTGTACAACTGTTGGGGCAACTCTTTCCCCCTTCTCTCTGCTCGGTTTAGGATTCCCTGACAGGCTCGAGGACTCAAATAGAACCGCTGCGGCAGGTCGCCAGTCTCCAAGGTATCCGACAACGAACACACGCTTGCGTCGCTGGGCCACTCCGAACCATTGAGCGTCAAGCACTCTATATGCGAACCCATACCCGAGTTGAGCCAACGCCCCGACGAAGGAACCAAAGTCCCGTCCTCCGTTTGATGACAGAACACCAGGGACATTTTCCCAGATGATCCACTTGGGCTTGAACAGGTCAGCAATTCCAAGATAGACGAGGGCCAAGTTTCCACGAGGGTCTGCCAATCCCTTGCGGAGTCCAGCGACTGAAAATGATTGACAAGGGGTTCCTCCGACAAGAAGGTCAATTGCACCAAGATTCCACTCCTTATATTTGGTCATATCCCCAAGGTTTGGGGTATCGGGATAGTGATGAGCTAACACCGCAGATGGGAACGGCTCAATCTCTGAAAAGGCTTCTGGCTTCCAGCCCATGTGATGCCACGCACAGGTGGCGGCCTCAATGCCAGCACATACCGATAGATATCTCACTTGCTCTCCGCCCTCTCTTTTGCCTTCTCGACGCAGGCACCGCACTTCCACCGCCTGTTAAGCCCATTGGCACTCACCAACCACTTGCCAGTCTCTGCTGGCCTTTGCTGTTGGCAATGACTACAGAACCGCTTCCCAGTGACAATGGCAGCCGCCTGGCCTGCCTTCTTGCTCAACTCATTACCCACTAAAGTTTCTCTCGCATGGCCTTGATGAGCAGCTCAATGGGCACCACTGCACGCCACTTCTGGCCTGATCTTCTGAAGACCACCACCGGCCACTCGCCAGGTCCAGCCACATCCTCGACCTGTTTGCACCAGGACTCAATGGCCAGCTTCTCCCGTCGCTTGACCTCTAGCCGGTAGTTCTCGACTTGTATGTCATCGCCACCCTCCCGAGCCTGTCCCAGTTTCCTTTTGATCGGGAAGCCGAGTTCATCTGACAGCATTGCTGCCAGTTCTCTCTCAGCGGTTGCGCCCTTATTCCTGCTGGCTCTACCGCTCACCGGCCTGCTCCTGCGCTGCCTGTTGGGCCACCACTTGCTGAAGCTGGTGGTTCCAACATTGCACCCTGTCGTAATCCTGTCGGAGGCGCATGATTATATGCTTGGCCTCCTCGAGGATTAGTGGGTGGGCAGTCACAGCAGCAGGAGTGAGCCGCTCACAAATATCATTCATGGTTCGCTCCAAGGAAACTATTCAAACGCTCATCTATGCCTTTGTATTGGCCTTCCAGCATCTCCCGGATGGCCTCATCAATGATGGCCGCCCTGGACCTTCTCTGCTCTTCTGTAGCTCGGTCCAGCAAGGCACGGGTGTCCGGGTGCAGGCGCACCAGGAATGGTTGAAGCTTTGGTCTCTTTTGCATAGCACTCCTCCTGATATCGGGAAGATATCCCAAGTTATCCACAGGTGCAACAGGGTAAAGCCCCGCAAAGTTGTAGGGGATATACAGAAACAGGTTGACAGAGATATCGCCTAGCAAGAGGATCGCATTACTGAACTACCAACTAAGGAGATTCAAATGCACATCGCCTACTACCGAGTATCCACCGACAAGCAGGGCCGCTCTGGCCTTGGCCTCGAGGCCCAGCAGGAGGCCGTCAAGCGGTTCCTGGGCACCGACCCTGACCTAGCCTTTACCGAGGTCGAGTCAGGCGGCAAGAAGGACCGCCCGGAGCTTGCCAAGGCCATTGCTGAGTGCAAGTCCACTGGTGCCACCCTGATTGTGGCCAAGCTCGACCGCCTTGCCCGTGATGTCAAGATGATCCTGTCAATCGTTGACTCTGGCATCTGCGTACGGTTCGTTGACCTTCCAGAGATCAACCCCAATGACCCCACTGGCCGCCTCATGCTGACCATGCTGGCCGCCTTTGCGGAGTTTGAGCGCAAGATCATCTCCAAGCGCACCAAGGAGGCCCTGGCCGTAGCCAAGACCCGTGGCGTAAAGCTTGGCAGTGCTAACTCTAAGGCAGGCGGCCAAGCTCGTGCCGCCCAGCTTGCAGCCACCTCACAGGTCGACCCGCAGGCCCTCATCATTGTCCGTGACCTTAAGTCCATGGGCATGACCACTACCCGCCAGATTGCTGCCGGTCTGACCGAGCGGGGTATTAAAACAAGCACCGGCTCAACCCAATGGCACAGCGCACAGGTATCCCGCCTGCTGGCCCGTGCTGCTTAAGGAGAAGACGCATGAAGAAAGACCAAATCCCAGAAGACCACCGCCTGCTGTTCTATAAGCCCTGGTGGTATCCACTAGCCGAGGCAGCCGGGTTCGCTGTGATGATCCTATCCATGCTGGCAGTCCTGTTCCTGCTGGGTGCGTGATGTCACAGAATGAATGGGTACTGGCCGCCCTACAAGAAGGGCCAGTTACAGCCATGGATGCCCTGCGTGGTTGCGGGTGCCTGCGCCTGGCTGCACGGGTGCGGGATCTGCGGCAGCGAGGGCACAACATTGTCAGCACTATAGTTAGCCAAGACGGGAAAGTATTCGCCCGATATACACTCGCCAAGGAGAAAAAACATGGTAGGTAAAGTCACGCCAGACACTATGGCCTCGGCCAGCATAGTCCCGGCCATCATGGGGCACAGCCCTTATCAATCCCCCAATGACTGCCTGCTGCGGGTCATCGGTGCCCACAAGGGTGAGCCACGCCCAGACCTGGAAGACAGTGAGCCAGCGGATTGGGGCAATCTGTTGGAGACCACCATCCTTGAGCAGGCAGCCCTGCGCCTGGGTCTCACCCACCTAGACCTCGACCATACCGAGGCCTACTATCACCCGCTAATCAAGCTGGCCTGTTCGCTGGACGGCACAGCGGATGGCAATGGCCTGCTGGTCAAGCACAACCCGGATGCTGGCATCTATGTCATGGACTCGGATGAGATCGCCCTCAACGGGGTTGGCGTGATGGAGGCCAAGAACACAGCCATTGAGCCAGCCGATAGTCCACCGCTGTATCAGGGACCGCTCCAGCTCCAGGCGCAGATGGACATCATGGCTGCCAGTTGGGGCGCAGTCTGCACGCTGTTTAAGGGGTCCCGCCTGCGCATCTTCCTGTTCAAGCGGCACGCTGCCACCTGTGTGGAGATTGCCAAGGCAGTGATTGACTTCCAGCGCAGGGTTGACCGATATCTGGTCGAAGGTGCCATTGACTACTACCCGCCAGCCAACACCAAGGATGCCAACCGCACCTGGTCGCAGGCCGAGGACATTGTGGTCACGCTCGACAATGACATCACCCAGCAGTTGATCGGCACCATCACCTTTGCCAAGTCTGAGATTCGCAGGCAAGAGGAGATGATCGAGAGAGCTGAGACCAACCTCAAGAATATGCTGCGGGATGCCACTGTAGGCCGCTCTGGTGACTGGGAGGTGCGCTGGCCTATGCGTCACTACAAAGCGGTGCCAGAGCGTGTCGTGCCTGCCAAGGAAGCCCACTCTGTGCGCCAGTCCACCCTCACCTTCAAGGAGGTCAGATAATGAGCATTGAAGATGAGGAAGCCCTTGTGACATTGACCTACGATTGTTGCAGCGGGGAGGGCAAAGCCCATATAAATGCCGACCTGTTTTCAAAAGATCAAGTGATTCGCATTGATATGTTGGAAGACTGGATTGCCAGCCTGGAGGCAGTGCTTGAGACAGTTCGCAACGCAACCGCATTTGAAGATGAAGTTGCCAGACTCAAGGCCAAACAAAAGGAGACCAAATAATGGGCTGGGATGGGCTGGGTTGGGCCGGTTCTAAGGCAGAAAAATTCGCACAGAAAGCTTTTGTTTTGGATGGCATTGTGATCGTCCCGCACTACCTCACCAATAACTATTTCGTCAGCCCCGGTGGGCGCATCTGGACTATCGCAGAGCTGCGGCAGAAGGGAGCAACCGAGACCTTACGGATGCTCTGGAAAAGACCTTATTTTACAGGAGATTGAAGATGAGCAACATAGTGCAACAGGGGTTCGCCCCTACCAACCTCACAGAGGCCATGCAGTTCTCGGAGATGCTGTCAAAGAGTCAGATGGTGCCCCGGCAGTATCAGGGCAAGCCAGAGGATGTACTGGTGGCCATGCAGTGGGGCCGAGAGATTGGCCTGGCACCATTGCAGGCCTTGCAGAATATCTCGGTCATCAACGGCAAGCCGAGCGTATACGGGGATGCAGCCATGGCCCTGGTGCAGGCCAGCGCAGTGTGCGAGGGGATTGATGAGACTATCGAAGGGGAGGGCACAGCCAACCCGGTGGCCGTCTGCATAGCCAAGCGCAGGGGCCGCTCCCCGGTGGTGGCCAAGTTCAGCGTCGAGGATGCCAAGAGAGCCGGTCTATGGGGCAAAGCAGGGCCTTGGCAGGCCTATCCCAAGAGGATGTTGCAGATGCGTGCCCGAGGGTTCGCCCTGCGGGATGCCTTCCCGGATGTTCTCAAAGGCCTCATCACCGCAGAGGAGGCGCAGGATTTCCCGGATGAGGCACGCCCAGCCAAAGACATCACCCCAGCCAAACCACGCAACCCCTTGGATGCCATAGCTATGAGTGAAATTGCGCAGGATGTTGAGCAAAATGACCCGCAGCAGGAGTATGTCGAGGTCGAACAAGTCAACCAGCAACTCCAGGAGGAGGCGGCCAGCCACACCGAGGTGGAGGTCAAGGAGTACGCCTGGGCACTGGGTGTACCAGGCAAGCCAGACATTCCCTGCGAGGACTATGCGACCTGGGCGGGGAGGTACGAAGAGCTTGCAGACAAGGTGGCCAAGGCAGGCAACGCCACCCCAGAGACTAGGCTCAAGAAACTGGTCGAGCTACGCAACGCCAATCAGGTGATGTTTGGCAGGCTACAGCCCGAGCAATCCTTGGTTCATACAAAGGCATTGGTGAAACGCAGAACAGAACTTGGAGCAGAGTGAAGTCCCTTTGCCATCTGCGAGAGATACTTAATAAGACCAGACTGTAGGCCGGTTGGGTGCAGCCCAGTCATCAATGTGGATGAACCGACCGGCCCCCTTTTGTTGCACCCCAATCCCTTTAAAGTTCATGTCCAGGGCCTGCCTTAGTAGCTCATGCGCCTGTCTACCATCGACTGCTATGTCCACCGCCTTGCCGGTTGTATGCGCCCCGGAGGTGGCCTTCTTGGCCTCGACGGGATGGTCTGGGCATCGGTAGCCAGAGGTCACCCGGAAAGGGAATCCGCACTCCTGGCGCAGCTCATTGAGCCTAGCAATGAACGCCTGGTCCATGTTGGCCACGCCACAGTGGCTGCACTTAAACTCTGCCTCGGTAAAGTATTTGCCCCAGTTCATCTAGCCACGCCCTTAAACTTCTCAAAGCTGCGCATGGCACCCAGGCCCAGCATCCCCAGCACCAACTCCATCAAGTTCTCGGATAGCAAAGGTGGTGGATTAATCTCGGCACCAGTGGCCGCCACCAACCAGGTCAGCAGGGGATAGGCAAGGAAGTTATAGGCCAGACCGACCACACATATCCAGCCCACAGCAGGCCGCCAGCCAGCCACAAAAAGACTGCTGTGCTGGGCCTCTGCCTTGTTAACCTCAAGCTGTCCCATGGCTTTCTGGAAGTCTTGGTCTTGGGCTGCCTTGAGTAACTCTGCCTGCGCCTTCTCTCTGGCATCTTTGTCTGGGATGATCTTGTCGAGGAGTCGGGCACCAATCTCAACGATTGCTAAAGGGTTCACTTGCTGCGCCTCCAGGCGAGGTACTCTGCCCCAACCTCGGGGTCCCAAAACAATTTGATAGCGTCTGGGTGGGTCTCGTCAAGGGCTGGGTCAATAACTGTTAAACAGGCAGGCGACAAGGTCTGGTCCCGGAATCCCTTTTCCTTGGCATAAGAGTCAAAGAGCTTGTAGCTGGCCACCTGGATTGCATGGCAGATGCGCCCGGTGCTGCCGTCCTTGACCACCCCGTACCCACTGGTATGCCTGTGCCCCGAGATCATCAGGTGATCCCGGTGTCCCATCATGGCTGCCTTCATTTGGCCGTGCGCTGGGTTCCACTGGCTGTGGCCAGCGAAGTCATGCCGAGCATTGACAATGAACTCCCTGCCGTTGGGGAAGCGCAGACCCACCCGGCATTCGGTCGGTTGGTAGAGTGCGTCAACCTGTCTGGCGATCCACTTGATCGGGTCAGCAGAACCAGACCAGGCATCATGGTTGCCACCCACCATGTACAGCCAACGGGTGCGGCCAATGAACCACTCGGCCAGCTTCCACGCCTGCGCTGCGGTGGTGGACTGGTTGGCATACAGCCTGGCCAGACGGCCCACCCAGTTGTTGGTGGTGTCACCCACATTGGCCCCCCAAACGCCTTCCTGCTTGGTCAGGTCTGAGTGCTTTCGCAGGGTCTCCAGGTCGGTGCCGTCATCGTCCACATGGGGGTCACCGAAGTGAAGTATCCCAATGGGACCTTCAATCTTGACTTTGACCGGGATGAGTCGGGTGGCCTCATGGAAGTCCCGCTTCTTGCCAAACGATTTGATGCGCAGCTCAACCAGGTCTTCAATGTCGAGGTCATCGTTTGGCAGGGCCATGACTGTGAACTCATTTGGTTTGTCTGCCTGCTGATCCGCCAGCATCTCGGGAAAACGCATCTTTGCAGCAATCAACCTAGACTCAAATGTAGAGCGGGGAAGTTTTAGGTGGTTGGCCGCCTTGATACTGGAGCGGAATCTTTTGTACGCATGGATGGCCTCAATCATCTGCTCGTCAGTAAGATTCTTCCCCTTCACTTGAGATCACCCAAAATTGTCAGCTTGTTGACCATGCCTTTGGGGATGAAGATCAGGTTGGCTTTGTCACTCGGGCACCAAGTCTGGGCCACTAGGTAACCCTCTTTCTCCCGTTTAATTAGAAAGCCAATAGTGAAGACCGGGTTGGCATCAATCTGCGTGTCTTCACCGAACTGCCAGCCCTCATAGTGGCAGGCATCAATCCACTCAACCAGAACAATGTCAGGACTCTTGGTCACTGGTTCCCCCTTTCTGAAAGTCCGACTGTGCTTGGGTTGTATTACAACTTTATTAACCCTTGTTGATGGAGCTGGTGATGCCAATCCATAAGGCAGCCACGATGGCCACCGCCACTGCCGCAAAGAAGGCAAGGGTGCCATGGTCGGCAATCTTGCGCAGGCGTTTGCCAAAGCGTAGGTCTTGGCGAAACTCCTCGACACTCTCAGGCTTATCAATGTCCACGCCCAAGATGGCAAAGGTCTTCTTGACCGCACGGTCTGCAATCTCGCTGCACTCTGGCCGGTTGCCGCAGTCCATTGATTACACCTCGGGCAGCAGTGCTTTGAGTTCGTCAGCAGTTTGTGCGGCATCCATTTGTGCTTGCAATGCAGCGTACTTATCACGAATTGCTTGACGAGCGACTTCTGCTTGCGTGTAGTCGTTGCCGGGAATCTGTTTCATTATGACTTCATCATAAGGCTTAAACTCCTCCGCACGGGCGGTACGACGCTTTTCGTGGGCAATCTCTTTTGCCTTGGTCATGTTGATCGTAATCATTCATACTCCCATGCGTTACGGAATGTGCGGTCGGTAGGGATTTCTGACACATCCACAATTTGATAAGGCTTGCCAGCAGGAACATCCTTGGCGGCAATTTCTTCAATACTCAAACCACATTCCGGTGCTGGAATAATGATTGCCACGCCGCCTTCGGCAGTTGGGTAGATGATGCGAGAGTTCATTTATTGGCTCCTTAATTAACGGAATACGGCAACAGAAACGGTTTCCACGTCTGATCTTGTGCTGCCTGCATCACCTGTTGTAATTACTGAGCAAGAACCAACGGCTCTTAAATACACTTGGCTTATATCTGCCGCACCCACTGAACCTGCGGTCTGGTTACAGTCAGTAACAGCCGAATAATTCTCATCAGGCATCGCAGTAGTGAAATTGACTGTGTAATTACCAGTCCCGTTATCCGTAATACTCGACACATTCCCACTGGCTCTGATTGTATTGCGGAGCAAAGTTACACTGCCGCTAGTCGTGGTCGATGCTACCGTAGTAACAGTAAAGGTATTTGCATTTGCAACAGTTACAACTGTGTAAATGCCATCAAGTCCAGTACCAGTTGTAAAATCAAGGTTAACTGAGTTTCCAACAATAAGACCGTGAGCGGTTGCGGTTACCGTCACAGTAGTGCTTGGGCTTGTTCGTGTATAAGTGCCGGATAAATTTGAATTAGCAGTGCCGTCGAAGTTCACCCAAGCACGACAACCATATGCTGTTGCTACAGAGCCGTAGCCTGAGTTGAATTGGAAGTTACCAGAGGCATCAAACTCGCCACATTGCGCCCCACCCTCGGCAAACCCAATCCGATCAGCGCCGGGGAAGAAGATGCCTGTGTTGGTGTCTGATGCCCTGTAGATACTCGGAGCAGAAGCAGTTCCGTCAGCACCAATGCCGACCATTCCATCCTTGAGCAGAACCGAGTCAATCGTTACCCCAGCCGCAGAGGTCTTCTCTTTAATTACATCCGTGGTCACCTCCGAATCTTTAAGCAGGACTCCATCAATAGTGACACCAGCGGCACTCGTCTTCTCGTTAATCTGATCAGTAGAAACCTGACTATCCTTGAGCAGGACACCATCCACAGTCACCCCGGCTGCCGCAGTCTTCTCGGAAACAGTATCGGAGATTAAGCTATTGGCCGTCAGGTTGTCCGAGTCATCAATCGACACCCCAGAGGTTTGAATGGCCTTGCCACTTATGCCATCGAACCGCACCACAGTATTGTCAACTGATGATGCAGGCCCAGAGACATCGCCACCACCAGCAGGCGTGGTCCATGCTAGGTTTCCAGACCCGTCCGTGCTGAGAAGCTGGCCATTTGCGCCATCTCCAACAGGCAGGGTGAAAGTCACATCAGCGGCCACAGTGCCTGCCGCCTTCAGTCCAATAAAATTGCTATTGTCCGTGTCAAAGAACTTAGCAGTAGCGGTGGCCTGGAACTTGGCATCGGTTGCAATGTTGGGCGTGGTCAGCGTTGGTGTCGTGCCAAACACCACAGCACCCGACCCGGTCTCATCGGTTAACGCAGAGGCTAAGTTGGCAGATGATGGCGTGGCGAGGAAGGTTGCGACACCACTGCCAAGGCCATCAATACCAGTTGATACTGGCAGGCTAGTCGCATTGGTTAGAGTGAGAGCAGAGGGCGTACCAAGGTTGGGAGTTGTCAATGTGGGGCTAGTGGCAAACACTGCCGCACCCGTGCCAGTCTCATCAGTCAGCGCAGCCCTAAGATTGTCAGAGCTGGGCGTGGCCAAAAAGGTGGCCACATTGGAACCGAGGCCAGACACACCAGTTGAAATGGGCAAGCCAGTGGCATTGGTTAGCGTGCCACTAGCAGGCGTGCCAAGGGCAGGCGCAGTCATGGTGGCATTGTTGATCGTCGGTGCAGTCAGCGTGGCCGTAGTTAGCGTCTTGCCATCCATAGTGGTCGGCAGCCTTGCATCGGCTACTGTTCCAGAAGTCAGGTTGCTGGCATTGTCTGCGCCAATGTCTGCTCTGGTCTGTGCCTGGCTACGCAGCTCATAGGCAGTGCCTGCCGCATTGACCCTGGGAATCTGGGTGGCAGTCAAGCTCGTCGGGAAGGCGGGCGCACCAGGCGCAGGGTTGCCGTCAGCATCAAAAACCAGGGCCTTGTTGGCTCGGTCTGCTTTTACTGGCAAGGTCATGTCAATGGTGGTTGGGTCTGTGACCGGGGCCTTGATCGACCTGACATTCGCCTCTGAGTTTTGCTGGGTGAAAATGGTCAGACTGTCCAGCTCTGTGTTCAGACTGTTGGCAAAGAGGTCACCACCCGTCACAAAATCTGTGGTGCGCTGGATGGTCCTGGCACCCACCACTGTGATGTTGTCGGTGCCTGCCGTAGCCACCAGGGTGACCGAGCCAGTGCCATTGGCATTAATGGTGACTGTGTAATCAGTGGTCAGCGTGAGGAGGGTGTCTCCCTTGTAGACCTCGATATCGGTGGCAGCCAGAATCTCAAAGGTGAACGCATACGGCCCAGTCCCGCTGGGAGCGAACACCACTCGTCTGACTACATTGGAAATTGGGACTGTCATCAAATCCTCCTGATCAAAATCTAAGCGTTATCTGGTCATAGGTCCAGCGTTTACTCCATCGATATCAATAACCATTGGAGTTCGCTTTTGAGTCACCATGCCCCGTTCTGCCAAAATTTCGTTTTTTCTGATCTGGTGAATTAGGTCTGGGTACTGTCGAGCAAACTCTGGGCTGGCAAGGGCGGCCTTCTTGTAATCGGAAACAGTCCCCGATATATCGTCAATCAAGTCCTGATACTTCATAACAGAGATATCTCTGCGCCTTGCGGTGATTGAGGCAATCCGAGACCGCATACTGCGCCCCTCAATCCTAACCTTGCTCATAGCCAGCAAAAGGTCTGAATACTCGTCATCGTTGAGGTTGATATTGTTGATGCTCCGAGCTGGCATATTGATGGCCGACTTGCCTGACAACTTGGAAATCTCAACAAGGGTCTTGCTCACATTGTCGAGCTGGGCATCCTTCTTGTAGAACGGGAAGACAAGATAGAGCGCACCAGTATCCCCAACGCTAATCTCATCGCCCCAGATGTTCCTGGTGGGCTTGATGCTCTGGTTGAAGTATGGGGTCTTGGCCGCCCAAGATTGGTACATAAAAGCCAGATATCTCTCTTCTGGTGGGAGGCTGGGGTCAAGCCTCACCCTGCGAACTGTCGGGTCCGTCATGTTCTCAAACTGGCGAATCAGCGCACCGCCTGGGGTTGGGATTGGAACCACCCCAGCAGGGAAGTTTTGAGCCACACCACCAAAGAACTTGGCCGCAGACTTGGCCGCATCTTCTCCCTTGGGGTCCCTAGCGGCAGCTTCAATCATGTCAACAAAGTTGGATATACCCTGCATGAATGGCAACTCCCCGACATATTTCATAGGAAGCAGGGCAGAGTACAGAAGCAAGTCATTCCAGTCATCGTCACCGGGTTTGCCATAAACCGAGCCAACCTCGGCAAGAGTCGAGGCCGTGGCCATTAGCATCCCAAATGGCTCAAGGCCAGCGTAGCTCACCCAAGTGTCACCAACCTTATAAGAGAATGGCTGCCACCCTCCTGGTTGGTTGCGTAAGTATTCACGCACTTTGGGGTCAGACGGCCCTGCTCCAGTCATGTTGCCATTGAGGGCCTGGATATAAAACATCCCCATGACAGAGGTACCCATGGACATTTTGCCCAGAGCCATTTGCCGCCTTGCACCACCAGCGGCAAGGTCTGCCTGCACCTCGGAGAAGATTGGCGCAAATGGGGTTCTCTTAAAACCCTCCTTCTGCATATTGATGACCGACTTAACAAACGGGGCAAGCACAGTCCCGACCGGGCCAGCATCGTTTCGCATCTTCATTATGAAGTTGCCAAACTTACCAAGCTCAGACTGTAGCCCAGGCTCTAGAACCGCCCTGTTAACTTTCTCAAGAATGGCCGGGTCTGGGTTAGCAATCTGAGCGGCCATGGCATCTAGGGCCTGACTCTCTGGCATCCCGTTATAGATGGCATCTAGGGCCTGCCTAGCTGCCAGCCGCCTGGTTTCCATCTGAGCAACAGTTGCCTTGGCAATTTCATCAGAGGCCATGTTGGCCCTAAATGGCAGCCTTATTGCCTTGCCTATAAAGTCAACAGACTTGGCAAGCATTGACTCTGGGTCGCTGAATAACCTAGCAGACAACCCTGGTCCTGACCCATACTTCTCCGCATCTATCCCGGCATATTGCGGAGTCTCGGTAACGAAAGCTTTGCCACCGGCCCTCCATGCTTTGGGGATGGCCGTAAAGAAGTTGGCAAGCTCAATGACCGCCTCGGCAGCGTAAACCTGGTCAGATGACCTTGAACCAAATACAGCCGTTATAGGAACATCCAAGGCCTTGCCAACGGTGGAGGCAAAGGCAGTATCCATGCTCCGAATCATGGTCATAATCCCAGCACCAAAGAGGTTGCGCTCGACTGATGCCGTGCTGTACATGATTGAGCTGGTGTACATCTCTTTCCAGATATCGGAAAGATTCTTGCTCCAGCCACCGGCCATTTGGACAAACCTGGCTTTTTCGGAGTCACTTAGATTGAGGTAGTCATTAGCAATCTCTTTCATGGTCTTGCGCCCACCAACCTCATTGAGCAATGTGGCAAGAACATTGGGGTCCGTAATACCAGCGGTGCCATCTACAGGCAGGCGCATAGAACGCAACGCCCTGGCCGCCTCGGTAACCGCACCCTTGAGCTGCATCTGAATCGCTGCATGGGTGGCCATCTGGGTTCTAAACTCTAGCAGAAGCTTGTCATCTTCTGTGCCCACAGGCATGGCCTTAATCTTCTGCGCTAGATTATTGAGCGTATCGGACGATCTAACCAGCAGATGCCTAGAGGCGAGTAACTGCTCTGCGTTAAGGGTCCCGCCAGCACCTCTAGCCAACAAATCAGGGGCAACATCCAGTCTCGCAGCCAGGTCTTTGAGGGTCTCGTCTTTGATGACATCCCTCTTCATTACGCTGATCTGTTTTGCAAATACCTTGCTTGTCTCGTCAATTACCCGGAGGTTGTCCTCGGTTGTTTGGATGCCATTGAAGTTGAAGTCGATGCCAACAGAAGGGGCATCCATCCCGCTAATAAACTTGTCAACCATCTTCTGGTCTGGCCGGTTTATCAGAAGGGTGGAGGGGTACACGCCTGGCTCTACTGGGACCGCCCCCTCAAGTTGGTCAGCTTTTTTCTTTGGAGTGATAAGGCCTGGTTTGGCAACATCGGTGCGCTGCTTGGCCGCCTTGACCATTTCCTGCTTCATGGCCTCGGTCTGGGCCGCATCCATTGGCAATGCCCGAGATGGGGCAATAGCCTCCCGAATAATGTTGGTAATCTTTGGCCCAACCCCAGCCACCAATACTGGCTCGGCTGCCGGGTCGGTTGTAGGATCGACTGGTGGGGCTAACTCATCAGGAATGGGCAATGCTTCAGCGGTGGTCTGCTTCTCAATGGCCTGAGTCTCAACGCCAACCAGCTCGTCAATTCTGTCGTTAAGCGGTGCAATGGCCATTACATTTGCTCCTCTGGTTGTTGCATGGTTACGGCACCAGCGGCAGCCCCGCCACCAACACCAATCTGGAATAAGGGTTGACCTTGCTTGGTAACTGTTTCCCGCATCTTGGGCGTGATGTCCATTGCCCAGACTTCTACGCCATCCATCTCTGTCTTGCCTACTTTAGCGTTAAACTTCTTGCCGAGCTTTTCCAGTGACTTGGGAAGGATTTGGTCGTAAAAGCCAGCCATGCCCTCACCGCCAACTTTGAGACCCTCTCCAGAAATGGTTTGAGAGCCGCCCTCCATAATTTTTTTAGCTAATTCTTTACCAACAACCTCATCTAAATTTTTGCCAATTAGATTGGTCATGTCTTCGTTGTTTACATTGTCTACAGTTCCATCGGGCGAAACACCTAATCTTATAGACTGACCATCAACAGTATCTAGGGCGATTGACTTGCTCTTTTCACCAGTTAAGACATTTGTTCTTCCGACCACATTTATTTCATCTATCTGCTTACTCAGGTCATACCGCTCTGCCTGAGTCTTGCCTGTAGTAAAGGCTATCTGGTCATATCCCTTTTCTGAGGCTTCTTGTATTGCTCTCTTTAGGGTTAGTTCGTGCCAAGATGTCTTAAAGGGTGCGTCTGGGACTCCCTCAGACATTCCATAATCCACTTGTGGCCCAAGCTCATCTGCGTATTTTTTAGCTTGCTTTTCAGTGGCAAACCGAGCGATAACATTTCCATCTCTAGGGTCGAACACTTCAAAAGGTTTGCCAGATTCTGAGTAGCCCTTTTTCCGCCCTGCCTGATGCCAGTCTGACTGCACTTCCTCAATGAACAGAGTTTTCTTTCCGTCTACTACTCTGTCGTTTACCCTCATGTGGGCTAGGATGTTTGGTTGGTCGAAGTGGGAAGATTTGAACGCTCCAGACATTGGCTTGATACCAGACAATTCGTTGCCTTGCTCATACATTCTTTTGGCAACATCCATGATTTGTTGGTCAGAAAGACCAGCGTAGTCGTTGGAAATATCAAACTCATCTGCAAATGGCCCAACCGCATTGTCACCATACTTAATGGTAAAAGTTCCCTGTGTTGCTGATGTTCTGTTTCTGTAAATCTTTACATTTGACGGGTCGAAAGGTGCAGTTTTCTGCGGCAGCGTCAGCAGAATCTCTCGGTAGTTCTCTCCACCTGGGAGGGTGTAGGAGGAGAACTTGGTTTTATCGTAAAACTCTTCAAAATTAATTTCTTTATTAAGAAGATCAGAATATTCCTCTGCTTCAAGACCACCCAACCCTTCAGCCCGCTCTCTTTCCCGCAACACATTTAATCTAGCTTGCTCTTCATTTGTCAGAGGAATACGCTGCCCTGTACTTGCTTCTAACCTCACCTCTTGCACATCCACCCTGTTGGCGTTGAGGTAGTCTTGTATCTCTTGTTTCGTAACAGACTTCTTGCCCTTTAGAAACTCGTCGAGGCCCGTCCACTTAAGCTCTTCTGGCTTTACGCCCTGGGTCTTGGTAATCTGCGCCAAGAACTGGGCACCAGTGCCTTTGTCCTGTTTGCTATCCAAAACGGCCTTTTCCACGGCAGAGTAAAAGCCAATGTCGCTGCGCTGTGGTTCTGCGGCAGGAGCTGCTTGACTAGGCATAAACGCTGATGGCTTAACCGACCCAGCCTGCATGGCTGGGGATGGCGGTGCAATTGCATCAGCAGACCCCTTAATCATTGGGGCAACCTTCTTGGTTGTCTGCACAGTACCAACCGCACCAGGAATCATTCCAATGGCTG
>Ga0194118_10003265_pt1 | contig 19153 bp, 17 predicted proteins | sample TA2MahsurfametaG_2_FD_148662 | JGI IMG/M metagenome (GOLD analysis project Ga0194118, IMG submission 148662) | Freshwater microbial communities from Lake Tanganyika, Tanzania - TA2015013 Mahale N5 surface | ecosystem: Environmental > Aquatic > Freshwater > Lake | place: Tanzania: Lake...
CAGACGCACAAGATAAAGAGATGAAGATTGCTAAAAATCTGTTTCAGCATGGCCTGAATGTCAAGATTATTCAAAACAAAGATAAAGATTTAGGTGATCTGACACACGAAGAAGTTAAAAACTTGATTCAAAATGCCAAACCTTTTGATAATATCGAAAGAATGAGATATTTAATAGGCGGTATCAGGTCCGGTTCTATATACTGAGGTAAAAATGGATAGAAGCACACTCAAGAGAATGATTCAACAAGAAATTGCAAGAGTAAGAGAAGATGCACTTTTTCCCTCACCGGAACTTGGTGAGATTGGATATAGAGCTTCTCACGAAGAAGATGTTTGTCCAGAATGCGATGAAGATCCTTGTGCGTGCGATGATTACGATGACACCTGCTTTGCTTGTGGAATGAATCCTTGCAGATGCATGATCAATAAAAAGCCTTCTTATAAACTCTCTTGCAGTGCTTGCGGCGGTGTGACTGTCATGCAAGAAGGGGGCTGCGGCTGCGGCGGTACAGGTGTCACAAAAGCATCTGATCAGATGCTATACATGGATGTTTTAAAACATATGGGTGGTGATCTTGAAGACGATTATGATCATCACGAAGAAGAAGAAGAGGTTGAAGTTCATCACGGCGGTGCTTACATGGCAAAGTCGCAACTCCACAAGATTGAAAAATACGCCAGAAAACTTCAGCAGATGATACCCGAAGGCTACGATTTAGATGATTGGATGCGGACACACATCTCACAAGCCGCAGACGATCTTGGTGAAGTTTATCACAATCTGGAGTATGATCGCCACTCTGGTCAATAATCCTCAGGAAAGTCAATGTATTCTATCACGAGCCTGTTTGAAGAAAGTCACAATAATAGTGTTCCCAAAAAGTATAGAAAAAGAGCAGCTAAAAAATGTGACGCTTTTCGAGGCTTTGAAGAGTCATTGCCCGAACTTTCATTTCCCGCCGAAGGCTCTTCTAAGTTCGAAGATGACTTGGACGAGGTTCGTCGCTGTGTGAGAAATCCTGTCTTAGGAGAAAAGTTCTTAGAAAAATCTCACAACAAGTCAGAAGACATCTTTAAAAAGTATCTAAGTGACGAAGAGATTGACTGGAGTCATCTTAACAAGATACTTGACGAGTTTGACGGTGTCGTGACAAGATTAAAGTTTAAGTATTCAAGACCTCGTCCTTATGTCTATTTTGAAGAAAGAGGAGAAGATCTTGAGACAAAAGAGAGTGAATCGCCTGCATTTCCAAGTGGTCACGCGGCTTTTGCCTATCTCTTGGCAGATTATCTATCAAGTTTAGTTCCTCACAGACAGAGAGATTTGGAAAAACTTGCTGAGTTAATCTGCCAATCTCGTCTTGAGAATGGTGTTCATTTCCCGTCTGATATCGTAGCAGGTCGTTATGTGGGCGAAGAGGCAGCAAAGCACATCCTCAGTGACAGCAAACCGCTGCAAGAAGATCTTAGTATGAAAAATACTCAGAAATATTTTGTCTCTTTTTTAAGAGCGAGAGCACAAGACATTAAGCCCACATTCAAGAAAGAAGATGCCCTTCGTCTCTTTGTCAATGATATGTCAATCTTGATATCAGAGACACTTAAAGTGAGTCAAGATGAGAGCTACGAAGCAAGCAAGAACTTTATAGCTGGTTATAGATTAGATGAGTGCACGTCTAATCGAGAGATTAGAAACTTCTTAACAGGAATGTGTTATGCCTTCATTCAACCAAGTGAGAGCACGAGAGACATTGTCAATCTAAACAGAATTTTAGAAGAGGTTTCAAGAATCAGATCTTTTGAGAAGACAACTCTCATGGGACGTCAATACTCTCCTGTCGAGAAGATCCAAGAGTTTTTTGGAAAGATTGATAGATTTAGTGAGAAACCATTTGTCAAACTAGCCGTCTTCAATTGGGTCTCTCCTTTTGAGAGAGGAAATGAGAAGATCACAAACATCCTGCTTCTTAAAGAGACAGGATTCAATTTTGACATCACAAACCAGATGCTCACCGACGAGATCGGAACTTTATTAGAAGATTTTTACGAAGCTAACGATATGAAAATGTTGCTCTCATAGTGTGTAAACTTTAAAAGGCTTTATTACAATACCCACACAAGGGATGTAAGATGTCAAAGCCTAAACTTACAAAGAAAGATTTACAACAAGTAAAAGCAGATTTCAAGAAAGAAAAGATCACACAAGTTGTTGAAGAAAATATAACAGATCTACCAAAAGATGCACAGCTACAAATTGCTCGTAGTGCAGGTAGAGATCTACAGATCCAAAATACAGGATTGACTCCCAAACAACTTAAGAAAGCAGATGCACAAGCTTTGGAAAACGTCAGGAGAGATTATTCTGGCACTCACAAGGTGACTGTGTCGTATGGGTTTGAACCTGGCAATCTGGTGCATTTTAAACACAAAAACAAAGAAGAGATCGGAATAGTGTTTAAGATTAATAAATCTAACTCAACATCTCTCTCCTCAGATGCAATGACTCAAGATGAAGTAGAGTTATTATCTTCTGCAGGCTATGTCAAAGTTCAAGCAAAATCGATTTATGAAATCATTGAGTGCAATTAATCTTAAAAGGTTTTAAAATAATCTCACCAAATAAGGGGTAAAACACACTATGGAAATGGGTATTAAGGCTTTTGTAGAAACTGTATCGATGCTTCCTCCTGATATCTCTGTCCTTGTAAAGGGAGACACAGGCATCGGTAAGTCAGAGATCACTCGTCAGATTGCAGCATCTATTGAGACAGATCACACATTCAGTGACTATGACGGCCCGGGGCTCCCTGTCCTTGACTGGCGTCTTAGCGTCTTCTCAGAAGGTGATATCATTGGCTTACCTGAGCTCGTAGATGGTGTGACTCGCTTTGCACCTAACGATCGTTTTATGGCAGCCTGCCGTGAACCTCATCTTCTCTTTCTCGACGAGGGCAACCGAGCTACCACAGAGGTTCTACAGTGTGCTTTCCAGATCGTTCTTGATCGTGAGCTTAATGGACAAAAGCTACATCCAGAAACAAGAATCATCATGGCGATCAATGAGGGTACTGACTTTACTGTCAATGAGCTTGATCCTGCACTCTTGCGACGTTTCTGGGTTGCTGAGCTTGTGCCCACTATCAGTGATTGGCTTGACTGGGGTGAGATCAACAAGGTGGATCCTATGATCTTGAAGTTCATCAAGAAATATCCTTCTCACCTCATGCACTCTGGCACTCGTAATCCAGGCACTGTCTATCCTTATCCTGCTTCTTGGGCACGCTTGGATAAATCTCTTAAGCACGCAAAGCTCCGACCACAAGATTTGGCAGGCAAGACGCTACCTGATAACTTCTTGAGGCTTGCAGCGGGTTTCATCGGCTTGCCGACAGCTGCTGCATTTCTTGACTTTGTGAAGAACTATGTCTTTAAGTTAAGCGCAGATGACATCTTAAATAACTTTGACAAAGTTGAGGAGGATGTCAAGGTTATGACAAACGACAAGAAGAATGAAGCCTTAGATCAAGTAGTTCTCTACCTCAAAGAGAATGATCTCTGTGCGACACAGATTAAGAATCTGACAAACTTCCTGAGTAATGTGTCTGATGAAGTTGTTGTAGATTTTACCCAAAATATCATGGCTACAAAGAACCTCCACAACATCAAGATGATCACATCCGCACTCAAGTCAAGAATTGTTGATTCTGTTCGTGGTATCTCTACGCTTCGGCTTGACAAATGATCACAGAAAAAGAGTTTGACAGCATCCTTCTTAAGTTTCTAATCGAAGAGCCTTTCTTCGCGACGGTCGTCAGGTCGATGCGACGCATTCGCGAGGAGTCAATCTCAACAGCAGGAGTCACTTATCAAGACGGTGTGATGACGCTTTACTGGTCACCCACTTTTGTGTCATCTCTTTCTATCCCAAAAATCTTTGGCTTGCTCAAGCACGAGTGTTATCATCTCATCTTTAAACATGTGACAACACGAAAGCAAGAGCCACACAACTACTGGAATATTGCAACTGATCTTGCAATCAACAGTATCATTCCACGAGCCGAACTACCCGAGTGTGGTTTGATTCCTGGTGTTCTTAACAAGTTGCCAACAAAAGAAGGTGTCGAGATTGACACCAAGCGACAAGAGTCAATCACAAAACTCGCACTTTTTATCGCTTCATTGCCTATTGGAATGTCTTCAGAATGGTATATGGAAAAGATCATGTCCAATGAAGAAATCAAAGAAGCAATCGAAGATCTTAAGAGTAAGGATGTGCTCGTCGTGCTTGATGAGCACGATAATAGCACGCTCTCAGACGCTGAAAAAGCCATCGCAGATGAAAAAGTAAAGGCCATTATTTCTCAAGCAACAGAAGTTGCTAATAGTCGTTCTTGGGGATCAGTTTCAGCATCAACTCGTGCTCAAATTGATAAAATGACAAAAGCCGAGTTCAATTGGGAAAGAGCTCTGAAATATTTCTGCGGTCGGAAGATGAAGAGCAACACATTCAAGACACAGCGCAAGATCAATCGCAAGTATCCTTACATTCACCCAGGCAAGAAAGTAAGGAAAACATCATCACTTGCTGTGTATATTGACCAGAGTGGAAGCGTCGGCCCTGATGCACTTAAGAACTTTGGTAGCGTGCTAGAAAGCCTATCAAAGACACACACTTTTGTGTATTATTACTTTGACACAAAAGTGGAAGAAGAAAGCAAGACAATCTGGCGCAAGGGCAGAAGCACAAGTTTTTCCCGCAGATTGACAGGCGGCACTGATTTTAATGCCGTCGAAGATCATTACCGAAAAATTGGAAGAGATTTTGACGGCTACATTGTCATGACAGACGGGATGGCACCTAAACCGCAATCTTGTATTTCTAAGCGCTGTTGGGTATTATCACCAGGTGGAAAGATGAGTTTCTCACCTGACAAGAAAGATCATGTCATTAAAATGAACTAGGACAATAGATGAAGATTTTACACATCGCCGACATTCACTGGCGAGGCCTATCAAGGCACCAAGAATATGTCGCAGCATTCGAAGATCTTTTTAGACAAGCTAGAACGATCAAACCTGATGTTATCTATGTTGGAGGTGATATCGTTCACTCTAAGACGCAGGGTATCTCACCGGAACTAGTTGAAAAACTAGCTTGGTGGTTTAATCAGATGTCGAAGATCGCACCTGTTCATGTGATCTTAGGGAATCATGACGGGCTTATTCACAACAAAGATCGTCAAGATGCTGTGACACCCATCATCGAAGCGATCAATAACAAAAATATCTTCTTGTACAAAGATTCAGGCGTCTATCCTACAGGCATTCCAGGCTTTGACTGGTGTGTCTTTTCTTGTTTTGACGAAGAAAATTGGAAAAATGTTAAGCCTACAGAGAACATCTCGATCGCTCTTTTCCACGGAGCTGTCGCTGGATCTCTGACTGATATTGACTGGAGTATTGACGGAGAAGTTCCTGTAAGATTTTTTGATGCCTTTGACTTCGGTCTGTTGGGCGATATTCACAAGCGTCAGTTTTTAAACAGCAAAAAGACAGTCGCATACAGCGGGAGCACTATTCAGCAAAACTACGGAGAAGATCTTGAGAAAGGATTCTTAGTTTGGGACATTAGAACCAGAGATGACTTCGATGTAGAGTTCTATCCCGTTAAGAATGACTATCAGTTCATCACCGTTGAGTGGAAAGGTGATGTAGAAAAGACAATCAAAGCCTGTCTTGCTTATCCTGATCTCTCAAGATTTAGAATAAGTGCTCAAAACGATTACATCACTCCTGAGCAAACAAAGACACTTCAAAAGTCGCTTAAGAACATCAAGAATGCGTCAGAGGTTGTTTTTAAGATCGATAACTCTTTTGCTGCTGAAAAGATCAAAGAGAGTGAAGCAACTGTCCTAAACTTACGAGAGCCTAAAGTCATCAAGAGCTTAATGCGACAGTATTACACGGGCAATCAAGAGATCTCCGAAAATGAGTGGAATGAGCTTGATAAGCTCACATCTAACTACATTGCTTCTGCGACCGAAGAAAACTCAGATCTTAGAAATGTGAAGTGGAGTATCAATAAGTTGAGATTTGACAATACTTTTTGTTATGGTGAAGGAAACGAGATCAATCTTGAAAAGCTACCAGGCATCACGGGTATCTTTGGAAAGAATGCAAGAGGAAAATCTTCTATCATTGGCACCCTCGCATATGGGCTCTTTAACTCTTCTGATAGAGGATCTATCAAGAATATTCACATCATCAACTCACGAAAGAACTCTTGTAAAGTAGAGATTGACATATCAGTCAATGGTGCTCCCTTTAGAGTGGTAAGAGAGACAACTAAAAAATACACCAAGAATGATCTTTGGGCACCCACAAATCTAAGCGTTCATCGACTCGACTCGAGTGGTGAAATAATCGAAGACAAGACAGAAGAGCAGCGAAGAGAGACAGAGAAATACTTACGCTCAATGATAGGAACAGCAGAAGAGTTTCACATGACTTCACTCGCCTCTCAGGGTGAGATGAACACATTTATCAAAGAGAAAGCAACTGCAAGGAAAAATATTTTATCAAACTTCTTAGATCTAAGCGTATTTGACACGCTAAATGATCTTGCAAAAAAAGAAACAGCTGCTATTAGAAATGATCTTAAACGTTATGCACCAGACACAGGCACCTGGAGCAAAAAGCTGCAAGAGCTTATCAAATCCAGAGAGACAAGTCAGGCGTTGCTTGATAAGATCTTAGAAGACAGAGAAGCTTTGGAGCAAGAGATTGAAAATCTGACATCTGAAGTTCATAAAAATGTGAAAGAAGATTTTGTGTCTGAGCTTGCAGTTGAGAAAGCTCTTAAAAAAGTTGCCACACTTAAGGACAAAATCAGTCAAAAGCAGACATCTCTGGACGAAGCAAAAGCAAACATAGCTGAGCATGAAGAAAAGATAAAGAAGATCGAAGATTTTATTGAGTCATTCAATGTAAGTGAGATCAAAACTAATCTTGAGACATTTAAAAATCTTGAGAAGACGCTTTGGCAGATTGAATCGCTCTTAAAGTCAGAGTCAGCTGAGCTCTTGATGATGGAAAAATCTGTCAAGAAACTCTTAGAAGTTCCTTGTGGTGAAAGTTTCCCATCCTGCATGTTCATCAAAGATTCGCATAGAGATAAGGCAAAGATCGAAGATAAGAGAGAATCTGTTAATAGATTACAGACAAATGTCGCAGATCTCCGCGAGTCTTACAAGAAACTTTCAAAAGAAAACTACGAAGACAAGATCGACAAATACAATGCTCTTCTTCAGAAGAAGTCAAATCTGATCTCTAAGATCTCTAATGATAGAGTTCAGATTCAAGCGATTCAAAATGAGATCGAAAACTTAAACCTATCCTATCAGGCTGCTGATCGTGAGAGTCAAGATCTAAAGGCTAAGTTCGAAGGTCAAGATTTGGACAATGATGTCTCTGGAATCGTTAAGCTCTTAGATTCTAAAAAGAAAGCGCTTAAGACGAACGACACAGAGCGGATCAGCAAGATCAAGCAGATTGAAGGTTTAGATATCGCTATCTCCACTGCGAGAGATTCAAGCGATCGCTTTGATAAGTTGAATACACAGATCAAAGTTCAAGATCTATTTATTCAAGCCACATCTAGCAGAGGTATCCCAGTTCAAATCATTAACTTTCTCTTACCTAAGATTAACGCAGAGATAGCCAAGATCTTAAAGGGCGTAGTTGCATTCACAGTCGTTCTCGAGGCAGATCTTGAGTCAAATGCTATGGATGTGTTTATCGACTATGGAGATTCAAAGCGAATCGTTGAGTTAGCCTCTGGGATGGAGAAGATGATCTCATCGCTTGCCATAAGAGTTGCCTTGATCAACATCTCTTCACTTCCGAAGTCATCGATGCTTCTCATCGATGAAGGTTTTGGAACGCTTGATGAAACAAACTTGGAATCTTGTGGTAGATTACTTCATTCTCTTAAGAAATCTTTCAAGAACATTATCGTGATATCTCACATCGATGAGATCAAAGATATCGTTGATAACTCAATTGAGATCATGAGAGAGGGAGTTGATTCTTATGTCCAGGTTATATAAGATAGTATCCTTCGGTGAGACAGAAAGCAGCGCAGAAGATCACTTCTTTTGTGATCTATGTGGTTTCATATTGAAGACAGAAGCTGATATCCAGAGTCATTCTGATCATCTCTGCTGCAACGAGTGCTTTCTGACTTTTGCAGAGTCAAGAAAAGATGCGTGGAAAGGTGGTTGGCGTCCTAAAAAAAGTGAAGTTAGAAAATACATAAACACTCGGAAGAGATTACTTATTAATACGACCAAACACCAGGAGATATTATGAACTTTCAAGAGATAAATATTTTGAGCACGATCGTAGAAGATCTTTACGGCGCAGCTTTTCAATCTTACACAGGATCGATCAAGTGCGTGATGAAGATCACTTCCGAGAACAAGCTGACTATGACTTGTATGATGATCGTCAATTTAGGTGACAGATTTGCTATGCAAAAAGCGGCTCGTGAGTCAGAGAAAGATCTAAAGAAAGTCGCCAAAGGCTGCCTAGACAATGTCAAGAAGATGTTTAAAGAGAAAGCTGGAAGAGCTCTCAAGACAAAAGAGATCTCTTCAGATGTGGCTGTTGAGCTGATTAACTATCACGCTTACTCTGAGAAGGGAACTGCTTTAGTTCGACATGTAAGTATAATTGAGATAAACTGATAGGCGTGTATGACAAAATACAACAAGCAAGTTCAAGTTAAAGAAATAATAAGATGTGCTAAAGAGCCAAACTATTTCTTTAAAAACTACGTAAGAATACAGCATCCGATCAGAGGGCTCATTCCATTTGAAATGTTCCCTTTCCAGGAAGACTGTGTTGATGAGTTTCTTGAGCATAGATTCAATATTGTTGTTAAATCCAGACAGTTAGGCCTATCAACTCTTGTTGCTGCCTATGCTGTCTGGATGGCCATATTTCAGAAAGAAAAAAATATCTTGATCATCGCAACCAAACTCTCGGTTGCACAGAACTTTATCAATAAAGTCAAGACGATGATCAAGTCATTGCCAAGCTGGATGTTGCTCACAGAGATTGTTGAAGACAACAAGCAGAAGATAAAGTTTAGCTCTGGATCAGAAATAAAGGCCGTTCCTACCTCAGAAGACGCTGGTCGCTCTGAAGCCCTTTCACTTCTCATCGTGGATGAGGCTGCTTTCGTTAGAAACTTTGACACAATCTGGACAGGTATTTACCCGACTATCTCGACAGGTGGTCGGGTTATTATTTTATCTACGCCCAATGGTATCGGAGGACAGTATCATAAACTCTATGTTGATGCTGAAGCAGGCCTGAATGAGTTTAACTCAATCAACTTACCCTGGAGCGTTCATCCCGAGCGAGATAATGACTGGTTTGAAAAGACAACTAAAAATCTTAACAAGAGGCAAATTGCGCAAGAGTATCTATGTGACTTCGCAATCAGCGGTGACACATTCTTAGATGTGAACTCGATCGAGTGGCTGAGGACGAATATTCGACCGCCTGCAGAGAAGATGGGTGCTGATAGAAATGTTTGGGTCTGGAAGTATCCACTCACAGAGCACAGCTATATTTTGTCTGCTGACGTCTCGAGAGGTGATTCAAAAGATTACTCTACTTTTCACATAATCGACACCACCACAGCAGAGATCGTAGCTGAATACAAGGGCAAGATCAAGCCTGACAACTTTGCAGAGCTGATCAATGAGTTTGGCTTAAAATATTGCAAGGCACTTGTCTGTCCTGAGAATAACTCCTACGGTTATGCTACGATCCTAAAATTGCAAGATCTCAAGTATCCAAAACTCTACTACAGAAAAAAGAGTCAAGTTTATATTGGAGATTATGTTCCTCCGTCATCCGCTGAAATAGCAGGGTTTAACACAAACGGCAAGACAAGAAGCACTGTGTTGGCTAAACTTGAAGAAGTTCTCAGAAACAGACAACTCATTAGCTACTCTTCGAGATTCTACGAAGAGTTAAAAGTTTTTACTTGGAATACAGGACGAGCAGAGGCGAGATCAGGATTTAATGACGACTTGGTCATGAGCCTCGCCATCGGTGCATGGATTCTGGAAGGTGCATCTGAGTATTCCAAAGGAAATACTGGATTAAATGAAGCAATGCTTGCTGCGATGTCGAGAAATCAGAGAACATACAATGAGACACCGAGTCAAGTATTGACTCCAGCCGGCGTCTACACGTCAAATCCTAACAAAGAAAGCTTAGGCAAGAATGTTAGGCAAGATTTAATAAATACTAAAAGTCGCAGTAATATACCACAAGATTTATTATGGATCTTAAAGTAAGGATTTAATAGATGGCAGAAAGCAGTTCAAACTTATTTACTCGATTGACACGTCTGTTTAGATCAGGCCCAGTTGTCAAGAGAAAGCTCATAAAGCCTGATGATAAATACACATCGTCTGCCTTTGAGATCTTTAGAAAGAATCAGAGTCGTGTCTATAGTAATGCGATGTCTGCATACGGAACGTATGATCGTATGGCAAGATACTCAGATTTCAGTGAGATGGAATACACTCCTGAGATCGGAAGTGCTCTTGACATCTACGCAGAAGAGTCAGCTGCTTCCGATGAAAACGGCAATGTTCTTCACATTCACTCTGATAATACTAAGATCAAGCAGTTATTAGATGAACTTTTCTATGACACACTTAACATTGACTTTAACCTGACAAGTTGGGTTAGAAACCTCTGCAAGTATGGAGATCACTTCCTGTTTAACGATGTGTCACCAGAGTATGGTATTGTAAATGCTTATCCGATGCCCATCTCTGAGGTTGAGCGCGAAGAAGGCTTTGATCCTAATGATCCTCTTGCCGTTCGCTTTCGTTGGGTGACTCAAGGCAATCAAGTGCTCGAGAACTGGCAAGTTTCTCACATGCGTCTCTTGGGTAATGACGCATTTATACCTTATGGCTCATCAGTTCTAGAGCCTGCTAGAAGAATCTGGAGACAGCTAATCTTGCTAGAAGATGCGATGCTTGTCTATCGAATAGTTAGAGCGCCCGAACGCCGTGTCTTTAAGATCGATGTAGGCAATGTTCCCCCCGAAGAGATTCCTGCTTACATGGAGAGAGCTCAATCAACTCTTAAGCGTGCTCCAATCTCAGATCACACGACAGGGCGCGTCGATTTAAGATACAACCCACTATCAGTAGATGAGGATTACTTTATTCCTGTCAGAGGCTCAGAGTCAGGAACAGCCATTGACACACTCGGCGGCGGCACCATGGCAGGAGAGACAAATGATGTCGAGTATATTCAAAAGAAACTCTTTGCTGCACTGAAGATTCCAAAGGCATATCTTGGTTATGATGAGGGATTAGGCGCCAAAGCGACGCTATCACAAGAAGACATCAGATTCTCCAGAACTATTGCCAAAGTTCAGAGAACTGTGCTTGCTGAGCTGAATAAGATCGCCATCATTCACTTACACTGTCACGGTTTTTCAGACAACGATCTTCTGGATTTCACTCTTAAACTTTCTAATCCATCAACTATCGCTCAGCAACAGAAGCTAGAACTATTCAAGTCAAGATTTGAAGCAGCAGGAACAGCTCTCCAGACACCTGGTTTGGTAGATAAGGCTTGGGTTCAGAAAAATATCATTCGTCTATCGGAAGATGAGATTAAGAACATCAGAATGGGTCAGAAGAGAGACAAGATGCATGAGCTCGAGATCGAGGCAACTCAGATTACTCCTGTTCAAGGCCCGGAAGATCTAGATCTAGATCTAGGTGGGCCAGGTGGGCCTAAGATCTCCAATTCAATTGATCTTTCCGGACCTACTTCTCTATCAGAAAATGACTCGATAGAAGATGAAAATGTGCCAATCAAGATCCAATCTTCCTTAAGCAAGTATGCGACAATGCTTGCGGAGGATTCTGATCAGGAAGAACCTCTAACAGATGACGAGAAGCGCGAAAAAACACGACACGAATACGAAGAAAAGCGCAGAAAGAGAAGAAGAATGCAGTATGCCGAGATGGACGGTAATCATCACAGCATCAAACCTAGAGACGCAGGCGACAAAAAGCAGAATAGCGTGTCAGGTATGGAAAGAGAAATGAGTGATCTTAGATCTTTATCTTCACTTAAGTTAGAAGATATCGACATTAGTGAATACTTAGACAATAAGATTATTCAAAATGCGCAGATGACAGATCGAATTAAGCACACACTTACGAGTTTAAATAAGAAATTTAATATCAAACCTAAAAAATTCACCGGAGTTATCTCTGAGAACAATTCATCAGAGGGAGAAAATGACAACTAAGCATAATAAAAAAAGAAATGTAGGTATCATCTACGAGCTTTTAGTTCAGCACATTACCAGCTGTATTATTGAAGGTGATGTCAAAACTGCTAAGAAAGCGACACGAATAATCGAGCAGAGATTTGCTAAAGGGACGGAGCTCTACAAGGAGTTCAGGCTCTTCAATGCACTTGCCAACTCGACAGTTTCTGACACACACATTGTTGCATCAATCTTATCTGAAGCCAAGAGAGCTGCTCGAAACATTGACAGCGAGAAACTTGACAGAGAAAAGTCAGATCTGATTAGAGATATCAACTACACACTTGATAAGAAAGATTTTTTCTATCAGAATGTCGCAGATTACCGAAATTTAGGATCTATTCAGATTGCGCTTAATGAGTGGAGAAAAGATTTACCCGATCTTGGAATTCTTATTGAGTTTGAGAAAAAAATTGGTGAGAATCTACTTTTAGAAAAAGTTGGAAACTCAGTTGAAAAGCTCCAAGAAGAAATAGATACATCGAAATCTGATAAGTTAGTTTTCAAGCTGATGACTGAGAAGATCAATCAGAAATATACTAACCTATCAAATGAAGAGCGTGACATCATCACACACTACGCTTTTTATGGGTCACAAGATGAAAAATATCTAAAGGGTTATCTCAAAGAAAAGAAGAGTCGGGCGATGAAGTTGCTTGAGGATTTTGAAGATCGAGAGACAAACTCTATTTTAGTTGAGAAAGTCGATAGAGTTAGAAATGCGATCACTTCTCTCGATGAGAACAAGATTGATGACTCTTCAATCGTCAGATTCTTAACCGTAACTAAACTTATTAATGAACTTTCTAAGAAGGAGGTCACAAATGTCTGATTTGAGAGTTTTAACAGAGTGGCTTCCTCTCACTTGTGACAGAAAAGTCATAAAAGAGAATAGAGAAAAGTTTGGCAAGATCATGCTCAAAGGTGTCATCCAACGTGCGAACACACTCAATCAGAACGGCAGAGTTTATCCTAAATCTATTCTTGAAAGAGAGATAGAAAACTATCAGAAACTGATCCGTGAGAACAGAGCGTTAGGTGAATGTGTCGATCAAGAAACACAGATAATGACAAAAAGAGGGTGGTTGTCTTTTAATGAGCTAGAAAAAGACGATAAAGTTTTTACACTTAACGTAGAAACAGGTGCACTTCAAGAAGAAGAAATACTTCATATTACTAAAAAGCATTACAAAGGAAAGATGCTCCATTTTTACAATGGAAAAACTTTAGATATGAAACTTACACCTGATCATAAGACACTTATTTTTGATAGAAATAATAATCCTATCTATATGACAGCGCAATCTGTTTATGATCTCTACAAAGAAGAATCTAGTTGGCTTTCTCACTGTGGTTTAAGTTTTAAATCTAATTGGAAAGGAGAAACACCTGAAGTTTATAACATACCAGGAACAAATATTTTTGTTGATCCGCAAGTGTGGGCAGCATTTATAGGAATTTATATTTCTGAAGGGTGTTCCGATGGAGTTAAAAGAGGCTATTCAACTTCTAATAACGTTCAAATAACTCAAAAGAAAAAAGAAAACATTGAGTTAATACGCGAGCTGCTTAAAGAATTTCCTTTAGAATGGAAGGAAAGATTAAGATCAGACGGAGAAACAGTTGATTTTTCTTGCTCTCACAAAGGGCTTCATGATTATCTATATGAACTAGGCTCGAGCTCAGAAAAAAGTATTCCAAGTGATATTTTGCAATGGGATCAAAATTGTTTAGAAATACTATTGACATGGCTTCTTATAGGTGATGGAAGAAATAGAGTTGTCAGAGGTAAATTAATAAAAGAATACTACACTACCTCTTCATCGCTTGCACAAGATGTCGGAGAAGTATTTCTTAAATTAGGTTCTGCTAGTAACATAAGATCTTATTTGCAAAAAGATAGAGAAATTGAACCTGGGAGAATAATTCTTCAAGAAAACTCTAAACCTATGTGGTTAGTATCTGAAAATTTTTCTAAAAATATTGGTTTAGATCTAAGATTTATGAAAGTTGATGAAGTAGATCACGATGATTTTGTGTATTGCGTAACGACTCCAAGCGGTAACTGGATGGCTAAGAGAAAAGGAAAACAATTCTGGACAGGAAATTGCGATCACCCAGATACATCAGTCGTCGAACTCAAGAATGCTTCGCACATCGTTAGAGAAGCTTACATGAAGGGTGATGATGTATTTGGAACGATCGAGGTTCTTGACACACCCAGTGGCAAGATCATCCAGAGCCTCATTGAGAGCGGTGTGACACTCGGAATAAGCTCGAGAGGTGTGGGATCGACAGTTAATAAAGGAAACACACAAGTTGTGCAAGATGACTTTCAGCTCATCTGCTTTGACATGGTAAGTGAGCCTTCGACTCCTGGCGCTTTTATGTCCTTACACGAAGGAAAAACCGTTAAACCACGTGATTTAAACAATTTCTTTAACAGAACAGATAGAATTGATAGAATCTTCAATGATATATTGCACTGGGAGAAAAAATGAAGCTTGATAAGCAACTTTTTAAATCTATTGTCAAAGAATGTCTTGTTGAAATTCTATCAGAAGGTTTAAGTTCAAATACGGAAGTTGTCGAAAGAAAAACTAATCTGCGTGAAAATACACAGTCAGAAAAGATTGTCTCAAAGAGAACTCTTACAAGTTTGCAACAAACAAACAATGCTCCTTCTCAGATAAGCCCTGTTAAGAGAGGACATCTTGATCAAATTACGTTTGGAATTCCTACAAAAGAAAATCCAGGATCAGGTAATTTAGATAAAACTAAAAATCTCGTCTCAAAAGTCACCAATGATCCTATTATGAGAGAAATATTTGCAGACACAGCTGCTTCTACTTTAAGAGAGCAACACGAGTCACAGGGAAGAACTCAGATTTCTTCTACTCCTGCTGACGAAGCTGCAAGAATAGTTGCTTCAACAGATCCTACAGAGCTCTTTGCGGGCGCGTCAGAAAAATGGGCATCTTTGGCATTTGCTCCAAAAATAAATCGATAAAATTCTTGTTAAACGATATTTAAAGATGTCTTGTCGTTTAACAAAAGGAGTTTTTAATGGAAAAAGTTGCTAAGCTTACACCCGAAGTTTTGAAGAAGATCATCCAAGAAGAGAGAACACGCTTGAAAGAGCAGCAACAAAAAGTTGAAGAGGCCAAGCGTCAAGACAGAATCGACGAGGTTCGTAAAGAGCTTAAGGTTCTTCTTCAGCTCCTAAGAGAACGTAAGGTTCTAACTGAGAGAATCAAAGCTATTCAGATAAGAGCTAAATCTATTAAAGATAAGATTAAGGAGGCATAATGTCTGAGAGAGATCACAAAATTTCTAATCCTTCTGACACACAATCAGGAGGACTTGGAAAGCGTTATCCCGCGAACTACGCATCAGCTTATGCATCATCACCTATTCACAGAGGTGAGATCACTGATGAAACTATCAATCAGACATTTATTCCAGCTGTGCAGCGTGGTGAAGCAACAGCAGCTTTTGAAGCTTATGGTGTGACTGTTCCCGGTGGCGTGGGTCATAAGATGTCAAGCTACAACAGAGATTATGTCGATGCTCCTGATGTCGCTGCAAATAACATGACTGCTGATGGCAAGATGTTTGGTGGTGGCGCCGGGGCGCCTACAAGCCCTTATGTCCCACCCTTGACATCACCCGGACCAGGATCTGTCTCTGCAACAGATCAGCCCGCTTTCACAGGCACAGTCGTTCCTGCGTCGGGAGAGTTTGGATCAGGCCTCGGAGGTCTGGCAAACCCTGCACTGACCTCACCTGAGATTGCCACTCAGGATGTTGATACAGCCACAGCATTGATCTCAGGAAGATCATACGCAAGCTCTGCAGGCTGATAGATGAATACCCAAACCACGATTCGCGTTGCGAAATCACACGATTCAAATGCCGGTCGTGGGTATGGAAGATCAAAGACGGGTCACCCGGCACAAGGTGCCACGCAGGGTCAGACCCGTGCTTTTTATCAGTATCGCGAAGAAGAAGAGTCAGATCCTGAGGCGATCTTGGATGAGCTTGACATGGATCGAGATGTCATAAATGCGATCAGAGCTGAGACTGACAGCGGTGCTTATCGAAATCCAAACAGAAGCGGAAGAGCAGATCGATCAGCAGGTGATGGTAGAAACCAAGGATCCCAGTTCGGTTTGACTGAAGAGAGCGATCACACGACACCCATAATGAAAGGTATCTCTCCTCGATTAACTTACCGTCAGACAGATCCTCTTGGCCCTGTGCCTAAAAACACAAAAGGGCCTGCTTTCGGCACTCAATCAACTGCGCAATACATTAAAAACAAGCCAGGCAGAATAAGCGGAACTCAGTTTGGAACTTCGAGAGCGCCACTGCCTCGTCACGATGAGTATGACGATAATGTATTTTCTCTATTTGATCTCAAAGATCCGATGGAGAGATCATTTTTATTTCATCAAAAGAGAGTAAATCGTATAAAAAATCTAATAAATGAGATCGAAGTGGAATAAATTGAAGTAAGTTTCATTTTTATGTCATAGTTATTTTTGTTTAACAGAGGGTTTATAATGTCAAATAAAATTTTTGAAGAAGCAATTGCAGATGCAAAGAAGCTTCGTGAGATTGCAGAAGCAAATGCAAAGAAGGCAGTCTTAGAAGCGGTCACTCCTAAGATCAGAGAGTTTATCGAATCTGAGCTCTTAGAAGGTCAAGAAGCTGAGGAAAAAGACATTGAAGAAGAAGGTGGTGATGATGATCTAGATGAAGTCACATTAGATGAGTCAGCGCTTCTCAAACTCTCAACGCTCTTAGGCTTAGACATGTCCAAGGAGATCTCTTCTTCAAAGAATGCAAAGATTGTTTCAGAGGCAACAAACAAAGCTTTTAGAACAATGTCTTCTTCACAGCAGAGAGAATTAAATTCAATCGCTAATAAAATTAATCAAACAAAAAGAAATTTGGCATCTAAAACCATAGATAATAAGGAAAATAATTTAAAGGAGAATTCAAATATGAGACAGAGACAGAAGTATTACGAAGTCGATCTCAACGCTCTGAGAGAAGCCGTAGAAAGCGAGCTTGCTGAAACCATGAACAACGGAAAGAAGCCTGCAAAACCAGCTGCTAAGCCTCCTGTTAAAGATGGTAAGAATCACGATATGGACAATGAAGAAGCAACTCTCGAAGAGATGCTTCAAGAACTTAAACTCGTTCTTGATCTCGGTGACGATATCGACAAAGAGAAGATCCCTGAGGATCTCAGAGGCATGCTCGAAGACGACGAAGACGAAAGCGAGCCCGACGAAGAACTCGAGCTTTCAGACGAGGGCGATGACGGTGAGGAAGCTCCCGAAGGCGATGAAGCACCCGAAGGAGACGAGGGTGATGAGGGCGAAGTCGACTTCCAAGCCATGATGGGCGGCGACGAAGGCGAGAAGAAAGACGAGATGGTCGAAGTCGATGAGAAGGTGCTTGCTGAAGAGATCATGAGAATCCGCAAGCTCGTTCGTGAAGGTAAAGCAGGCAAGGTTGATCATCACTTCGGTGGTAAGGGCAGTGCAGCTGCTGGTGTGGACGGTGCGTTTGGCGGTAAAGGTAAGGCAAACGCAGGTGTCAGTAAAGCTTTTGGTGGTGGTGATGAAGGCAAGGATGTCTTCACCAATCCTCCTACTTTAAACAAACTCGCGGAAGCAATCCGCGAAGAGCGCCGTAAGAATCGCGTGCTCGATGAGAAACTGAAAAAATACAGAAGTGCAGTTGAATCTCTTCGTGAACAGTTGGAAGATCTCAATCTATTCAATGCAAAGCTTCTCTACGTGAACAAGCTTCTTCAGAATAAGAACCTCAATGAGTCCGAGAAGAAATCGGTCATCAAGGCTCTTGACGAAGCTAACAGCCTAAACGAAGCTAAGTCATTGTTCAAGTCTCTCACTGAGACTTTTACTCGTGGTAACGCTAAACCTCTAACCGAGTCACGTAACCGCGGGTCATCTTCAAGACCCACAACCTCATCAGCACCCAAGCAGGGAAGCGCTCCTGAGCTTGATCGTTGGCAGAGATTGGCAGGTCTGAAGTAGTAAGATAACAGATCGAAAACAAGAAGACATTTAACAAATAAGGAGTTTAAATATGTCACGTTCATTTACTTTAAAGCAGTTAACAGAGGGAATTCGTGATCGTCACGTTGGTTCCGAAAGCAACAGATTGATGGAGAAGTGGAGTCGCACCGGTCTTCTCCGTGGCCTCAACGAGCACACTCGTGAGACCATGTCACGTCTTCTCGAGAACCAGGCAGCTCAGGTTCTTCGTGAGGCTAACGTCCTCGGCAGCAGCGGTGCAGACAGCGGTCAGGTGGACGGTTTCACCAACATCGCATTCCCAATCGTTCGTCGCGTGTTCGGCGGTCTCGTTGCCAACGAGCTCGTCAGCATCCAGCCAATGAGCCTCCCAAGCGGTCTTCTCTTCTACCTCGACTACACCTACGGTAGCGATGTAGGTGGTGACGATGTGCTTGCAGCAACTCCAGATCTTTCTGGAACTGATTCTACTTATCAAAGAGGTCAGTCACTCTACAACAACCCCGCTGGTTCTGCAGTCCGTACAGGTTCAGACGCCGTCGGCGGTCAGTATGACCTCGTTGGAACTTCATACAGCAAAGTTCACAAGGGTACAAGACTTACACAGGCAGCTGCTGTTATCAACGGTGCTTTCGGTGGTGCTGCATCGCAGTCATTTTCCGTGGGTGCAGTTGCAACTGTCAGTGGCT
>Ga0194118_10003269_pt1 | contig 19123 bp, 24 predicted proteins | sample TA2MahsurfametaG_2_FD_148662 | JGI IMG/M metagenome (GOLD analysis project Ga0194118, IMG submission 148662) | Freshwater microbial communities from Lake Tanganyika, Tanzania - TA2015013 Mahale N5 surface | ecosystem: Environmental > Aquatic > Freshwater > Lake | place: Tanzania: Lake...
AGCTAAGGAGAGGAAGGCCGCCGTCCTCCCCAATCACTTCATAATCAACTTTAATCTGTGAACCTGAGGTGATTGAAGCATCAGAGACAGGAGCATTCTTAGGTTTGCTCGGTACAGATGCAAGGTACATCTTAGCAGAGGCAACACTTGTGACAGAGCCTTGGATATTGTAGGCAGTGACTCTGAAAAGAAATGCATCGCCAATTTTAGCACCACTTGGGAATATTTCGCACTTCAACTCATTGATGTATGTGTTATTCCTTTGGTACAAAGCAGATGGGTTAACTTCTTCCCACTAGGTGCCACTACCATCCATATCTCTTTAAACTTAGTAGTCGAAGATTGGACAGCCACCTTGCTGAAGAGGTGCGTTCCATTTCACAGTGATCGAAGTTTGTGTTGAAGCGACGTATGTGGGAGGCGCTAGATCTCTAGGCAAACCGCATGCATATGCAGAAAACACCTAACTAGGTAGCGATAATCCATTGAAGTCAACGGCGTAAACCCGGAATTAGTATAATTTACCACTCTCTAGATTGGCAACATCTGCATAGAGGGTGTTTGGATCAGTCGTCGTGTCTGAAACTACGTGCCAGGTGTCATCATCTTGTTGCATCTCAAGCATGTATCCGTTAGTTGCCAGCGCGGCGTCGTCTACTGAATTCCATCTTAGAGTCAAGCTTGTTGCTGTGGCAAGTTCAAAATCCGCTCTTAGGTTTTAGGGTGCTAAGACTCTATTTGCCAGACCAACTCTAACCAGTTCTGAAAATTCGGAAAATCCGACGAGATTGGCAGACCTCATCTTAAAGCTATAAATCCTGCCCACAACAAGACCATCTGTTGCCTCTTGAACAGAATATCTTAACAATGAAGCATCGTTACCACCCTGGAGCCCAAACGACTCCACTTTCGAAAACACAGAATTTATACTGCCTTGATCCATGTACAGCTCATAAGCCGTCACATCCGAGCCGCCGGTCTCAATTGGTGCAAACATTAAAAGCTAAATGTGCTAACTGTCGTAGCTGACTCTTTGAGGAGCATTAGATTTGGCGGGCACCGATGCTGCGAACAGATATCCGATTTCTGAGAAAACAGAAAATCCGTTGATGTTGCGAGCTCTGTATTTATAGCGATAGACCAGAGAAGTTTTTACTTGGACATCCGTGAATCTTTTAGCAATTACAGTTTGATTAGAGAAAAGTTAGATGAAATCTCCTGAGTTACCATCATCTCTCCACAAATCGTAGCTAAGTATTGCGCTACCTCCGTTCTAAGCTTCAGTCAAGAAATTCCACTCTACTGTAATTTTGTTGGCTGTTGTGAATTTAAAATCTTGACTGGGTGCTGTGTCAGGTTAATCAGGATTAGATGCGAGCGTGAAAGAAGCAGCAAGGGATTCAGCTGATCCAATTTCGTTAAAGATTGCTATTTTAAAGCGATGTTGATGACCTAGCCTTGTAAGTCCAATAACTGTGTACGAGTTAAGGTCGGGCTTATTTCTAATTTGACTTTGATCGACCTCAAAGAAACCTGAGCCATAATCCATAAACAAAGCATAGGATAGAGTTGGGCAGCCTCCTAAAAACTTTGGAGTTTGCCAACCGAGAGTGATGCTAGTCCTTGTAGATGAGACAAAGTACGGGCTGTCAATATGATTTGGTGCAAGGCATGCAGCAACAACAAGTTCCGCTGACTACTCGGACTCCTGATTGTAGTTGATTGTCTTGACAAAGAAGGAATAGTAGTGCCCTGTTTGTAGACCTTCAACAAGGTACGATTTAACACCTGTGTTTTGAGTACCATCATAAACCAGCTTTTGATTGCCTGTGGCAAGCTCAATCATAAACAGTTTGTAGCCAGTAATTTCAAGATCACCTTTCTCACCTTCTTGCCATTGAACAAAAACAGAAGTCAGTGTTGATAAGCTTCTTTTAACTTGGGGCATTGGTGGCTATGAAGGTCGCGAACCAAATCCGATTGAGACAAAATTACTTTGAAGTGACTCACCTTGTTAGTTGACAGCTGAAACGCAGAACTGATAGATTAAACCTGGAACAAGGTATGGTTCGTCTGTTGTAGTAATGGTCCACTCCAGAGAGTTGCCATCATAGTTTAACAATGGCGAGGTAGTGCCGTTATGATTGACGTACATGATGTAATTTGTTAAAGTGGCACCTCCATTTTAAACGACTTTATCGAACTTTATAGTAATTGATTCGCTGCTTGAAGAAACAAACTTTGGCTAAGAGGGTCTTTCAGGCACACTTGCGGCAATTATATCTACGCTGAAAGCAGATAGCTCGCTCTCACCGACTCTGTTCAAAGCCACGACTCTGTATTTGTAGATGTGACCTCCGATTACATTAGTGAAGTTTACTGAAGTCACAGTTGGAATTCTCGAGCCGTCATAGGCCAAGAACTCGCCACCAGTAGTAACATTGGTTTGGTACACTTTGTAGCCTGTTATCGCCGATCCACCGTCAGAGTCTACAACCCATTTGAGATCGATGGCCTCTTTTGTTGCACGAATGAGAGAGGGCATTTACATAATCGTCGGTGTTGAAGCTAGAGTAAAAGTCCCTCTAATCGAGAAATACCCTTCACCAGCTTGTGAAACTGCTCTTATTTTGTACTATACGTCTGAGTCAATTGTGTCCAATTAGTCTGTAAATTGGTTTGTATTAAGGTCGGTGCTTCCAATTTGTTTCCACTGCTCCTCGGACTCATGAGAAAGTTTACTAAAAATTTGGTAGGCTTAAACTAACGCACCTACAGTCGTCTAAGGAGCGTTCCATCGGAAGGTTATTTAAGTTTAAGACGATGTAACAAGCTGAGGTTTGCCAGGAGCATTTGGTGTTGCAGCACACAAAAAGATAGACTCTGTACTATTCGATCCGGCCCCGACGTAATTTATTGCCTATGACTTTATTCTGTAGCTCATTCCCTTGGATAAGCCACTAATAGTTTACTAGAGAACGGTGGGTTAACCGCTTCCATCATACACTAATGACCAGTCACCGTCATTTAGCGCGGTAATAAACAGTTTATAGCCTGTTATCATTGAGCCACCTGTGTTTATAGGAGCGCTCCAGCCCACAACCATCGACTCGTCAGTTGCGGACTCCAGAGTTGGTGCCTACATCGAAGCAAATGGCACTGTTGCGCAAGCAAAATACTGCGTATTGGATTCTTGCGAAATTCCGATTGCATTTATAGCCTCAACTTTAAATCCGTATACACGAGAGTCAGTGAGGCCACGCACGGTGTATGTGGGTTACTCAGAAGCCTGCACAGTGATTGGAGTGATTGGCCAGTTACCAAAACTATCGTCAACCCAAAGATTGTAGGATTGTATTGCCCAGCCACCATCCATATCTGTTTTCAGCCAACTAACCGTTATTGATCCACTTTCGAAATAGTTAAATAAGTGAGTTGGCTATACGGGCCTGTATGGTACAGTGCCAATTTTTATTACAAGTTGCGAGTATTTTTGACTGACGAAAATCTTGTTGATAGAGTGTAATCTAAAAGTGTATGTCAGAGATGTTTAAAGCTCTTTAACTTCTATATTAGTTAGTTCTGGTTTTCCAGCTCCATCATAAATCATTATGAAAGGACTGCCAGCAATGCCTTAGTCTCTTAAGAGCTAGTATCCGGTAATTACCGAGCCTCCATTATCAATTGGCGCAGTAAAGTAGAGCTGGATGGAGTTGAGGGTTCTGGAATTCTGATCTGCAAAGAGAGTTGGTGCAGAGGGAACATCAGTCGCCATTAACTAAATTTCGTTGGAGTATGGACCAACGCCAAGCACATTCTCAGCTGCGACCCTAAATCTATAGACTTTACCTTCGTTTCCTGGCTACATGATAATTTTGCTGAATACTGTTCTATCGCCATTTTAAATGGGTGACTAAAGCACAAAGTCTGAGTTATCTGTTCTAATCACGTAATTGGTAATGGTTAGTCCCCCACTTTCCAAGGGAGATAAAGCGTCCCAACCAATCGTTAGAAGATTTTTCGATTAAAGCAGAATTCTAACAGTTTAAATCTTCTAAGAAAGACTTCCTGCTATTCCTGTGAGTACTGCGGATTCAGTACCTTTACCAATTACGTTTATTGCACTGATCTTATATCTGTGGTATACGCCTGAGTCAAGACCCGAGTCAGTAAAGTTTGTATCCAATCCACTCCATACTTTGAAAAAAACGCCTGAGCCAATGTCTCTAGTTACGATAAATTTAGTGATTGGAGTGCCGTTTTCTTTGGGTTTCTGCCAAACTAATTTTATTTTACCGTTTTCATAGTTTTGGGTTGATTAAGCAAAAGTTGTTATTTCATCAGGCACATTCCCAATAACGTACTCACTTGGATCAGAGAAATTGAGATTATCATCAAGTTGCCTATTCTCCGACTCTATAAGGTTGACGGCTGCAATTCTAAATTTGTAGCTTACTCCTGCAATTAGATTTTCGAAAGTATACTCACTAATGGTCGGACCTACGTGAAGCAGTTCTGATGTAAAGTCTGTATTGTAGCCACTATTTATTTGCAGGTAGTAGCCGAGTACTGGCAGACCGCCACTAAAATTGATTGTATTCCACGTCACAGTAATTGAGTTTTGTAAAAGATTGACTGTCTGGATTCGATATTTAGCGGGGCTGTCCATTTTGAATGGATATGTTGCTGCGTAGACATCAAGAACATCAGATGCGAAGGCAGAGTACCCCAAAGCATTTCTGGACCATATTTTAAACTGGTAAAGTGAGCCTTGCTACAGTTCTTAAAACTTATACTATAAGACGTCGGGCTTGGTCGATCCATCGTAAGCGAGAGTCCACTGACCTTAGTCACGCTTCATGCTTACTGAGTATCCTAATATTTTTAGGCCACCTGTCTCAGTTGGGGCTTCCCATTTAATTGTTATGAAGGGCGACAGTCCTAATGAAGCATCTCCACATGAGCGAGCAACATATTTTGGTGTTGACGGTGCCTGTGGTATCTCGCCAAAGAGCACGGAGAGTTACGAACTTGAAACACTATAGCCGACAATGTTTAGCGTTTTCATGCGGAAGCTACAAGTGCTTCCAGGAGTAATATTTGAAATGGCATAACTGGTTACTGTAGTTGAGTTTACCAGTAGGTTGTCAATAGCCGATCCAGTGGTGTTCCTACAATCGTCCACCCAAAGCAAATAGTGAACATCTATGGTCGAGTAGCCCTCCATCACTTGCTCAGCATGGTGAGACCAGAAGATTTTAGCGCCAGTCTTGGTTCTTTCAGTGAACTACAACTCAACTGTTTGAGGCAGATCGCTTGAAAAGAAAGTAGATTGGGCAGACCAGGGCGCCAACGAGTGCTAGTCATAATAATAGGTGTAAAAATTGCGTGCTCGCAACTTAAATTTGTACTCAGTGCCTGCGAGCAATCCCTCCCCGACCGTAAAGTAGAACTGGTAAGCGTTGGTGATCATCTTGCTGACCTCGCCCTAAGAGCTTGTGATTTAAAGTTCGTACTCGTCAATCTCAGTGCCACCGTTATCAAACGGTTGCTGCCACGAGAAAGATATCAGGCTTGATGACTGCGAGAGAAGAAGGGGCTGGCCAGGTGCTGTGGGCAATTAACCTGCTCTCATCCGCTGCACGGGACTGAAATCACTCAAGAGTCCGATCTGGTTTTCGGCCTGGACCTTGAATTAGTAGTTGATTCCGACTTTTAGATTCGAAACCAATAGTGACGACTCAGTGCCCGCAATCGACTCATACAAGTAGTAGCCCTAACCAGCATCCAAGTACAGTCTGTAGAAAGTGATCAACAAAGGTTCTGCGTCGGAGCCGCCAGTCTCATCACCTTAAAGTTTAATCCACGAAAGACTCAAGCTTGTTCGAGTTGACGCCTCAAACACAAGCAAACCGGGTCGAGATGGCTCTACGCCTGTGGTTGCGACAACTGGATTACTCCAGTCCGAGTCGCCCACCAGATTACTCACCTTTATTTTAACAGTGTAGTCAGTTGCTGCCCTCAAACCACTAAACTTGAAGTTTGATGCCTACACTGTCACTTGATGTTCTTCAGAAACTCCAGTGGCGACGTTCGTAATTTCAAGTGTGTAGAGTTTGAGCTCGCTTGAGCCATCCTTCAACGGCTTGTCCCACTTGAAAACAAGAGCGTCTCTGCACCGCAAACTCGTATCATGCGCCAAATGCTAAGGTTTGGATGGTGTGACTGCGGTCCAGACCGAGATCGGCTCACTGAACTGGAGACGGTCGCATTCAAACATGTTATTTGCGTCCCAAACGATGTTTCTGGCTGCGTACCGGATCCTATAGTGTCTACCAGACTCCAACTGCGTCAAAACTAACTTTAACGCCAGTGAGTTGTGAACCTAGGTGTAAACACCGCCCAAGCCATCATCCATCTCCACTATGTAGCCTGTGATCGCACTGCCACCATTTTAAGAGGCTGGCAGCATCGAAAGACTAAGAGAAATAGAGTTTTCTGTTACTAGAGTAATAGTTGGCAGCTGTTATGGCGACTGTGGCATATCAGCTGAAATTACCTCAATTTAAGATGATAGAGGTCCTTCTCCCACAAAATTACTTGCTGAAACTTTAAATCTGTATAGTTTGCCCGGTTCGAGCTCATCTTCAGTGTGAATAGTTATGCTTGGATTGTACTGGACAGGCGCTTGCGTTAAAGCTCTGAACTAATCGTCATCTTAAGCCATGTAAATAGTGTATGACATGAGTTCGATGCCACCGTTATCTGTCGGCGCCTCCCATGCAAAAGTCATTTTAGTTTGGCTTCTGGCTATAAGCACCAAGCCAGCAGGTGCACTTTACGGCACAAGCGCTGTCAAGATCTTAGCGGAGGCAGGACTTAGCAGACTGCTACCGATGGCGTTTATTGATTGAACTTTGAATTGGTAGTAGAAGCCAGACTTCAAGTTTGTGGATCGGTAGCTAAATCCAAATCCCCTATACACCTCCGTGTAGTTTTACTGATAGTCAGCCTTGCAGTAGAGCACGAAAGCTGTGACTTCGGAGCTGCCATCGTAGTCAGGGCGTCTCCACTAGACCGTAATGGAATCAATGTCGTGAGTCACCTCGACTGGAGCATGCATACCTATGGGAGCGATGCTGGGCGTGACCTCAACTGTGTTACTCTTTTTGCTTTCTCCGCCTATCTCATTGTAGCAGGCAACAGAGAATAAGTACTGTTTACCGCCGCTCACAGTCAGATCCGTGTAGCTGAATTGGCTAGCAGGCAACGAGACAAGTAGTTGTAAAGTACTGTCAGCTCTTGTGATCTCCTGTCTATATAGTTTAAAACCTTGAATCGCCTATCCTCCTGTGGTAACTGGCTGTTTCCATTTGAGAGCGACATGTGTATCTGTTAAGTCAGTGACTTGTAGTTGTCTGGGTTATGATGGCGCTTCAACCATCAAAAAAGTATACTGGTTTGACAAATCACTGTCGCCCACCAAATTAGTTGCCTTGACACGGAAGGTATATTTGGTTCCTGCGTGCAACTCATCGAGTACCACTTGAGTTGCAGACCCGAAATAGAGCACCTCATCATTTTGGTTTTCTTAAACTCTATACAAAGTGTAGGAAATGATTTGTGAACCGCCATCATCTGGGACTGCCCACTGAAGACCAAGTATGCTTCCTGTCCTATATTGCGTCATTTCCGACAAATATTGCACAGCCTAGGGTTTCGCTGCAAGTCTGTAGGTTTATGCGGCACTTTGGGCTCCTTCATACGGGTTGAGTCCTACCACGAAAAACGAGTAGTCTTAGTCAAGAACAAGATCTCTAATCGTGTGAGTGAGGATTTGAGGTTGATTTGTGGCATCGAGTTGCAAAACAATATTCTCATTTCTGTCAACCGAATAAAGTTTGAAGCCTGTGATTGGCACGCCACCAGTAACCAGCAGTGGGTTCCACGCGAGTGTGATACTTGCAGTCGTGGCGGATGTTTTGAATGAAGCAACTCTGCGGGGAGAATCAGGCACGCCAGGCAGAGATTGCGCGTAGTGAGACACAATCGCGCTGGGTGTGGACTCGCCAATCTTGTTGACGGCTGAGAGTTGGAATCTGTAGAATTGGCCTGTGACTAAATCTGTGGCTGTGTAGAAGAACTGATTGTATGCTTCCACTGTGTCTAACAAAACGAATTCATCATCGAGCAGATATCCGGCATCCCAATAAATTCTATATGCGTCGACCGGAAGCTATTAATTGGAGATTTGGGGCTAGAGCCAGTTTAGAGTAAGTTCTGTAAAGTCTAGATTTGTGAAAATAGTCTATGGGAACTTAATTTGCTCTGGGAGTGCCGCTGCATAGAAAACTGAGATTTGTGAGTAGGGTGACTGAAGCAGGTATTCATTGATGACACGTACACGGAAACGATATTGCGCCGTGGCAATTAGACCTGTCGTCACTTCAAACTACAAACTTGGGCCTGTGTAAACATTCTACCAGTTTTCCACATTAGGCACGCCTACTCCTTCAATATGATCCATCTCAACTTAGTATTCTTTAATTGGAGAGCCACCATCATCAAAAGCTGGCTACCACTTCAAAGCGATCGATGCAGCTGTGGAGGATTGTAGCTCTGGCTTGCCAGGCTGGCCCGGCATCGTCACTGTGTAACATTCGATGACTTCAGATTGGATGCCCTAGCCTGACTTATTCATCGCGTATGCTTTCAATTTGTAGGTAGTTCTTGCGATCAGGTTGTTGATTGTGGCAGTAGTTTTGCTTGGGTTTTGACGACCATCATAACCAATTCTAAAAGCGCCATCTAATCCATCGTCAATCATCACGACATACCCTGTGATTAGGCTATTTATTGGTGGCGTGACTGGTTGCCATGCTACGGTGCATTGATCACGACTTGTTTCCGTCAATGACAAAATTGGGGCCGAGGGGATGCTGACTGCCCAAATCGTCAAAGGATTTGATCTCTTACCTTCGCCGATCAAGCTTACAGCCGAAATGCTAACTGTGTATTTTTGACCAGTGACAACAGTCTAGTGTTTATATTTTAGAACACTGGCTGGAACTGTCGCGACAAGTATATCATCTAAATAGACATTGTAGGATTCAAGCCTTGCTGCACCTCCGACTCCCTAAGAAGGTTCCCACCCAAAAATGATGTGTGATGAAGAGGTTTCAATTTGGTGCGGAGCTTTATTTGGAGGTAAGGGAAGATTGCCGCTAACAATTCGAAGGAACGGACTGAGGTTTGACCAACCGGCTCTATTGAGAACTCTGTAGGCAAGCCAATAGCTACGTCCTGACTCCAAGTCTTTTACAGTAACTGCAAGTATATTTGAGATGTCTTGGCCATCGTACGCCAGCTGATCGGGAACGGAGTTCGAATCAGCCTTATTAATCAATAGCTAGTAACCTAGAATATCTGTCGTTGAAATTGCAGGAGCAGACATTAGAATGCCGACGGAAACTTAAGTCCTTGTACCCTCAATAATAGTAGGCGCTGCCAGTAAAGTTGGTATAGCTGCAGCATACTAGTATCTAATCGCTGAATACTCACTTTGACCTTTGGCATTTACGGCTGTCATCTTGAATGAGTATTGCTTATTTTGCTCGAGACCGGTGACTTGATATTCTTGATAGTCATCGAAGAGCAATGAGGACACTGACCAGACAGAATCGGAAGCACTCTTTTTGAAGTAGATGTAGTAGCCGAGTAATTCTATGCCACCATCTTGAAGAGGTGCCTCCCACTTAAGTGAGACTGATCCAAGTGCAGAATCTGCGATTTATAAATTTCTTGGAGCAGAAGGCACCACAGCGCAAATCACGGAAAGTATTTCTGAGGCAACGCTTAAGCCGACATAATTGATGGCGTGTAGCTTGAAGTGGTAGATGTTTGTGATTTTTACATAATCAGCGACAGTGAAAGTCAGGAGATCTGCTCGATTTCTTCCGTCCCAGACCAGTTCAAAACTCTTTTCATTTTCAGCCATCAACAATTGGTAGCCTGTGATCGGAGCACCTTAATCGTTGGGGGCGACCCAAGAAACTTGGATAGCCATTTGACCAGTTGACTCCATTCTTTTAATTTGAGTCTCAACTGGCTAGGCTGGTGCTTCAGGCTCTTTTGCAACATACACAGTCAATACGGATGAGCGTTCGCTCTCGCCGTTGACGTTTGATGCTGTTATCACAAAGTTAATAATTGAGCCAGTCTGCTGTCCTTACAGCTTGTGCGTCCTCATGAAAGTGTCTTAGATTTGAATAGGGGAGTATACACCAGTTTAGCCAACGTCAGCATACAATGTAAAGTGAGTCAGCTTTAGACCACCGTTTGACAAGGGCAGAGTCCATCTGACTGTAATTGATGTGGTAGTGGAGGCATCCCACCTTAAAGATTGAATTTAGGAAGGAGCGGTTCCGGCGTGCACCAGCAGCTCATTACTTGATGAACTTTCACCGATCTTGTTCGTTGCAACTACTGTTACGATGTAGACGTGACCAGTGATCAAGTTGTTCAATTAAGCAATATTCGACAATGATTTGAGAGTTGTATCAAAGATGGTTTTTGGCTAGTTACCAGACTAGTCATCTAACTTTACTCGGTAAGCTAATGTCTCAACATTATTAGCGATCGAGGCACCTTAGTCCCACTGCACCGTCAGAGAAGTCTAGTTGTTAAAAGACCTGACGCGCAGGTTACTCGGAGCGTTGGGCACTTGACCTACAATCACTTTAAGTTCTTGTGAATACATCGATTGTCCAGCTTCATTAATTGCTTTGACTTTGTAAGTAATGAGGGTGCCAATCGCCCCATCAACTCTTATGTCATCAGTAAAAGTTGTCAGTGAGGGATCAATTTGACTCTGATGATCAACTCCGTCCTTGTTGACCGTATAACTCTTGATTGTGAGACAACCATCAGTCAAAGGTCGCGTCCACCCAATCGTCGCCTCTGTGTTGGGAGTAACTGCGACTAAAACTGGATTTAGAGGTTCACTCGGCATAGTACCTAACCAGAGGGACTGCTCGATAGTGGGACCCTCGCCAGCAGTGTTGAGTGCTGATACTTTAACAAAGTAGTTGAGACCGCACTTTAACGACTCAATAGAATGCTAGTAGGTACTTGATTGGTCAGCTCCATCTAAAACCAGCTTGAAAGGACCTCCGAAGCCATCGTCAATGTAGACCCTGTATCCAGAAACTGAATCGCCATTCGCTCTCACTGGTGCGGTCCACTTTGCGATGATCGCGCTCTGGGATGCACTCAGTGTCAAAGTTGCAGGGTTTGAGGGCACATTTGCAAATATGATGGAGTTGGAAATCGACAACAGACTTTCACCAACTTCGTTGAGTGCGCTGACACGAACTTTGATTTGTCTGCCTAGTGTGAGCGATGAAAGTTAGTGCCGATTTCGTGACTGGTCAATTTTTGCAACGAGCTAGTTGTCAACATAGACCTTGTAGCTTGTGACTGGGAATCCACCATCTGATTCTGGCTAATTCCACTGCAATGTCATCTTATCGGCAGAATCGTAGGATATAACAGTGGGCTGGCTTGGCTGAGACGGTACACTTGCCGAGACCACACTCAGGTAGGTGCCTTCACTTGCGAGGCCCGAACTATGGCTCGTCAACTTGAGACGGTAGTAGTGGCTCGGCCTAAGCGAAGTTATCGTGAAAGAAGTTTGGGTGGTCTACCTGACTCCATCGTAGCTCAGAGTGAAGCCAGGAGACTTTATATCTTCGATCCAAAGTTGGTAGCCTTGAATTGGGCAGGCGAGATTGCTTGAAGTTGGTGCATCCCATTGAACACTGATTTGAGTAGTAGTTGACGCTATAACTCTGAAGTTTGCTGGATTTTAGGGGTTTGCACAACTGAAATAACCGATTGAATCAGAGCTTTGGCCTTAGCCAATTGAGTTCATAGCAGCAACTTTAACCCTGTACATTTTACCTGCTTCTAAACCTTCAAAAGTATAAGAGGAGCTTGACGACTGTACTCGAGTTAAAAACTCAGTCAAAGGGCCATCATCTCTCATAAAAACGTATTGAGTTATTTGGTCACCACCATCGAACGCAGCGACTGCTTTGATCGTGATACTGGCCGCGTTCGAAGTTACGAGTTGTGGCTATGCAAGTTTCTGTGGTACAGAAGCTGCTAGTAAAGTGAGAGAAGCCGCTGGAGATTCGCCGATGCTGTTGACAGCTGCTACTTGCAAGTGATAAGAAGCGCCGACTGAGAGATTAGAGAAAATGAACTCGTTCATGGTCGAGCTCCCAGAGGCATCTACTATCAAGACTGAGTCCACGTAGAGCTTGTACCCTGTGACTGGGTCGCCTCCTTCATCCTCAGGCAAGGACCATCTGAGCATGATTGAGCCTGCAGATAGCGATTCCTACTCGGTTCTGTGCAGATTAGCAGGCGCGCTTGGAACCTCAGCCAGCATGATCAAACTTTCATTCGAATGCTCACTTTCACCGTGAATGTTCGTGCTGCTGTATTTGACTCTATAGATGAGCCCAGACTTTAAAGATGCATCTCTAAATATCCATTACAGCAGCAGACCATTACTATGTGCAGTAAATGACCCATAATTACCATCGTCAATGTAGACTGTGTAGTAGAGAATAGCAGCACCGCCATCCTCCACAATTCGTTCATACTCAATACCAATCTGTGTTCTGGTTGTAACAGTGTTTCTAACTATTTTTTGTGGCTTGTCAGGCACAGATCGCGGCACGAACGAGAACTCCTAGGAGAACGGACCAAAACCCATAAGATTGGACGCTCGCAGCCTGTACTTGTAGTTGTGGCCTCTAATGAGAGACTCGTGCTTGAACTGAAGAGAAGTGTAGTTTTTAGGGAGGATTGACACGAATCCCTGCCCGAACTATTCGTCCACTTGCAAATCGTAAGCAGTGATAATTAGCTGCTGGTTACCGACACCAGTGTTCAACGGTTTAAACCAGGAAAGTAGCAGGCTAGTGGAGTCATACTTGACAACTTGGATGGCTGTGCTCGCAGATGGTAGTGCTGCTGAAGTTAGTTGTATTGAGTTTGATGGGGATCCTGCTCCGATTAAGTTGATTGCGGTCACTCGCAGCGTTGTCTTTACTCCTGCTTGAGCCGTAAGATTTGCAACTCCTTTCGTTGTCTAGCTAGTGCCCACATTTTGCCATTGGGCATCGATGAAAGCTTCGATGTTATAGCTGCCGATAGGCAAGCAACCAGTGTCTTGTGGTGCATTCCATTCCAAGGAAATACTGGTCTCTGCATACGTACTGCTGTCACTCTGGCGCAGATTTGTTGGTTTCATGGGTGTGCTGTGCGCAGTGACAAGACTAGCAGTGCCAGTAATCGGTGTATGCTCAGCGATATAGTACAAGTCAGCCGCTTCAATCACTTTGTCAGGCTGGTCACCCACTCTCCACATTAGTGAGAGGAAAGCAGCGCCTGAGTCCTAAAAGTATTGGACCTTGATTGGTGTGAATTGGTTCTATATTAATAGCAAGGGCTCAGACCTCTTTATTTGGCCTTTCACCTCATCGGTCACAGTTTGCCAAGAGTCGATCACAAGCTCTTCGTTCAAATAAACTCTGACCCCGTCATTTGAGTGCGTCGTAAAGATGAACTGACCAGTCGTGCTCGCTCTCAGGAAGCCAGTCCATTCCACAGAGACTGATTCCGCTTTAGTAGAGACGATAGAGTTTTGCCCCCAGTTAAAGTTTATCGTTGAGTCGACCTAAGTAAACAAGGCTTGATTAAGCAGAAACTTATTTGCATGATAGTTGCCAATAAGTCCACCCTGCCTCAGCAAGAAATTGCTTAACGAATAGGTGCCGCACATACTATTTTCCACGTCCTAACCAGAGATCGTGTAAGTTGCTTGGTAAAGACTTGAAGTTTGTGCAGTGTAGGTGGCATAAACTGTTTTATTTGCGGCGGTTAGGGCTAGAAGGACATTTTGCTGCTCAATAACCTTATTTAAGAACTTATCATTAACGGATACAAGGACTGTCTCTTGCTTGGCAACCTGGACAACCGAGTTGAAGTTTAGAGTTGAGTCAGCTGGGGAAGCCGTGTCTGGCACAACAGTTATTATGCTTGACTTTACATTAGCTTCGTCTCCATTCGTTTTGACTAGGAGGGTGAACTCGCCAGCTACCGTTATCAAGTATCTCACTGTATAGGTGCCATCATGATTATCAAAGACCTCAACTTAAGCCTGTAAAAGTGTAATCTCGACTTGGTCCCCGCCTTTGGTCAACAGGTTGTTACCGGAGTCATACAAAGTTACGTTGAATGATTGCAGGGTACCAGCCACTGCGTCTGTAATGCCCTGGCCACTGATAACTGTATACTTAGCATCGGCTGTGCTAACTTAGCACTGGATTTAGGTTTGAGAGTCAAATGCATTCAGCCATTCACCATCGCTAAAAAGCAATACTTGCATCGTATATGTCCCAGCAACCACTAGAGTATACTTCACATCGTACAGTGAGTTGCCAACGGCCGTCACTACTGCAATCACCTAAATAGACTGGTCATCGTTCTTAGTCAGAGTGACTTCAAAGAGATCGAGTTGGTCTTGCTTAAGGTTTCTGTGGGTGTCTCGAGCCACAATTCTATGATTTTCGGCAACGTTGACTGTTGCTGTGAGTACTTGAGTCAAATCTGAGATTCTTGACTCGTGGGCACTCGTGCTGGCGGGAACAACTGTAAAAAAATAGGGTGTCTGGGCTGCGTTTAGCTGATTAAAGAGTGCAGACTCAGGGATCACCTGCAAACTCAAGGAGTCAGATTCCCACAATAGTCTGATGATTGAAGCGCCAAGCTTCTTAGAAAAGCTGACCTCGAGACTGTAAAACTCGCCCTTAGTCAGGTAAACGTCGGTTGAGACGAAGTAGCTGCCCAATTGTTCAGCCTACTAGCTCTTCAAGATTGCAACACCATTGAGTGTCAATTGGAACTCGCATGTTTTTGCTGATTAAATGTAAAAGGTGAACGTCTCAGTAACTGGTGCCTGCAAGAAGCCACTCCACTTGATCGAGATGAAGTTTGTCGGGTAATTAAGCTATGGCAAAAATGACTGCTCCTATAGTTCAAAGTCAATCTGTTTGTCAACTCTGGTGTACTTTATTGACTGATCGTGGTCATATGACTCGACTTGCTCGTAGGCAGCCTGGAAGTCTGTTGTTCTGTAGTAGGTTGCAACGAGACCACCCCTTTGAATAAGTCTCACGATGGCGGAATAGCTACTGGCTCTAGCAAGTGAGAAACTAGTTTCATAGAGCTTAAACCTGTAGGCTGCACTGATTACATGCACTTCACCTGAGTGAAGATCCTTGATTTGGAGGGAGAAGCGCTCATTAGAGTCGAGCACCACGTTTTGGTACAGATCTTTTGCTTAGATTTTCCAAGTATGGGAAGAGCCAGCAACCAGCAAATTTGACATTGAGAGTAGTTGCGAGTGTTATGCCTGCACATCACTTTCTCTAACAATTATGTCTGGGTGTGGAGATCCCTTGATATCCTAGTTGTTGAGTTAAACGTTTACCTGGTAAGTTTGAACTTCTGTAAATTTGAAACTAGTTTTGTATTAGCCATCGCCTAGACTAGTAGCCGTGAATGGTCCATACACTTTGTTGGTCGCTATGCCTGTCACTGTCATAGTGAAAATATCATCGATTATGCCTCGCAGGTTATTGAATTCGTCGATTGATGTGATGACGATTTCGATGGACTGGCCTGTGATGTAGGTGTTTTAAGCGCCTGTAAAAGTGGATGTCGCCGAGGAAGTAGCTTGCTTGGGGACAACTCTGATGGTGCCGACAGTTTGGGGAACCTCTTAGTGATTTAGCTCGATTTTGAGGCTGTAATTTCCAGCTTTTGTCAAGGTGATCGACACTTTGAAGATTCCTAGGTCTAGGTCGTCAACAACAGTGGCTTCAACTACCTTTTCACCATTGGTGTAGGTGATCTTAAAAGTCGTGTCTTGTAAAGAGGACTTCAAGTTGTTTGAATAGAAGTCTCTGGTTTAGATTTGGAAAGTATACTGGCTACCCGCGACCATGTAGGTGGGGATGCCCAAAGGTACGCAGCTAGGCGCGTACAGTTTAATTGGTTAGACCAACAAGGTTGTCCAAGGACTACCACCACCAACATGCTAGTCATTGATCTTCACAGATAAGCGGTAGAGCCCAGCTCTATACAGTGTCAGTTGTCCCTGGTAACTACCATCGTTGTTGTTAGTAGCGATACCTGCAATGTTGGTGCCATACAAGGCCTACCAATTATAAAGGTCGGCGATTCCGATCGGGCTGGGCCATTCTGTGTGATCCTAGTACTCGGCTAGAATTTGGATGACTTCTTTAGCGGAAGTTTTTGCGTTCCCGTAGATATCAACCAGGCTGACTGTGAAGAGGAAAGTTTGGCCCGCTACTATACTCAGTAAGTCCGCTTCCTTTATCGATGTGAATGAGTTTTGGGAGCTGACCTCGCCTGCCTGTACTTTCGCATAATAGGGAGACCCTTTGATGTCAATGTCAACGAGTTTGACGCTTACGATGTAGTCACCTGCTGTGAAAGGCACAAACTATGCTTTGAAAAGCCCATTAGCTTGATAAATTGCCGTAACGGTGAAAGGCGTCGCTCCCTAAAAACTAACCTGATAGATGTCTTTTATGTTATCAAGGCTGTTGCCATATGAGTCACGACTTTGCAAAAGAATCTCAGATAGTCTTCCTGCTGTAAGCAGAGTCGGTGCATTCTCGATGGTCGACTTTTATGCGATAGTTGGTCCCTTCTCGACGGTAACTTGATAGACTTGGTTGTTGACGCGTTAGGAGTAGAAAAGTCGAGTGGGTGGAATCACCTGTCTCTGGATTGATGGAGATTCCCACTCAAGCTTTAGATAAGCTTTTTCCTCTAATTCTCTGTACTCTAAAACCAGATCGTAAAAGACACCTTCCTTGAGATCAAAGTTGGCTGTCATTTAATCACAGCATGTGCCCCATCTGTCGATCAGCAAAACTCCATCCAGGTACAGTCTTAAGCCATCATCACCATTAAGCGTAAAAGTAAATTACTCGCTAGTTGGTGAAAGCAGTTTGCCGAAGAAGTGAGCACTTACGAAATCTGCAGCCTCGGGCGTTATCATTCTATCTTGCCAGTCGAAGTTCACTTAGCTGTCCACTTTTTTCAAGGTCGGCACACCACTAAGGAATGCATTATTGAAGTATTCTGCATAGAGACCTCCCCTTCTGGCAAGCACCACTGAGACTGTGATTAGCCCATCTCGATCGATTGCATAGTCACACGAGTAGCTACCATCACCATTGTCAGTGAACTCTATGATCATTGGCATCTCTGCGTAAGCGAATGATTAAGGGCTGGCATCGCATCTGTAGTTATCATTGACATAGCAAACATTTTCCACATGTAAGAAGTAGAGGTTCCCGCCTTTTGTCTATCGAGTTTTAAACTCATCGTAAGCGATCACACTCACTGTTGCAGTTACAGCGCTAAAAATTTGGATTAGACCTTCTCCTTACACCACGGAATGGACCGGCGAGATAAGGAAGGGTATTGTCACTGTAAGCTCTTCAGAGAATTCACTTGTTCCAACCCAGTTCAGGGCAGCAATTTTGAAAAGGTACGTGTCTGGTGTTAATGGCTGTCCAGTGTGGTCTATTGTCGTGGTAAATGAGAGCAGGTTTGGATTTTCCTTTCCGTCTTAAACAAGGGTAAAGTTTTCGTCCGTCAGCTTTTTCATGTAAATTTGGAATCCCAGAATTGGGGATCCCCCATCTGAGAGAGGTCTTGCTGACGTAAGCTTAATGATGTCTTGACTAGCAATCTCAACCTGAAGAGCTGGTGGAGCGTCAGGTACGCCAGCACACAGCATCGTCACAGCGATACTTCTTGGAGAGATTAAACCTTGAGAATTCAGGTATTCAACGGAAATTAAAAGTGGTCTTCCGTCATTTTGGCCCTGACATGAAATTTCGATCGAATTTGCGGTAGTTGAAACTTTGACGATTTCATGATTTGCCTTTGTCTAAAAATTAGTTAACTAAATGATCCAAAACTTACCTCATCGTCGTAATAAATGTTGTATGCAGTGGCGCTGATGATTGTCGGCCACTAGACGGTGAGTATTGATGTCGCGGTGTCATAGCTTTGCCACTAGGGAGGATTTGGGGCAAGTAGTGACGCTAAACAGGCAAAGTTAGTGTGTTTTGTGAAATTACCTCTGACGAGCTAGATATTCTGCAAAATCGTCACAGAACAAAGTATAATCGCGCATAAGACTAACCAAGAGGATGCCCGCGAAGCCCTTGAGCCAGGCGAACTGGGGAAAGTCTAATGTGCCCGGCGTGCGCTCGCAGATTGGGGTCTTTGAACGTTTCCGGTATCGTAGTGTATTTGGTCTTTTATCCGTTGTTACGAATTGGACATTTTAACACTTTATTAAGTTTATAATAATTATCTATTTTTAATCAAACGGGTCTAAGCCCTATTCGCGATTGTATTGGCGGAAATATAATAAATTAATTTTAGCCACATGTTTTATTATTAAATCGATTAAACCATTTGCTTATCATTTAACTTAAAAACGACTTAATTTTAAACCTAATCAAAAGTAAAACAAATAAAACGCCTCCAACAACAAATGAGCCAGCCATTAATTGAGTCATCCAAGAGGCCGAAAACACATTTTTACTTTGACCTTATCTGATCACATCATATGAAAGCCCTACGAAAGCTAAAGAGAATTCTAAAGTCCGTTTTAGCGCGCGATTAATCCACAAGCGAGAGCGAGCGCATTTTAATTTTGAAATGCTATTCGCTGAATGAAAACTGGCCCCTTTCCAGCTCTAAAATCGTGCAATTGATCCAAGTCATATTTTCGAGATCGTGTGAGCGTCAGGGATCACATCGAATTACGTTGCTTTGTTGCGTGACATTCCGGAATGTTGATTAAGTCGGATACGATTTGGCCGCGCTGAAGAGAAGATAAGCTTTAATGGATTTACTTAACACTTTTATTCATTCAATTAAAACACTCAAACCAATATTTGCATTCAATATTTGGGGTTTTGGGGTTTTGGGG
>Ga0194118_10003286_pt1 | contig 19076 bp, 23 predicted proteins | sample TA2MahsurfametaG_2_FD_148662 | JGI IMG/M metagenome (GOLD analysis project Ga0194118, IMG submission 148662) | Freshwater microbial communities from Lake Tanganyika, Tanzania - TA2015013 Mahale N5 surface | ecosystem: Environmental > Aquatic > Freshwater > Lake | place: Tanzania: Lake...
CCCCAAAACCCCAAAACCCCGCTTAAATAGAGGTTAAATTAAAGAAATTGTTGAATTTAAACTTAAACTGTCTCAGTCCACAGTTACCACAATACGATCTGTTCAGAACTTATTGATGAATTCTCTCAAAATTGGGAAGCGCTTATTTAGAGATGGCTACTCCTGCATGAGAGTCCTGATCACGCGGTGAGCACCCTCCTAAACCATCACATAGACCAAGTCCGTCTCATTTGACTCGAGCAGCACAGCGAATAGCAGCAAGCATGTTGCCTCTTTGGTGTTGACGGCCATGCACGAGGAGAGTATACCTAGCTCCTGTCTGATCAAAAGGTGGCGTCGCGAGTACATCAGGAACTCAGTATACATTTATGGCGCATAATTCCTGAGCATCAGCGTCGTGTTAATTAGAGAGATAGCCTCGAGTCTAAGGGGGTACGATCTGCGGAAGGCGAGAAACTCAAGGTCAATCTTCGAGAATTGAATGTTAAATTCGCGGAAATCACGGACGTAGTCGAGGAAAATGCGTTCACAGAAGTTGCTCTTGATAAGTTGGTCCTTGATTGTGTCCTCCGATGATCTCAGAATGAACTCGAAAGTGTTCAGTCTGATCTCGTTCTTCTTAACATAGGAATCCATCAAGACTAGCGACTCAACACAGTTATCGATGCAGTGGCGAATAAAATCGTACTCTAGGAGCAATTACTCACCGAAAATGAAACCGAAGTTTGCCTCCGATAACAACTGATTCATGAAGGCATCATTCTTTCTCACTAGCTGGTACTGGATGTTTTACAAAATTGATCCGATGTCAGTGAATGGGAAAATGTCGTATCGACGTTTATCTTAAACAGCCTTATTGTTGCGGTCGTTGAAGGTTAAGTCTTCCATCGGTGGCATCGCTGTCTCCAACGAGTCCGTGGTCTGTTAGAGAGGCTTCCTGAACTGACACAAGATCATGTTGCAAGTATTGATGATGAATGCTAGATTGGTCCTGCCCGTTTCCTCGTTGAACAAGAATTGGAACCTGTTATTTATGCAGAGCCAGTCGAAGAAGGAGAGGGATGTGCGAATTAGCAACATGTAGTTGATCTTGGTGTCAGCGTTGCAAGGCGGGTTACCATCCTCAGTGTAGCCGACACGGAAATACTCGCGCCAAACGACTTTTAGCACACGGATCAGCAGATTCATGCACCGTTGCATAGCTTTAATGCGAGTGAGCTCAGGAATGGTTGACACGGCGAAGAAGTGTTTGACCCAGCATCTGAGATCCTTTATATGTGAAATGAAGTCATCCACGTTGATCATAGCCGGTGTGATGACTGGCTCTCCAGCAAAGTCGTCGAAGAAGGCGACGATGTCTGGTAGTGAAATGAAGAGTGGAATGTGCAGATCCTGCTCTTTCAGCAGAGTTGAGCTGGCACCGATGCAGCTAATGTCGCGTATAATAGTAGGTCGGCGCTGCTCGAACATATAAGTGAACAACTCAACGGTTTTGTCTTGCAAAGCCAGCGTCTGCTTCATTTGGGTTGAGACACCCTGGGATGAGGGGTTCTGTCTTGCGTGGGCCATCTTTGTGTTCATCATCAAATTTTTTAGCAGGGTCATGTAGGTGTCACATGCTGGCGAGTTGAGGGCGATAAGCACTTTTTCATTTCCGCACACGAGATTCTTAAAGATGTCTAGTACAATCACTTTGTTCGGGTGCAGCTCTGTGGGTGTCTTTAGCAGTCGGACGAGCGGCGCTATGAATACCGGTGACTCAAAGCAAACTGCCATTTCTTTCAAAAAGCGCTTCGAAGCCAGGAAATTCAAATTAGGTAAGTCCAGAGCAAAGTTTATGTACTTTTCATTTTCGTTCTTTTCAATTAAGGCTATCGTGCGCTTAATGTAGTTGCATTGGGCTTCGGTCTGGCTGATTGACTCGACTTGGGATTGTTGGCGAGCTTGGCCTCCCCTTCTATTTGTTGCATTGATCTTGTCGATCTTGGCCTGAGCATCGAGCACTTCTGACTGGCTTGCCATCGAGACGGCTTTATGCAAATCGAAAGCAGTTTTTGTGTAGCCTTGCTTGCTAAACTCACGTTTGAGGTTGGTTGCATGCTTGCCAATCACTTCGAAGTCATCGTCCTGGAGGCCTTTACTGATCTCGAGGTAAGTGAAAAGGCACTCCTTCCTGACTTCTTAATCTGAGTCCTAGATGAAATGAACTAGATGCTTTGGCACTCGCATATCCAGGCACGCTTTGATCTTGTCGGAGTTGCCGGTCTAGAATACAGATCTCACCATGGCTAACGAACAGCGTTTACCAGCCTTCTCTAGGTCTGGGTTGTAAAGCCTTGACAGAGACTCAGCTATGGGAATCAGCTCGTTGTAGTAGGCGCTAGTTCTATTCATCGGTATCAGGTAACTCATCGATAAATGGCTCATTTGTTTGCTGAAAATTTTTGTGGGCTCGAACGAGTTGGTAACGCTAGTGATAAAGTCACAAATGACTGGGTAACAACTCTATCCTCTTCCCGACTCAGTAATAGCATCGCGGTAGATCTTAAGTGCCTCATTATACAGTTCAGGACACCAATAGTTGGACTTATCAAGGAAAGTCTTATTCTTTTGCTCAAGATGCCAAAGCTTATCAGCCTAGTCCGACTTAAAGCTCGAGTCCAACTCACTTTCTCTCCTGAAGAAGGAGCGATCCCTTAAGAATGCCTTCAATTTCTAATTACTTTACTGCTAGGTCGTTTTGCTCAGCACAACATCCGAACCGAAGAAGTGCTCCTCACCGATGAAAAACTTCACAACGAATTAGATGACTTCACTGACGAAGGGTGCCATAGGCGTGTTGTAGCTATGCATTTGATAGACGATTGTCTTGAGCAGATGTGTCATACGGTGAAGCACTTGATTCTCTAGTCTTTGCACATTTTTCTTTACTTCTTCATGCTGGTTGACTTGCGCTTAGCTATGCTTGGACTTTGATGATTTGTTTGTGGTGCTGGCAGCTTACGACTAAGTGCCGTGAGATGTCACAGGCTAATCCTACTAGTTAATAAGATTAATTCTCATGTCCATCTCCGAGATCTATCTCTGTTTCCATGCCTGGAAATTCTTAATGAACCGGAAAGTAAGGAACAACATCATCTCGATTACTTTGTCCTCGATCACCTGTGCAGCAAGCGGTGAATTCGGTGCTACTCTAAGCTTTGAAGCGTCGACACCTTTTGATGCCATATGCTGGGTGATGCCTTTACGTTTTTCGTTCTCTGTCAACATCTCATTCAGTTCGTCTAATGGCAGCGCAGTCTAGAATTAAATAGCGTCTTCAATCCTAACAAACAGCTTCAATATCGTGTCCGTATGTTCATAAACGCCCATCGTCGATTTAAGTGTCTCAGCACAGATAGCTCGCAAAGGAGCCGTGATTGCTTATGAGACTGTGCTAGAGGGTGAGCGGAACAAGATGACATTTTAGCTGAAGCGGATCGCATTTGTGTTCTCGTGTGCGTCAAGCTAGAAGATTGGTGAGTGTAGTAGACCTTGGATTGTGGGACGCTTCTTAGGATCGATGTCGACACAGGCCGAAATCAAGTCAAGGATCAAACCAAGCTCATTCTTGCGCTCGAGGACCTTCTGCTTTGCCATCATCAGCAAGAACTACTTGCGCACCGAGGCTTACTAGTTCTACTAACCTGCAAATCTGATCGGAACTTAGTCACCTCCTAAGGAAGTGTCTAACTTCTGTTGCTCAAGTTCTCTGTTTGTGACGATACGTTCGAAAGAGAACTTCTTGCTGTTCTCCTTTGTAAACATGCCTGAATAGCTGAGATCACTGATGCATTTCATGAAGTTCTCGAAATTTAGCGTGCCATCTTTTTGCTTAAATGAGTTTTCTAGGTCCTCAATCGTCGCCTTCGACTTGAAGTTAGTTTGAGCCAAATCTTCAACAGAAAAGTTATCAAAGGGATTCTCGAAGTCGATAGAGAAGGGATCATAAATGAAGTTGGCGGCAGAGGGTGGGATAAACGGAAGATTACCCATCTCTGCATCGACCTGGTGACATTTCAAGAGCCACTAGCGGTAGATCTAGTAGTAACTGACGGGTTTACGACCGAAAATCAAGCTGAACATGATCATGCCGAATGCCCACACATCCATCGCTGCGGTGTGATCGGAGAATTTCGTAAACAAAACCTCAGGCGCAATGAATGCCGTGTCGAGAGCCCTATTAGAAAACATCTTCTAGCTTGTGTCATTGTTGGTGCGTCTCGATGACTGGAGACCGCCACCTTTAGATGGTGAGAAGCCAGTTGACTTGTTATCGTCGCGGGCACCTCGCTCGTTATTGTCCAAGTTTAGGTAGATGTCGGGACACGACTTTAGGAAGCCAAGGTTGTTGACGCGGCCTGCACCTCTTACGTGGCCAAGTCTAATTCGTTTGCCGTCGCGGCTGATCCACAGCTGCCTTGTAGAGAGGGACCTGAGCACGACCGACACACTGTGGACCTTCGAAATAATTTTGAGGATTAGTTTGGCCCAATGACGTATTATGTACAGTGGCGCATCAGTGTGATAGAACAGAGGAATGTTCAAGATGCCGCCATTTTTCTTTACAAAGTCATCGAGGTTGATCCAGTAATCCTCGTTGATGTCCTTATTCACGACATATATCTCCTTGTCATTAGCGCTGAGACCAATCTTCTTTTCAAACTTGCCTATGTTTGCAAAAATGTCCAAGTCTGCATCATTGAAAGCATCTGGATTTACCATTTCATCATCTTCTTCGAACCTGGCTCCCATCAGGTACCTATGGATCTGCAACTCCGTAGCTAGGTGACGCTTGTAGGCTTTTCCATCCAGCGAAACATACTACAGGCTCTCTGAGGAATACAATAAGATCTCTATCGGCTCTTTCGTCGACATTAGAGTGCCTGTATAGCGCTATGCACCACAAGGCAGCACTGTTAGCGATTGGTAGTTGACATCGAACTGAGAGTTTTCAATCGTTGGAAGCGACACTGACGTCAACACTCCTACATTTTCATCACTAATTATCGTGTCAACGTTCTTGCTCGGATCCAGCACCGTCAAAACAGCCTCCTCCTTAATCAGTCTTGTGATATCACCTGCTAGCAGCACAAGTGTTGACTAATACAATTCATTAAGTGTATCGGCCTTCTTGTTAAGTTTCAAGATTTGCTTCTGGTTGGACATCATATTAAGACCGCGCATTCCCAGCTCGTAGATATGCCTCTGCAGGTAGGTTGATTTATCCTAAACGGCAGCGACGAATTCCATCATTCTGGAAAGGCCATCATACTTTTCTACGATGTAAACAAAGAGATCTTCATCTATCAAGACAGCGGTGTTGCCAGGTGTACCATCCTGCAGCTGAATGTACTTGTAATTGCCCAGCAGTCTGCAGATTCTTTCAACCGAAGCTAAAGGTTATAGTTTCCTCTCCTCTAAAACTATGTGTAGGATCCTTTCAATCTGAGTCTGTTTCAACATAGGTTCCCTTAAGTCCATACACGCTTTTCTGAACTCAATCGGTGTTAGATGACCATCATGGTCCTAATCATACTACTCAAAGTACTGATTCAGCTACTTGCCCTTGACCTTGCTCTTGATAGTTTTTATCAACAGCTCTAGTGCTTTATCTCTCCACCGATGCTCACTAGTCTTTTGCTGCGTTTGAGTTCTCTAGCCCACCAAGGCTTACTGTGTCTCATTTGGTTCATCGATCTAAAAGCCAAGTTTATCTTCGAAGTGCTACTTCATCTCGTTATAACTGATGCGCCCATCAAAGTTATCGTCCATCGTCTTCATCAGCTCAAAAACTTACTCTTGTGTAATAGTGAAACCCATCCTCTCAAGCATGTCTTGGAACTCATCAACTTCGATGTAGTTGTTCTTGTCCTAGTCGATCTCATCAAAGACTGCCTGCAAGGTGAGACCTCTCTGCTTGAGCACTTTCATAAGGTGGTCGAAGATTTCATTCTAGGCGAATTTATCCTGCCGTTCCTTTTACACATTTTTGACTTTTTTGCTATAGTCGGAATTGTAAAAATCATCGAGTTCCCTAAATTTGATTATGCCGTTTTCATCTGAATCGATTTCTTAAAATAGGCTTCTGACCTCACTTGCCTTCAAAGATAAGTTAAAGTGTTTGCTTAAGTTGATTTGGAAATCTCTCAGTGTCAGGTAACCGTGATTCTTAGTGTCTAGTGCTACAAAAGCTTCTTGGATACTCTTAGTCTACTTTAGATGCATTTGCACAGATTTGAACATTCTGTAGGCGGTCACCTTCTGATCCAATTAAGATTTCATCCTTTGGTTGGCAGCGATTATGTTGTGGCTGGACATGACCTGCACTGTGGGCATCGTGATTGCACTGAGCATCGTGGTCTCATACTCAATTGCCTCATCTCCAAAAACATCATCGTAAGTGTACGCTGACCAGAATCTTTGGATGAATTCGGCTTGGGTGATATAGCCGAGGTTTTGGGGGTCAAGTCTCGCCAGGAAGGCTTTGGTCTGGCTGTTGCTTAGACCAAGGTCGAATCGAATCAGGGCGTTTTAGAGCTCATTCATCGAGATCGTCTGCGAGTCATCCGTGTCAATCATACTAAAGCAATTGTGGATCGAAATGTTCAGTCTCATCAAGTAGTCGCCAATCAACTTGAAAACGCGTCGCTCCCACTCCTTCGTGTATTGGGACTCTAATGAGCACAGCATGATTAGCGATAGAGAGGATCTTACCTTAAGCGTAAAGTTGCTATTAAACACCTTCGAATGCTGCATCAATCTTAGCATAGTCAAGCTTATCCCTATCCAATTTAGTTAAGCCGAAAACGTTTGAAATTAAAGCATTTTCCTTCTCACTTAGCGAGACACCATACTTGTTCAAAGTCTGCGTGAAGATAGACTTCATAAGCCCACACTGCTTAAATTGGCCTTGGGTACCCTGTCGCTACTGTTAGAGCCACGCCTCATTCTTATCTGAAATCTCGTCAAAGAACTTGTCGCAGTCGATCGATAGCTCATTTATAATCTTTTAGATGATTGGCTACACTTGCATGAAGGCATAGACACCGCCACCTATCTGCTGATTCAAGATTTCAAGGATGATTTTAAGGAACTCAAATATTGACACTTTGCCCGTATTCCTATCGTCTAAGAACTAAACAACGATGCGAATATGATCTAGAGTAATCGAATCGGACAAGTTGTGAATCACCGTAACGAACTCAGCCCTTGACAAGTAGCCGGTCTTGTTGATGTCCAAAGCGGCGTTGAGTTGCTTAATGGTCAGGCGTTGACGTTCAACTGCCTCGCAAATACGCTTAAGGATAGAGAAGACGAGTTGCATGTTGGTCACGCCTTTCTTTGCCTGGATTAGACCTTTGCTCATAGACTGCTCAAGGACGCTGGGGCCGCCCATACGCTAGCTGATGAATGTCATCGCATTTACGAATTACTGTTAGCTCACGCGGTTGATATTCTGATCGTCCATGTAATTAAAAAGCTCGATAATATCCTCAACAGCACATCCAAGATCCATACCTTGGAGGCAAATCATGAACTGCTCTTTAGAGAAATGTTTATTTTCCTCTGCTCCCAGAATCCTAAACAGATGCTCGTAAGTAAAGTCATGAACATCTTTCACTCGGTTAAGAGCCTGCACAGTATTAGCTAAAAGTGGGTCGATAAAACCTTTTTCTACGAAAGCAACATTGATACGGTTCTTCGTCATAAAGTCGACCAGATTCTTGTAGGTGCACTCAAACTTGCTATAGTTGTGCTTTCTGACATCTTTGAGGATGTACTCTGCCTCGTTCGTCGACAAGACGATGCCAAGTTTCTCTAAGGCGGCACGGACACCTGATGTTGTAGCAAGTCCGTTCTACTCAAACTTAAGCTCTGTGAAGAGGACTTGCTCAAGGGTGATGTTCTTGGTCTCGATCTTCGTCTTCAGCTCCTCATAAATATCATTTATCTTTTGACGGGCTAAAATGTCGTTGCCAGTGAGACTTTCTTCCTAGTTTGGCTGATCTGAACTTTGATCTTGTGCGCTATCATCCTAATTCAGACTATATGAGCTAAGTCTACGAATGTCATCAAGGCGCACAATTCCATTCTTTTACCTATCAATCAGGTCAAAAATCCTGTGCAAGTCCTTCCGATTCATATTGACACTCGACGCTTCATTCATCTTAGCAAAGTCGTCAAAGCTCATATTGCCTTCTTGGCCGCTGTCGTACTCCGCAAACAAATTGTCTAACGGTGTGTAATTCTTGTTAATTTGCTCATTAAAGAGGTCTATCCACCCAGCTAGTAACATGCGCTCGTACGACTATTCCTGTTCCAGTTTTTGTGCGCCGGCGATAACGGTATTTTCGAAGTCACGGTCTGAGATGACATGCTCCTTGCCTTCGTACTTGAGCTGTGCGACCAGTTTTTCTATCTCGTCTTAGGTCAAGCCAGCTTTCAGCTTTTTCAGCCCTACAGCGATTTCTTGAGCGCCCAACTTTCCGCTCGTCTACTTGCCTGTCTTCCACTGCATAAATAAGCGCTTGTAGGTGAGACCTTTTTAAAGCACGACCGAGTGGATCTTGATGTACGCTACGTAGATCCAGTTCTAATCTTTTTGCACGAGCAGGCAGTCGTGCATCTGCTTGAAAGTGAACCTGGTCTGCTGCTGCTTCTGGTTGTCCTTCTCGCCGTGAGCACAGAAACCCTCGAAGATCTTTATGAGCTCTTCTTCAGAGAATTCAAGTCCTAGCAGCATGGACGTCTCTATGAAGTCATTTTTGAAAACGTAGCGCAAGTCCTTAGGATCATATGCCTTGTACAGCTTCTCAACTGTTAAGTTAAGACGCTTCATCTGTTAACGGAACTTCCCCAAAATAACGTCAGCTCTATCAGATGTCTTATTGAACTTGATCGCACCAGATTGGATGAAGCCCTGAATAAGGTCGTAGTAGGTGATCTCTGGCTCCTTGGGTCTCAGCGCATCCTTTTTCAATCTGTCATTTATCGGCAGAGTATTGACCTTGGACTTGGGCTTGTATAACATTGACCACAACATTTCAAACTCTTCACGGTTTAGTGTGAGGTTCATTTGTTGGATGCCAGTCTTCAGTTCCAACTTCGACACAGCACCCGAGCTGTTAGTGTCTAGTTTTGCAAAAAAGTCAAACAGTGAAGTCTTAGAAGCTCTCAACAACGAATGCAATTTATTGATAGTCTGCACTCTGACCACTCCGGATTACTTGGTTCGTTTGCCGATCTCTTGCATGAACTTTGAGCAGAAGTCCTCAATGCCCACGACTTGGTCTTAGATACGGATTCCGCCCGTCTTCAGCACTAAGAGCATATGTGGCTCAATCTGTGACAGACCGATTCTCTTGAAGACTCTAGTCAAGTCCCTGGCTTGAATCTAGCCTTGAGAGGTGATATCATAAACTTTCATAGCTTCCTTAAGCGATTCACCTGAGTACATAAGACACTCAGCAATCTTGGTGAAGACCTGATCTTCAACCAAGTGTTGCAGGCTGCTGCGACGATGTCTAATATTGGCGTCCATTTTAGCAATAAAGTCATCATAAGAGATCTTACCATCCGCGGTCGTCGTAATCAACCTCATCAAATCGTTGATTTCATCGTACTTTATACCGATTTCCAATGCAGCGAAACCCTGTCTCAGCTCCTCTTTAGATATGATACCATCACCGTTGACATCAAAGAGCTAAAATGCCTTTTTGAGATTGAAGTTCTGAATGTAAAACGATGTGGCAATCTTATCTAGCGTCTAATTAAGTCTAATCATCCGCAAATCCTGCGTATCAAATCTACCACAGAAGTTTCGTAATTCCACTTTTCCTATACCGTTAGGGTCAGCAATTCTGCGCATGATCCTCAAATCTTGCACTGTCAATGGTAAATTCAACTTGTTGATCAGTTCTTTGAAGAGTTTGATGGGGATTGTGTTCTTTTCAGCAAGTGGATCGTAGTGTTGCTGGAAGCAGTCAAAGAATGAGATTTCACGCTCGCGGAACAGTTAGGTAACCTTGCTGATCAGTTACGACTCACGTTTAAGAAGGTCAGCATTTACGGTTGTCGTGAGCTCTACAGGCTTAGTTACTTAGCGTTCAGGTGCCTCCTAGATCAGAGCTTCTTGCTGCTTTTACTTTAGCTGAATCTCTTACTTTCTCATATCATTGACCACTTCGCTAAGTGCTCGCTCAAAGTGAGCGAATTAAATCAAGTCCGAATGGATCTAGATCGGAGGATTGGCCATCTCACCGTTTTGTGGCGCGCGTCTTGAGCCCCTAATGCTATAAATTGTCAGCAGGTCCACATCATGCTCCGAGATTTGAGGCACCTCTTTACGCAGGATGGCTTAGAACTGCTGACCTGTCAGTACATTTGGCTCAAAGCCCGGCTTGCCCTCACTCAACTCAGCATGGATCTGATCTTTGATCTGAGGGAGCACATCATAAACCAACGCCAGCAAGTGGTGTCTGCCAGCAAGCTCCCTTGATGCAATTATCCACTTTTGGATGTCAAACTGGGGCGCGACAACCTCAGAATTTTCGATTTGTTAAGCCAGCTCGTACGCATGGATATTCTGTTGGCCTTCTTCGTCTGCGTACATGCAAAGCAGCTCGAATTACTTTTCGGTGATTGCGAAATCAATCAGGTCGATTATTTTTCTAAGGTCGGCATAGGAGATGAAACCTGACTTTTTACAGAAAATTTCAAAGATGTGCATCAAGTCTAATCCTTAGCTCTTGACATGCTCTGAAATTCTGCCGAGTAGGTCCTCATACTCATTCAGCGTGTAGGCGGACTTCTTCATATCCAGCTTAATCTCAGCAACAACGTTAAGTTTCTTCCCAGTCGAACCCGACTACAGGAAAATCTTGACAAACTCCGAGTAGTCGACCAAGTGCTCATACGACAAACACTCAAGCTCATACTGCAAGCCAATCAGAGTTTACTCATCTAAAAAACCAGGCAACTAGTACTTCAGTATGTTAATCAACTTATATGCATGGATCATGCCTGTGTCAGACTCGTCAAACTCTGACAGCTTCGTTAGTAGTTGTGAGATGTTTATTTCGGCTTTGTACTTTTTGATTCGCTTTTGCACCATGTCGAAATAGTCAGTCTTTTAGAGATCTTGGAGCGTCAGTTGCTTGGGTGCCTCAGCGGCTCTCTTATCGTTCATGTCACTTACCGCTAAGTTGTAGTGGGATTTGACACAGGCTTTCATTCGTGCGACTAGGTCTTGCAGGTGGACTGAACTACCTTTGGTGAATTCTTACAAGAATAGGCCTTGATTAATGTAGCTGATTCCGAATTTCTTAAGGACTTGTCTTAGGTCGGCTTATTCGCAGAATTTCTCTTCTTCACGTTTTTGCTTCAGTAAGCCGACTGACTCGACAAGGGAACGGAAAATAGACTCATTCTTTAAAAGTTTACTGCAGATGATTGGGAGGACGGCGCGATCTGCAACCTAGAACTGAGTGTTGACTCGACGCAGGTGGTGCATCCATGTGTTAAGGTAGATTACTGACTGGTTCTTTTAGTTTAAGGAGAGGTAGTTGGCCAGGCGCATAATCTTGTCTGGTGTGATCGAGAAAGCATTCAGTTAGGCAACTCGATCACAAAACTCCTACTTAACGATCTATTGTGCAAATCTTGAGTAGTGACAAGTGAGATCAATCTTGGTTTCCTTGCTGGTTTTACGAGGACCCGCTGCTTTCCTGTTCTTAGTCTGAGCAGCGTCCTCTTAAACCTGCTCAGCAAAGACGATTCCGAAGTCAACTCCCTTGTAGACAAGGGCTGCCTTGATGTGCGTCAGGGTGAGGTCAACCTCAGAAACAGAGTTAATCTCAGATTTCGTAAATAGTTTCGAATAAAAGAACGGTAGGTTTAGGTGTTTAACCTCTTGAGTATTATCTTCCTCATTTTTGGGCTGGTCAAATCTCTCAGACATTACATCGAAAAGCAATTCAAGCTAATCCCTCTCAACTTTGATATCTGCACGGAACATCGCATCGATATACTACTACTTTGTTATGTAGCCATCACCAAGCTCATCCGCAGCGGCTAGTGCTTGCTGCAGAGCGATTTTTTTGTTGGGGAACGCGACATTCCTGATTTTCTCTATGATTTCCTGGGGACGCTTCAAAGATAGGATTTTGAAATATTCGATTTCCTCTCTAAAGTACTGCTCCACGAGGTTTATTTAGATGGCGCCGGTCTAGTACGGATCCAACTCATCGAGAATTTATTAAACCTCTTCATCATGGAAAAAGACATGCGGCGGATTAGAATTTAAGAACAGGAAGTAGTCTATGAATCGTTCACGGGTGCAGAAGTTTATCGTAGTGATCGTGCTCTGTTACTTAGAGAGCTCTTTCAAGAAGCTGATATCTAAGCCTTATTGTCTAATCAGGTTGGCAAACTTCTGAATTGCTTGTTTAGGCCAGCGCTTGACACCTTTCAAGAATTAACGCTGGTGTCTATTATAAAAATCTTCGATTGACTTTTCAAATTCAATCTAGGTCGTCCGCAACGGATGTATCTACATGAATTTCTGAAGGTAGAAGAACGTCTCCGACACCGACAGCTTGTCACTGCAGCCAGATGAGGCCAAGAAAGATTCAAACTTGGTCCTGGTCGGCAGCTTCAGTATTATCTAGAAGACTTCTCGTAATGGAATCGGGTTCACAAATTGTCCATCTTTCCTATTCAGGATCGCTTGCATGAAAAGTCCACGGATCTTTTCCATGTACGAGTTTTAGAGCTGCGTTTGGCTGTAGATTCGCTCGATTTGAACAGGCATCTATTTTTAGAACGCAGTGACAATCTTACGACGGCGCTACTCAACCAGCTCTTCACACTCCTTCATCACATACGGCGGCACAATATCATCAACATGCTTGGCTGGAATCTCAATCTTAACCCTCTCGATACCGTAACCGCAAATGATGCCGACTCGGTTCTTCTTTGCCTGCTCCTTGTTGATGGAGTTCTAAACTGGGTTCTTGAGGCAGATAAGCCACTCGATCTATGACTTGATGTCTGGCTGCTGCGCGTTTAAGATCACGTTCTAGATGCACAGAGTTCTGAGCGCGAAACAATTAGTGTCGTTGCCGCAATAGACACGTTTTATTTCTTTAAAGGTGGCGTTTGACTTGGTTTACTCGGGCTGCAGGGGTTTGTAGTAGCCGGGCTTCATCTGTGCGTGGGGGTTATTCGAAGGATCCGTCAGCTCGTATGATGATTACACCGGGTCCCAGAACCTAATCGTTTGGTCCATACCGCATGTGACCAGTAGCTAAGACTTCACCAAGTAGCAGATGTCGATTATCGAGGCGTCGTGAGCCTAGAACTTCTTGTGTGGAGGTACATACCATGGATAGTTCGTGCTAAAAAGTTCAATCATGTCTCTTTGTAGATTCCAGACTAAAATTTCGCATTTCATGTTGCCTTTCTGATGACGTTAGGTGTACTAAGTGTAGCCAGTCTTTCCGCCTTGGACTTTGTGGGAGATTGGATAGCTTGGATCATCATTTCGTGCCATATTGCTCATATCTTAGGGCATTTCGTTGCCTGCAATGTGTTTCTCTGAGGAGACGAGACAATTAGACTAGGGAATGAAGCAAATACTCGGAGCACCATCATTTTTGTGACCTCTCAGCTTGGCAATTAGTGGGAACATTGCTTCCGTACTGTTCTTGTCTGTTTCCAATTTTTCGTTCTAAGCGTCTTGGTTAATTTGCAACAAAGACTCTTGAATGTTTGTGGTATCAAGCTTGGCCAGCTCGACAATCTGAGTTTTTTTATTTTCTTAAGCTACAATTTTTGCGGTTTTACACATTGATGTTATAAAGATGGTCGAAGTTTTAGGGCGCACAGTCGTGTAAATGATAATCTCGAGGTCGTCGATAAAAATTAAATCTTCAACTACAACTTTCCTATTGTCCGAAAGCGTAGCTCCCTCTTTACTGGAAACATCGGTAGTAGCCTCTTTACTTGATTAGCGTTTAAAAGCTTAAGTTTATATTCGTTTGCGCTCAAGGGCGACGAAGATATCGCTGTTGAGAATCGATATGTAGTCAACGTTGCCATTATTATCGTAGTTCAAGTCGTTGTCAAAGATCTCCATCAACTCATCTTCATTCAATCCCAACGGCAAGCTCAACAGAACGCCCCAGAACTGCACTCTAGAGATCACAGACAGCTCTAGGGGATCATGAGCCTAAAACTCCTTTCTGATATCGATTTGAAGCTCGGCAGCCTTGCGCAAGATATAGCTCAGAGAAGCTTCCTTGATAGATGGCCTTTCAAGCTCAATCTCCAATGCCGTTTTCTGCTTTGTCTAGTCTTGATCGCTGCTTATGTCGGATGCTTTAGAGGCTAGTTTGAAAGTCTTAACAAATCTCTTAGCCAAGAAGCGACAGAATTCGCGGTATCGGATCTTGCCGTCGACAGTGGCCACAGTTAAGCGCATGATGAAGTCGAGCTTAGGACCTTCTGGTATGACATCCCCGAAAAATATTTTTATAATGCGTTTGAACTCTGTTTGTGTGCTGAAACCTCGGTCGGACATGTCATAAATACCGAAAGCGGCTTCAGGTGTAATTGAGTGATTTTTCTCCAAAGCTGTAAACATTGCTAGCAATAGAGTTTAAGCCTATGCTAGTTTGCCTTCGTCAAGAACCCAGCTAGGCCACAACTCATCTTGCAAAAGCTGCTCTTCCTGTGCCTTCTAGAACTCATCTTCGTCATTTAAATCAACCTGACCGAAGAAAGTTAAAAACTCATCCAAGGAGATATTGCCCGAACCATCTTCATCCAAGTTAATGACCGTCTCAAAGAGTTCATGGCGAGTTAGACTGGAATCCAACTCGCACAAGTGGTCTACCAGATTGCGAATGCTCACCTCCTGTGTTTGCATGTCGACGATCCGCGAGAAGATAGTGATAATGTCTTTTCCTTTCTACTGTCTGATTTTGTCAAATACTTAGCTCAGACGCTTAATGCTCTGTCTTACTTTTGCGGGCAGTTCATAGTCAACGTATCTCAACTGTATCTTCTTGAGGATTGAAAAAGAAATTGGGTCGATGAAAACGATGCAGCCATCAACGCAGGTTGTGTTAACAACGAGTACCTACTGGTTTGACTCTTGCAAGCAAAGATATCGAGGCTTTGCATCATTGAACGTATTCTAATAATAGAGGCTCACGAAATCTTTCCCACCCTCATTTGAGCATACAGCAATTCGTTTTTGAGGGGATGAAGCGTTTTGCTCAATGTTCCATATTTCCAGAATCCAGTTCGAGTTAATCGTGTAAATGCGGCCACTTCTCTAATCGACTACCATGTCGATGATGTTATAGTGCTTCAGTGGGGGTCTAGTTCCTAACGACACAGGTGCTAAAGTTTTCTTAGTAGCGATGTCATACTGTTGCAGCTGGTTTTGAGCATTGAGGTACATGACTTAGCCAAGAGCATTGAATGGCTGCAGCGACTTTGAGATGACACCCTGGCTTGAAAATTAGAACTAATGCAGGAGTGGGTAGACGAACTTGGTAACGGGACGGTTCTCATACTTGTGTTGAATGTTGCGGCACACTTCTAAACTCTCACCGTAGCAGTAAGCTTGAACTATCATCTGCTCGATTAGCGAGTTCTTAATGAAGTCAGTAATCTCCTGCTTGAGACGAGCTTGTCTCTCCGCTGCTTTTTAATCGCGAACTGGCTTAACTACTGCAGACATCTTCTTATCGATGGTTTACTATTCGCGGCGGCCTTGTCTTTGTGCTTTTGCAATGGCGTTCTTCTTCTTTTCCTGGTCCTCCTTAGTCATCTTGCCTCCTTAGGCCTTGTCATCCTTTTTAGCCCCACTAACTTCGGGTTCTTTTGCCTTACCCTTTTTGCCATGTAAAGCTTGTAGTTGGTCTTTCATACCCTTCAACTGACTGTCTGAATTTTGTTCTTTCAGACGTTGTACATACTTACGCGCAAGGAATCCTCTTACCAACTTCTGAGTCTTAATAATCAAGCTCAAGTTCTGGGTCATATCTTGCTGTTAGTGCGCTGGTTTTTACTTTTGGAAGATTCCTTTATACTCGACTAGCTCATTCTTATTGTGGTCTAACTTCACGAAGCCTTGATCTTTAAGCAGCTGCTTGTCACTTTCGAGAATGGGCAGATCATAATCGCTCATGATGGTTTGGAAGGCTGGTAGAGGGATCAGACCGTTCGCACCAAAGATGATGTCTGCGTTCTGGCACTCATCTATTAAAGCGTAGACTAAGCGGCCGGCACCTCGTCTGATTTTCATTTGTAGACGGTGTAGAAAGCTTGGTGGCTCCCTAGTTCTGAGGAAATTAACGAAATCTTCTTTCGAAATTTTGTTGCGTTAGTCAGTGCTGATCGTGTTGTAAAGTGCTCTGAGAAGGTTATCATCAGGAGGTGCTTGTTTACGAATTGTCATTTCTGTAAAGTGAACGTGTGCCATGTAAATTTCCTTCACTTCATTGAAAGTCAAAAAGCCTGGGAATTCCTTGCCGTAGCGATCAACGTAGGAGCTGTAGTCTGGTGTGGTTTTCTTATCAGCGGTTTGAAGGTCTCCTAGCAGGTTGTCCACGAATTTGATAAGGATCTTGTCCACAGCGAGATCAAATGACTTTATTCCCAACAGTTTAGTCTGGTAAGATGTCAGCTTGGCACTCTTAACCTCAGGCTACCGGTAGAATGTTTGATTACCAAACTATGATCCACTCTGGGTGGCTGGAGCCTCGACAGCTGTTCCCTTCCCTGTCTTTTTACTCTAAGATAATGGCACATCTGAGTCTTTCTTTGACCTTGGATCCCCACCAGACTTGATAGAAATGATTTAGTCGATACGTTCCGAGTAATTAGATTGCATTTCAAAGTCATCTTTTATGCTAGTCTATCTCGCTAGTTCCTCTTCCATGAGTGCCTTACGTTCAGCTGCATTCCTCTCCGCCAAAATATCGTCAATAGCTTTACCCTGCATGATGTTGTCAATAAGCATCGACGCTTCACTGTAGTTGTCGTCTTGGTCTTCGCCGTTGATTTGATTTTGATTCTTTTTTGACTCGGCTTCTGCAGTGGTCATCACATACTGTGGCTGCCATGGACGGGCTGGGAAGAAAAGGTCCTTAAAGTCTCGCAGAGAGATGTGAGCCTTGTCTGGCCCTTGCTCAGTGTTGACGGCCTGAAGCATGAAGACTTGCCTGATCTGGAAAGCACTCAAGTCGCCTCCTGTCGCACTAAAAACAGCTCGCTCGAAGTCTCTTAACATGATCTTGGTCTCTGAGCCTGGCTTTACCTGGGCCATCTACATGGTTTGCAGCAATTCTTCAAATGAGAAGAATTTGTTGGCAAACCTATCCTTGATCGTGATGAAGTTCCTGGCGGGTTCAGACTCATCGACAAGCTTTATTACTTGTTTGTCTGAGTTGTCTGATCTTTTCATCACGGAGCTTAGTCCCACCGATCCCGCCGACAAGTACTCATTTGCATCGAAGTTAGGCTGCTAACTTGCTTAGGCTTGCGCCGCGGTCAGCTTAGGATCAAGGCCTGAGTTGAGGCCTAATCTCTGTCGACGCTCAGCGATATATTTTTAAACATCTAGCTATTTGAACCCAAACATGTAGTCTGTGAATTCCTTATAGTTAATCAGGCCGTAGCTGTCTTCGTCGATTGCCCCATACACATAGGTGATTTCTTCAGGATTCACATGGATTTTGCACTCGAGCATACCTTTAGTGAACTCTTTAATCTCAAGTTTGCCGCTACCGCTTCTATCGTACAACCTGAAACTGTTAATGAGTTAAGTTGCGGTGCCCGCCTCGCGGAATTTACCAACAATCGCGTTAAAACGCCTACTAAAAGCCTCTGCATCTTTTTTAACATTTGCGCTCTCAATCTTAGCAAGCTCTATCTGCAGCAACCGCTACTCCTCTTTTTCGAGTTAGGCCTCGCGCTCTTGTCGTTTTATTTCGTCTTTTGAGACAGCTGCTGGCTTGGCACCCGGCCTTGTCGCTATGCCGGTCTTGGAAAGCATTTGATCCTACTTTCGGAGCTTTTCTAGCCCTTTTTCCTTTGCCTCAAGACGTTTTTGCTGCTCATCTTGTATGCGCGCAATTTCTTTCAACGCTTCCGACTACTTTTCGGTATCTGCTTGCTTGCCGTCAGCTCCCACCTCTCCTTTGATCATGATTCGGGGGAAGATGCCTCCGATGCAGGAGTGTTCACGGTGAACCATCGCATCCAGAATTTTGGACCAGTTCACAATTTAGAGCTCCTCATTAAAATAAGCCTCAAGACTCCTTAAAAGATTCCTCAATTCTTAATCTGTTGGCATTGGCTTCAGGTACGCCGAATTGAATGCGGTCTTAACTTTATCGAAAGATAGATGGCTTGGGTTGCCTTTGGGGTCCGCATACCTCTAGCAGGCGGTCATGAAACGGATCCTTGCTGGCTCTTGCCCCTTCAGTAGCTCGATTTTGTCGCCCTCTAAGTCAACATCATTAAGAAAATCCCTAACCCTTTTCCAGAGCCTATTGAGGGCGATACCGCTCTCGTCTGCTACGCCAATGTCATGTAAATCTTCAACGGCGCGTCCCACTCTCGACTATTTTTGCTCGTGATCCCGAACAGCTTTCTTGTCAGCTTCGCGCTTTAGTATCTGCTCTTTAGTCAGAATTTCGCCTGAGTCATCACTAAAAAACCGCAAAAGTTAGGATAAAGACTGTGTGAGCCTTTCTTTAGACTTACAAACCATCTATCTCAAACTCCTCATCAATTGACTCATCTATGTTTTCTTGTATGGTGGAGATGGCTTGGCGGCCTGCGAGGCCACGACCATCCATCCTGCCAATATCGGCGGGTCTGCCCTGGGCACCCGTCGGTCTTTAGTAAGTGTTGCTTGGTTGCATTTTGCCACTTTAAATAAATTCAAATTATAAACTACCAATACAAATATCACAAAACTAGTTAAGGGGTTTTGGGGTTTTGGGGTTTTGGGG
>Ga0194118_10003291_pt1 | contig 19056 bp, 9 predicted proteins | sample TA2MahsurfametaG_2_FD_148662 | JGI IMG/M metagenome (GOLD analysis project Ga0194118, IMG submission 148662) | Freshwater microbial communities from Lake Tanganyika, Tanzania - TA2015013 Mahale N5 surface | ecosystem: Environmental > Aquatic > Freshwater > Lake | place: Tanzania: Lake Tanganyika...
CAGCCGCGGCATGCGCATCGGCGAGGCCCTCGTCGACGGCGGCGCGTGCAAGGACTCCGACATCGCCCAGGCGCTGGCGCACCAGTTCGGCGTCGACTTCTTCAACCTCGACCGGCTCGAGGACATGAACAAGATCGACATGTCGCGGATGCAGGCGGACCTGATCAGGAAGTACCTGGTGCTCCCGCTCTCCGGCAGCGGCAAGCTGCGGATCGTGATCCACGACCCGATGGACCTCGACACGCTCGAGCTGCTGCGCTTCCGCATCGGCGACTTCGAGCAGGCCGGCGTGGCGGCCAAGCGGCAGATCCAGGACCACATCTCGGGAGGCAAGTCCGACGGCCAGCAGGAGCGCAAGCCGCTCTACTCGGACTCGATCGACAAGTCGATGGACAAGTCCATGGACAAGTCGGTCGACAAGTCCATCGAGAAGTCGGTCGACATCGACGACGAGGGGCCGATCATCAAGCTCACGTCCCGCATCATCATCGATGCGGTGCAGGGCAGGGCGTCCGACATCCACATCGAGCCCGCCGAGGAGTACATCGCGCTCCGGTACCGCATCGACGGCGAGTGCCAGGAGGTCGAGCGCATCCCCAAGAAGCTGCAGAACGCGCTGCTGTCGCGCTTCAAGCTCATGGCCGGCGTGAACATCGCCGAGAAGCGCATTCCGCAGGACGGCCGCATCAAGTTCAAGGTGGACGGCGTGGACATCGACTTCCGCGTCAGCACCTGCCCGGCGTACTACGGCGAGAGCGTGGTGCTGCGAATCCTGCGCCCCGACAGCGTGCGCATCGGCCTCCTCAACCTCGGCTTCGAGCAGGACTCGCTCGACGTCTTCAACAAGATCATCCGGCGCCCCAACGGCATCTTCCTGGTGACGGGCCCCACCGGCAGCGGCAAGACCACCACGCTGTACTCGGCGCTCGACGTGCTGAACAAGCCCGACACCAAGATCATCACCGCCGAGGACCCGGTCGAGTACAACTTCAACGGCATCAACCAGGTGCAGATCCGCGAGCACATCGGCCTGACCTTCAGCGCCGTGCTCAAGAGCATGCTGCGCCAGGCGCCGAACATCATCCTGGTGGGCGAGATCCGCGACCGCGAGGTGGCCGACATCGCCATCCAGGCCGCGCTCACCGGCCACCTGGTGTTCAGCACGCTGCACACCAACGACGCGCCGAGCGCCATCACCCGCCTGGTGGACATGGGCGTCAAGCCCTTCCTCGTGGCCAGCTCCATCCAGGCGGTGCTCGCGCAGCGCCTCGGGCGCGTGCTGTGCAACGAGTGCAAGGTCCTCGACGAGGCGCCCGACCCCAAGCTCCTGAAGCTCGTGGACATCGCGCCCGCGGAAGCCGTCGGCAAGGTGCACCGGCCCGTGGGCTGCGCCAAGTGCAACAACGTCGGCTTCAAGGGCCGCAAGGCGATCTTCGAGATGATGGTGATGAACGCCGAGATCCGCGACCTGGCGTTCCAGCGTGCGGGCGTGTCCAAGCTGCGTGCGGCGGCCATCCGCGGCGGCATGCGCAGCCTGCTCGGCGACGGCCGCATCAAGATCCTCAAGGGCGTCACCACGCCCGCCGAGGTGGCCAAGTACGCGCAGATCGAGGGCTTTGACCCAAGCGAAGTGAAGGCGCACTGACCCGGCGCCCGCCGGGCCCCGCCCAGAAGGAGCAAACATGAGTTCCGAGACGCAGACGAGCTTCGAGGCATCCAAGCCAACCCTGCAGATGGACCGCCTGCTCGACGTGGTCGTCAAGCAGGACGCCTCCGACCTGCACCTTTCCTGCGGTCGCCCGCCGACCATCCGCATGAGCGGCCGCCTGCGCAACCTGGCCACCAAGGTCCTCGAGCCCGAGGACATGATGCAGCTCATGAAGAGCGTGACCCCCGAGAAGAACCAGCAGGAGCTGCAGGAAGTGGGAGGCACCGACTTCGGCTTCGCCTTCGGCACCGCGGCGCGCTTCCGCGTCTCGGTGTTCAAGCAGAAGGGCGTCATCAGCATGGTGCTGCGCCAGATCCCGAACAAGCTGCTCACGTTCGAGCAGATCGGCCTGCCGGAGATCTGCCGCGACCTGATCCGCCGTCCCCGCGGCCTCTTCGTCGTGACCGGCCCCACCGGCAGCGGCAAGACCACGTCGCTGGCGACGATGATCGACTACATCAACATGAACTACGAGCGTCACATCGTGACGGTCGAGGACCCGGTCGAGTACTACCACGGCCACAAGAAGTCGGTCGTCAACCAGCGCGAGGTGCACCTCGACGTGCCGACCTTCGCCGAGGCGCTGCGGCGCGTGCTGCGCCAGGACCCGGACGTGATCCTGGTGGGCGAAATGCGCGACCTCGAGACCATCGAGGCCGCCATCCGCGCCGCCGAGACGGGCCACCTGGTGTTCGGCACCCTGCACACCACCGGCGCCGCCGGCACCATCAACCGCATCATCGACGCCTTCCCGACCAACCAGCAGGAGCAGGTGCGCGTGCAGCTGTCCACGTCGCTCATCGCCGTGCTCAGCCAGGTGCTGTGCCCCCGGGCCGACAAGCCGGGGCGCGTGGCGGGTTATGAGTTCCTCGTGGTGACGCCAGCCATCTCGAACCTGATCCGCGAGAACAAGACGTTCCGCATCGACTCGGCCATCCAGACCGGCAAGAAGTTCGGCATGCAGCTCCTCGATGACCACCTCTGGAGCCTCTACTCCAGGGGCTGGATCTCGGCCGAGGAGATGATCGACAAGTGCCGCAACCCTGGCGACATGACCGAGAAGGTGCATCGCGCCGGCGGCTCCGTCGGCCGAGCCGAGCTCGACGAGTCCCACGAGGGTGCCCCCGAGGGCAAGGGCCGCTGACCGGCGTTCAGCGGCGGCCATTGCCGTGGCACAGTCGCGGCTTGCAACTGTCGCATCAAATCAAGCATCCAGCCTCTTTGCGAAACTGACCTCCCCCATGCCATCAACCGGTACCCGCCATCCGTATCCCTCCCTGGCCTCGCCACGGGCGGTGACGGCGCGTCGCCCGGTCCGTCCCGGAGCCCAGCATGCCTGAACCCGGCGTCATCTCCCCGATCCCCGTGTCCGAGATGGTCAAGCGGCCCATCGGCCGCATCCTGGTCAAGCTCGGCAAGATCGTCCGCGACGATTACCAGGCCGCCGTCCAGGCACAGCAGACCACCCACAAGGGCAAGCGGCTCGGCCAGATCCTGGTGGAGATGGGCAAGGTCACGCCCCTCGACGTGGAGGTGGCGCTCGCCGGCCAGAAGGGCCTCCAGTACCTCGACCTTGCATCGATCGAGATCCCGCCGGCGGCGCTCGGCGCCCTGCAGGCCGCCAGCGCCAACACGTACCGGATCGTCCCCATCGCCTTCGACGCGGCGTCCAAGAGCATCACGGTGGCCATGCAGAGCCGCGACAACATCGCGGCCGCGGACGACCTCCGCAACGTGTTCGGCTTCCGCAACGTCACCTGCGTGGTGGCCGATCCCAAGCAGATCGAAGCGCTCCTCGCCAAGCACTACGGCGGCAAGTCGATGGCCGAGGCGGGCAAGGCCATCCTGGCCGAGCAGGACTCCGCGGCGGTGAAGGCCGCGGCGGGGCGCTCGGCGGCCAGCATCGACGTGTCGACCCTCGCGGACGCCACCAGCGACAACAAGGTGGTGCAGATGCTGCACCACCTGATCATGATGGCCATCAACGACAAGGCCAGCGACATCCACATGGAGCCCTTCGAGGACGAGTTCAAGGTGCGGTACCGCATCGACGGCGTCCTCTACGAGATGCTCCCGGTGCCGAAGAACCTGGCCATGCCGCTGGTGAGCCGCGTGAAGGTGCTGGCGAAGCTGAACATCTCCGAGCGCCGCCTCCCGCAGGACGGCCGCATCGAGATGTCGCTGCCCTCGGGCCAGGTGGACCTGCGCGTGGCGGTGCTTCCCACCATGTTCGGCGAGAGCGTGGTGCTGCGCGTGCTCGACCGCTCGAACGTGCAGCTCGACCTCGAGCGCATCGGCCTGCGCGACGACGACCTCGCCAAGGTCACCGCGATGATCAACAAGCCCAACGGCATCGTGATCGTCACGGGCCCGACGGGCAGCGGCAAGACCACCACGCTCTACGCGGCGCTCAACAAGCTGAACGAACGCGACACCAAGCTCCTCACCGCCGAGGACCCGGTCGAGTACGACATCAACGGCCTCATCCAGTGCCAGGTGAACGTCGAGCAGGAGCTGACCTTCGCGCGCCTCCTGCGCAGCTTCCTCCGCCAGGACCCCGACATCATCCTGGTGGGCGAGGTGCGCGACCTGGAGACGGCGCAGATCGCCATCCAGGCGTCGCTCACCGGCCACCTGGTGTTCACCACCCTGCACACCAACGACGCGCCGTCCAGCATCGCGCGTCTCCTCGACCTGGGCGTGGAGAGCTTCCTGCTCACCGCCACGCTCGAGGCCATCGTGGCGCAGCGCCTGGTCCGCCGCATCTGCACGCAGTGCAAGGAGGAGTTCCTCCCCAGCGAGGAGCAGCTCATGGAGCTGGCGCTGCGGCCGACCGACGTGGCCGGGCGCACCTTCTTCCGCGGCCGCGGCTGCGAGCGGTGCAACAAGAGCGGCTACAAGGGCCGCCTCGCGATCTTCGAGATCATGGTCATGAACGACCCCCTGCGCGAGCTGATCATGGGCCAGGGCAGCACGGCCGTGCTGCGCCACGAGGCCCGCAAGCGCGGCATGCGCACCCTGCGCGAGTGCGGCCTGCTTTCCATCTACGACGGCCAGACCACCATCGACGAAGTGGTCCGTGAGACCCTGAGCGAGGACTGAACGCCCCATGCCCACCTACGCATACGAGGCGATGAACGCGTCCGGGAAGCCGCAGAAGGGCACCATCGACGCCTCCAGCAGCGACGACGCCATCCAGAAGCTGCGCGAGCAGCAGCTGTACCCCACCGACGTGCGCGAGCAGAAGTCGGGCGGCGCCCCCAAGCCCAAGGTGGCGGCCGCGGCCGGTGCCAAGAAGAAGAAGAAGGGCTTCAACATCGCCATCGGCGGCATCCCGCTGAAGCGCATGACGCTCTTCACCCGGCAGCTGTCCACCCTCCAGGACGCCGGCCTGCCGCTCCTGCGGTCGCTGCAGATCCTCGAGAGCCAGCAGAAGCCCGGCAAGCTCAAGAACATCCTCGAGCAGGTGTGCGAGGACGTTTCGGGCGGCAACACCCTGAGCGACGCGTTCGCGCGGCACCCCAAGGCCTTCGACCGCCTCTACACCAAGATGGTGAAGGCCGGCGAGATCGGCGGCGTGCTCGACGTCATCCTGCAGCGCCTCGCCGACTTCATGGAGAAGGGTCAGCGGCTGCGCAGGCGCATCAAGGGCGCGCTGATCTACCCGACCGTGGTGATCTTCATCGCCGTGGCCATCGTGACGGGCATCATGTACTTCGTGATCCCGAAGTTCCAGGAGATCTTCAACGACTTCAACGTGAAGCTCCCGGCGCTGACCCTGTGGCTTGTCTCGGCCTCCAAGTGGATCGCCGGCAGCGCAAGCCCGGACCAGAAGGTCCCGGGCGTCATCTGGATCATCGCGTCGCCGTTCGTGATCTTCTTCTTCTTCAAGGTCATCCGCAAGACCCACTACGGCAGGGCGGCCACCGACTGGATCGTGCTCAAGATCCCGGTGATCGGCAACCTGGTGCAGAAGACAACCGTGGCGCGCTTCACCCGCACGCTCGGGACGCTGGTGGCGGCGGGCGTGCCCATCCTCGAGGCCATCACCATCACCAAGGAGACCTCGGGCAACTGGGTGTTCGAGCGCGCCCTGGGCAGCGTGCACGACAGCATCAAGGAGGGCGAGACCTTCGCGGGCCCGCTCCGCAAGGCCAAGGTCTGCGACGCCATCGTGGTCAACATGATCGACGTCGGCGAGGAGACCGGTGACCTCGACGTGATGCTCATGAAGATCGCCGACAACTACGACGAGGAAGTGGATGTCGCGGTGGCCAGCCTGCTGAGCCTGCTCGAGCCGTTCATGGTGGTGATCCTCGGCGGCATCGTCGGCACCATCGTGCTGGCGCTGTTCCTCCCGCTCGTCAGCATGATCGAGAGCGTCTCGGGGCAGAAGGGCAAGTGATGCAGGCAACGCGACCCACCCGCCGCCCGCGCCCCGCCGGCTTCTCCGTCGTGGAGCTGCTGGTGGTGATCGGCATCCTGATCGCCATCATCAGCTCGCTGGTGGTGGGGCTCGGGTACGCGTCGCGCCAGGCCCGCGTGGCCAACACCGAGTTCCTCATGAACACGATCATGACGAGCCTGGTGCAGTTCCGCACGGCCACCGGCTACCTGCCGCCCGTGCTCGGCGACCCGCGGCAGATGCCGAACGGTCCGGCGGGCACCGCCGTCGGCGAGCTCGGGTGGTGCCGCGACGGCATCCCGTCGCCGGAGCCGTTCCCGGGCACCCAGAACGATCCGCCGGCCTACGGGTCGTGGTCCACCGCCAACGTGGACACCATCCAGCGCTGGCGCTCGGCCACCACCATCCCGGAGTACCTGCTCGGGCCGGGCAACCGTGCGCAGGACGGCTACGGCGTGATCATGGAGGCGGGCGGCGCGCTGCCCGGCAACACCGCCACGCCCGGCTACCGCGAGCAGCCCGCGCTCGGCATCCGTTCGCCGGGCGCGGACGGCCTGTGGGGCGCGGTGCTCAACCCGCGCGCCGGGACGGCGGGCGGCGGGCTGTTCGCCGCGCGCAACCTCGCGGCGAATGCCCCCGCGCAGGGCAACACCACCGGCGCCAGCGGCCAGGACCCCACGTTCCTCAAGGGGCAGCCCCTCGGGCCGTTCCTCGAGGCCAAGAGCGATTCCGACATCGGCGCGGTCACCAGGTTCGAGGACAACGGCACGCCCATCGTGGCACGCTCGGGCGAGATCAACGACTTCGACGCGGCGCCCAAGTGCATCCTCGACTACTTCGGCAAGCCCATCCTCTACTACCGCCGCGGGTACCTCAACGGGGACCCCAAGCGGCTCGACCGACGCTGGACGCTGGCGGACGTCGTCGCGCTGCGGCCCACCGTCTTCGGGCGCGGCGAGGACGTCGAGGCCGTCCGCGACGCCAACGACGACCCGTCGGCCTCGCGCGCGGCGCTGTCGGCCGAGTGCGCGCTCCTCTCGTTCGGGCCCGACACGCGATGGGACCCGACGAGGCGCGCCGACCCGGCCGGCTACAACGAGGACAACATCGTGAGGTTCGGCCCGTGAGCCGCGGCCGCCGGACCGGTGCCCGCGGGGCGGGCGCGTGCAGCGCCGTGGCGCCGCGCGCGGTCGCGTGCCGCGGTGCGCGCGGTTTCACGCTGCTCGAGGTGCTGATGGTGCTGGGGGTCATCCTGATCCTCGCGTCGCTGGTGCTCGGCGTCGGTTCCGCGCTCCTCAAGAACGCCGAGAAGTCGCAGATGCAGAGCGCCTTCGTGTCCATGGAGAGCGCCCTCGGGGAGTGGGAGGCGCAGACCGGTCGGCCGGTGACGTACAACGGGGCATTCAACGGGTCGGGCGCCGAGGTGTTCCCGTCCGGCTCGAGCCTCGAGATGTTCGACATCCGTGAGTCGCTCGCCCCGCCGCCGCCCCCCAACAACGATGGAAACCGCGCCCTCGTGGCGCGCGCGCGCGGCGTGGGCGTGTACACGGTGAACCTGCTCGGACAGCTTGACAGCATCCGGCCGATGCTCGCGGGAATCCCGGCGTCGCTGCTGCGCCCCGAGCCCAACACGCAGGCCTTCCCGGCTGCCAACGTCTTCTCGGGGACGCCCCCGGTGCTGTACGCGCCTTCGGCTCGGTCCTCGATGAACCCGCGCGATTCCACGCGCAGCGAGTTCGTGGATCCCTGGGGCAACCGCATCGCCTTCGTGTTCCCGGGGCGGGCGTACCGGTACGGGGTGGACACCGGGGTGCCGGACCCGGACGGGACGGTGCGGACGCCGCTGGAAAATCTGGCTCCCGGGTTCGGGGTGTGCACCAATCGCCGTATCTGTCTGGTGTCGGCGGGCCCGGACGGCCTGTTCGGCGTGGCGGGCGAGACCACCCCCGACACGCCCTTGGCCCGCGCCACCGCCGCCGCCGACAACATCTTCCTGTACGAACTGGATCCGCCGAACTGAACCCGATGCCCGCCGCCCGCACCGTGCGCCTGCCTCGCCGCGCCGCCTTCACGCTCCTCGAGCTGCTGGTGGTGATGGGCATCCTGCTGGTGCTCGCGGTGCTGACTGCGTTCAGCGTGGGCAAGGTGACGAGCGACGCCAAGCTCGCCAACGCCACCAACACGCTGGTGGCGATGCTCGGCAATGCTCGCGCCATCGCCATCCGCGACAACGCGTACGTGATGGTGACCTTCCGCGTTGCGCCGGACCGCCGCGCGCGCGCGGTGCCGCGTGATCCGCCGGCGGTGCAGGTCGTCACCGCGCGATGGACGGGCGAGGTGGTCACCGTCAACACGCCGCTGCCGAACCCCAATCCACCCGTCCCGGGCGGCGTGGTGGCCGAGCCGATCGCAGACGACGTCTTTGCCGACCGGTTCGTGCCGGTGCCGGGGGTCCCGACGCGCGAGCTGCCGGGCGGCATCATGGTGGGCGGGCCGGCGTTCGGGTTCGTCACCGATGCATCCGTGGGCCGGAACGACCGCTGGTGGCGCACGCTGCCGCGCTTCGCCGGCACGCTCAACCTCGCCGCGATCCCGCCGACCTTCGCCCCGAACCTTGCGCGCACCGAGCTTGGATGGGGGATCGGCGTGCTCTTCGGGCCCGATGGCCGAGTCCTCTCGCGCAACCCGCAGCAGGTGCTGGAGGTGGTGACCTCCGCCGGCGGCAACCAGAACGCGTACGTGAAGAGCTTCGTCGACTTCGACGGAAACGGGTTCCCCAACCGCGGGAGCACCAACGTCTTCGGCAGCGGACCGAACAACGTGGATTTCTTCATCTACGACGAGCCCCTCGACGAGCCGCTGGTGGACTACGTGCCGTATCTCGCGGTCTTCAACGAGGCCGAGGCGCGCAAGCTCTACAACGCCTCCACGTGGCAAGGCACGGGAGCCGGCGCCATCGGCAACAACGGCAACCCCTCGCTGCGCGTGCGCGACCAGTCGTCCTTCATCGACGAGCAGTCCGACCGCATCACCTTCAATCGCTACACCGGCGTGCCCGGGGTGGTGCCCAAGTGATGGCCTCGCGTTCCGTCGGCGCGTCGGCACCCGGGAGCGCGGTGCGCCCGCGCGCGCATCGTGCGTTCTCGCTGATCGAGCTCCTGCTCTCGGTGTTCATCCTGGCGATCGGCATCATCTCGGTGTCGGCGCTCTTCCCGGCGGGCATCGCGCAGCAGCAGCAGTCGGCCGACGACCTGGTGGGGCCGGTCATCGCCGAGCAGGCCATCGGGCTCCTGCGGAGCAGGGTGGCCCCCGAGGACTTCGGCTCGTTCGAGGAGTTCGGGGTGGGCACCGATGCCAACGGCAGCGGTTCGCTCGAGCCCGGCGAGCGCCTCATCACCCGGAGCACGGGCGCGGGTTCGTACGTGTTCCGCCCCGCGCCGGGCGACTGGAGCTGGATCCGCCCCGGCGTCATCCGTCAGGACCAGCCGGGCACCGAGCTGAACGAGGTGGGTGCCATCGACATCTTCGCCACGCTTGCGCAGAACCAGGGTTCCGCGCAGCAGGAGTTCTGCGAGTTCCCCTTGGGCATCGACACCGGCAACGGCGTCGCCCTCTACGGGGCGCCGTACAACACCGCGCGCACCGCCTTCGCACCGCCGATCATCGTGACGCAGCGCGAGCGCTGGTGGCCATCGGTGCCGGAGAACGCCACGGCCTTCAGCGCCCCGCAGTACGCGTGGGACTGCATGTTCCGCCGGTCGTCGGGCAAGGTGCAGGTGGCGATCTTCGTCTACCGGGTGGTCGGCTCCGGCGGCGCGCGCAAGGCGTACACGTCGCCGGCCAACGGGGCCCCGGCGTTCCCGGCCGCCGTCACCAACGGCACGGCCCCCGAGCTTCCGCCCGTGCCGTTCCGGCGCACGCTGGTGGTGCTCTCGGCGTCGAACCTCACCACCGCCGACGCCACCAGCGGACCAGCCGTGGGCAACCAGGTGCTCATCGGCTGGCAGCAGCCGGCCACGCTTGCGCTGAACCAGCAGACCCCGTTCACCACGGGGCTGATCAAGGACGGCACGGCCACCGCCGCGGGCGGCCCGGGCCAGGGGCTCGTCCTCGACGACTTCCCGGCGGACCTCATCCCGCGCGTGCACCAGCAGTGGCAGTACCCGGGCCAGTGGGTCATCGACAACAACGGCAACGTGCACCGGGTGGTGCAGGGCCGGCGCAACCGCACCGACCCGCTGCTGGTGCGATTCGCCGCGCCGGTGCCGCGCACGCAGAACGCGCAGGTGTTCGACGACTACGAGCTCCGTCCGCCGGTGGGCGGCGGCACCGACCCCGCGCCGCAGGGTGTGCGCACGTTCCACTACGTGCCATCGATCATCGACGCCAATGGCACGCAACTTGTCCCGGTCTACGCCACGGTGAGGGATCTCTGATGCGCCGCGCGTTCACGGTCGTGGAACTCCTGGTCGCGGTGGTGGTGCTGCTGGCGGTGATCATCGCCACGAGCAAGATCTTCAACACCGCGAGCAAGGTGTCCTCCACCGGCGAGGCCACCGCGGACGTGCTTCAGCAGGCCACCGTGGTGGAGGAGCAGCTGCGGCGCGACCTCAACGCCATCTGCCGCGACGGCTACATGGCCATCCAGTGCGTGGCGGTCCGCAACGACGTCAACCAGGTGGTGGCGGGTGCGGGTGCGCCGCTCCTCAACCCGCAGCTGGCCTCCGATGCCATCATCCGCTGCGACCAGGTGGTGTTCTTCACTGCCGGCACCGAGGTGTCGGCGCGCTGGGCCGGGCCCGGCGACCTGGTGAACGCGGGCGGCGGCCAGCAGGCCCGCGCCACGCGCGTGTACTACGGGCACGGGGTGCAGTTCCCGGGGCTGGCAAACAACCCGATCCCGGACCCGAACGACCCCAATGCGTGGAACGCGTCGCTCACGCGTCCGCTCATCACCGGCGTGAGCCCCTCGCCGCCAAGCAATTTCCGCCTGACGCCCATCACGCCCTGGACCTGGTTCGACCCGACCCAGTTCCGCCTCGGATGGCGCTTCAGCGGCTCGACGCATGCAAGCGGCGGCCCGCGCGTCACCGCCAACCAGCCCGAGTGCCGGCAGTGGGTGCTTGCCCGCAAGGCCGTGCTCCTCGCCGACGACGGCGGTCGCGCCATCTACTACCCCGAGCCCGCCAACGTGACCCTCGCCGCGCAGCTCGGCCCCTCGGCGGCGCCGTCGGTGTTCGGCGACCGCAGCTACACCGCGCCGGGACTGCCCGACGTGCCCGGCGCCGACGCGGCGTGGTACTACCAGGAGCTCCGCAACCGCAACCGCGTGCCTTCGAGCGTCAACCTGCTGCCGAGCCCCACGCTGCAGTCGGGGTGGACGGACATCGCCGCAAGCGACCTCGACAAGATCCGCCGGGTGATCTCGCCCACGCTGCGGCTGCAGAACCCGGTGCAGATCGGGACCATCAACTACCTGTCGTCGGTGTCCGCGCCGTGGTCGGTGCCGATCAACGGCGGTGCGCCGGTCTCGTGGCCCTCGGGCGGCGGCGCTCCCGCGTGGCCGGGCGCGACGCCGACGGTGGTGGTCGGCAACAACGCCGACGCCGGCACCGTAAACTTTTTCTCGACGCAGCGCGACCGCATCATGCGCGGCACGTTCGGCACGCCGGCCATCGGCCAGCTGCCGGTGACGGGGGCGTTACCCGGCCTTCTGGGCTGGCCGCGCGCGGAGAAGTCCGTCGCCAACACCGACCGTCGCAGCGAGATGCTGACCTCGGCGACGCTCGTCACCAACTGCAGCTCGTTCCAGGTGGACTGGACGTGGGAGCCCCTCACCGGGCGCCAGTCCGATTCGTCCGGGCAGCTCCTCGGCGCTGCCGCTCGGCTTGAGATCGGCGCGGCGCCGAACTTCGACGTTCGGCTCCCGGGCGTCGGCAACGCGCTCTCGGTGATGCGCGGCTACGAGCCCTTCGCCAGCGGACCGTGGCCCGCCAACCAGGAGGACCCTGCGTCGACGGTGCGGTCGCAGCCGTGGTTCGGCTTCCCCGACGGGTACCAGGACAGCAGCACCTCGCCGCAGTTCCGCATCCCGTCGTTCCAGCAGCTCGGCGTGGACCTCGCGCAGAGCCTCGAGTCCATGCCGGACGTGGTGCGCGCCAGCAACCCCGCCGACCGCAGCAACTTCCACATGCGATTCATCGCGCAGCAGGTGGAGGGGATCGACGGCGCCAGCTCCGTCACCCAGCCCGCCGCGGTGACCGCGCCCTTCGGCAACAGTGTGCCGGTCCGCGTGTACACGGCCGTGTTCGGGTTCAACCAGGACGAGGCCTACACGGTGACGCCGGACGGCTTCCGCGTGATCCGCGACGACTACACCCCCTGGCCCACGCAGATCCGCGTGACCTGCACGCTGCACGACTCGCGCGTGGTCCTGGACCGCGGGCGCGAGTTCCAGTTCGTGCTGGACATCCCCAAGCGCCGCAAGGACTGAGCAAGGCACCCACCCCCGTGAACGACGCCATGCGCCAACCCCGCCGACACGCCCGCGGCAACACGCTGATCCTGGTGACCGCCATCCTGGTGCTGCTGGTGATCATCGCCACGGCGTTCCTGGTGCGGGCGCAGTCGGGCAGGGCGCAGGCGGCGGCGCAGCAGAAGGCCGCGGCGCGCGGCGACCGCGTGGAGGCCATCGCCTCGCAGATCGCCCAGGAGGTGGCGGACGCGCTCTTCGTGAAGCGCGTCGACCGCGTGCGCATGGCCGACCAGGTGGCCGCGAACGTGGCCTCGGGGCTCGGCGGATCCAACCTCGAGTACCTCGCCCGCAGCGACTACCCGCGCCTCCCGGCCGAGCCGCTGGCCGTCCGCTACGGCGTGGATTACTTCGACTTCTTCGACAATCGCACCATCGGCGGTCCGCCCGCGACGCCGAACGTGCGGACGGAGGACGGGTTCCTCGACGGCTACAACTACGCGCCGTACGTCGTGTCGCCCTTCACCAACCCGCCGGCGCGCTACGGCAACGTCCCCGGCGACGGCGGTTGGCCCGTGGGCAACCCCGGCTTCGGCGACACGCGCTGGCTGGCGAGCACCGAGCCGATGCGCGCGCGGCTGGTGCAGCAGGTCACCAACCCCGTCGCGCCCGCCCCCCCGAACGCGCAGGTGCCCCTGCCGTTCAGCCCCGACTGGGGCAACCTTGCGCTCAACGCGCAGGGCGCACCCATCCTCGACCCCGAGGGCCTGGGCTTCAGCCACTGGCCGCACCTGAGCTGGATCGCCACCGCCGAGAACGGCTACCGCGTGGCATGGAACATCGCCTCGCTCGAGGGTTTCCCCCCGAGCGGCGGCAGCGACTTCCTCGGCAACGACCCGGGCGTCCTCACCGGCACCCCGGGCACCGTGGCCGGCGAACTGGCCCTCGGCATCCCGTACGAGCAGTGGAACACGTTCGCGGCGCCGCGCGAGGCACGCCTCTTCGGCAAGGACCCGGCCACCGGCTTCCTGGTGCTCGACCGCGACGACTGGCGGCAGCGCGTGCGCGGGTGGTTCAACGTGGGGATCGGCACGCTCAACCTGAACGCGCGATGCACCCACGAGCAGATCATCCGCGGCGTGGATCCAACGGGCAACGCGCTCGGCGGTCCGGCTGGCCCCGCGCGCCGCGCGTTCGCGCTGCCCAACTTCCTGCAGCTCGGCGCATTCGGCACCCCGGCCGACGAGTTCAAGGTGGTGCCGCTGGTCACGGGCGTGGTGCCCACCTCTCGCAACCTGATCTCGCGCACCTTCGCCGATGCCGACGGCGACGGCTGGACCGACTCGTTCTGGTTCCTGGCGCCGGCCTCGAGCGACCGCGGCACGCGCCAGCTGGTGGCGGTGCGCATCATCGACAACAGCTCGATGATCAACGTCAACACGGCCACGCGCTTCGAGCGATCCAACACCATCGGCGCGACGCCCGCCGACGTGGCGCTGGCCACCCGGCGCGAGTCGTACGACGAGAGCGTCACGGCCGGGCGAGACGCCGGCTTCCGCGACCCGATCGTGGGCTTCTTCAACAGCCGCGAGAACGATCCCGAGTACCGGGTGAACTTCAAGTTCTGGCCCGACTCGTCCTCGCCGACCACCGCACAGCAGCTGGTGTACGCGGTGGCGAGCAACGGCCAGACTCCTCCCACGCCCACCGCGGGCGTGGACGTGGGGTGGGACCGCCGGCGCTGGGAGGGTTCCCGCACCCAAGTCGCGCTGCCCGGCGAAACCGCGGCGGACCCATACTCCACCGGCTTCCTCCGCTCGCTCGGCGTCATCACGGAAGGCCGCGCGGCGGATGCGAACGCGGTGCTCCCGTTCTTCGACACCAGCGCCGACTACGGCATCACGCCCGCGTCGCCCACCTACGGCGACCTCTTCGTCCTGACCCGCCCGGCGGATCGACTCAACTACTTCAAGGCCATGGCCAACGGCGGCGAGGTGGTGGACCCCGTGACGGCGGCGCGCGCCACCACGCTGACGCCCTTCGGCTCCGACGACGAGGTGGAGCTCCGCTCCGCCAACGGGCTGAACAGCCCGCAGACCATCAGCCGGCTCGAGGCTTCGCTGAACGGTTCCGGCTCGCTCACTGCCAGCGACGTGGTGTTCGGCCAGTTCATGCGCTCCACGCGTTCCCGCGAGGAGACCGCGCGGTTCTTCGACCCGGACGACGTCCGCGTGCAGGACTGGCGCGCACGCGGGGCGTGGACCGGGCCCACGGCGACCTTCGCGGCCCGCTCGGGGGCCGAGCTGCTGCTCGACCACCGTCGCCTCATGACCACCATCTCCGGCGCGCGCAACGAGCTGCTGCCGCAGCGCCTGTGGACGGTTGTGAACCACTCGACGCACAACGCGGCCGTCCCGGACGAGTTGTTCACGCCGCCCGACGTCACGCAGTCGCGCCCCGCGTTCACCCGCCGCGGGTTCGACGTGGACGGCGACGGCGCGCCGGACGACGTCACCGGCGACGGCCTGGTCAACCTTGCCGACGACCTGGCCCCGTACCACCCGAACATCATGTTCCCGGCGGCCAACTTCGTGCAGCCGGGCGCCAACAACGGCTTCGGCATCGCCGTCCGCGATGCCACCGGCGACGGCCGGATCGACGTCAACGACTTCGAGCGCGCCCGCAAGCGGTTCCTCGTGGACAACCGCAAGATCGACCTGCGCCGCCCGAACGACGTGCCCGTGTTCGACCCGGCCATCAACGGCTACCGCCCCGCCAACGAGCTCGAGCGCCTGCAGGCCGACCGAAAGTGGACCGCGGACATCCAGCGCGTGATGCGCCGGGCGCTGATCGACAACGACACGCGGCAGAACTACTTCGGGCGGCCGTTTGACGGCCAGGCCGACGTCAACAAGTCCCTTGCCACCACCAAGATGATGACGGCAAGCGTGGCTGCCAACGCCGTCGCATGGCGCGATGCCAAGCGCCGCGTCACCAACCTGCTGTACCTCGACCAGCCGCGCAGCCCCACCGAGGCGGTGCTGGTGCCGCAGGATGCGCTGCCCGCGGGCGTGACCAGCGCGGGCTTCATCGGCGTGGAGAAGCAGCCCTTCCTCCAGGAAGTGTTCATGGCGTTCGTGTATCCGAAGCGCCGCCTCTCGCAGGCGGACATCACGGCGGTGGTGGACCCGGACGGGGACGGCATCGCCGCGCCCGGTTGCCCGGACCCGGCCAACTGCCAGGTGAGCGCAACCGACCCGTTCGCGCTGCCGCCGTGCACCGCCAACGGCGCCGGGGAGCACTTCGTCGACTACGACGAGAACGACCCATCCACGTGGCCCGCGGTGGTGTTCGCGGTGCAGGTGGCCAACCCGTACAACGAGCCGGTCAACCTGGCCGACTTCGAGCTGCGCATCAACCCCGAGGGCAACGCGCCGCAGCGGTTCTTCTTCGGACTGCCCGGCCCCGCCGGCACCAAGAGCGGCAACATCCACGGCCCGGACGTGGAACTTGGGCCGTGCACGCCCGAGGAGCCGCGGTCGGCCATCGTGTTCTGCGTGCCGCGCACCTACCCGAACGGCGACCCGTTCCCGCGCGACGCGTGGCTTGATTACCTCGACCTGCGCGCGCCGGTGACGGAGTTCGACCCCGCCAACGACACCCAGCCCGGGCAGCCGTTCGAGCCCGACGCCAATGCGCTGTTCTCTCCCGCGTGGGGATCGCTGGAGGCGGCCAACCGCCGCGGCGGAACGCTGCTCTTCGACGCGACCGCGGCCGCCGGCTACCCCGGCCTCGACATCAGCGGCGACATCCGCAACCGATGGAAGCCGCAGGCGGGGGTCGGCGGCGCACCGCCGGCCAACTCGTTCATCGAGCTCCGCCGGGGCATCTTCCCCGCAGGCGGCGGGCAGGCGGTGTTCACGGTGGTGGACCGCTGGGAGAACGAGCTCGACCCCGACCTCGACGGCCTGGCGGGCGCGCGTTTCTCCGACCTTGTCAACCGTCTCTTCATCAACGCCGGCGGCGGGTCGCTGCCGCCGCCGCCGAGCATCCAGTGCCGCAGCGGCAGCCTGGCGATCGACGGCGTTCGCATTCGCGGTTCGGACAGCTTCGTTTCGTGGGCGCGCAGCGGCCGTCAGTGGCTGTTCGACACCCAGAACGGGATCGCCGGCACCAACGTCCCGGGCAGGGGCGTGATCTCGCTCGACGAGCGTGCACCGCGCTGGGTGTTCGCGCGTGCCACCGGCACCATGGCGTCGTCGAACCAGGCCGGCGGAGCGGGCGCCGCGCCCGGCGTGGAGACGTTCGTGGGCGGCACCGAGGACGTGAACGGCCGCCAGGGCCACGTGCTGGTGCTCGACACCGCACCCGACGCCATCTCCCCGGTCGGCAACGTCACCTATCCCATCTCCTCGTACTTCAACATGTGGGGCGACGCGCGCCGCGGCAAGCCGGTGTTCTTCCCGACCCGCATCGCCGAGGGCGGAAACGCGCGCCGGTACGACTATCCCGCGTGGGGCACCGCCTTCAACTTGCTGCCGTCGGGCATGCAGCTGAGCCACGGCGAGAAGGGCGTGTCGCGGGCCGAGTTCGTCAACGGCACCGACCCCGACAACTTCGTGGCGCCGCTGCGGATGTACCAGAAGGACGCGGACTTCGATCACGCGGCGGAGATCTTCGACCTGCCGATGTGGGGCCCGATGGTGCAGCCGGGGACGTCCGGACGCACGTACGCGACGCTTCCGGAGATCCTCGCGCAGCCGGTCGATTCCGACGCGGACATCCTCTTCCCGAAGAGCCCGAAGCCGACCCTGAGCACCAACATCCCTGCGTTCGGGTCCTTCCCGTCGCAGCTCAACCACCTGCTGGTGGAGCCGCCGCAGTTCGACACGGTGGTGGATGCCACCAACAGGCCCAACTACCTGCAGGGCATCCAGGTGCTGCCGTCGAGCATCCCGCCCGGCGGGCTGGCGACGGCCCCGCCGCAGCAGAACGGCTTGGGCTTCAACACCCGGCTGGTGGGCGGTTCCGGCCTGCTCGACGCGTTCGTCTGCGACGACCGCGGGGCGCAGCCGTTCGACACCTGGACCACCACCTCGGCGCCCGACGGACGCATCGACGTGCTCGAGCGCGCGGCGGCCGAGGACCGGCGGCCGCGCCTGGCCCGCAACTTCGAGGGCAAGCTCACCCCCGGACTCATCAACATCAACACCGCGCCCGTGGAAGTGCTCCGCGCCATGCCGCAGATGACGCGGCTGGTCTACGACGACGACTTCCCGATCGTGCGCACCGCCGATTCGGCGCCCGCCGGCCTGTACCAGCTGAACACGCCGCTGGGGCTCCGCCGCACCGTGCGGGATGCCACGTACTGGCAGCTGGCGCCGTATGACATGTCCGGCGGCAACCCGGGTCCCGGCAGCCCGGGGTCGATCCAGTTCGACTACGGCGTCACGGCCCCGCGCGTGCGCGTCGCCGAGGCCATCGAGCTCTGGCGCAACAAGCTGAACGTCACGCCGGACCTGAACAACAACCTGTTCGCCAACATGCCGAGCTACTACTCGCGCGGCACCGACCTGCCCGTGGCGGCCAACCACCGCGAGTGGGCGGCCGGAGCGCACAGCTGGCGCGGGTTCGAGTCGCTCGGTGAGCTGGCGCTCCTCACGCGCGGCGCCGAGTTCACGCCGAATCCCAACGCGGACGCCAACGGCAACGGTGTTCCGGACGTGCAGGACATCATGCTCCGCAAGGCGTCGGACGTGAACCGCAACAACATCGACGATGCCTTCGACGCCACGGGGCAGGTGGGCAGCAGCTGGAACCAGGCGGTGGGCTGGAGCGTCCGCATGGCGGGCATGGATCCCTACCGCACCCGCTGGGACGACCGCAGCTGGGGCAAGGGCGCGGGTGCGCTGGTCGACCCGACGCTCGGTTCGCTGGGCGGAACCGGGCTGAAGTACGTCGACGGCATCCCCAAGGCCATCACCCCGGGCACGCAGCAGCAGGTGTTCCCGCTGACGGGCCGGACCGCCATCGACAAGCACCTCCTGGTGGTGGCCACCGACGACCGCGGCACGCCCGGGGTGGTCGAGACCAACGACCCCACCAACGACGGCCTGAACACCGGCGGCAGCACCAAGTACATCGAGACCAAGGCGTACCGCCACGACCAGACGTCCGGTGATGCCATCGAGCAGACGCAGCTCCTCAAGGGGATCTCCAACATCGCCACGGTGCGCAGCGACGTGTTCACCGTGTGGGTGCGCATCCGCACCATCAAGCAGGACCGCCTGACTGGCCAGTGGAACGGCACCGACCCCGAGCTCATCGTCGACGACTCGCGCTACATGATGACCGTCGACCGCTCGTCGGTCGACCGCCCCGGCGAGCAGCCGCGCATCGTGAGCTTCGTGAAGGTGACCAACTAAACCCGTTCCTGGTTCGCTTGGCGGCAATTTCCTCCTCGGGAGATGC
>Ga0194118_10003295_pt1 | contig 19035 bp, 10 predicted proteins | sample TA2MahsurfametaG_2_FD_148662 | JGI IMG/M metagenome (GOLD analysis project Ga0194118, IMG submission 148662) | Freshwater microbial communities from Lake Tanganyika, Tanzania - TA2015013 Mahale N5 surface | ecosystem: Environmental > Aquatic > Freshwater > Lake | place: Tanzania: Lake...
TATTGTACGTATAAATAGCTAGTAGCAATTGCTAACATAGTAATTAAAGCCACTCCAATAATACATTTACAGTTTAGCCTAGAGTTACATTTATTAGATTGTTCTATATTTCTTTCCATAAATTTATCCAATGTTTATCTAACTTTATTATGATAAATTATAATCATTCTTTAAGTATTTTTAAATTCCTAAAGTACCACGATATAAGTCAATTAAGTTCTCCTCAACAGCTATTGTTGTAAATATTGAAGCACAATGATAAATCGCCGCACTCTGATTTAACAGATAGGACAATATTGTGATTATTCCAATGGTAAGGAAGTTTGATTTTGTAATATTATATCTAGTTGTGTTAATCATTTCTTCTTACTCCTAAAAACCTAATTAAAAATACAAACAAGTTAATAAAGTCTAGATATAAGGTAAACGCACCCATTATCCCAAGTTTACCCCTAGTATCGTTGCCACTGTAATAAATAGACTTTAATTTTTGCGTATCATATGCAATTAGTCCTGTAAAAATAAACACTCCAATTATCGATAATGCTTGCTCTATAGCTGAGCTTCTTAAGAACATATTTATTATAGAAGTCAGAACTAATCCCATTAATCCCATAAATAAGAATGCGCCAAAGTTAGTTAAATCCTTACCTGTTGAATATCCATATAGACTCATACCGCCAAACATAGCTGAGCATACAAAGAATGTTCTAGCAATTGACGCTCCTGTATATATTAACCCAAGAGAGGATAAGGACATGCCCACCAATACTGCATATAACCAAAATAGCATTTTGGCATTATCCGCACTGATTCTATCATATCCAAATGCAAAATATAAAGAAATACCAAGTGGCGCAAAACTTATTAACCAACCAAAACCAGTTAAACCTACAAGGTATCCATGGTCCATTACAAACATTAGCTCAGTAAGTAGTGGCATTGATAATACCGCCATTGCAGACACGGCCGTAATTGCTAGCCCTACACTCATCAACTGATATATCTTTAGGAAATATCTACGCAAGTCCTGATCGTAATATGTGCTAGTTCTGTTATAGCTTATGTTTCTGTAGTCGTATTTCATAATATCCTCTAAATAATAGCCGTCAGTAATTATTTGTTTACAGCATCCTTGAGCTTTTGCCCCACCTTAAACCTTGGAGAGTTATGGGTGGGTATATTAATAACAGCCCCAGTTCTTGGGTTCCTTCCTTCTCTTGCCTTTACCTTAGAAACCGAGAAATTACCAAAACCAATAAGTTGGACTTCCTCACCCGCTTCTAAAGCAGACATAATACTACCGGTAAACATATCAATTATTTTACCAGCTTCTTTCAGAGTAATAGAGTTTTTGGTTGCAATCTGCTTTTCAAGTTCTGACTTATTCATACGATAAACTTCTTTTTGTGTTAATTATTTGGTGGCCTAGCCGAGACTAAACAACTAGGCCATAACTCTTATAGTATATAGAGTTTAGCTGATAGTAGCTAACTATTTTTACTTACCTGTCGTGCCTATTGGTTTATTATTACTTTTAGGCGTAACTTGTTTACTTCTCCATAATTCTAGAGAGTGTTTATATGATTCTGCATGTTCTAGGCTAACCTCACCGACATTTTCTCCTTGAAGATTAACTCTAGCACTACCTACTTGCATACACTCTTTGTACGCAACACTCCTAGTATATTTACTAAGGAAACGTCGAATAGCTCCGTTGGTTAATCTCTCTTTTTCTGGCCTTTTTAATTCTTTTTCAAATAGATCATTATGAATACCGATAGCTAAAGGTTTGGGAGGAATACCAAAACAATTGGGGTATAATTTGCTAAAATGTGCCAAGTGCTTTTTGTATAGCATTACTCCTTGTTCTCTGTTTCTATTATGCTCATCAATTCTTTGCTTCTTTGCACAATCTTTTTTGCTCGGAACAGGCTTTTGAGATCTTTTATTTTGAATATCACTTTTTAGCACATTAGTAGAAGTGGCTTTTGTCCTATACTGCTTTGTGTTTGGATTCTTAGTATTGAGCTTTTGAAGTTGATTAAGTGTGTGGACAGATAATTTATTACCCAGGCTTAATGTAGGTTTATCGCTCATGCACAATCTTTATGTGTGTTAGTAATATTATTCCTTACTAACTTATAATGACCTTCCGTACTATTTTCAAGCCACTCTCCTAGTTTTTCAATAGAAACGTAACGATCAGTAGCATATAGCCAATTAAGAATAATATTCTTAGGAATGGTATTTTTCTTGTTAAGATCAATAGTATCTTGGGATTGAATCATAAATATTTAGCAACTTGACTTGGAATAAACTTGAATAACTACATGTTACTTAATATTGCAATAAAGAGTTGTTTTAAGCAAGTCTTTTTAAGAAAAATTAGTTCCTAACAACTTGCTAAAAAAAGAAAACATATGCAGTATAGCATATATAAGTGCTGAGCAAACTATATGCCACATTAATTACGCCTTGTTGTACAATAGAATTAAAGATATATTAGGTATACTTAATAATTACGCCGCCGATTTTATAATCTCTAATCCTGCATCGGCTACTTTACTTCCTGCTTGTAACATAGATACTGCAGATAGTATGCTTTTTAATTTTGTAGCAAATGTACTCGAGGCTTCAACCAAATCAGTATCTAGATAACTGCTAGATGCATCCTTAGTAATTGCAATAGTGGAGCTCAGTTTATTTGTTACTGCGTCTAGAATATCATTTTGACCTTGCAGTTTTGCTTGAGACGCGCGCACCTTATTTATAGCATTTGTTAACACTTCTTGAGCTAGTCTGATATTTTCTTTACTTAAGAGATCTAATTTTGCTACGTATTCATTATTATTATTACGGTATATTTTTGTAGCACTGATATCCGGCATCACTAACTTAAATTTATCTTCTGCATCAAAACCCGTTCTTGTATCTGTACCGCTACCTATTCTCATTAGAGACTTCTTTATGGCATACGCTATATATGGATAGTTTTCAGGTTCCGATAAATTGTGTATTCCGTTTTTGCCGATATTTAGAGTTAGAATATCTCCGTTAGATCCAGTAAATGTTAAAGCCCTACCCTCTTGAAGTTCATTGCTTCTTACTTTACATGTAAATTCTTGCCCGCTAATGGTCGCAACAAAAATTGTATTACCTAGAACCGTAGAGTCTGTTTTTATAACAAAATCTTCAAACCGTTTGTTTTTAAAATCTGTTGACTTTAGTGAAACGCTCATGCCTTCGGTATTACCTATTACTCTACCCGAGGAATTAATAATCTCTTGCGGAGAATTATCAATCTCTAAATCTCTAATTTGTACAAATTCTGTTGTTGATAATAGTTTTTCTATCGGCTCGGTTAAGGTTTCAATGGTACTATCGATAGTAGCGAGATTAGCATTTAGGTTCTTAGTGTTAATGCTAAAGCTTTCTCCGGTAGAAATTTCTGTAAACACTAACTCTTTGTTGTTTAAGTTATTTCCATTACCTTGCCAGACAATCGATTGGAATGTTCTACCCGCAATATTTGCGTGTAACAATGTAGCTACATCTCCGTCAGCAGAGACCGTGGGTAAATCTTCTCCGCTCTTCGCCTGATGGTATAATCTCTCAGCCGATGCATTACCGCCAATAGATGTTGCTTGGTCTATAATTTTAATACTTACCTTAGGCTTACCGATAAATCCTTCTATGTTTCGAATATTACTGACATTAATTGCCGGTTTTATTTTGAATACGTCGTTATCGGATAATGGGATAGGTGATATTTCAGCCGCAGGAATTCCAGCAGGGATATATTGCACATTTAAGTTATAATTTGAGTATATTGCTATTCTAGCATTAGAAGAATTAGCTACACAAATCTTTTCTTGTTTAACTAGTTCTCCAAATAGATCCCCATTTTGATTAGCTAGATTCAAACTTGTTATATATGCGCTTAGCGCTATCGTATTAATATTATATGCTCCTAATATATTCCAGTTAAAAATATTGCCGCCAGGTAATGTAAATCTTATAGCATCACCAATTACAGGGTTGTTCGTGAACTGCACTTGATGAGCATAAACAATAGCCGAAGAAATTCCAGCTCTATCGGCGTAAATATCACCAGGATTAAAATTTATATTAAATCCTAATATCCTTTGGTTTAATGGACATTTAATAAATATCCCTCCTCTATTACTACGGATATAAAACATTTTTTTATCAATTAAGTCTCCGGTAACAGGATGATTCCTAATAGCCTTAGATAGTGCTAAGGCGCTATTTTCAGGAGAATCTTTGATTTCTATTTTTGTTGGATCATCACCTGCCATTCCATTAGCAACATATTCAAATGTTACACCGCTAATTGTAATTTTTGACCCAGCTGTAGCCCCTGCTGTAAAATGAAACTTACACACAAAGGGTTCCGAACTCTCTATGACACCGCCTTTTAAAGAGTTTATAATTAAAGGGATTGATTTTACAGAATTGCTACGTTGACTAATAATAACTTGATTATTACGGGCTATTATTTCATATGATCTTAAAGATTCCCCGCAGTGGTTTTTAATTGCATATGCAATAGCACTTGCCGTTTCTTCTGCAGTTGTCCCTATTGCTATATCAGTTTCATTAGTGATTGATCCTTTATTTTCAACCATCTTAAAGGATATGTTATCAATAATGATTGTGTCACCAGTATTGATATTAGCTATATCTTGCACATCAATGACCTTAATAGCTTTTGTGCCATCACCCTCAAAAAGAGTCTCTGACCCTACACCACTCTTTCTTACATCTACAGATTTAGTGTTATATTTATCTTTAATAGTAGAATTATTTCCAAACTCGCCAGTAAGTAATTTTACGCTGTCAAACTTAACTGTATTTGTTTGTTTCTCTACCTGTTGCAACTTTTGCTGAAATATATCGTTCAATGTTCTAATAGAGGTTTGAGAGCCATTCACAGAGTTTGCTATTGCCTGCATCTCGACAAGAATAGTTGCAATCGAATTTAATGACTCTTGAGCTGTTCTTAGAACATTACTACTGTAAGCAATATTTGTATAGATATTATCCAAGACTTTTGCTTTGTCTCCAAGATTGTTACCTAGAAAACTACTTACTACTTCATTATTACATTTAACACCTGTACTTAAACTAATTCCGCTAATATTTAAGTCTTTTTTAGAAGAACTAATAACCAGCGAGGATGAACTAGAAACTGGATTTGTTAGCGTTATACCTTTCATATTTTAATATCTAAATTAAGTGTATATTAGCATACCATATTGAGATGATATCATTGATCAGTAGCATTATCGCACTCGTAGCCTTGATTGCCGTCTCCATGATGACTTTCTCCCATCAGGCCTATTTCAGCTCCAACCGAATTTAAGAAAGGGATAAATTCCTGGTGATTCTCTGGAGTAACAAGGGTTAGCAACTCATGCCCCTCAGGAGTCTGAAAATCAATTGTATCTACTAAAGTAAGTAGCTTTTCTACTACATCCATTTTAGATGCTTTGACGGCAGTTAACAGAGCCTTTTCAGGAGACATTCCACCTAAAAATAACTTGGCCATCTCTATCTTATTTTGCTCTAATGCTGTGTATAATAAAGGCTTATCTTCTCTAGTAAACCTTGAGTAATCAGGCACTATTGTAGATAGTTTTTGAACAAACTCAATATTGTTATTGTCTACGGCATTAAATAACTGTGTTTCCATTACAGAAAACGGACTTTCCTCAGCAAGATTTTCTACATACAATCCATTCGGCGTCATTAGTTTAGCCATTAAATCTATATCTTGAGCTTTAACGGACAATAATAAAGCCGTATTACCGTCTTTATCCTGTAAAACTTTGCTCGGGTTTTTACTAAGTACCTTATCTAATAACTGATGTTCTTTTGTAATTGGTTTGTCTCGTAGTTTTACGGCAGTATGAAGCAGAGTTTCTCCGTTAATGTTTTGAAAATCAGGATTAAACTCTTTGTTGATAAATATTTTAACAAACTCCTGATTATTTTGCTCTATAGATTTTTGCAAAACAAAACTGATTTTCTTTGGATCCATATTCTCTAACGTTTTCTCGTTAGTTTCTTTTTTCATTTGGTAGACTTTTGTCTTTTCTGCATTAATTTCTTTTATCAATCTAAGTTTCGCATCTAGTTCACGTCCGTAAGCTAGTTCCTCTTGTAATTCACTTTCTAGTTTTTTGAGTAAAATCTTTTTTTCTTCTATTCTAGCTTTTTCATTTTCTAGCTTTATTTTTTCGTTTTTAACTAATGTTGTGGTCTCTTGTATTTTTTTTAACAGTTCATCTTTCCAAAAAGGCTTAGGAATCCATGACACGTCATCCTTTACAACAGTAGCCCAATGTCCACAAGTTTGAGATGACCAAGGAGTGTATTTGAATATGTATCCGGCATTTTGTAACATTTCCTTGCACTCCTTATATCTCTTAGTGGTACTAGGATCTCCCATAATAGGCAATCCCCAAGTTGAACCCATATCCCCAAGCAAGTGTGATTGAACAAATTTGATCATATTAGTGTAACTTATCTCTTTAGACGCCAATTCGTTTGTATATTTCTTTAAATCTTCTTCTGCTAGCATTAGCGGATCATATAACTTCTTATGCGCCAATATTTTGTTCATTTCTATTCTAGAGCGCATAGACGGGCACATTCCAAGATAAAAAACCTTATGATTACTTGACTGCTCCTTGTTTTCTATATTTTTCATATAACAACCATCTTTTAATTATATGTAGTCGTATGCTGATTAATTACATTCTCCAGATAATAATCCATTTCTTCCGGTGATAAACCCATTAAATTGTTGTTTGAGTAATTTTGCTCAAGCGGGTTATATTCTGCATACTGACCTAGTAATTCATATAACTTACTAGCAAATTGATCTTCTTTCTCTATTTTTGCATCCAATGAGTCTTCGCTATCTTGTTCTATGCTCAGCAAACTTTTTGAGCTATGACTTTTTACCTTTGTTTTTGAGCTATCTAAAGGTATTTCTTGAATCTTATCATCTAGTTGTTGCTCAGAATTCCTAAAATTTACGGATGCAGAATGTTTTAAAATGGCATCTGCTATATTATCTAACGTTTGTTGTGGATTGTTTCCTAAAGGCACGTCGTTTTCATCTTTTACGCAACTACTGTTTGCAACTATTGTAAAACATATATCACCACTTAAAGATATTTTTTCACTGTCAAATATCGATAAGGACTCGCTTTTAATCGTAATTTTATCTCCTAATTTAATATTCTGTAAATTTAAGTCTGAGTGTAAGGAGCCAGTATATATATACTTACTGTGCGAAATATAAAATTGACTTTTTGACATATATTATCCTCTTTAGCTTTCTATATTACATATTTTAGTTGTTCTAGTTGATCTTTTATGATGATATATAACTATTAAAATTAGGTCAAATAATTAATGTTATGGAATTTAATTTACATGTTTTCGGTGATCAAGCTTTGCTTGAACTAACGGGTGACCATTTGTTACCCGGAAACATATTGCATATTCATAACGATTACGATAATCCTGCCGATCAAATCTTCTTATCACTTCCTGAGCTTTTATCTTCTACGGCTCTAGTGAACTGGTGTAGCAAAGTTGATTTACTAGGCAAAGAAGCGGATCTTATAATATTACTTAACTCGGATACTAATATTCAAGAAGGTGATTTTCAGAAATTTAAAGAAATCTTTATTACCGATCAAAAAGTTTTAGAAAAAAAACCAAACTCCGTAATCCTCCATCCGCAAGAAAATCATAACGCTAAACTAACCGTTAATCACTTCATCGCAAACAAAAGTTATTTGCTATGTAACCAGGTAAGTCTTATAGGCGGGGATATTAAAGATTTGCTTGCTATTAAATTACACGGTAGTAATTCACAAGTTAAATTATCGGGAATAGATAAGGATCATCGTCTTGTTGTAGATAAATTAAACATAGATTCCGAAGTTGATTTATTACAATTAGACAATGTCATAACTAATAAAAACCTTCATTATACCTTAGCTAAAACATTATTAATTAAAGATAGCTTTGCTAATAATAAGCTACTTCTTAGCTCACAAAAAATAGATGAATTATCCTTAAACTCACGAGGAGAGACAGATATTACCTCCGAAAGTTCAATGCTTATTACCCATATTAATTCTCCTAACGGTAAATTTTATATTGCGGCGAATTCGTATATTCACTTTAAAACAGATAGTAAAGGTCTGCTATACGGATTAGATCTGGTACTCGACATGTCACAAAGTACTCTGCCTCAAAAAGAAATAGTATTTCCGGATAAAGAATTTAGATTTGATAGCGTAACTATTCTCGGCGCAAGTAAAGTATCTATTCCATATGGCGGTTCTACTAAAGAATTACTGCTTAAAGATTGCGGTAATATCGAGCTTCGTCGTATAAGCGCTCATAGCGTAAAATACTCTTCGACCACAAAATCTTCCATCTCTTGCGATAATAGTAAAATATATCAAGATTTCTTAATGCTCGGCAATATATCGGCTACTTTTAAAAATATCGAACTAAATAATTTAGAAGCTAGCGGAACGTGTAGCGTTAGTTTTATCGATAAAACTCAGTGTACTATGTTAAAACTAAACTTGAACATTGATGCTTCCAATCCTAACAATACACTTCAAAACAATCTCAGCATTAATATCGAAAATAAAGGTAAAGAACCTAGTGTTATCGGTACTATCCTAGCCAAATTATCTACTTTTTATGTCAAAGGTTACGTAAAGCTTGGCACCGTGCTTATTCAACCTATCGATAAAATCAGTACCTTATTTTGGGTTGATATGACATACGGCACAAGACTTACGGCCGATAAAATCTTTGTCGGATTTGATCACGATATCATGATTGATCCTTCAAACGGCAATATTAGTATTCAAAGAACAAAAAATGTTCTAAAGGGAAGCGAGATGTTTTCCTCTATTTCTAATACTAAAGTGAAAAACTTTGTTTTTGTAAAATCAGGAATGGGAATTAGATTTGACGGATCGCTTGAAGTAATCGACGGGGATCTTGCATTGTTTTCTAAGTACGGAGATATATTTTTAAAAGGTCATTTAAAAGCAAGCGAAAAATTAATAGTTTCTGCATCATCAGGTAGCGTAATGCTTCACGGTGCCAAGTTAGACGCAAAACTCATTACCGTATATAGCGGTACTAATACCTATTTAGAGGAAAGTTTAGTTAAAGCTCAAGATTTTGTTGCTTATGCTTTAGGTCACTATATTCAAACCGATAATACTAATTTACAAGCCTGTCGTATTGCTCTTATCGCCAAAGAAGATGTTGTGATTAACTCTTCTTCTATCAATAGCACTCTATTAACTATGAGCTCAGGAGGCAATAATACTATCTTAGATAGTGATATTATTACTCATAATATATTTACCCAATCCGTTCGTGATTTTATGTTATATAATAGTAACATAAATTTACTACAATGTTCCTACAGTTTATTTGCCATTCCAGGAAACAATCCCGGTCTTATTCAAGGTGGTTATCAGATAGGAAACGATTTAACTTTGGTCGGGATATTTACTCCCGATCGCAGTCAATTATTACCTCAATTAAAGTGGCAAGAAGTAGGTATTTTACAAAACACCCCTGTAGAACGAGGTAGCGCTTACATTAATGCTAGCAACGGTATTATTGTCGGCTCTACAATAGATGCTAAGCATTCCGTTATTATTAAAGCCTCTAATTCTTTATATGTAGTACCTCTTGCGTTACATAATGAAATTATGTCGGAAGGGGGAATGAATAAGAAATCTATCGGAAAAGTCGTCACTCGTATTAACGCTGGTTTAATTGACATTGATGCAAAACAAGCCTTTTCACTGGTACAAACTCTTTTAAAAGCCGAAAGCAATATTAATCTCAAAACTGAAAAAGGCACCTTTATCGATACTAATTTAACTTCAAACAGCGGTAATATAGAAGCGGATATCTTAAGCGTCATAGCAAGCCCCGAAGAGATTGAAAGACAACAAGCAAGAATTAGAGAATTAAATGCTTTTGCTCCAAAACCTACTATCGGTCAGACTATCGGTGAATATTTTAATTTTAGTCATTCAACAGCTATTAAACAAAGAATAGGGAATCTGGGTATATATGATAATTACTCAAGCCAAAATTTATCTTTTACACAAATAGGCACTGATATCGTATTTAACCAATCATGGCATAACAAATACGACTCTCTACATTTAAACGTAGAAAAAGGGAAGATATTAATAGTTAGTAATAATTTGCAAAATATTTATACAGGAAACGGCGGGGGAATTCACGGCAAACATATAGCCGATAGTAATCGCACCGTTATCGGAGGTAATAATATTTACTTAGTTGCCGATCAAATTGTTATGCAAGGAAGTAAGTTTGCCGTAAAGGGTGATTTAAAAATAGTTGCTAAAGACGGTATTTACATGCTTCCCGTGGCTGTACATGAGAGATTAATGTATCACATGGGGAGCAAAACCAAAATTGAAGAGTCCGTTGTTCGTCAAGTTATTTCCGAAATCAATGCAGGATTTGTCGATATCAAATCGGGCGGAGTATTTGAAGCGGTTAGTAGCTTAATACAAGCAACGGGTGTTAATATCGATGCCAAAGAGTTAAAACTTCGCGCCGAGCATGAAATCTTTGAAAGACACGTCTATTTTACCGGTGCTAAAAAATGGTATGGAGGACGTAATTCCTCTGCAGACCATTTCTATGATGCTTTTGTTCTTCCGACGACTATTAGCGCTAATACCATCTATGCTAAGATCAGCGGTGATACTACCATTGAAGCGGCTAATATTCTAGCTAAAGAAGAATCCTTACTACAAAGCGGGGGTAATGTCTCAATATTTAATAAATATGATATTCACTTACATGATCACGTTTCTAAAAAGTCGTTTTTATTTAACTGTCACGGCGGTAAACTAACTATTGGTAGTACCAAAACGGTTAAAGAGCATTATTATGCAGAAGCTCCTGCTCCTACCGTTTATTATTGCGGAGGGAGTTTCTTTGCTTATTCCGAAGGAAAGATTCATCTGCTTGGTGCAAAAATTATAGCTAATGATATTTATTTGACCGCTAAAGAAGGGGTTAAAATAGAGGCTACTCCTTATAAACAAGAGAAGTTTATTACTATTAGCGAAACCGGGTTTAGAACCGGTTACAATATCGGTAGCGGAAATTATTCATTAAGCGGTGAGTTATTCCAAAAAGAAGATAGTTTATCTCTTCATCAGTTACGTTATGAAGCTTCTGAAGTAATAGCCAAGGGTAATCTACTTATTAATTCTCAGGAAGGAAATTTAGATATTATTTCCTCAAGACTACAATTCGGTAAAGCCGAGATTAAAGTCAGAGGCTTAAATATTCATACTCATCAAGAAGTTCTGCATCAAGAAACTACATCTACCGGCAATAGCACTGGTCTTAATATAGGCATACAAGAAACCGTTACTAGCGCAGTTAACAAAGCCGGTAATTTAATTAATAAAAACGGTACGCACTGTCTTGATATATTAGATCGCGGTTTAAACGGCTATGAGTTTTACAAAGAAGCTAGTAACATCAGGGAGGATATAAATTCGTTGGTATCAAACTCCGGTGGCAACCAAATCAGCAATTTACAAAAATTACAATCCGTTAAGTTCGGAGTTTGGGTAGGGGCTAATAGTTTGCATAGTTCTACCACAACAACAGAATTTAATGCTATCGATACTGAATTAATCGGCGGTGATATTGATATTCAAGTTGATGAAAAAGCAGTGATCGAAGGTATACGTTGCCAAGTGGATAATTTTAAACTTAAAGCCAAAAATCTAGAGATTACGACTAGTCATGATACTAAGACTCATGAGACTTTTACCAGCAACGTTAGTTTAACAGTGCCTATTAGCGGATCTGTTAGTGGCGGTGTTAATTTCCAAAATAGCGAGGGAGGTACAAGCGGGATTTATCACCACAGTAATAATATGATTATAGCTAAGGGACGTTTAGAAGTAGATATTGCCGAAGACGGTAAAGTTAGCGGGGTTAGATTGCAGGCAAGCGATGTATTGGTTCGAGCTAAAAATCTAGTCGTAGAAAGTCTGCAAGACGTATTACAGGAAAAACTACGCTCTCTTGAATTAAGTATCGGAACACAAGGCAACTTAGGAATAAAACCGCAAGTTACAAGCCGTGATTCTGCCTGGACCAATGCAATCGGTAGTATTATCGGCACTCAAGTGGCAAACGTTGTAGTACAGCAGACATTAGAGATTGCAGGTAGTTTAATAGCCAATGCCGAAGTTCATGAAAACGGCTCATTTACCGATAAGGGAAATCTATCTCTAAAAGCAGGTACTATTATTGCCAAGAACCTCCATGATTACGATAACGGTAAGAGTTTTGGTTTAGGGATAGCTCTGAATAGAAAAACGGACGCTAAAGGCAATGCTTCATGGGGTCTAGGTATGCCCGTAACATGCTCGTTTAGCGAAAAAGCTCGTGATATCTTACCGACTATTGGAAACGGTGAGATTAGCGTTGTGGATCTTGGACAGGGTTCAGGATTAGTTAATCAGAACGTTAATAGCTTTATCGGATCAACAACAAAAGAAGGAGGTAGTTTAAAATCTTCTATTCCCGTCAGTGACATTGCGAATTATCTCCATACCGCGATTAAATCTAAACCGCAAATAGAAGTGGCAGATAAAGAAGTTTACGACAAAGAAAAAGTAACCGTTCTAACTAAAGGAGCAAAAGGTAAAACTGTTGTCCAAACTGGTGTAAGTGCAGAGACAAATTCTAATTTACAAGATTTGCTAAGTAAAAAAGAAGTATTAGAAGAAAATATCAGCGATATTTCTAAAGAAGAGCTAGATCAATATTATAAGCTTATTAACAACATACAAGATGAACCCAAACCTCTCAAGCTATTTGATATAAAAGCAGCCGGTAAAATAGGGGGTAATGATCACGGATTAAATAAAGATTCATTTGTACGCCATGGAAAAGAAGTGACATCTTACAGAAATAGTTCAGGTCAGTTTACCAAAAAGCCATCGCCTTATAACTATTCTATTAATGCTAACGTGCCTTTAGTAAGTTTTGGCGGAGAAGGGTACAAATATGATCTGGTCGATAGAAAGGAATGGAATGTAGACGGTATAAAATTACATGTCGGACTAACATCTTATGTTGTTCCTTACTTAAATACAGGTTTAAGTAACGGTATAAATTCAAACCTAGGCTGGCAAAGCGGTATTCTTGTAGGTGGCGCAGAGTTTGATGACGGCTCAAAATTAACTGCTAATATTTTTGAGACTTCAGGAGGAACTGAATTCAATATAGGTAAATCTGGATTTGATGCAAAGGCGGGGTTTAAAGCTAGTATTGCTAATGTAAAGTATAGCATGCCTATTAGTGAGAAGTGTGGTATTGGTTATTGCTTCGAAGGAGACGTAACTTTTGAAGCTGGTCTTGGTATTAGCGCTAAAGCGGAAATAGGTTTATCAAATAAAAAACTCAAGGCAAATCTAGGGTTGGGCTCTATAGTACAGGGCGAACTATCTGTTGACGGGTCGTTTAGTGTTAATGAACAGTATGTTATTGCAAGACAAAAAAATCTAGAACAAATGCAAACTAAGTACGATCATTTTGACAGTGAAATAAAGAAATACAATCCTGATGTCATCGCAAAAATATCAGTGATGGACTTATTTGATTTTGGGAATCATGAAGATTTTGAATCAATATTAATGTTAGCAAAGGCGTATAGTAAAAAGTAGGTATAATGAGATATTCGATAATAAAATTGCTATTTTTTGCTTTATTATTTGCTGCACATACTGTTTATGCAGAAACTGAAAATGAAAAATGTAGTAAAATTCTGAGATCAATTATTATTGATACACAACTGCAAACAGAAGATCAATTAAATAAATGGAAAAATTACGAGCAAATTTGTTCTAAAGATAGTTTTTATTATATAGGTCAGTCTCAAATATACGCATTACAAGATACTGGACATGCAGTGAATCATATTAATAAATTATTATTAGAGAAAAAAATTACTTATACAAAAGATATTTTGTTTTTTTTAGGCTTGTGCTGTGATGCCGCATATGCCCTTAAAAAAGATAGCACAGCGCTAAACGTGCTCACAGGATTTGGTGATATACTAATCAATGATTATAAAAATTCAGCAACTGGCTTTTTTCTAAAAGGTTGTTATTTTTTTCATAAAAATGATTTGAATCAAGCAGAATATTATTATAAAAAAGCAAAAGAATTAAGCAAAACTAGTAATGATAACTTTTTTCAAAAAATTTCTATTAGAGATTTAATAATCAAACGAGCCGCTATAGTAGCTTATAAACAAAATCGGTTTACTATGTGCATAGGTCTATATAACAAAGCTTTTGAATTAGATGAATTTGGCACTTTAGCAGATTCATTTTCTTCTAACACAGCAACGAGAGCATTAATTAAAATTGGTAATTGTAAGGATGCGCGTAAACTTATGGATTTAAGAAAAGAATTTTTTCCGCAATTTACCAAAGGTAACAATTTTATAGATCTTGAGCAAGAATATAATCAAACATGCGCAAAATAATACAATTGGGATCTGTCCAAATAATAGAGTCAATCATGGAGACCATTCAAAACCAGGGGGTAAAATTTTGTAAACCTCTCTATGATAGGAATTTTTTTATGTCTGATATTGTTTTTTTTTGCTTACAGATAGTTCTTTACTAATCCAGTCGTAACTTTTCTTAGCTTTAAGATAAATCTCTATTTTCTCCACTTTTTTGTAAGCGTTCGGGCAAGGCGGTCTAGAAAAAGTAACAATAATACGTAAAATTTCTTGAAAGTTAACCACTCTGCATTGCAAATGCAGAGCTTAAGATTACAGCATGAATGCCTTAGCTATAGCTAATTTTCAACTTGAAAGTCACCAAATTTATCATCTCTAGATTCATGTCTATATAATCTGTGATAATTTGGTCAGTAACGTTACCAGTAGTTCTTACAAAATATCCAACCGCCATAAGTGTTTACCCCAGTATCTCTTTCTCAATTCAGGAAACTCCTGTTGTATTTTTCGTGAGGTTTTTCCTTTTAGATACTGAACAACCTTGCTTATACTCTGATATGGCGGAACCGACACATAAATATGCACATGATTTGAAGCTATTTTACCCCTTAATATCTCTACTCCATTATCCTGGCAAATTTCTTGCACTAGGCCTTTAGCTCTTCTACCAATATCACCTATTAGCACCTTATACCGATACTTCGTTACCCATACTATGTGGTATGTACAGTCGTAAATTGTATGACTGGTTTTCTTATAATATTGCATCCTCCCATTTTATATGTTGAAACGACGCACTGCAAGTGCGGGGTTTTTCTCCCAAATTTGGGACAAAAAATCAAGAGCGGGTTGCCCGAACGCTTACTTTTCTCTGCTTCTCTACTATCTTTAATTTGTGGGTAATTGAAAGCTTGCCCGAACGCTTACCCTGGTTCAGCATTGGGATGCAAAACACCGCCTCTTTGTGATCGAAGAAGCGGTGCCATAGGTAAAAATTATGGACTTATAATCCATAACCAACCCGTAGTACATAAAGAAAATCTAAACTTTATATACTACGGGTATAACGTGCGGTCGGTATTAGAAGTTAACACGAACTTTCAATGTACCTTGATGACCAATGAACTTAGTAGCTAGGTGAGCATCATAACCAATACCATATTCCATAGCGTTGTATGTAGCATTTAGACCAACACCTAGGTTAAATGATGATTTATTTGGCTTAACAGCTCTATCTTCAAGTTTTGCTCCATTTTTTAAAGCAATATCAACTCTTGATTTTTTGCCCATTAAATCTTGGTTTAAGAAACCATGAATCTCTGGAGTAACAGATAAGCCATTTAAGTCAAAAGTACCACCAGCAACTCTTGCACCGAATATTAGTTCAGCTTTATCAAGAGCTTTTCTAGCAACGCTTAAGTTCTGATTAGTTGTACCAGTTTCTTTGTAACCAGCATCATTAACTCTGCTTAATCTAATACCACCCATAGGAGTAATAGATACTTGATCCATAACGTAGTTATAACCAAGTAATGCTTCCCCGCTGAATGACATAGAAGTATACTTACCAGTTGCTGTTTGGTAGTCAGTATTGTTTACCCTTCTTTTCTCTTTATTAGTTACTTTGCTAGAACCAGCTGTTACAATAGCTTGTCCAAACCAGTTATCAGTAATTTGTTGCATACCGTAGATAGAGAACATTATAGAATCAACTTTGGTTTTATCACCAGTTTTGAAATTCTTATGCTTTATATCACTCTGTAACATAGAAAGAGCAAGACCAACAATCATATCGTCGTTAGCTTTTGTATCAAAACCAAAGCTTCCGCCACCTGTTGAAGCAGCATAACCAGCAGCTCCTTTACGAGATTTTTGTGTTGACTTGTTAAAGAATGGGCTAATCCATGCACCATATCTATTTGCATCATCACCAGCTGAAATACCTGTAGTTCCAGCAGACACAACTTTACTTTGTACAGGAGATCCTTGTAAACCAGCCAAAGTACCCATACGGGTTCCTATATTAGTACCGATATTAGATGTTATATCACTAATAACCGTTTGAGTGTTTACTACAACTAAACGCTTAGCTAGATCGGTCCTTGCAGCTATTCCTTCAGATCCTCTCATACCAAGAATTTCTTTTTTAATATCCGTATCGGTTTTAGCAACCATAAGATTAATAAAATCAGTATGATTACCACCAGTCAGTTTAATATCTTCTTCAAACTTTTTAGCAGAATTATCTCTTTGAGTTAAAATAATGTCACCTCTATCATTAGCTATTACAACCCATTCTGATAATGAAGCTTCGTTTAAATTTACTACATCAATAGTTTTAAAATCACCTTTCATTCCACCAGTATTATTTTGGAACAAAGTATATTTTGCACCTTCAACTGGATCACTAGTGTCATCAATCGCAACAGTCGTAGATTTCACTCCATTTAGGTTTAAAGGATTAGAATTGTCTTCTGCGATAACTCCACCAGCTCTTGTTTGATCATTTGCCGTAACAACTTCTGAGTAAACAAGCACATGTCCCTCTAAATTTAATGGACCATTATTAAATGTTAGGGTTTTACCAGCTTTTGCACCAATATATTTTGCTGTTGTTGCACCAGATATTGTTGCATTACTATCAGCAACTAATAAAGTCTCCCTACCTTCGATAGTAGCTGAATCGATATTTTGATTAATTATAGCCATATTCGGTAGTGGTTTATCTACAGGTTTTGCATCACTAAATCTAACTCTTTTAACACCACTAATAGATTTGTTAATTGTAGTAGCGCCTTCAAACTCTACTAAACCTTCTCCACCTGTACCAATGATTTTTGACTCTATAATTGCACCATCGATATATTTAGCTTGAGAATCACGACCTACCAGAGTAGTTTTTTCACCAACAATCTTACCAGTAAATTTCACTTTCTTGTCAGCATTAATAGTTATATCTTTAGAGAATATATCACCTACACTAAGCTCACTGATAGTATTGTGATTAAAAATAGTGCTAAGTAAACGTGCGTTTTTTGAACCCAAGTTGCCAATCTTTCCAGCAACATTTCCGTCAAAAGTTGCTGTTACTTTATCAGCTTGGTCAGATGCAAGATTCGCTTTGAAGTCAGCATTATTAACGTTCACAGCAGTAGGCGCACCCCCCATCACTTTAATGGTAAGTCCGTATCCATTACCGGCTGCATTCATTTTACCAACGGCATTTACTGCACCAGTAATAGCTTGGATATTACCAGGACCAGTCTGTACCTCGATGACATGATCACCATCTTTATCTAAAGTAACATTTGTAGCTAAAAGGCCAGCGTTAGCATGCGCTAAAGTAACCTTCTTATCAGCTGCAGCAAAGTTTAATTCTCCTAAACCATGCCCGCCACCATCATTACCAAAGGCAGCATCAGAAAAAGTACGATCACCTGAAACAGATATTTTTGTTATCATGTTTCTAGCACCTATTGCACCACCAACACTTCCGTTTCCTATCAAATTCACTATACCTACATTGGCACCATTAGTGTTATTTATAGCTCCAGTAACATTTCCTGCAACAGTTACAACACCGCCTTGATTTACATCAATTGCACCTGTAACTTGCGCAACTGTAGCGCTAGCAGCACCAGCGGCACCAGAAACAGTTAAACCAGCACCAGCATTATTCATAACCAACTGCCCTCTATTAACTGTTACAAGTCCACCAGCGTTATGTAATTTATTTGAACCAAGGTTGGTTGTAGTATTAATCGTTACTGTACCCGTAACGTCAGCACCTGCACCACCAACATAAAGAGCAGCATTACCAACGTTTAAATCCCCACCAACAATTCCGCTTTGATTTACTACAGCACCATTGGTTAATGTTACATCACGGGCAACATTATTCACTGTTGCATTACCACCATTAACAGTGACGTTATCAGCAGCATCATTCATAGTCAAAACTCCACCTGCCACTGTTACTGCACCAGTTACATCATGTACTGTTACTGCACCTGAGTTATTTTGTAGGTTTAACGTTCCAGTAATATCGGTATTAGCTCCATTATTACCAATTAAGATACCACCGCCACTTACATCTACATTTCTTGTTATAGCACCACCTTGAGTAACGCTACCACCAGTAATAATTAAATCCCTTCCAACAGTGCCTAATGCATTTACAACTCCACCTGCTACTGTTACATCTTGACCCACATTACCTGCTACAACATTACCCGCACCAACTCCAAGAATAAGATCATGACCAGCAGCAACATTATTCACTGTTGCATTACCACCATTAACAGTGACGTTATCAGCAGCATCATTCATAGTCAAAACTCCACCTGCCACTGTTACTGCACCAGTTACATCATGTACTGTTACTGCACCTGAGT
>Ga0194118_10003298_pt1 | contig 19024 bp, 19 predicted proteins | sample TA2MahsurfametaG_2_FD_148662 | JGI IMG/M metagenome (GOLD analysis project Ga0194118, IMG submission 148662) | Freshwater microbial communities from Lake Tanganyika, Tanzania - TA2015013 Mahale N5 surface | ecosystem: Environmental > Aquatic > Freshwater > Lake | place: Tanzania: Lake...
AGATGTACCAATTAATTCTATAAGAACTGGCGAAGTAATAGGTGAACATACTTTAGAATTAAGTAATGGTTCTGAAGTATTAAAACTAACTCATAGTGTCAATAATAGAAATACCTTTGCTAAAGGATGTATTAATTATCTTTATTGGATTTTACTTAAAAATAATGGATTGTATAACTATTTGGATAATAAAATAGAAACAAAATATTATAATTTAATAAATGATAGAATCGTACTAATAGATATTACTAGGGATTTACCTCAAGTTTTAATTAATCATATTATTACTAATTTAAATAATACTCATAAGAATTTAACAAAAATATTATTTCTTAAACACATTAAAGATTCCAAATATCAGACTTCTATATATGGTAAAATAGATGAAACATTTTGTTTGATTAATTATTGTGCTTATTCGTTATTATCAACTATTAATTATATTAGAGATATTGATGAAAATACTAATGGAAAATTTTATGTAAATAACAAATATTATTCATATACTTATACAGATGAAATAGGTTTATTAAAATTACCATCAATTGATTATTTAGACGATAAGACTAAAAATAATAATATAAGTGACATGATTAATCAAATGACATATTTAACATTATATGGTGTATCACGATTTATTTTTGATAACACAAAATATATATTACTAGAATTGAAAGATAATATTTTTAGCTGTGATATGTTAGATACAATTTGTACAGTTATTAATTCTGAACAATCAGACAAATTTAATGTTATATTTATTAATTCAAACTACTACAAAACAGAAGATAAAAATATTATTAATATGAGATTTTTTAATTCAGATTCAAAAGAAGTTTCTGATAATGGTATTGCTTGTGCTATTTGTTTTGATTATCATTTGTATCATTTTGTCAAAAAATATAATGAATCTCATAAAATTATTATTAAAATGAAAGATGATAAAACTATTAAATTAACATATAATTCATCTGAAATGTTTATCTATTATGATTTAATTTGAAAAAATTGATTTAATATCATTTTTATTTATTTCTTATTAACTTAATGAAACAAATAAGAGTAATTACAGTAATTCCAACCTTTTTTAATGATGATTTCAGTATTGATTATCAATCTATGAAATCTCATATTAATGATCAAAAGGAACGTGGAATAGAAACTATTGTCATTCTAGGTACAACAAGTGAAGCCCCAACTTTGTCATTGGAAGAGCGTGTTCAAGTTGTTGAATTTGTATTTAATAATTTTAGTAAATATCTTACAATAATAGTTGGATTGGGTGGTAATAACACTAAAGAAATGATTCATGAATTAAAATTAATTGAACCATTTGCTAATTTAATTATGATTTCTCAACCATCTTATAATAAACCATCACAAGAAGGAATATTCCAACATTTTAAAATACTAATTGAATCAACTGAACGACAAATAATTATATATAATATTCCATCAAGATGTGGAGTTAATATAAATCCTACAACTGTTCAAAAAATTACTGAACTAACTAATAGAGTTGTTGCGATTAAAGAAGCTTCTGGTGATTTGTCTCAAATGATGCAAGTTAGAGAACAATGTCCAAATCTAGAATTATATTCTGGTGATGATGGTTTAGTTCTACCTGTATTAAGTATTGGAGGCGTTGGAGTTATTAGTGTAGTTTCTAATATTTTACCTGAAGTTGTATTATCAATGATTCATGAATATTTTCAAGGAAATTTATCAAGATCTCAAAATTATTTCTATCAATTAAGACCATATATCAAGTTCTGTTTTATTGAAACTAATCCTGTACCTGTAAAATATATGTTGTCAGTATTATCTAATAAAAAATCATTAGCTAATGTAAGATTACCTTTAGTTGAATTAACAAATGAATCTAAAAAATTACTTCCAGAATTTTCTAACTAAAAAATATTGAAAACTATTAAAATTATTTTAAATGATATTTATATAATGTCAAATTACATCGTATGGAAATTTGGAGGAACATCACAAACATATTCTACTTATAATATGATTTTACAAAAATTACAACAAATTAAAGATAAAACTAAAGTAGTCATAGTTTTATCTGCAATTAGTGGTATTACCAATAAATTATTAGATTTAGTTTTATATAATAAAAATACTATTTTTGATATTATTGAACAAAATTATCTATTAGCTTCTAAATGCAATGTTAATATTAAAGAAGTTTCTGAAAATTTTATTGCTGAATGTATGAATAAAAAAACATTAGATGATCAAATAAGTATTGTATCAAAAGGAGAATTTTTTACTGCTAGTATATTAAATAATTTTTTACAATTACATAATATTGAATCAAATTTTATATCTTCATTAGATGTAATTTCGTCAAATCAAGAAAATAATAATTTATATAACAAAGGTGAATTTACTGTTGATTCCAAAAAAATTATTTCTAATTTTGAATCAAGTGATGTAATTATTATACCTGGTTTTAGTGGAAGAACTCCTTACAATAAATGTTGTTTGCTAGGAAGAGGAGGTTCTGATACATCAGGATCTATTATTGCTGCTGCATTAAATGCATCATTATATGAAATATGGACTGATGTAAATGGTATTTATTCATCTGATCCAAGAAAAATTACTAGTACATTTATAAATGAAATAGTTCATTATGATGCTGCACAAGAAGTAGCAGCAATGGGTGCAAAAGTTATTCATCCTTATTGTATTTTACCTTGTGCAGTTAAATCTATTCCAATTTATATTAAAAATACTTTTAATCCAGATGGCTTATCTACAGTTATATGTGATAAATTAAATAATACTGTATATGGTATTACATTACAAGATAATGTTAAGGTTTTTAAAATAACATCATTAAATATGTGGAATAATTATGGTTTTGTATATGATATTTTTTCTACTTTTAAAAATTCAAATATTGATGTAAACATTATAAATACATCTCAATTTAATATTACTACAACAACAGAAGAATCAGATATTAACAAATTAGAAAAAACAAAATATATTTTAGAAGATAAATATCAAGTTGAATTAGATTTTAATAATTCAATAGTTTCGGTTGTTGGTGATAATATAAGATTAATTGATAATATTGGTCAAATTTTTAAATTAACAAAAGAATTTAATATTATTACTACATCATATAGTTCAAATAACATGTCTCTATCTTTTGTAATTAAAACACAAGATAGTGTAAAACTTGCACAATTATTACACGATACAGTTTATCAAAAATAATTTTATTTTAATTTTTTTATCTACTTTTTTATATTATGGGTAACTTTATTAGTTCTATTTTTCCCTCCCTAAAAGATGTTAATAAATTATCATGGAAACAAGTATTTATATTTGGTTTATTACCATTAGGTCAGTTATACGCTCGTGTTAATATATTTAATGGTTCATTAGATAAATGGTGGATGATGTTTCCTCTTTTATTATTTCCACCTTTTAGTTTTATTCCATTAATTATGATGAAATTTGGTGCAATTAAAGATGGTAATGGTTCAAAACCAGTAGATAACTTTATGTTAATACCTATCATTACTAAATTAATAATACCATTTATTCTACCATTAATAATTAATGAAGATAGTAAATTTTTATTTACTATAGTTAGTTTTATTTTACAATTAATAACTACTATGACAGCTAATTTAATTAGAAGAAAAAATAATTGTAATAAAATAACAAATAATTCTATCGGTAAAGCGGGAGTTGATTCTTTAATTTCAATTGCTGCCGGAGAAATAACATCTTTTGGAATTGAATTTGTACCTATATTTGGAATGTTTGTTTCTTCACTTAAAGAACTTCCATTTATTGGTGCAGCAATTGATTCTTTAGTTTGGTCTGTTGGTTTTTCTGGAGCATATGTCTTAATAAATATGTTCAACCAAAATCCAAATATTAATAATTTTTGTAATTCACCTTTTTCAGGTACTAACAAAGATAAAATACCATTAATCAGTTCAATTTTAGTTATAATGTTTATATATTTTAAGAAAATCGTTTCATAACTTTGACCAAATAAATGTTGGTTGAGGATTATTTTTATTTATTTTTGAATGAGATATTACTCCATGATAATTCCAATCTCTACTTTTATACATGTAATTTAGTAACCAATATACGTAATTTTGATTTCTAAATTGATTAATATTTAATGCTAATATACCTTCTTTTCTTAGTGCTTTATGTATTTTATCTATCCACTTTAATAAAAAATTTTCAAACCATTCTTTTTCCGAATTTACACTTGATACTGATTGAGTTTTTGATGTTATAGGATTACTATCATATATCTCCATTGTAAAATATGGTGGTGAAGTCATCATTAAATCATAAAAATTAGATTTTAATTTAGACTTTTCAAATGGTTGTTTTTTTATTTTAAATTCAGCATCTTTATTTACTTGATGATTTTTTAAAGTTTTTATAATTTTTTTATAATTAGGATGAAGACACGGATTAGGATCAAATCCATGATAACAATCAATGTCTGATGCCATTGCTCCAATTAATCTATCACCCCATCCTGAAGATAAATCTAATATTTTCCTTGCTTTGAAAAATTCTATAAAAAATTTCTCTAATTTTGGTTTAAAAGTTGAACATTCCTTAAAACCAATGTTCCAAATAGTTTCTCTCATATTTTCTATGGTTACTTTCTGGTTTTTGGATTTTAAATGATCTATTACTTTATCAAAATTATTTTTAAAAAAATCTAATTGGGAACCTGGTGCTGATGCAAATTTACATCTTACTCGACAATTTTCATTAAAATAATCACTAATTACTTCTATCGTATTATATTCAGAAGGATCATCAATTATTAAAACATGTTGTTCTTTATTAGTTATTGGATTCTTAAATTTATTATAATTAATATTTAAAGTGGTAAATTTATAATCTTCATTAACTACTTTACTACTAAATTTTTTTAAATTATTAAAATTATTTATTACTTGATCTTCTGTCATATAATATTTTAAATATGGATACTCTATTTTTTGAATTATATTAATTTTATCTTTTTTAATTTTTTCATAGTCATTATCAAAATTTATTGGTTTATTTTTTTTCATATATATTATTTTATAAAATATTTTATAAAGAGATATTTGCTTAATTTATAAATGAATAAATTAAATAAATATGATTCAGATTCTTCTGATGAATTTGATACTGATTCAGAATTAACTAAAAAAGATTTAGAATATGATTTCTTATTACCATCAGAAATTAACTCAAAGAATTGTCTAACAATATCCAATAGAAATAATAGATTGAAAAATAAAGTAAGAAAATATTTATATCAAAATTTTAATATTCAAGATGAAAATCTTTTTCTTAAACAAAAGATTAATATTTTATTAGATAGGAATTATAAATTAATTAATTTGAATAATCAAATAGTTAATAAATATGAACATAATATTAGAATATATAAATACATTGGATCATTTTTAACAACTGGTCTTTTTAGCTTGTGTTTTTTATACTATAAAAATATAAAATAAATTTAATACAATAATGATTTAGTACTTGATTTTGTATAATCATAATACAAACTAATTATAGTTTTTATTTGATCTTCATCTTTAATGTTATTTTGATCAAGAACATCTAAACATGCTTCATTAAAAATATTATTAAAATTATGAAGTAAATACGATCTAGTGTAATTTTCAATATATTTCAAATCATAACCTTTCATACATTCTTTATAAAATTGTTTCTTTTGATCTACATATCTTAATACTCCTTCACATATTTCATTTGATATTTTATCTAATAGTTCTGATAATTGAATAAAATCATCATCCTCATCTAACCATTCAAACTTTTTTTCTAATATTTCGTATAAATATTTAATTTCATCTTCTAATTCTTCTTGTTTATCTTCCTCATCAATATATTCTCTCAATAGAATAGTATATAAATTATTTAATTTATTTAATTTATCTTGATTTTTCTCAATTTTTATCATTTCGTATATTGTATTTTTAAATATATTTACAATATTTTTTGGATATTCTTTTGAATCTTTCATATTAGAATCAACTATAATATCTAATTCAATAAATCTTTTTATTATTGAATTAAATTTATTTTCAAAATCTTTCCATAAAAATTTCTTTTCATAATCATTTATATTATCTGCTAGTTTTTTCATGGCTAATATTGAATTCATATTGACTTCTTTAATACAAAAAGTATTAATTGAATTTTCTAATTGCTTTTGTTCTTCCATTATTAAAATCCTATTTTATTACTGATTTTATTGATCAATTTTTTTATAATTAATATTTTTGAGTATTTCATCAAATTTATTTGATAAATTAACTAATGGTCTTTTAATCATAACAAATGCCTTAGCATGTTCATAAGTCCAATTATTTTTTTTCATTAAATAGTGAATAATAACGGATGCCGATCTGGATGCTCCCATATAACAATGTACTAAAACACTTTCACCTTTAGATAAATGATTATCAATTAATTCAGCACTATCCATTAAAATATTAGTAATATCATCATTATTATTATCTTTTATTGGAAATTTATAATAAATAAAATTTAAACTTTGTTCGTGATAATTATCTATATTATCAGTTATATTGATTATAACTTTAATGTTTTTATTTTTTAATTCATAAAAATCATATGCATTAAAAGATGATCCCAAATATAATTTTTCTACAATTTCATTTGAAGGATAATAAAAATATGAATATTGTCTATACCATGGCATTGATGGTTCTATTCTTGGTACTTTCTTACCAAAAAAATCCAAGTCTCTTAATTTATTTTTTAGAATATATAAACTTCCATAAATATAATTCATTTAATATATAATATAAAAAACTTTAGTTTTTATAAAAAAATTGATTAAAAAATTAATTTAATTAATTCTTTAAATCTTAATGTCTGAATTAACAAAATATAATGATTATATATCAAAACCAATGACTAACTTTCAAACTGCTTTATACTCTAATCCTATGAATCAATTAGTTAGAGATCAATCAAAGATCAACTCTAATCAGTTTATTTTTAATCATGAAGTTACTCCAAAGTTTCAAATCACTGATCAAAAATCATCTGGAAGATGTTGGTTATTTGCAACATTAAATCTTGTTCGTGTTGTTGCAGCTCAGAAATTACAAGCTGAACCTAAAGATCTAGAATTCAGTCAAACTTATTTATTTTTTTGGGACAAATTAGAAAGATATCATAGATCTATCAGATATTATCTAAGTATTAAAAAAAATATTAGTAGAGAATTTCAAGATCAATACTTGAATCATCTTTTTAAAGATGCAATGGGTGATGGAGGACAATGGGACATGGCTAGAGATCTAATTATTAAATATGGAATTGTTCCGAAACAAGAAATGCCAGATTCATATCATTCTAAATCTTCTTCTCTAATGAATTCATTTTTACTTGATATGCTAAAAAATGATTTAACTATTTTAGATAAATCAGATGAGACAGTTCATGATGAATTAATTGAAGTAATGACTGACCGAGCATTTAATTTTCTAGTTGGGTTTTTAGGTCAACCACCGAAAACGTTTGACTGGATTTATAATTCAAAAGATGGTATTGTTGAATTAACTAATCTAACCCCACAATCTTTATTGGCTTTATGTAAATTTAATCCAGATGATTGGGTGTCAGTTGTAAATGATCCTAGAAAAGAAAATATTTATAATAAATACTATCAAGTTCAATATTTAGGTAATATTAAAGATCAACATGTTGGATGGTTAAATCTACCAATAGATAGACTTAAACTATTAACTAAACAATCTATTGATCAAAATAAACCTGTATGGTTTGGTTGTAATGTTGGAGCTGAACGTGATAGAGATTCTGGAATAATGGATATTGATATTCATGATTATAAACATATTGGTTATAATAATAAAATGACAAAAGAAGAAAAATTAAGAACTTTTGCATCATTACCATCTCATGCAATGGTTATTGTTGGATATCATAGTGATGTTAATAATATGGTAAAACGTTGGAAGATTGAAAATTCATGGGGTAAAAGTTCTGGTTCTGATGGATTTCTATTAATGACAGATTCATGGTATTCGGAATATGTATATCAAATTGTTATTCCAAAATCTTTATTAACTGAAAGTGAACTTAAAGAAATGGAATCAGTGCATAAGCTAATTTCTCCATGGGATCCCTTAGGAACATTAGCTTAAATTATTTTATATAACATTATAATTAATTTATTTAATAAAAATTGAATTATCGTATAAATAAATATTACTATCATTATAATGAAATCTATTAGCTCTCGGTTATGATAACTATACTAATTATATTAAACTACCACAAAGTATTTTTGCTGAATTTAATAAATCAGATGATAATGTTGAAATACAAATATAATATCATACTTCAATATGTTTATTAATTTTTTTTCTATTATTATAAATAATTAATTTAATATCTTTCTTCTTTATTTCTCTATAAGCCGGATCATTATCAATTTTATCTTTAACTTTTTCAATTATTTCTTTAGTTTTATCATCTAGTTCATTTTCTAATTCATCATAAAATGAATTAATATCACACATACGAGCATCAACAATATTATCTAATAATTCATCTTTATTTATAGCTATAAATTGCTTCTTTTTTGTATCGTATTTATACGCTAAATTATTTTGTGTATTAGTAATTAAAATATTTTTAAATTGAGGATATTTATCATTAAAATGAGTATATTCAACCAAATGAGGTAAACTACAAAATCTATATTTTAGTATAGCCATTTTTTCTTTTTTACTAAATACTTCTGATAAATTTTCATGTCCTAATCCTAATATATTGTATGTAATATTATTAACTGTTCCATTATTTATATTTTCATTTATAATACTATTATCACCAATATTTAGTTGTTTATTAATTTTTTGAAGTGTTTTAGGATGTATTTTACAATTTTTATTTAATAAGTTAGTTAACATTAGCTTAATTTCATTATTTTCTTCAAATTGTTTTTTAAGTGCATCCTTTAATATTTGGTTTTCTTCTTTTAAACTTATTTCTGATTTTTCATTAAAATTTTTAAATTTACATATTACTTCGTGTCTTTTAACACTATCATATCTAGCTAATTTTTTATTACAATACTGACAATTATTTGTTTTAACTAAATTTAAAGTATTTTGAGATAAATTATAATTTTCATGTGTATTTTGTGGAAAAATTGTGGTATTTTGTGAGATACTATCTAGTTTTTGTGTATTTTGTGGTAAAAATATGGTATGGTTATTATGATATCTTTTGTAGTGATTACTTCTAGATTGATATGTTTTAAATGAATTATTACAATATTTACAAATAATTTCACTCATTAGTTCACTATTATATTGATATAGATTATTATTCTTTATACATTTTTTTTAATAGTGAACTACACTATAATAGTGAACTTAACTTTATGTCTTAGAGAGAGAGAGATAGACATGAAATATTTTATTTATATTAATTTATCTAATAAAAATTGAATTATCGTGTAAATATTAATAATACTATCATTATAATGGAATGGAATCTATTAGCTCTTGGTTATGATAATTATACTAATTATGTTAAACTACCACAAAGTATTTTAGCTGAATTTAATAATACTGATGATAATATCGATGTTCAGGTTTTGGATTCTAAAAAAAGAAAAAGTATTATGGATGAATACGAAAAAAGTCCATTTTATTTTTGTATCGAATCTTCTATTGGTACTTTCACTTATTGTGGTGTTCAAGATTTTACTGCTGATGATGGATTGATATATATACCAAATCATTTACTAGATTTATTGGCAATTAATGGATGTGATGTTGTTAATGTCAAATATATAAATAATGTTCCAAAAGGTGAATTTGTTGTAATTGAACCATTACATAAAGAAATATTTGACATTCAAGATTTAGATAAATTTTTGGAAAAAATAATTAGTGGTTATTGTGTACTTTATCAAAATCAAGTTATTAACTTTAAATATGAAGATAATAATTATAAAATCTTAATAAAAAAAATAAAAGCTGTTGATGATATTGAAACTAATCTAATTGATGTAGTTAATACTGATCTGTTTTTTGATATATATAATAAATTTCTTGAAGAAGAATTGAGACAAAAAGAATTAGAAGAAAAAAGACTAAAAGAACTTGAAGAACTTAAAATAAAAGAACTTGAAGAACTCAAAATGAAAGAACAAGAAATAGTACAAACTAATAAATTATTTTTAGGAGAGGGTAAAAAAATTGGTGGTGATACTATTTATGATCCAGTATTAGTTAGAGAACTAAGACTTAAAAAATTATGTCAAATTAATCAAATTGAAAATTCAATTGTTGATATGAAAATTAGTAATGATAATACAATGGAGTTTGATGTATAATTTATTTTTCTATCAATTCTAATTCTTTTTGAATTTTTAGAATAGCATTATTTTTTAATTTTTCATCAACTGTTAATATCTTTTTAATTGCTTCTTCTGAACTAACACATTCACTATCTGATTCTTTTAATTTTTCATCAACTGTTAATATCTTTTTAATTGCTTCTTCTGAACTAACACATTCACTATCTGATTCATATTCTTCATATTTATGAATTGTATTCTCAGATACTAATTTTTCTTCACAATCTAAATCTGCTTTAATACATTCTAATCTAAAATTTAATTTTTTAATATTTAATTCATTCAATTCTTCGCTACATTTAGTTTCATTAATATATATACTCTCCATTTTTTTACACATATCTAGAATGTTATTCTTATCAAAAGGTTGAATATCAGAATTAATAAAATAACCTTCTGAATTTATATATAAATCATTTATACTAACATTTGAGTTATTATCATAATATTTTATTAAATCATTATTCATATTTTGATCATTTAGATAATAATGATCACCTATTTTATTCCACTGATTAGTATTTTTAATATTATCATAATTTGCTTTCTTTAAATTCCTAAAATAATAATTATAAATAACTTGTGGTTCTGGTAATTCTTCTTCATTTATTTGAAAGTAATAACAATTAGATATTTGATGATATTTAGTGTGATTATAAATAACATTTGGTACAGTTAACCAAGAAATAAAAATTATATTCTTTATACGACCGTTTATTATATTAAAACAATTTATTGATTCTTTAAAATTAGTTACTATACTTATATTTTCTATATTTCCGTAATAATAATTAGATAGTAATGATTTATTTTCTGATTCCATTTCACCATCTACATATATCTTTATATTTTTGCTATTTCCCTCTATTAAACCAATAAAACATGAACAATTAATACCTTTCATTAAAATATTACCAACTATATTTATATTTGATATTTCTGTTGAATATGATTTTCCAACAAGACCACCATTATAAATACCACTTGATATAGTAACATTTTGTATAGTTAAATTAGTTATTGAACCTGATTTAGTTATTCCAAATAAACCATTATAATTGCAATCAATAATGTTAATATTTTTGATTACATGATTATTACCATTAAATGTTCCTGTAAATGGTACAATGTCAATTAGATAAAAATTTATATTTTCCGGAAAATTTCCTAATGGATAAATATATCTATAATTAAAATCTATATCACATTCTAGTTCATAATCTTGATTGTAGACAAATTTCCTATCAATGATAGTCTCGATAGTACCATAAGGGTGTTTAGTTATTAAATTTGCTTTAAAGAATTTAGTTAGAAAAACCCATTGTTTAATAGAATTAATTTGATAACAATAATTTTTTTTATAAATAATTATACTTTCTTTATTATATTCTAATTTAATTCCACTCATTATTATTTAATTATACTAGATTTTTTATAAATCATAAACTACATAAAAAATAAATATATAATAATAATAATGGATAACGATTTAGAAGAAAATTTATCAAATATTGAAGAGGAAGAAGAGGATGAAGAACTTGATGAAGAGACTAAAAGAATTATATGGGAAGCCAATCTTAAAAGACTAAATAATGATTCTATGTTAGATTTCTCGGATGGAACTAAAAAATCAAAATCAAAAAAATCGAGTGATAAGAAAAATAAAAAAGTAGTATTATCATTAGAAGACCTAAATAAAAAAATTGAACCAAAAAAATTTGTTTCAAAACGTGTTGAAGAAAAAAAGAAAATTAATAATGAAGAAAAATTAATTAAGAGAACATTTAATGCCAGACTACCACCTTATAATTGGGTATATCAACCAAAAAAAGAACAAGTTACTGTAAATATAAATGATGAACATGAATTTCCTTCATTATAGTTTGAAAATTTTACTAAAAAAACTTGTTTTAGTTGGTTTATAACCTAAAATAAATTGGAGTTGTTTGGTGTTTATTGCACCTGGTCTTGTTTGTCTAATTAATCTAACTGATTCATATGGAGTTGTATCTAATTCAATCAAAGCAATTGCTATTAAAGTTGGGGCTCTTCCTAAACCTGCTACACAGTGAACTAGTATTGGGTCATTTGTTTTTATTAAAATTTTCCATTTATCAATTATATCTTGTGATGGAATATCACCATCTTTAAATTGCCAATCGTATATTATAACATCATCGAATTCTTTATTATTATAGGAAGGATCACAGAGTCTAACAATATGTTTGATTTTGTGTTCTTTTACCTTTTTAATGAAAGAATTTAAATTATTTTGAGTTGGAGCACCACCTATAAAGAATTTGTTTAGTTTATTTTCAATTATTGTAAAATTGTAATCATTAATATGAGAAACCATTTACTACCTTATTTTAACTTATAAAAAATATTAAACTATTTTTTATATATTATTGTAATGAATAGAAATACTATTGCTAAAATTATTTTACTAATAGTCATCTTTGTGGTTTTTAATAAAACTACAGAAAACTTTTGGTCTAGACCAAATAAATGTTTAGATTGTGAAAAAGATATTAGATCTATGAAAGATGCTCATTTAGCTTTTCCATCCAAATGTTTTTCTTGTGAAAAACAATCTAAAAAACCCTACTTTGAAGGACCTTCTAAATGTTTCGACTGTGATATTCAAATGAGTAAGAGTTCATGTTCACCTATTGATGATACTAATAAATATCAATTTGAAACATATATGAGAAACAGATTTCCAAATCGTTCATAAAATAAATTTTATTAACCAAACATTGATCGCATTTCTGAATAGGTCATTGGTCGTCCCATTCGTTGTTCAAACTCATTTGCCCCATTTATAATTGGAGCCATAATACTACTTGAATCACCAGTCATTAGTGCTGAATTAAGAATATTTGCTCCTTCTTGTACCGACTTTGGATTATATTTACTACTGATTTCATTCATTATTTTATCTGATTCTGACATTATTAATATTGATTTAGTTCTATAATAATAATAATTCATTTTTTTATTGTTTATTATTTATTCATCAAATACAAAAATTAACTAGTAATATTACACTTCAATTTCTTTTAATGGTTTGCTAAATATTGAGTTACTGTATTTTAATTTTATAACTTCAGTATTATTTCCGGTTTCATTATAAATCATCAGTTTGACTTCATTTATTTTAAATAATCGATAATTCTTAAACTCTTTATTATTTTCCTCATCTATCATTGATGTGTGATCATCTTGTAGTTTCTCAATTAATTTATCTAAAATTTCTACAGTTCTTTCTGGTAATCTATCTTTATAATCTTCTAATGACACTTCGATGTTATTCATATGTTGATCTATTAGTTGATTTATTATTGAATATTTTTGAACAGCTTCAAATTTATTGCCATTGTAAACATAAGCTATATTATCTCTTAAATTAGTAATGTATATATTTCGGTATTCAGGTCTATCATCATTAAAATGAACTTTTTTTATTGATTCTTCAATAGCTTTATACCTACAGTTTAGTATGTTTTTAATTTCTTTAGTTGATAGAATACTTTTAATATCTTCGGAACCAAATTTAACTATTTGGATGGTATTGTTAACAGTTCCTGAATTTATTGTATTATTATTTCCATTTATTAAATTCTTATTAATTTTCTGTAATGTTTTAGGATGTATTTTAGCATATTTAAGAACATCTGATAATTGTAATTGTATTTCCATAATTTGATTTTTAAGTTGTTCAATAATTTTATTTTCAGAATTATTTTCTTTTTTAATTTTACATCTACTATAATGTTTTATAAGACTATCTTTTCTAGTAAAACTATAATTACAAAATTTACATATTAATTTATTGTCAACTAAGTTTGTTTTGACAGAAGTTGGCGGTGTTTTGGCGGATTTTTCAACCATAATTATTGTTTCGTCGATCTGATTGGCGTTTTTTGGCGAATTATTTTTATGGTATTTATTATTGTGATACCATAAGCCCGTTTTATCCTTATAATTTTTATCACATTTATCACATCTAAATACTTTAGTATTATTATTTTCAACCATAATATATAATAATTATTAGAAATTATATACTTAAATGTTTTTTTATTTTTCAACTTTCAACCGTTGAAATTCAACCATAAGTCAGAGAGAGAGAGAGCGCCATAAAAATATTCATAATAAAAAATTATTTCATAATATAATAAAATTTTTTTATCCAAAAAATTGATTTAACTAAATATTACAATTTATAATTATAATATTTAATGAAAAAGTTTAATGTTATATTAGCTACAGATTTAAATGGTGGTTTTGGACTGAATAATAAACTTCCTTGGGATTTACCTGTTGATTTCGAATTTTTCAAATCAATTACTAAACATAATACAATTTTAACAGGAATTAATGATGAACCAAATATTTTAATTATGGGTAGGAAAACATGGGAATCTATGGATTGTAAATCATTGTTTAAGAGAAATAGTTTTGTTATTACATCTAATTTTAATAAACTTAATCAAAAAAAATTATCAAATACTATTTTCTTCCCAGATTTTATTTCAGCATATTCAGAAGCTAATTATCGAGTTAATTCAAATGTTTGGGTAATTGGTGGTAAACAAATTTATGATACAGCATTAAGGCATTGGGCTTGTGATAAAGTTTATTGGACTTTAATTAAAGGACAATTTGATGCTGATACTTTTATTAATATGAAAGATTACCCAATTACATGGCAATCAATAATTACCAAATTTGAAATCAATAAAAATGATTCAAAAGAATATGAATTAGATTTTCATGAAGGAATTGTTAATCATAATATCGAAACTCAATATTTAAGTACATTATATGATGTTATTATTAGTGGTCATCAAAGAGAAACTAGAAATGGAATAACTCAAAGTAAATTCATGAAGACATTAGAATGTGATTTAGCTGATGGATTCCCCTTATTAACTACTAAAAAAATGTTTTGGAAAGGGATTGTTGAAGAATTACTATTTTTTATAAGAGGAGATACTGATTCGACAAAATTATCAAGTAAAGGAGTTAAAATTTGGGAACCTAATACTTCTAGAGAATTTTTAGATTCATTAGGACTAGATTATCCAGTAGGTGAAATGGGACCTATGTATGGATATCAATGGAGACATTTTAATAAACCATATCCACATTCTGATGAACCAGGAATTGATCAATTAAAAAAAGTAATTGAAGAAATTAAATCAGACCCAACATCTAGAAGAATAATAATGACTGATTTCAATCCACTACAAGTTAATCAAGGTGTTTTATATCCATGTCATTCAATCGTAATTCAATTCTATGTTGATGGTAATAGATTGAATTGTTCCATGTATCAAAGATCTGGAGATATTTTCCTAGGAATACCATTTAATATTGCATCTACATCATTACTATTAACTATTGTAGCACAATTAACGGATTTAGAACCTGGTAAAGTCTATTTATTAATTGGTGATTATCATATTTATTGGTCTCATTTAGATGCTGTTAATGAACAACTTAAAAGAAATCCTAAAAAATTACCAAAATTAGACATGACATTATTTAAAACTTTAGAAGAAGTAGAAAATGCATCATTAGATGATTTTAAAATATCAGGATATGAATGTGATCCTGCTATTAAAGCTAGTATGGTAGCATAAATTAGATTGGTATATTTAATAATTGTTTGATTAGTTGATAATTTCTTTCTAAATGTTCTTTTTCATAATGAATAACATTAACTTCTTTTATATTATTACCTATAATTAAATTTAATCCATTTCGAAAAATATAAATATTTTTTAAGCTAATAAAAAAAGAATATATTTGAAAATCATTTTCTAAATTTTTATCTTCTACTTCAATAAATAAATATTTTGGTTGATTTATAGGAGGTACAGTATAATTACCAATATAATCAATTACTTTGAAAGTATATTTTGGAATAAAATAATTTGACATATAAAAAAGTATATCAAATTATTTTCTTGAAAAACTCATATTTCATTTAGTTGATCTAAGACTACTGTTAAAACAGATTTTAAACTAGTTAATACATCACCATTAATTTCATTCATTCTAAATGGTTCTTTACCAGATATTTGTAATTTCAATTGATTTTTAACAGTCGAGTCAAAAATAAATTTATTTAATACTCTTAACTTGTCATTAATTAATTTTGGATCATTGAATAAATTAAATACTTTTATTATTTCCATAGGTTTATTTATTTCGGTATATTCTTTTGGTGTTATAACTTTTGTTTCTTTTCTAATTGTAGATTTTATTGAAGTCTTTGGATTGTATTTTATTAATGTACTAGCACAATTGTTTAAATTATGGTAAGATACAGGTTTAATTACTTTATATTTTGTATTCATATTATTAATATTAAAAGATTGATTAAATTTATTATTATTAATATCATATTTTTTAATTTGATCTATTTCTTTGTATAAAACTAATTTATTTGATTTACTTTCAAAATTATTATAAAATGCTGATGATAAATTAAGTAGTTTTCTTTTTTGACAAAATCTAAATAAGACCTTTAAATTATTATGATTTAGATCATTTTGTATCATTTTAATCAAAAGAGATCTGTCTTTAATTGGTGAATTATTTAATAATGAAAATAAATTTGATGTTTCTGATTTAATAAATAATGAATCCATTAATAGTATTTTCTTAGATTCAATATTCAAATCTTCCAAATTATAAATTCTAACTTTTTGATAAATATTTTCAAAAGTAATAAATATATGTGATCCGATAGTTTTCATTTTATAGTTTACTAAAATCTTGTCTAAAGTATCATATAAAACCTCAAAAAAATTATAATTAAGTGGTTCAAAATATATTTTTGAATCATCATAGTATTTAAAATATTTATTCGAAACTAAATCAAATGTTCCTATTGAATTTACTTCTAATATACTCATGTAAAATGGAAAGTTTTCTAAAATAAATTCATCTATTAAATTATTAATTAAATCAGTAAATGTATATTCATCGCTAAAAGATTTACCAAATAAGACAAATGATGTTTTAATTTTTTTATTTTCAATATATTTAGAATTATTTTTAATGCAATTAATCATTTCATTCTTATATAAATCGTATAGATCATAATTGTAAATAATTTTATTAAATTTATAATTTTTCAAAGTATCAATATCAATTAATGAATTTTTATTTATATTATAGCCACAAATTTTAGGAGTTAAATTATCACATAATCCAATTATTTCATTAAATGTCATTATTATATTAGATAAAAAAATATTGATAAATTGATATTATATTATTTATGTTAATTAATTAATGGAATCCGAAAGTAATCAAAATACTAATCGTGTTGATAAATATGGTGACAAATTATTTGAATATCCTAATTTTTGGGAAACTTCTAGATCAATATCTAAAATAATTAATGATTTTAAAGATATTGAACCAGGTACTAGGCTCTATGATAATATTGAATCAATTATTGGTCGTATTCTTCAGTCAAGAGCATCTGGTAAAAATTTATATTTTTATACTTTAACTGTTGATGGATTATCTTTTCAAATTATGTCAGATGTAAAATCTTATCAATCAGAACAGGAATTTTATCAAATACATGATATGATTGGTCGAGGTGATATTATTGGAGCAAAAGGTTATATTTGTAAAACCAAAAAAGGAGAATTATCATTAGTTCCTTGTGAATTAAAAATATTATCACCTTGTTTAGAAACCTTACCATCTACATATTATGGAATTGAAGACAAAGAAATTAGATATTCCAATAGATATTTAGATTTGATAATCAATTCTGATGTTAGAGAAATTTTTGTTAAAAGACATAAAATTATTAATTATTTGAGAAATTACTTGACCCATTTGGATTTTATTGAAGTTGAAACACCTGTATTGTCAGAAATGGCTGGTGGTGCAGCTGCTAAACCATTTGTTACATTCCACAATGCAATGAAACAACAAATGTATTTGAGAATTGCTCCAGAGTTATACTTGAAAAAATTAGTCATAGGAGGTTTAAATAAAGTATTTGAAATTGGAAAGCAATTTAGAAATGAATCCATAGATTTAACACATAATCCAGAGTTTACATCATGTGAATTATATGAAGTTGGTGCAGACTACTATAAACTGATGGATATGACAGAAGATTTTTTAACTAATTTAGCTGTTCATGTCAATGGTACGACAAAAACCAAATGGTTTGGTACAGATATTGATCTTGCAGGACCTTATCCTAGACTTGATATTTTAGACACACTAGAAGAAAAAATAAAAGAACAACTGAATGACCCTAATTTTAAACTACCAGATATTTCTGGAGAAAATGCAACTGAAGAATATACTAATTTGATGAATTTACTAGGTGTTACCATTACTCCACCTCTAACACTTAATAGATTAGTTGATGGTCTAATTGGAGAATATGTTGAACCATTATGTGTACAACCTACTTTTTTAATTAATCATCCTCAGATTATGAGTCCGTTAGCTAAACCACATAGATCTCAACCTGGAAAGACTGAACGTTTTGAACTATTTATT
>Ga0194118_10003299_pt1 | contig 19021 bp, 22 predicted proteins | sample TA2MahsurfametaG_2_FD_148662 | JGI IMG/M metagenome (GOLD analysis project Ga0194118, IMG submission 148662) | Freshwater microbial communities from Lake Tanganyika, Tanzania - TA2015013 Mahale N5 surface | ecosystem: Environmental > Aquatic > Freshwater > Lake | place: Tanzania: Lake...
AACCTATGACTACCTGGTGGGGACCTACAGGTTTGATCGAGATTATTTTTTTGAGAATGAAGTTGAGTGGATCCTTGAAAGGGCCGAGGAACAAGAATTCCACAGCCAAGATTTGATTACCCATTACGGCGCTTTTATGACTAAGGAGGACCAGCAAATTCTAATTGAGCAGTACCAATCCGAATTACATAATTCATATTAACCCTGATCACCCTAAACCCCCAACCCAATTAACCCCAAAAACCATGATAGAATACACAAATTTTACCGAAAACCTCTACAATACGACCCCCTTAAATCATTGCTCTAATTTTTTGATTGTTGAAGGGTCCAATCGTTCTATTGAGAAAGTCCAACAAGGCTTCCAAAACAAAGAATGCTTTAGGTCAGTTCTTGGCAAGCGAGCTGAACAGCAGCCCGTTCCAAAGAAGAACTGGTTCGAACAGAACTTGGAAGATTTCGGCACCGAATGGGATATTGCCCCAAAGTTTGTAACGGCACGACTGGATTCTCCCTCAAGACTGGTATTGTCCTTTCCTACTGCGTGGAGTCCCCCACGTCTGTTTGTAGCCAAAATGTGTCGCCAATACAAGGTGAGGGCTTACCATCAATACCACATTCCGACGATGGATTTGTCTGGTTATGTGGAGTTGAATGAGACGGGGGGAACTGTTGAAGAGCAGTCTTACCCACTCCATGAAGGATTAGCCCAAATGGACTATCTTAAATTTCTATTGCGTAGATTACCGATGATGTGTCAAGCTGCCTAAACAGTTCTCATGAGGGACCGGTTGCCTTCTAGGTTTCCGGTCCCTTTATTTCGGATGCAAATTGAATGCCCTCAACTCGAGGGCATTTTTTATTGAACAGAAGACCCTGTTCGGTAATCAATTTTGTAGTTGTAGTGGTGGCTGGTCAGGAATTGATTTTCTTTGGATTGCTTAAAAAAATAATTAACTAGGTCGTTGACGTCCGCCCGGCAGGTAATGTCTTCAATGTAGTAATGTATATCCTTACGTAGGATATTATCAAAAATCTTACCTACTTGAATGTAGGGAATATTGGTGTTGATTATAATATGGGCATGAATATCGACGGTTTCTATACGCCTCATTGGCAAAGAAACTGCTTTGGGATATTCCAATACGAAAAGATAGTTAACGTAGAAATTCGTTTTTCTAATTTCACGATGGACTTTGTTAAAAAAATGGTTGGTTATCTTGAAATTGAGATCGGCTGCGTGGTTGGTTTTGGTATTACTTAGGACAATATGGTACAATCTACCGTTTGGTTTAGGTTGTAGGTGCGGTTTGCATAGAATGCTATAGGCGTTTTCAATATCAATCATATTGTCTTCGATGCTTTTTCTAAAACGACTTTTACTGATGTGTCTTAAAAAGCGGGTTGCTATTTTCTTTGGGGGTTGATTCATTGAGGATAGAATTATTTTATTACTAGACATTATTCAACTAAAGAACCCACAAGGGGAACTCATCTTTGATTAGCATATTTAGTTATTTTAATATTGTGTTTTTTGTTCCAGAGTTACCACAAACTCATTAATGCCGGTTATTTAGATTATTAGTTAATTTCTATTGAGTGTTTCTTGTATAGTTTTTTTAATTGCTTAATCAGTATTTCCTCCATGACAATAAATAGAGATTCTTCATTGAAAAGGTAAATGTTTTTATAGATGCGTGATGGTGTAATTTTATTCTTTGCCAGCACGCGGTGGATTTTGGTTTTGTTCATGCAGCCGGTTATTTTCATCATAGCACTGTAGTCATAAAGCTCTATTTGATCATTGATATTGTACGTACATAACTCTTTCATTTCAAAATAGCTTTTCTAAATTCTTGAATGGTTTGTTCCAGGTCTTCATCCTTTTCTTGTTCTTTTGCGAGTAAATCTCTTAACTTAAGAATCTCTTCTCTACTAAGATCCGTTATAGGTTCTGGGCTTCTCGTTGGGGTGATTTGAGGTCTTACAGTTTCACTTTTGTTGATTGGCTCTTGTTGTTGTGGTGTGGGAGTGGGTTCAACAGGTGGTGGGGTATTGGGTGGGGGTTTGAGCCTCAGTCTCATTCCTTTCTCTTCATGAGGATATTGATGGGTAGGTCTTCGTTTGCGATTTCTGTCAGCCTCTTCTGTCAAGAAGAGGGCTGTGTCTTGTGGGTATTTCTCAGCGATGAATGCGAGAAACCTGTGGATTACAATCTTGTTGGAGGGCATGGTATATATACTTTTTTTATGAAATGTTTTATTTCATTTCATTAATAGTATATATATTTTTTCCCCTGTCCCTTTCGTGTTTTTTTGCTAATTTTTATCCTAATTTGAGGATAATTTAGTTAAATAACCCCCCAAACTGATTCGTGGCAATATCCTGTCGCTTTCGAAGAGTATTTACAACGTAGGACCTTAAACTGACACTTGATCGATGCCCTATTAGGGAGGCGATTGAAAAATAGTCTCTATTTGTTTCGTCCACCATGAGGGACGCAAAGGTGCAGCGCATCATGTGAGTAGAAAATGTCTTGGGAATTCCCAATATTCTTTGCAACTGTTTAAGTTGGTAGTTATACCTGGCAGTTCTTGATTTCATCAACTCGAATAAATCCCGGGTAAGAGTGGTTGATTCGTCAAATTTGACTTTGGCAAATCGAGTATTGGGTAGTATATCAAAGATGAATTGGTTTGGATTACTTTGAGCGAATAAACTGATTCTTCTGTGTAGTTCAGTAACAAAAAGTTCAGTTACGCTGAGTAGTTGATTTTGTAAGTTTTCGTTTTCCTCGAGGATTTCGGGGTTACCCTGGGCATACAACAGAGGCACATTGCCTTCTTCTATTTTACAACAATTATGCCATTCATCATAGGTCATTGCGACAGGTCGTCCACGATAGATTCCGTTAAACTTCGTATCCAAGAGGTCTTGAATACCATCAGGAAGTAGTTCCCCAATTATTCGGAAAGAATGTTTGTTCAGTGCTACTGTATGGTATGATTTAGTCTTGAATTGGACGAATTGAAGTTCGCCGGATTGGTAGTTTCCCCACCGCATGGTCATTAGATCACTTACGCGTAAACCGTGTGCAAAGAGCTGAAACAAGAATTGTTGCTTTATTTTCCTCAGTTTTGGATATTGACTGAGATCTAGACTCCTCAGATTTTCGACCTCTTCTTTAGTGAGGTAATCACGCTTGGTAGGGACCCGAGTTGCTCTAAAGGAAAGGAACGGATCGTTTGGATTGTTGATCATACCAAGCGCTCTTCCTTCTTTGTAGACTCGTCTGAAAACGGCTACATATTTTTTGGCGGAGTTGATGTTGAGCTTACTTCTTAGATAGGATTCGAAGTCACGAACAAGCAGGGTATTGATGTTGCTGATTCTAAATGGACCTCTACCAGCACCCCAGAAATCAACTAAGTGACCGTAGGTCAAGTCAGTAATTAAGGCGGTTGAATGTTTATTGAGACGGGTCAAGTGTCGAACCTGGTCTTGAAATAAGTAATCCACCGTGGGATCGGACTCAATATCTAGGATTGTTGGTTGATACGTATTTTCATCACATTTCATTCGTTCGATTTCTCTATGAATCCTGTCGTTTAAAACAGCGCTGTCTTGAATTCGTGTCTTTACCCGGTGTCTGTTGGGATCCCAATATTGAATGGGTAGGGTCAAGCCAAGGGACCGGTAGGTAGATTTACCTAGATAAGTTTTACGGATGGTTACGTATCCGATGGTGTCTGTGGCTCGTTTTTTACGGAGAAAAGGGGTGTATGTGGTGTTCATTGATGTTTACCACAAAGATACGCTAATTTGCTATGATGGAGGGTTTATGACCCCTGAAAAAGTGCATAAAAGTGCATAATTAGGGCAAAAATCACGAAGAAAAAACCCTCTCTACGAGCTCCAAATGAGGTTTTGGGAAAATATATTATTCCGTCCATCACCACCAAATCGCTTCCGCAAACGCTTGACTTTCAAGCACTTACAATTCAGATTTGCGTCGGTGCCACAGAAAGTGCACAACACGATTTTCCCAGGACTCCCCTACAGACCCGGTTATCGACCCCCCTGTAGGCCCTGTCGAGGTGCTACCCGAATCGTGGATTTTGGGCTTGGAGGTGTATGTACTTCGAGCTGGGAAGGGGCGGGGTAAGGGAGGAAATAGGGGAGGGGGCTGAGGGGACATTGAGCGTACTAGGGATTAGGCCTAGGGGGTCAGGGCTAAAAGGACAGTGGTAGAATAAGCTGAATGGCTGAATAGGCAAGGGGGCCGCTGGAATGACTACTTGACACAAAAACCCACTATAGAGGCATGGAAGCGAGGTTTTTGGCTTGGGATAATCAGGATTGCCTAATTGTGGCTTTGACCGGGAAAAGTGGTTACTGATAAAACTATAATAATTTCACTTTAACCTCCAGAATTCAACTATTTTTTGTATATATTTGTAGTTGACGATAATTTTCAAATTCTAAACCAAATTAAAATGGGAATTAACTTAACAAAAGGAGGCAATGCTTCCATCGGCTCGCTACAAAAATTTGTAGTTGGTATGGGTTGGGACACCAACGAAACTGATTCAGGTCAATCTTTTGACTTGGATGCTTCTGCTTTTATGCTTAATGCTAATAGCAAAGTATTGTCTGATAGTCATTTTATTTTTTATAACAATCTGAAAAGTCCAGAAGGCTGTGTTGAACATACTGGAGATAATTTAACTGGAGCAGGTGACGGTGATGATGAAAGTATAAAAGTTGATTTATCAAAACTACCTGCTGGTTGCGAGAAAATAACATTTGTTGTTACGATACACGATGCAGAGACCAGAAGACAAAATTTTGGACAAGTTAGAAATGCTTTTGTTCGTATTTATGATCCATCAACAAACGAAGAAATATTAAAATACGATTTAGGTGAAGATTTTTCTATCGAAACCGCTGTTGAATTTGGTGAATTATATAAAAAAGATGGCGCTTGGAAATTCAAAGCTATAGGGACTGGATTTGCAGGTGGTTTGCAAAAGTTCGTTGATAAATATTGCTAATATTTACTTTAAAATCAAAACAATATGGCAACAATAAATTTGGTCAAAGGCCAAAAAATAAATCTAAAAAAAGAAAATGGTGCAGCCATTACGAAATTTTGCGCTGGTGCTAACTGGGGTGTAATGCCTAATGGGGATTCTGTAGACTTAGATTTGTATGTCGCTTCATTTGATTCCAACAAAAATACAGTTGAAATAATTGGGTGGGGCGAGCAATGGGAATCGCGAGTCGGCGCTATGCAACACTCGGGTGACGATTTAGTTGGTGACGAAGGAGGAGATGACGGATTAGATAACGAAATTGTAACTGTTGATTTATCTCGTCTACAGAGTAACGTTGAAAAAATAGCCGTTTTTCTGACTAGTTTCAGGGGACAGGACTTTTCCACCATACCACATGCAGCTGTGAGAATTTATGAAGGGACCAACGAACGAGTTACCAACGTAATTGCAAATTATGCAATTGGAAAGGAGTCTTCATTTGCTGGTCACGTCGTAATGGTTCTTGGACTTTTTTATAAACACAATGGTGAATGGAAGTTCAATGCAGTAGGAACGCCAACGAAAGATAGAACATATAAAGATGCTATCAATACAATCAAGGCTAAATTTCTCTAATCATAAAGACTAACAACTCTAAATTTGGACGTATTCGCAATCACCAACAAAAGAATTATTATGAAAACTAGTTTAACAGCATGGAGGACTTTAGAGTTAAATTTATCTAAGGTTGAGAGCGTTTTAGTAAATCAAACCGTAGTTGGAAGAATACTCGGGTTTGGTGACGTAGTGATTATCGGTACTGGCGGAACACGTGAAACTTTTATTGATATAAGAAAACCAGCAATATTTAGGAAGAAATTTCAAGAAACAATCTAACATGAGCATAAATCTAAACAAAATCGTACTGGAGAAATCAGGTGATGCTAAGAGAATAAACTTAGCAAAGGATTCTTCTGGAAACAATTTGTCCAAAGAAATCACCATAAACTTAAATTGGACACAAGAAAAACAAGAGGAAAAATCATCTGGCCTTTTTGGCTCCTTGAAAAAAATGTTTTCCGGGACCGATGGAATAGATCTCGACCTCGGTTGTTTTTATGAACTAAGAAACGGCACTAAAATGGTGATTGACGGTATTCAATTCGCTCATGGTCAAGGAGGAAGCAGAACTCAATCTACTAAACAAGGAAGATATACGGGTCAGCCTTGGGTTTGGCATTCTGGCGATGATCGTTCTGGTGCCGGAGATGGCGAGAATATCCTTCTCAACCCTAGCGGCATATCTGATTTAAAAAGATTGATTGTATATTGTTTTATCTATAAAGGTGTTGCAAATTGGGCTCAAACAAACGCTATTGCTTCTATCAAAGTTCCTGGGAATCCTGATATTGTAGTAGAGATGGGGCAGCAAATGAGCAATAAAATGATGTGCGCATTAGCCGAGATTAATTTTGATGGTAGTGAGGGAATAACAGTAAAAAAACTAGTGTCATTCCACAATGGACATGCCGATTGTGATAAATCCTATAACTGGGGTTTACAATGGACAGCAGGAAGTAAGTAATTAATAACAATGATTTAAAATATCGAAAAATGAAAAAAAATTATCCTAACAACAATTATTCCTTTATTAATTTTTTTCCCAATAGCAATCTTTATTGGTATCAAGCAATATACAATTGAGGTCCCAAATGGTCAAACAATCTTTACTGCAAAAATTGGCATTTTACAGCAATATTGGTATTCGGTTCTAATTGCTGTAATTTCTGTTATTCATATGAAATTTATTGCACCAAAAATTTTTAAAGACTAAGTTTTAACCAAGCAAAAACAAATAAATCATGACAAGAAGACTACCCGTCTATTTAGTATTAGACACATCCGGTTCCATGACTGGAGAACCAATTGAAGCCGTAAAAAATGGCCTTTCTACATTGTTAACTGCATTGAGATCCGATCCTCATGCTCTGGAAACAGCATTTTTAAGTGTCATAACATTTGACTCTGATGCAAGACAAGTGGTTCCGCTCACTGATCTTGCATCATTCCAAGAGCCTACCTTAACAGCTCAAGGAACAACCTCCTTAGGCGAATCACTGACACTTGTAGCTAATTGTATTGATAGAGAGGTTAAAAAGTCAAGTCCTGAGCAAAAAGGAGACTGGAAACCTCTTGTGTTTTTTATGACTGACGGTCAACCAACTGATGACTGGCAGAAAGGCTTAAGTGATTTTAAAACGAGAAAAACTGGAATGGTAGTAGCATGCGCCGCAGGAACTGGCGCTGATGCAACTTTATTGAAGCAAATTACTGAGAATGTTGTAATGCTCGATACAGCTGACAAAGCAACAATTGCGGCTTACTTTAAATGGGTTTCGTCAAGTATTACAACCAGTTCAAAAAAGGTAGAAAATGCAGGCACTGAAGCAACCTCCATGAGTGAATTGCCACCTCCTCCACCGGAAGTTAATGTGGTTTTTTAAACAGTAAGTGGCATGATAGAATTAAAGAAAAAAGACGAATCTCATAAAATCAGTTTAGTAAAAAACCAACTAATAAATGGTAAAAAAGCTCATGTAAGAATGAGTTGGAAAACCGCTGTTGACCTTGATCTTCACGCGTATGCAATAACATCGAATAATGAGTTTGCGCATGTGTATTTTTATGAAAAACAATCAAAAAGCGGTAATATAATCTTAGATCAAGACGCAGGCGTTGGTAATACAGCTGGTGACAACGAAGAAAATCTTATCGTGTACGATTTATCACAAATTAGAAAGTTTTTTGTTGCTAATATTTTTAGATTTTTTGGGAATTTGTTCTCTTCAGCTGACAAATTCAATAATTACTATGGCCAGATTAACATCAATACACTTGGCGAAGAAATCAGGTTCTATTTAAATTCAAACAAAATAGGGCGATGGGCTGTTATCGCGATGATTAATAATGAAAACGGCGTATTTGACTTTAAGAATATAAATACAATATTGAAAAATGAACCGAACCTAGAGTATTTAAGAAATTTAACATAAGTTCTAATATGATTGGATATTATAATCGAATGAAAAAATATCAGAATCGTTTAGATGAAATTCAGGCTGAGGTTGCTAACATTACTTCAAAAATGAATATTTTGAAAAGCTCTATGATGCAGCTTTTAACACAATCAACAAATTATGAAAGAAGCGTTATTCAACAAATAACATCGGGTTTTAATAACCTGATGGCTGTAATGAATGCTTTTCCTAATTTAAATGGAAATGCTGTGTTTATTCAAAACTATCAAGAAATGGAAAAACTTGAAGTTGAATTGCAACAATGTTTAAACGATTACAATGGTATTGTTAAAAATTATAATGACGGTATTAATACCTTTCCTGCCATGATTCTTGCATTTATTTTCAGTTTTAAAAAAAGAAATTACGCCAAACGATTCTAAAACATGGAACTTAAAAAAGGCAATAGAGCCGACCTCAATGCGTCTAAATTCAAAATTGGACTTGGATGGGATCCTAATTCCGGAGGCATGGACTTTGATTTGGACGTGAGTGCTTTCATCTTGGGTCCAAATGGAAGGGTACTATTTGATGAGACCTCTCAGGGAGAAAAATTCATCGTTTATTACAACAGCGAAGATCGGATGCTACAAGGTGATTTGGATAAAAATAATTATCGATTAGAACCCTACGATCCAATTAAATATCCAAATAGAGAAGATGATTATCGTGTAAAGACAAGACCAGTAAGTCCAAATTTTGAGGTAATAGGGTCCATAGATGATAAGGATGGAAGATCAAGTGATGGTGACGATGATGAAGATATGTTTATTGACTTAAGCAGAATTAAGTTTGACGTTACAGAAATTATTATTGTTGTATCTATTTATGAAGCGGTTGAAAGGCGTCAGAGTTTTGGTCAAGTCAGAAATGCGTATATCCGTGTAATTGATAATATTACTAACAATGAGCTTCTCAAGTATGAATTAGATGAAGATTTCTCTTCAGAAACTGCTGTTGAGTTTGGAAGAATATACAAACGTGGGGATGTTTGGAGATTTGAAGCTTTGGGAAATGGTACATCAAGTGGTTTTGAAGGCTGCATTAAGAAATACTCATCCTTTTTAAATTAATTTCATTTGTAAAATCAACCAAAACATGGCAATTTCCTTATCAAAAGGTCAAAAAATAGATCTTACAAAATCTACTGGTGAAAGCTTAACAAATTTCTGTGTTGGTGTGAATTGGGGAGCAATTGTTTCAGAAAAAAAATCATTTTGGGGCGGAACCAAAAAAGAAGTTCAGGATGTTGATCTTGACTTAAGTTGCGTACTTACAGATGCTACTGGAGAAATGGTTGATTATATTTATTCACCAGATTACAATGGCTTTTTACAAAAGAATAATCTTCCTTTAGGTAAGCTTACAACTAAAGATGGGGCGTTAAAACATAGTGGAGATGATAGGCAAGGTGATCTGGATGGTGATGATGGCTTAGATAATGAAATCATAACCGTTGATTTGAACAAAGTCGGTGGAAACGTAGATAAAATCTTCTTCTTTTTAAACATTTACCTCAATCAAGGACAAAATTTTGATTTTTCCCATGTTCCATACGCAAAGATTAGGATGTATGAAGGAACAAGCAAAAAAGTAAACACAGTATTTGCTAATTATGATATTGCAACTAGTAGCTCATTTTCCGGAAAAGGCGCACTTGTATTAGGTAAATTATATCGTAGAAATAATATATGGCGATTTGATGCAATTGGAGATGCCACCAGCGACAAAGTCTTTCTTCAAACATTAAACAATATTTTGAAGAATTATGCTAAATAAATGAAGCTTAGAAATGCGAAGATTACCTGTTTTTATATTAATTGATAGCTCCACTTCAATGAGAGGCGAGGCGATTGATGCAGTTAATATTGGAATCAAATTACTCTTGCAATCATTAAGAACAAATCCATTTGCTTTAGAAACTGTTTACCTAAGTGTACTTTCATTTAATACGGAAGCTTTCATAGTCAGACCTTTTAGTGATTTACTGAACAATGATTTAGTAACTATTGAAGCTAAAGGAAGATCCAACTTTGGTATTGGATTAGAGCTACTTATGACAGAAATGAGGCAACAAATTAATAAAACATCTAATGGGAAAAAGGGCGATTGGAAACCCATAATTATATTTATGACAGATGGCAGACCCAGTGGGGCTTGGAAGAAAAAAATAAAGGAATTTCACAGTTGGAATACGGGTCAATTTATTGTTTGTGCTTGTGGGATGAAATCAAATCTACAAATTGCCGAATCTTTTGGCGGGAATATTGTGATTTTGAATAATAAAAATAAGAGCAGTATTTATGAGTTTTTTAATTGGGTGAGCACCTCTATTTCGGTACATTCAAAAAAAATAGAACAAAATACTAATGAATCAGAGATAAATAATAAATTTAAAATACAACTTGATTAATGCGAAGATTACCTGTATATATACTTTTAGAAACTGCCGGAGGCATGAGAGGTGAACGTATTGAGGCAGTTAAGAATGGTCTTGATGTTATGGTTAGCAAACTACGACAAGACCCATTTGCATTGGAATCAGTTTTTATTAGCCTAATTCGATTTGATAGATTAGCAGAAGTAATCGTTCCATTAACAGAATTGGAATTACTTCAAATCCCAGAAATAGAAATTCCTCAATCTTCACCACCACACACTGGAGAGGCTCTAGAGTTTTTGTGTGAGCAAGTTGAAAAAGAAATTATAAAGAGTACAGAGGGTCAAAAAGGTGACTGGAGACCGTTATTATTCATCCTGACTCGAGGCGTACCCGCAGATAAAGAAAAATTTAGATCAGTCGTTGATAGAGTAAAGGCTAAAAATTTTGCAACCATAGTGGCCTGTACAGCAGGCTCAAGGAACTCAGAGGAAGAAATGAAATTACTTACTGGTCATGTTGTTCACTTGGACACTGCGGATAGTTCAACTCTTTCATCTTTCTTCAAGTGGGTGTCTTCATCAATCGGAGTTGGTAACCTTTCTACATCAAGCAATGAAGATATCGTGCTTCCACCCCCTCCGCCTGAAGTACAACCCGTTATTTAAGATTCATGAAGCTAATAAAAACCATATTATTTATACTTCTTTTGAGTCTGTTTCTATACTCTAAGCTCTTACCACATGCCTCGTATTTGAATAAAAAAAAGTTAAAGTACTTTTCATTTTTAGACCGCATTTTTAAACAAGTTTGTTCATTTTTATCTAGAGCTTTTCCATCCAAATGGGAAATAGGCAATAATGGTTTAAAATTGGATTTAGGTTAATTAATAGTTTTTGCAATCATGCTTATAATTTAACGTTCACTATGAGAAGACTACCAGTATACTTTCTAATCGATGTCTCCGAATCTATGGTTGGGGATCAAATCAACTCGGTTGAAGAGGGAATATCTCATGTAATTCAGGAGCTTAAAAAAGATCCGTATGCCTTGGAAACAGTACATATAAGCATCATTGTATTCGCTGGTAAGGCAAAGACTGTTATTCCATTAACTGATATTATTACATTTTATCCCCCAAAATTTTCGATTGGAAGTGGAACTAACTTAGGTGATGGTTTAGGGCAATTAATGTATGAGATGAGAAGAAACTACGTTCCAACTACACCAGATAAGAAAGGAGATTGGAAGCCAATAGTCTTTTTGTTCTCTGATGGTACACCAACAGATAAGCCTCAAAATGCCATAAATGAATGGAAGCAAAATTGGGCCGGTAAGTCCAGTTTAATTGCTATTTCTCTTGGAGATCCTGAAAGTATAATGAAGCTAAAGGAATTAACTCAAGACGTTTACTTGATAAATGATACGAGTGCTAATACTTACAAGAGTTTTTTTAAATGGGTAACAGCTTCTATAAAAGCTTCAAGTGTAAGTGTTACAGATAAAGGAACTCATCAAATGGCTAATACCTCAGGGTTGAATTTAGAAAAAATTGATTTGACCAAACAAGAGGCCGAAACAAACAATCTCGATCCAAATTTCGCTGTATTTATTGCAAAATGCCAAAACACTAAGCGTGAATATTTGATTAAGTATAAAAAGCAAATTCAGGAAAATGGATTTTCATCAAGCCTTGGTTTTGGAACGCTAGTTTATAGATTAGCTGGGGCATACCAAGTAAATCAAGATTACCACGAACTAAGTTCAGACCAACAAATTGACCAGAAAATTTCAACCGAAAATCTTCAGGGATTTCCAACTTGCCCTTGTTGTGGTAACCAATTTGGAGTTGCAGTTTGTTCTTGCAATAAGATTTTATGTTCTGGCGAAGAAAAAATAACTACATGCCCCTGGTGTGGTACCCAAGGTCAATATGGTAATGGTTCCGGATCAATTGATTTAAACAGAAACTTAGGATAAAATGGAAAAAGCAGCACAATATTTAAAGACTTTGTTAGAAAGTAAGGGGATTATCATTCAAGATAAGTACACCAATCTTTTAAACACATTAGTTAATACACAAGAAATAAAGGACTCACTTGAGTCCATCACACTAATACAAGATATAATGATAAATACTTGGCACAAGAATATAAGAGTTAAGGACTTTATAGATTCGGCAATCTCTATACCAAATGCAACAGTTGGTAAACCGTACTCTTTTTCTTTTGATTTTTCCAAAGAACCATTTAAAGGAGTGAATATTTTGTCCGTTACTGGTCAGAATCTTACGATTAATTATGATAAAGAAACATCAACTTTTTCTAGTACATTTACTGAATCTGGACAATTCAAAGTTGAATTATCTTTTAACCTGGAGGGTGAGCCAAGTAATGAATCTACAGGAATTAAAGAGGTTAAGCTACTTGTAAATCCTGATCCTAAATCGCTCTGGAAAAACCTTGATTCTGATCGTAATGATCAGTATTGGAAAGAAGATAACTTATCTGCTTCAGGGATTTTTGGTTCAAAAAAATTCATTGTAGGTTCTAAAAGAGGAAGATCTCATGCCCATGAAGGAATTTTTCGAGATGATGACTTTGGTTTCAACTTTTCTGAACAAACGGGTTGGGGAATAATAGCAGTTGCTGATGGTGCCGGTTCAGCAAAATACAGTCGGAAAGGCTCCTTGATTGCCTGTCAAAAAATTGTTGAATACTTTTTAAATATCCCAATTGAGGAAATTGAAAAATTATCACATGCAATTATTGCCGAGATAAAAGAGTCTAGTGAAATAAACCAGAAAGCCATAAGTTTTTTTTGTATAAATCATCATGGCAAAGCAGCATTTCATGCACTTAATGCTATTAAAGAAGAGGCAACTATTAAGGGTGCTCAGGTAAAAGACTATTCCACCACATTGATTTTTGCGTTTGTAAAAGAGTTTGAAAACAAAATGTTTGTTTCATCTTTTTGGGTTGGCGATGGTGGTATTGGAATAATTTCAAAAGAACCAAATATGGTGAGTTTGTTAGGTGTTCCAGATAGCGGAGAGTTTTCAGGTCAAACTCGATTCTTAACAATGAACGAAATATTTGCTGATAATGACTATATATCAAGAATAAAATACAAGATAATTGATAAATCAGCAATGCTCATTTTGATGACAGATGGCATTACTGACGCAAAATTTCAGACGGATGCAGCACTTGAGAAGCTGGATGTTTGGAATATGTTTCTGCAAGATCTTGAAGGATTGAATGATGATTCAATATCAGTGAATTTTGATGCAGATGTGAAGGTGTCCGAAGAAAATCTTATGAAATGGATGGACTTTTGGAGCCCAGGGAACCATGATGATAGAACTTTAGCTATTCTATATTAAAACTAAAAATATGTCGACAGTAACCGTAAAATCATCAAATGGAACAACATATCAGTATGTTGATAAAGGATCTCCCTCTGCAGCTGGTGGTATGAAAGATGTTTATTTTGCTCCTGATAAGTCTTATGTAGTAGCATTTTTTAGGGATAGCCAAGATGCGGCCTCAAAGGATCGTTTGGAAAACATAGTAAAGCGTTATCGCGAAAGCATATTCAATCAACCTGGCGGCGATTATTGGAAAAACCTTTTTTGCTGGCCTTACGATATGGTAGAACATAATGGTAAAATTGGCGTAATTGTTCCAATTTATCAAAATTGCTACTTTTTTCAACAAGGATATAACAAGGCTCTTCATAATGCTAACCGCGATTGGCCAAGTATCAATGGTAAAGAAAAAGAAGGTAAGTGGTTTGCTCATGCTCCTTACAGAAACAAAAATTATCTTGCTCATTTAGATTCAAGTGAGCTTGGTGATTGGGGAAAGTATATTCGTATTTGTCTAAATGTAAGTAGAGCTGTTGCACGAATGCATGCTGCAGGGCTTGCTCATTCTGATTTATCATACAAAAATGTTTTAATTGACCCCATAACAGGCAATGCAACAATTATAGATATCGACGGCTTGGTAGTTCCTGGGAAATTCCCCCCTGATGTAATTGGAACGCCGGATTTTATAGCACCAGAAGTTTTGGCTACGATCAGCTTGGATAAGAAAGATCCGAATAGAAAACTACCAAGTATGCAAACCGACAGGCATGCATTAGCCGTAATGATATATATGTATCTTTTATATAGACATCCACTTAAAGGCGGCAACTATTTCGGTACTGGTGATTCACAGCAGGAAGATAGTTTGATGATGGGGGCTAAAGCACTTTTCATAGAACATCCAACTGATAAAGCGAATAGACCAAAGGCTGGTCAAATAAACGCTAAAGAACTTCCCTGGGCAGACATCAATAAAATACCTTACACAGTTTGTGGCCCATATTTAAAAGCTTTGTTTGATAGAGCATTCATTGAAGGATTGCATAATCCAAGCAAAAGACCAAGTGCAGAAGAGTGGAAAGATGCGCTTATAAAAACTGTTGATTTGATGCAGCCCTGTCAAAATAATGCATGTGAGCAAAAATGGTTTGTATTTGATAATAATAGTAAACCAAAGTGTCCATTTTGCAATACACAGTATAGAGGACAGTTGCCAGTACTTGATTTATATTATGCTCCAACTCCCGGTAATTACAGGCTAGACAATCATCGCATTATGGTTTATTCTGGACAGAACCTATATCAATGGCATGTAAATAGAAATATCACACCAAATGAAAAATTGACGGATGAACAAAGAAGACCTGTTGGAGACTTTCATTTTCACAATAACAAATGGATATTGATTAATCGAAATATCCCAGATCTTATGGATATTCAAACTAAGCAATTAGTTGCTATTGGGTCCCCAGTAGATTTGACTGATGGAAAACAAATTCTTTTATCAAAAGAAATCGGCGGAAGATTGATAAATATCAAAATAGTGAGTTCCTAAGTTATATAACTAAGACAATTAATACTTTTTTTTAATAAAAAAATTAACAAATTTAAAATATGGACAACTTAATCAATCACCCTGGAATAATAGCAGTATTTAGTGTTGTTATAATAATAATGCTTTTACTTGACTTGGGTATATTTAACAAAAAAAGTCATGCAGTAACTAACAAAGAAGCAGTGATATGGTCGTTAGTATGGATAGCACTATCGATGGCTTTTAGTGTATTTATTTATATAATGACTAATGAAACTGCTGGCTTAGAAAAATTTGCTCAATTTCAATCGGCATATTGGATTGAGAAAGCCCTTTCAGTTGACAACCTATTTGTATTCATTTTAGTTTTTTCCTTCTTTAATGTGCCAATGGAATACCATCATAAAGTTTTGTTTTGGGGAATATTAGGTGCATTATTAATGCGTGCAATTTTCATATTCTCTGGGGTAGGGTTAATCAAAATATTCTACTTAGATGAAATTTTAAAAGGAAATATACCAGACTTGGCTTATTACACCATTACGGTGATATCGATATTACTTCTTGTGATTGGTATTTATTTTTACAGAGTTAAGGTAATATCGTTAACATTAATTTTTTTAGGCTTGATTTTCCTTGGTCTATTTAATGCAACAAAAATATATCCAGCTATCCAGAGTTATGAATTACCACATATAAATATTATTCTTTCATCATTTGGTTTGTTTTTAATTTACGCTGGAATAAAATCTTGGTTTGCAGATGATGGCGATGATGAGGAAGATTTTAGCAAAAGCCATGGCGCTAAATTTATTTATAAAATATTTAAAGTTAGTAAGGAGTTCGATAAAGATAAATTCTTTACAATTGAAAATGGAATAAAAGTCGCAACTCCATTGCTTGTTGTGGTTGGTGTTATAGAATTTACTGATTTATTGTTTGCTGTAGATTCTATCCCAGCAATTTTTGCAATTGCGCCCGATGATCCGTTTATACTTTACACATCTAACATATTTGCAATTCTAGGCTTGAGGTCTCTGTATTTTTTACTGGCTAACTTTATTCATATGTTTAGCAGGCTAAAATATGGTCTTGCAATTATACTTGCATTTATTGGCTTTAAAATGATTATAGCCCCATTCTTCCATATTTCATCTCCGATCTCTCTTGCTGTAGTTGGTAGTGTGTTATTGCTTTCTATTTTAGCCTCAATCGTATTTCCAGTGAAAGATGAAAAATCGTAATAAAACTGTTCAGTAATGTATGTGCCCATTAACTCAAAAAGTGTTTGGGTATATTACCATTTATTTGTCAACGTATTTCTCTGTGACTGGACATTTTTATACGTAATACTTTAAACTTGTCTTGGAAAAAGGGCACTTATAATTTGTGTTTCACTACCAACTGACCATCCCATTTCACTGTGAACTGACCACCCCCATTTGATGGTTTTTGACCTGTTCTATTGAGGTTGAAAACGTTGCTTTGTAGAAATTCAATGCAACGTTATGGCAGGTTAACTGTAAGTACCCCTATGAATCAAACCGTTTAAAATTAGAGAAGCTCGATTTAGTAAAAAAATCATGAAAATTAACGTTTGAATATTGGTATACGTTCAAGCCATGCGGAGAAAATGGTTCATTGTATAGTAAATGCAAATTCATAACAAATTTAATAATTATCCCTTTGTTTTAAAAATCATGGTTAGCGAAGGCTGTAGTTTACGTTGGTTCACTTAATATTACTTTATGAAATATATTTTGATTCTAAATACTATGCTTCTTTCGGTCAATTTATCCAATGCGCAGAGAATGTACGATGGATCGGGAAGTCAAATTGGACGAGTTGATGGCGAACGATATTACGATGGTAACGGGAGGCAAATTGGAAGGTTCAATTCCCAGAGGGTTTATAACGGGTCGGGTCGGCAGAATATATGTACAAACCAAAGGGGAGCTGAAAAAGGAGCTAATCAGCTACTTACGTCAACGAAAGTCAATGAGGCAATCGCGTAAGTTGGTTCATGAAAAGTGTGGAATCATACCTGATATGATCTCGATCCACCAAAGGCCGCCAGAAGTTGCAGATAGATCAGTCCCAGGGCATTGGGAAGGCGATTTAATCATCGGCAAGGCTCAAAAGTCGGCGGTTGGCACCCTTGTGGAGCTTACAGCCCGATTCTTGCTTATCGTGCGTCTTCAGGGCAAGGATGCGGAAAGTGTGCGAAAGGCATTCGCAAAGGCCATGAAGCAATTGCCCGAAAGCCTAACCCTATCATTGACCTATGATCGGGGCAAGGAAATGGCTGAGCACAAGAAGTTCACTATGGATACCCAAATAAAGGTCTACTTCTGCGACCCGCACAGTCCTTGGCAAAGGGGAACCAATGAGAACACCAATGGCTTGGTTAGGGATTTCTGGCCTAAAGGCACAGATTTCAGCAAAATACCCACCAAACAGATTGTCTGGGTGCAAAATGCACTCTATGACCGACCACGGCAAACGCTCAAATGGGAAACACCGCGGGAGTAGATGAACAAGCTGATCTGCAACCAAGCAGAAACAAAAGGCTAATCCGGAAACTTTTGCATAAATTGCAGGGCCCGACGAAACGGAAGGGTGCTCTGCTGGGAAGCAACATGCTAGGGATCAATCGGGCGACCAACAAAAATGTCAATCAGTGGGTTATCTCTTTTTTTGCGCAGCCCACTGATGTTTTTCGAGGTCAATTATGCCTCAAAAAAACCAACCAACGACATAAGTCCAGCTAAAATCCACGAAATTTAAACACCCATCAACAATTAAACGAAAAATCCTTCTATCTTTGGACTACCATGTTGAAACTACCTTTGTCTATTTTTTTGGAATCACGTCTCAAAAGGCCACGATTTGATACTGGAACAACTTAAAAATATTATTGATAAGGCCTTCTAATTTAAAAATTTTAACTTATGGTTGCAGTATTACTTGGTAAATTATTGGGGTTCATTTTTGTTGGATTTATTGCTTGGTTGTTTTTTCGGGTGAGGATTTCATGCCCTCAATGCAATCAAAAAACGGGTTTATCATCGAGCTCTAAAAAAGAACGTGTACGAATGTACTACAGGCATAGTAAGGCTAATGGTGAACCAGATAGGCGGTTCAAAAATAATCCCTTAATTGAAGAGTTTAAGTACTTTTTTATATGTAAAAAATGCGGCAATCACTTTCATGTAATTCATTAAACACTAATCTATCTTTAGATGATTTAAAATGACTATTCCGGAGCAAAGCAGGTCACATTTCAGGTGTAAGCTAGGTCCGAACACGCCTGAAATTTCGGCATATACTGAGTAGTCACCCCCGAAAAACGCATAAGCCACTGATATTCATATAAATACATCAGATTTTGCTTGGTTTTGTCTGCAAGGTTTTTTATTTTAAGTGCATAAACCTTGCAACCTGCCGCCCCGGCCTTTTATAACATACCGGGCGGTTTAATTCCGAGGTATTCATACAACCCGGCGTCCCGCCTCTTTATGGCATGAGATTACTATTTAATTTTATTAAATCAATGATAAATAGGTGGTTATATTAATTTTTTGTTTGGAATTAAATCAAATACATGCAATATTTATAGCA
>Ga0194118_10003303_pt1 | contig 18987 bp, 18 predicted proteins | sample TA2MahsurfametaG_2_FD_148662 | JGI IMG/M metagenome (GOLD analysis project Ga0194118, IMG submission 148662) | Freshwater microbial communities from Lake Tanganyika, Tanzania - TA2015013 Mahale N5 surface | ecosystem: Environmental > Aquatic > Freshwater > Lake | place: Tanzania: Lake...
TCGGTGCCAAGGTGGCCTGCCCGAATCGCGAGGTCATCGACATCGACGGGGACGGCTCCTTCTTAATGAACGTGCAGGAGCTGGCCACCGCCATGGCCGAAAACATCGCGGCCAAGGCCATCATCATTAACAACCAATACCTCGGCATGGTGGTGCAATGGGAGGACCGCTTCTTTTCCAGCAATCGTGGTCACACCTTCCTGGGGGATCCAAACAACACAGAAAAAATCTTTCCCGACTATCTGCCCATCTGCCAGGGCTTCGGCGTGCCGGCCGAGCGCATCACCAAGCCGGAGCAGATCCGTCCGGCGTTAGAGCGCCTCCTCGCCTCAAAGACCGCCTATGTGCTCGACGTGATGGTTCCTTACACCGAACACGTACTGCCGATGATTCCGGCCGGCGCCACCGTGAAGGACATGATTCTCGAGCCGATGCAGCTCGGCGACGCCCCGCTCCAATCCGAAGTTCCGGGCTAATCCCTACCAGATCCGTTTGAGTCCGTATTTTTCGAAAACCGGATTGCGGCTGAGGATAGTAAAGCCTAGCCGATGTGCCTGACAGACTTGGATGCGGTCGAATGGGTCACGGTGGATGGGCTCGAGGGAACGCGCCGCCGCCGCGTCCTCCAATTCCAGTCCAAGAAAATGGAAACCGTTTTGCTCCACGAGACGCGCCAAGCCTTTCTCTAAATCGTAATCTACTTTCAATTTTCCCAGCCCCACTTTGATCGCGGCTTCCCATACGGAAGCCAAACTAATCCAACAAGAGCCGGGATTCGTTTCCATGACTTTTCGTGCCTCGCTTCCGAAGCCATCCTTACCCTCAAAAAAACCCAGCCAGCCGTTCGTATCCACCAGAAACTTCACATGTATTCCTTAAAGTCCTCCAAGGGCTCATCGAAGTCCGGAGACATATAGAATCCCTTGCTTTTGGCGCACCCGAATTTCGCCCTCTTCGATTCCTCCACGGGTGAAAGTTGAGCCACCCGTTTGCCCCTACGAGTGATGTATATCCTCTCCCCCTTTTCCACCGCATCCAAAAGACGGGCCAAATGGGTCTTCGCCTCAAACGCACCTAGCTCCTGCACCTTCATACTACTAAACTAGTTAAACTAGTTTGCTTGTCAAATACGAACGATCGTCAAAAAGGTGAATGCCCCCCTGCCCGAAAAGGCGTATTTTTAATCATGGATGTTTTCCAAGTAGAGCAGCAGCTGGTCTCCGCTCCCCTTGCCGATGTGACCCAGGAAGTTCACAAGGCCCTCGATCGTATGAAGCTCTCTCCCCCGAAGGGCGAAGTGGCCATCACCGCCGGAAGCCGCGGGATCACCAACCTCGTGGCCATCACCAAGGCGGCCGGCGACTGGTTGCGCGACCACGGCGCCCGCCCTTTTCTGGTTCCCTGCATGGGTTCACACAACGGCGCCACCGCCGAAGGCCAGCAGGCCATGGTGGAATCTCTCGGCCTCACCCGCGAAGCCACCGGCATGGAAATCCGTTCGAGCATGGAATGTGTCAAGGTGGGGTCGGTCGAATCAGGCGATGTCTGGATGGACCGCCACTGCTTTGAATCCGCGGGTGTTCTCATCCTCAATCGGATCAAGTTGCACACCTGCTTTGCCGGCCCGGTTCAAAGCGGGCTGGCCAAGATGATGGTGGTGGGGATGGGAAAAATCCGTTCGGCGGAGACCTTTCACTCGGCCCGACCCGACCGCATGCCCCGGATCCTGGAAGAAATGGGCTCGCTCCTGGTGAAGTCCGGTAAAATTTGGGCCGGCTTGGCTCTTCTTGAGGACGGCTTCGACGAAACCGCGGAAATCCATGCCCTCCCGGCCAATCAAATCCTCAAGAAGGAACCAGCCCTGCTGGAAAGACACCGGCACTATTTTCCCGCTCTGCCGTGCGAGGATCTCAACGTCTTGATCGTGGACGAAATCGGCAAGACCTACAGCGGCACCGGCATGGACACCAACGTGATCGGCCGCCGGGGCGTCCATGGCTTTGAAGACCTCACCCAACCGAAAATCAATATCATCGCCGCCCTGGGACTGACCGCGAAAGCCCAGGGCAACGCCCTGGGCGTGGGCTTAGCCGACTTCATCACCCGACGACTGCGGGAAGCCATCGATGAGGATAAGACCCGGGTGAATGCACTCACCACGGGGGACATGCAGCGGATGGCGATTCCCTGCACGCTCCGGGACGATGAGGAGCTGATCGGGACGCTGCGGCAACGGTACGGGGACCTGCGCTGGATGTTCATCCCCAACACCCTCCACGTGGAAAAGATTTATGTGAGCGCTGATCTGGCCACCGAGCTACGGAAGCACCCGCGCTGCCGGGTGTCGGAACGTCCGATTCCCTTGGAATTTTCCCAAGGTCGCTTGCAGCTTTTTTAGAGCTCTACATCCGCGGCCAACACCGCCCGCGGCAATAGTTCACCGGTCCGCTCCAAGGCCTCGGCAAGAGCCATGCCTTCCGGGGTAATGGCGTGCAGGGAAAGCCCGGGGGGCGGAAGGAGGCCTTTCTCCACCGAGCCGGCAAAGACGTGAACTTTTTTTCCGGCGGCGAGCCCCAGATTCGTCACGGCGGACGGTCCTTTTCCCTCCAACGAACTTTGGTCAAATCGGCCTTCCCCGGTGAGGATCACGTCCGCCGCCCGGATGCGGGCCGGCAGATCCAGCCATGCCAACACCAGCTCCGCCCCGGAAATCATTTGGGCACCGGCCCAGGTCATCAAACCGAACCCGATTCCCCCGGCGGCGCCGGCTCCGGGGATTTCCATCAGGTCTTTCGATTTGCCTGCCTTTTCCAAAAGTCTCCCCGCCATGAGCTCCGCATCCTTTTCAAAAGCCGCCAGGTCTTCGGCGGGCAGACCTTTCTGAGGCCCATAGACACGCACCATGCCGCGTGGACCCAACAAAGGGTTGGCGACATCACAAGCCACGCGCATCGGAGGAAAGCCCGGCCGTAAGCCACCTTCCAAGACAGACACGTTTTTCCATTGCTCCGGGCACAGCTTGGAAATTTCTCGTCCATCCCCATCCCGGGCGCAGAGCCCCAGAACCTGGAGACAGCCCAAGCCCAAATCGGAAGTGCCACTTCCCCCAATCCCTAGGACCAAGAGATCGGCGCCCCGCTCAACTGCACCAAGACAAAGTTCTCCGGTTCCGCGGGAAGTTGTCTTCCATGGGTTTCTCTCCTTTTTCGGCACCCGCGCGAGACCGCTGGCCGAAGCCATGTCCACCACTCCGAGAATTCCTTCCTGGCGATCCGCGATCCCCAGCAAACCACGCACTTCCGGAGCCAGTTGGTGGAATGGAATCAACCCAAACTCGCCTTCGACCGGTCGGCCCAAAGGACCGGAGACAATCTGCCGAACCAGCTCCCCTTGGTACGAGCGGGCCAGAATTCCGGCAAAACCTTCACCGCCGTCGGTGAGAGGACAAAAATCCAGCACGACGTTCCGATGCCGCCGGCCCAATGCCTCACCGGCCAGACGGCAGGCCTCCTCGGCTTGGATCGCATCCTTGAACTTGTCGAAAGCCAGCAAGATCCGCATGGCTGGGACCTCCGTCAGGCCCGGCTAGGCCCAATTCAACTGAGGGTAACCTTAAATTTGAAAGGGCTGTCGTCGGAGCCGATCAGAATTTCGTTCGATCCCCCGTGCAAATCCGCCGTGAGGGTGTCTTCCGCCAGGCCGATGGGTTTGTCCCCAACCATGGTGCCCAGCGTGCTGCCCCGATCCCGCACGAAGAAATGATCCCCTTCCCGCTCAATCGAGCAGTGGTTCCGGGAAATCTGGTAGGGCTTGTCGTCGGCGATGGCCAAATCGTTGGCCGCAAAAACCGTGGCCCCTTTGCCTTGCACCTCGTGTTTGCGGCCGAGCCGGAAAGGAAATTTGCTGATGGTGACCGCCGGCTCAGGCAGACGCACCTTGGCGTGTTCCGTGAGAGCCTCCAGCACAACGGAGGTAAAACCACCGGCCGGAGGAGGCGGCGGAGCCGGTTGGGCGGCGGCCGCCGGTGCCCTGGAGACGGGAACGGCCACGGGGGCAACCGTCCGAGTCAGTTCCAGGGAGGGAGGCGGCGCAATCGGAGCGGACACCGGCGCCACCACGCGCGGAACCGGCGCGGCCGTCGGAGCCGGCGCCGCGACACCGGAGGCCAAGGCCTGTTCGGCTTTGCTGCGAAGGCGCATTTCCAGCCGGAGCCGGTCGTTGGCCGTACGCAACCGCTCGAAAAAGGAGGCCATGTAAGGGATGAGAACCTCCGGACGCGAGAGCACCAGTTCGTTGAAGTTTTCCGGGGTGAGCACTTCACATTCGGTCACTTCCAGGACTTGGGCGGAAGCCGAGCGCGGGCGCTCGTCCACCATCGCCATTTCTCCAAAAATATCGCCCTCCCCCAGCTGGGCGAGGATCACCGGTTTTCCGTCCGCCAGGATGGTGATTTCCACGCGGCCCCGCAGGATGCGGTAGGCCTCCTGGCTGTTTTCCCCTTCCCGGAAGATCACCTGCCCCGGCTGAAAGACGGCATGGTTGGACATGAAGGACGAAAATGGGGCTTGGGGTTCCGGCGGGCAAGCCCGCGGGAGCCCGCTTTGGACGTTGAGCCTCTCCCTTGGGTCTTTTATTGAAGAAGTTCCATGGCACGCCCCATTTTGGCCTACGGAGTTCTCTCCGTTGCCCTTCTCCTGGTCTCCTGCCGGCCCGCGCCCGGGCCTTTTCGCCTCTCCGCTGGCATGGCCTTCCAGGATTTGGTCACCGGCCAGGGCTACGACACCGGGCAACTTCGGGGAAACCTTCTCCTTTTGAATTTTTGGGCCGCCTGGAGTCCCGCCAGCTTGAAGGAGCTCCCGGAATTGGCGGCATTGGCCAAAAACTTTCAAAACCAAGGCTTGGTGGTCTACGGCGTCTGTCTGGACGATGCTCCCGCCGCGGAACTGCTCGTCTTTGCCGAGCGCCAAGGCATCCGCTACCCGCTCGTCCGGCCCGGAGACAAGCTGCTGGACGAAATCCAGCCGCTGGAAACCATTCCCTACACCGTACTGATCGACAACGACGGGAAAATTGTCGCCCGTTTCCGCGGGCCCTTCAAACCCCGCGACCTCCGCGAGGCCATCAAAAAAAACCTTTAGGCGCCTGCCCCAGCCACCAACTCCTCGCACCAAGGCAGCACCGTCTCCATGGGCAGGCCGATCACGTTGCTGCGGGACCCCTCCACCCGTTCCACCAGGCGATCCCCGCCGTCCTGCAGGGCGTAGGCCCCGGCTTTGTCCAACACATCAATCTCCCGCACGTAAGCACGTATCTCCGCGTTGGCCAATTCCCGGAACTTTACCCGGGTCCGTACCACGCTCTCCCGGATCTTTTTCCCATCCGGCAGGACCAAGACCGCCGCGGTGACCACCTCATGGGTCCGGCCGCTCAACCACGCCAGCATCTGCCTCGCCACCTCCTCATCCGCCGGCTTGCCGAGCACCCGACCTTCGCAGACCACAATGGTATCCGCCGCCAAAACCGGTTGGCCGGGATGCTTCTCGGCCACGGCCCGGGCCTTCCGGCGGGCGTTGCCGCGGGCCAACTCGCCGGGTTGAATTTCGGGAAAATCCTCTGCCCCCCACTCCTCCACTCGCGGCGACTCCACGTGAAAGGAGATGCCGGACTCCCGCAGCAAATCAGCTCTCCGCGGTGAGGTCGAGGCGAGGATCAGCCGCACCCCGCGATCCTGCCCCCTCCTCCGGGAGGAGGCACGCCCGGAGTAGGGAAGTTATTCTTCCTTATCCTCTTTTTTCCCAAACCCTTCCCCAACAACTTTCAGGCCTTGGTTGAGTCCTTCGAAGGGTCGGGAACGATGAAGGCCTGTGATTGCCGAAGCTCAGCCGATGCGGGGACGTGGACGACGAGAAGCCCCTGCCCCCATCACCATCGAGGGCCTGCCCGCCCACACCAACCTCGAAGCGGAGCGCTCCGTGCTGGGGGCGATGCTGGCCGACCCGGACCACATCGTCGATTTGGCCCAGGAAAAGGGCCTCCGGGAGGATGATTTCTTCGCCCCCGCTCACCGCGTCATTTTCGGCGCCATCACAAAAATGCGGGAGGCCAGCCAAGCCATCGATCCCTCCACCCTGCTGGCCTGGCTCAGGGACCGGAAATTGCAGGATGCCGCCGGCGGCGCCGCCCTCCTTGGCGAGTTGGCCTCGGGAGTCATCAGCATTTTCACCGCTCCCACCCATATCGAGCAGGTCAAAGACAAAAGCCTACTTCGCGAGCTCCAGCAGGCCTGCGCCCAAATCGTGGTCGGCGCCCACGAGCGTCCCCACGAAGTCCAGACCATCCTCGATGAGGCCGAGCGGGATATCCTGGAGATCCGCGGCAGCCGGGAAACTCAGGGCATCACCCGCGCCGCCGAGGTCGCCCCAAAAACCATCGCCATGATCGAGCAGTTGATCCGCGGCAAAGGCCACACCAGCGGGATCCCTTCGGGTTTTGATGAGCTCGACCAGTTGACCACCGGTTTCAAGGGCGGGGAAATGATCGTCATCGCCGCCCGTCCCGGGGTCGGCAAGACCGCCCTCGCCCTGAGCATGGCCCGCCATATCCTCCGCCGGCGTTTTGACATCGAAAAGGATGACTTTGTCCGCCCCGGCTATCCGGTCGCTTTTTTCTCGCTGGAAATGTCTGCCCAACAGCTGATGTTCCGTCTTCTTTCGTCCCACGCCGGCCTCGATTCCGAACAGATCCGCCGCGGCCAGTTGAGTGACAGCCAGATCACCGCCTTGCGCGGCGTGGCGGCCGAAATCAGCGAATTGCCCCTCCTGCTTGACGAGTCCAGTCTGCTTTCCATCGGGCAGCTCCGCGCCCGCGCCCGACGGCTTAAAAAAATGCAAAACATTGGCATCATTTTCGTCGACTACCTCCAATTGCTCACCTCCGGGACGGACCGCGCCCGGGAGAGCCGCCAGGTCGAGGTCTCCGAAATTTCCCGGGGGCTCAAGGCCCTGGCCATGGAGTTAAACATCCCCGTGGTGGTGCTCGCCCAGCTGAACCGGAAACCGGAGGAAACCAATCAGGACCCCGCCTTGCACCACCTGCGCGAATCCGGTTCGATTGAGCAGGATGCGGATGTCGTCCTGCTCCTCAGCCGGGAAAATCACACCGATGACAACGAATCCACCGAGGGTTCCGCCGAGGACGGAGGCGCAGCCCAACCTCCCCCCACCCAGCGCGGCCTTGTCTGTAAATTAAACATCGCCAAGCAGAGAAACGGACCCACCGACCGGATCCGGCTCCTCTTCCAACCGCGCTTCACCCGGTTCGATTCCCTCCCGCGCGAAGCCCGCTAACCGCCCAAGTCTCTGATGATCTCCCGCGGGTATGTGGCCGTGTTGGCGGATCCCCATACCGATGATTCCATCCGGAAAATTCTCGAATCATGGCTCGCCCGATTTGAAAAAGTTGAACAGGTGGTGCCCGGGGTTCAGGCCGGCAACACCACCACGGCCATACCCACCCCCCAAGATTTGATCCCGGCCGATCATCTGCAGTTTCGGGTGATCCAAGGCGGGGATTTTGCCTGGGCTTACCTGACCCGGGGACGACGGGTAATCGAAACCACCGGCCTGCCGCAGGAAAAGATCGCCCTCTGCCTGGACATCCTCCTGGAACTCAGCGGAGTGACCGAGATCGTGGACCAGCACGACGATCGGCGGTTGGATGAACTGGAGCGAGACGGATTGATGTGAACAGGCCCCCGGTCCTGATCCTCACCGCCGCGTTCGGGGACGGGCACAATGCCGCTGCCCGGGGTTTGGCCGCCGGCATTCAATTGCAGGGAGGTCAGGCCGTGGTGGCGGACCCTTTTGCGGAGTCCCAGCCCGCCCCCAATGACTTTGCCCGGCGTCTCTACCTCACCCTGATCAACCGGGCCCCCCATGCCTGGAACCTGTTTTACCAAACCTGTCACCACCTGCCTTTGATTGAAAAAACCGTTCTGATTCACTCCGCCGCCCAAACGCGGGTGGAGGAACTCCTGCGCCTCCACCAACCCAAAGTCGTCGTGGTGACCTTCCCGGTCTACGCCCATCTCATCGCCCGCCTGCCCCGGGAAATGCGCGAGACCTTTCAACTTATCACCGTAGTGACAGATTCCATCACGGTGCACCGGCTCTGGTCCACCGCCGCCGCCCGCCTTTGGATTGTTCCCAACGAGCCCACCGCCGAGTCCCTTGCCGCCCTGGGCATACCCCGAGAAAAAATCCGGGCCGTGGGATTCCCCGTTGACCCGCGCTTTGCCGCTCCCGAGCCCCATCCTGGCGACGAACCTCCCGGCGAGCGGCCACGCATCCTCCACCTGCTGAATTCCGGGCTCCGGGGCGGGGCAGAGTTGGCGGCCAGCTTGGCCGCCCAGCCGGCTTGGGAATTGACCGTGGGCACCGGTCGCGACTCGAAGGTCATGGAAAAGGTGAAGGAAGCCTTGGGATCCAACGTCTCCAAGGTGCAACTGCTCGGCTGGTCCAGCGAAATGCCCTCCCTGCTGGCGAGAAACCATTTCGTGGTAAGCAAAGCCGGTGGTGCCCTGACCCAAGAAACCATCGCGTCCCGCACCCCTCTCCTCGTTACCCAGGTGGTACCCGGCCAGGAGGAGGGTAACTTCTCACTTTTGCGGAAGATCGGGGTCGCCCGCCTCACGCCCGACGGACCTAGCGCCGTTCAAGCGATCCGGGAAGCCTTGGCAGATCACGGCAAAGGCTGGAAAGAGTGGAAGGCCCGGCTGGCGGCAGTCTCCAGGCCGGATGCTTCCCGGCGCTTGGCGGAGATCTGTCTGGGCCTGACGCCGAGCTAGCCGACCAGAGCCAACCACGCCTTCCACATCGTCCGGGCCAGCTCCTCCGTGGGTTCGGCATATTCCGAACTGTCCTCCAAAATCTGCGCCGGCTCCACCGGGACAGCCGCCAGCTCCTTGCGGGATGCGGAAACCATCTCGTCAATCATTGCCGCCGTCATCTCTAGGTGCGGGACAAGTCCGTAGGCCTTTTTTCCCATTCGGAATCCCGCGCAGGCGCACTTCTGGGAACTGAGCAGATGCACCGCCCCCTTGGGTAACCAAAAGTGGTCTCCGTGCCACATCAGGGCGGGGAAGTTTTCCGGCAGACGCCGGAGCACCGGGTCTTTGCAGGCCTCCGGCATTTTATGGACCGGCACCCAACCGATCTCCTTCTCCCCGGCTTTGACCTCGGCGCCCGCCGCCGCCGCGAGCAACTGTGCCCCCAGACAGATTCCCAAAACCGGTTGGTCGGCTTGGACCGCCTTGCCGAGCAGGAGGATTTCCTCCTTGAGATGGGAAAGCCTGCCTTGGTCGCATACTCCCATCGATCCCCCCATCACCACCAATCCCCCAAAAGGAGCGGGATCCGTGGGCACCTTTTCTTTTTGGTCGATCCGGACAATTCGGACGGTGTGCCCGGCGGAACGGATCTCGTCGGCAATTGTTCCGGGCCCCTCCATGGGCTCATGCTGCAACACCAGAAACTCGGCCATCAAAAAACAATCTGCAAACCGGCGGAATTCCGCAACCTTCTTGTGAAAACTTCTTCCCCGTCCGGATCAGCCTTTGGCTTCCGGCGCATTCTGCAGAAACCAGGCGTAGGTGGAGCGGATCCCCTGCTCAACCGGGATGGTCGCCCGCCACCCCAACTTCCGGATCCGGCTCACCTCGAGAAGCTTGCGGGGCGTCCCATCGGGCTTACCGGAATCCCAGCGGATCGCGCCCGTAAAGCCCACGGCCTGCTTCACCTTTTCCGCCAAATCCCGAATCGTCAGGTCTTCTCCCACTCCGACATTCACGATGTCCCGGCCGTCATATTTCTCCAAAAGCACCAAGAGGCCCGCGGCCAGATCATCCACGTGCAACCATTCTCGCCGCGGGGCGCCCGTCCCCCACAGCACGACTTCCTTTTCCCCCCGCTGCTTGGCCCGGTGCAACTTGGTGATCATGCCGGGCAGGGCGTGGGAGGTTTCCGGATCAAAATTGTCGCCGGGCCCGTACAGGTTGGTGGGCATGGCGGAGATGGCGCTTTTGCCGTACTCGTCACGAAAGGCTTGGGCGAGGCGGATGCCGGTAATTTTGGCCAAGGCGTAGGCGTCATTGGTGGGCTCCAGCGGGCCGGTCAGCAGGGAATCCTCCAAAATCGGCTGGGGCGCCTGTTGGGGATAAATGCAAGAACTGCCCAGAAAGAGGAATTTTTTGCAGCCGTGCCGGAACGCCGATTCCATGAGATTGCTTTGGATGCGGAGGTTGTCCAAGAGGAACTCCACCGGCTTTCGGGAATTTTCCAGGATGCCGCCTACCCGCGCGGCCGCATCGACCACCTGCTCTGGCTTTTCACGGGCAAACCAACGATCCACCGCCACCGGATCGGTTAAGTCCAGCTGCTGGCGGGTTTGGGTTACCACCACGCTCCCCGCCTTCCTCTCCAGGGCCCGGACCACGGCCGAACCCACCATGCCGCGGTGCCCGGCGACAAAAATTTTCACGCCTACTCCCGGATGCGCTGGCCCGCGCGCTCCTCGGCAAGGAGCTGAATGTCCGCATCCACCATGATCTCGGCCAACTGCCTGAACTTCACCTTCGGCTCCCAACCAAGCTTCTTCTTCGCCTTGCTGGCGTCGCCGATGAGCAGATCCACCTCCGCCGGCCGCAGATACCGCTTGTCAAACGCCGCGTGTTTTTTGGAATCCAGACCGGCCCGGGCAAAGGCCACCTCCAGAAACTCCTGCACGGTGTGGGTTTCGCCCGTCGCCACCACATAGTCGTCCGGTTTGTCCTGCTGGAGCATCCGCCACATCGCCTCGACATACTCCGGGGCGTATCCCCAATCCCGCTTGGCCTCCAGATTCCCCAAATACACCTTGTCCTGCAGGCCGGCTTGGATCCGCGCCACTGCCCGGGTGATTTTTCGGGTCACGAAGGTTTCCCCCCGCCTCGGGCTTTCGTGGTTGAAGAGAATTCCGCTGGAGGCGTGCAACCCGTAGCTCTCGCGATAGTTCACGGTGATCCAGTGGGAGTAAACCTTGGCGGCGGCGTAGGGGCTACGGGGGTAAAAAGGGGTGGTTTCGTTTTGGGGTACGGCCTGAACCAACCCGTACATCTCCGAGCTGGAGGCCTGGTAAAACCGCGCCTTTGGAGCCACCTGCCGCATGGCGTCCAAGATTCGGACAGTCCCGATCGCCGTCACATCCCCGGTGAACTCCGGGATATCGAAGCTGACCCGCACATGGCTTTGCGCGGCCAAATTGTAAATTTCCTCTGGTTGGGTCTCCCCGAGGATCTTGATCAACGAACTCGGATCACTGAGGTCGCCGTAATGAAGGAAAAGGCGGGCTCCTTTGTCATGGCGATCTTTGTAAATCGGGTCGATCCGTTCGGTGTTGAAGCTGGAGGAGCGGCGGATGATGCCATGGACCTCGTACCCCTTGCCAAGCAGCAGCTCGGCCAGGTAGGAACCATCCTGTCCGGTGATCCCGGTGATGAGGGCGCGTTTGGCCATGACTCAGGACTTCTCCAGCAGGGGCCGGGCCCGGGCATCGAGTTTTTTGGCCAGGCGAAGGTCCAATTCGCTGATCCCGCCCACATCGTGGGTCGTCAGCTCGATTTTGACCGAGGCGTAGGATTGATGGAGGTCAGGATGATGGTTCATCTGCTCGGCCTCCAGGTTGACCCCGGTCACAAACATGGACGCCGCCACGAAATCGGGAAACTTGTATTCCCGGACAATCCGGCCGCCCGTCTGTTTCCAACCATCCAGGGTGGAGAGAACCACCTCGATCTGATGCCCGCTTAATTTCGCCGCCATCCGTTTAAAATATCGCAAGGCTTGCCCCACCCAAGCTTGGATTTTTTACCACTGCCCCGCACTCTTTCCCCATGCCGGAATTGGCGGAGGTACTTTACTTTGCAAAGCAGTGGCGAGCCGGTCTCGGCAAAAAGATCGCCCGAGTTCATCTCCACCCTGGCAAACGAATCTTCCGGGGAATTCGTCCAGCCGACCTTTCCCAACGTCTGCCCAGGCAAAAGCTCCGTTCCATCCAGACCCACGGCAAACAGATGCTCTTTCGCTTCGGCAACGACCGCTGGCTGGGCGTTCACCTCGGCATGACCGGCAAACTCTCGGCCGAACCCCCCGACCATCTGCCCGGCAAACATGATCATCTCGTCCTCTACACCCGAACCCGCGCGCTGGTGTTTCAGGATCCACGTCTTTTTGGGCGGGTCCGTTTCCATGCATCCCCCCACCCGCCCGGCTGGTGGTCTTCCCTGCCAATCCCCGTGCTCCACCGGAAGTTTTCCTTTCCAAGGTTGTCAGAAATTCTAAAAAAACGCGGCCGCACTCCCTTGAAACCTTTGTTACTGCGGCAGGAATTCTTTCCCGGAATCGGGAATTGGATGGCCGATGAGATCCTTTGGCAGGCTGGCCTGAATCCCCGCACCCTCGCCGGCTCCCTGCACCCGCCGGCCATCGCCGGGCTCCACGTCAAAATTCAAAAGGTATCGAAGGAAGCCCTCCGGATCATCGGCCGGAACTGGTCGGACCCACCCCGCTCCTGGCTTTTCCTGCATCGTTGGGACGACGGAGGAAAGTGCCCGCGCTGCCGGGAAGCACTTTGCAGGCAACCGGTGGGTGGAAGGACCACCTGTTGGTGTCCCGTCTGCCAGAAGGTGGCACTTCCTCGCGGTCGAACTCGGTCGTAATTTACAGAGATGTTTCGGTCCGGACCGCCCCGGCGCATCCAACCCTCTTTACAAAAAAGTGAGGAACCTCCACCTCTGCCGAAAAAACCGGCCTTCTCGGCTCCCGCTTGGCTCCCCACCTCCGGCCTGATTGGCGTTGCCGCCCTGCTGGGGCTGGGCCTTTTGTTCGGACTGTATTTTCTCCTGCGCGGCCCCACCTACTCAAAAAACGATGACGAGCTGCGCACCCCGCAGGTTCTGCAGGCGGATTACGCCCGCTGGAGTTCGTCCCTCCGCCAAATCACCCAGGGGGCCATGGCATCCAGCGCTCCGGCCATTCCAATCCTATCTCCCCCCGTCCAAGCCGATCTCTCCACCCTGGGTTGGTGGAACCGCTGGCGAAATCTCCCGCCGGAGGGTCTCGCCCGGGCCGTGCTGGCCCGGCGCTTACCGCCTCAGATTGAACTTATCGGCCTGAAACCCCTGCGCATGCTCCAAAACGAAGATGGGGTCGCGGTGGATTATGAAATCCGGCTGAAGGCCAAGGAGGATATGCTGCTCGCGCCCGTGGTCCCCGTCGCGATCCCGACGGGGATTTCGGCCACCCACCAGCGTCTGCTGCCTCGGATCGTCTTCGCCTATGACTTGCCTCCGGGAAAAGTGTTTGATCTGGCCCAAGCCCGAACCGTGATCCCAGCCGGAACCACCCTCGAGGGAGGTTGGACCCTGCGCCAGGCCGTCCTCTCCTCGGGCACATGGATGGCCCGGAGCGCCGATCTTCTTCCCATGACCCGGATCCCAGCACTCGAGGCCATTTTTGCCCGTGAAGCCACCACCCCGCCCCCGGCCCTGCTCCGTTCGCGGGGCGAACTGGAAAATGGCGAGGCCAAACGCCGGGCGGCCGCCCAATCGCTCGATGACCGCCTCGCCGCCATCCGCGCCGACGTGAAACAGTATCGTCAAAATCTCATGGCCGGGATTCCTGCCGCCATGAAAAACAAGGGCTTCGGGGCCGGCAGCGGCGTGCCCACCGCCGCCGGGGTGGGCGCCGTGGGCGGGGCGGCCACCGGAGCGGGCATCGGGGCCATGGCCGGAGGAGGAGACGGGGCGGCGATCGGTGCCGGCGCCGGGGCCTTGGCCGGCATGCTCGTCGGGGCGCTCGTCGCTCACCACGAACACGAGAAAAAAGTGGAACAAGAAAAGGCGGCCCGGCGGCAGGCTGTGGCGGCCGTGGAACGGGAAGTTTCTGACCATGAGCGCCGCCTGATGCGGGAACTGGAAAATGAACTCCATCAGGAGGCGACCCGCCAGGAATCCACGTTGGCGCGCCCTTCCGCTACGCCATAAAACCCACCATGGCTCGTACTGCAAAAAAAGACGCGGTTCTCCGGCGCGTCATCCTCGCCTCCATCTGTGCCGGCTCGGCGATCCTTTTCGGCCTGCTGGCCCTGATTCAATTCAAGCCTCTCCTTGAGGCGGAGAACTATACACGGGACTTGCGTACCCGCTTTGGCCAAACCGCCCCGATTTCGCCGGAGGTCGTTTTTCTCTCCATCGACAAGCAGTCCTACAACGACGTCCTCATGGAGGAGGAGATCGCCGCCCATCCCGCGCTGGCGGAAATGTCCACCGGATCGTGGCCATGGCGTCGTTCGGTCTGGGGCCATGTCATCCGCCGCGTGGCTGAGGCCGGAGCCAAGGTGGTCGCCCTTGACCTCATGTTTCCCACCCCCAAAGAAGGAGATGACGAGTTACTCTTGGCCTTGGAGGAGTTCGGGGACCGTTCCGTGGTGGGAGGAACGTTTGAGGAGGTCAGCAACCTCGGCCGAACCTCCGTCCAGTTAGCCCTGCCCGCTCCTCTGGCGGCCCAAGGCATCACTGAAATCGCCTCCGACAACCCCAGCGGTCGCGTGGGGTACGTCAACCTTTGGCCCGATGCCGACGGCATCATTCGCCGCGCCCACTACCGCCGTACGTTTCAGGACACCTCGGCCATCTCCCTTTCGGGGCGGATGCTGGAGAAAGCGGGCCTCGGTGCCCGCATCCCTCAGGGAGCAACTGGCCTGATCCGTTATGCCGGACCACCCACCTTCAACTACAAGGCGATTCCCATTTACCAGCTGTTTGTGCCCTCCACCTGGGAAAAGGTTTTTCAAAATGGGGCCACGCTGCGCGGCAAACTCGTCCTGGTCGGCCCCTACGGCAACTGGTCCAAGGACTTCCTGAAAACTCCCTACCCGAATCCCATGCCCGGCCCGGAAGTCCACCTCGCCGTCCTGGGCGCCGCCCTGACCGGTAGCTTTCTTCACCTTCCGCCGTTTTGGGCTTCCCCGGCCCTGCTGGGTATTGCGGCGCTTCTGGCTCTTGCCCTCATTTTGGCCACCAGCCAACCCGTGCTCCGGCTTGTCCTGCTCCTGCTGACCGCCCTGGGGTACGCCGTTCTCACCTTTTTCGTCCAAGACAAGCTGAGTCTCATCCTCCCGGCCGTAAATCCTGCCCTCACCCTCCTGCTGGGAGGCATCGGTTGCCTCAGCTACGAGTTCGTCCTCGAGCAGCGCGAAAAGCGGCGGGTGCGGGGCATGTTTTCCACCATGGTCAGCCCCGAGGTGTTGGCCTACATGCAGGCGGATCCCGACCGCTTCCGCCTCACCGGCGAAAAGAGAACCGCCACGATCTTTTTTTCCGACCTGGCCGGCTTCACCACCATTTCCGAATCCGTCACCGCCGAGGATCTGGCCAAAATCCTCAACCGCTACCTCACCCCGATGAGCAACCTGGTCACCAAATACGGCGGCTACATCGATAAGTACGCCGGCGACGCCATCATGGCCGATTTCGGCGTTCCCGTCTGGACCGACGCCGAGGCTACCTCCCATGCCTGGAAAGCCTGCTGGTCGGCCCTTGAGCAGCAGGAGCGCCTGCAAACCCTCAAACAGGAGCTGAAGGCCGAGTACGGGTGCGACATTGATGCCCGCATGGGCATCAACACCGGGGAGGTGGCGGCCGGGAACATGGGCTCAGAACAAAAATTTCAATATACCGTGATGGGCGATGCCGTGAACCAGGCGGCCCGGTTCGAGCCCGCCAACAAGCCCTTCGACACCCACATCATGATCGGGGGAAGAACCTACGAAATGGCCAAGGACAAGATTGAGGCCCGATTCCTCGCCAACATGATTGTGAAGGGAAAAACCGAGCCGGTTCCCTGCTACGAGCTGCTCGCGAAAAAAGGGGAGCTTCCCGCAACCAAAGCTGCCGTGGTCCGGCTTTTTGAGGAGGGCTGGAAACTCCATGCCCAAAAGAAATTTCACGAGGCCATCGCCAAATTCGACGAAGCCCTCGCCCTCGACCCCCACGACGGCCCCGCCAAAGCCTATCGCAAAATCTCGGAGGGCTTTTTGAAAAGCCCGCCTCCCGATGGCTGGGCCGGGGAATATATCCAGACCTCCAAATAAGGCGGCCCGGTACGGAGATGGCGGCATGAATCAGTGCATCACCCACATTTTTTTTGATTTGGGCAACATCCTGGTGGGCCTCCACGCCGGCAAAAAGCTCCGGGCCCTCGCAAAAAAATCCGGTCAGGAACTGGCCCCTTTCTGTGAAAAGATCTGGTCCCACGAGCGCGCCCACGATTACGAGCGCGGCCGCCATACTTGTGATGAATATTTCGCCCTCCTTGCCGAGGAGTTGGACCTGGCCCACGCCCAGCCGGAATTACGCGAGGCGTTTTGCGACATCTTCCATCCCCTGCCCGAGCGCGTGGCCGTGGCGCGCCAATTGGCGAACCGTTATCCCCTGGGACTTATTTCCAACACCTGTGCCGCCCATATCCGCCATCTGGAATCTGCCTATGACTTTTTCCCGTTATTTTCGCCGCGCATCTACTCCCATGAGGTGGGCGCCCGCAAACCTCATCCCGCCATTTACGACCAGGCTCTGGCGGCGGCTGGAGCCAAGGCGGAGAACTCCCTCTTTATCGACGACTTGGCCGAAAATTTGGAGACCCCTTCCCGGCTCGGCTGGAAAACCATCCATCTTTCTCCCCAAGGGGACCTCGCCTCCTCCCTTCAACAGGTGGGAATTCCTGTCCCGTGACCGGCATGACCAGCAAACGACTTCCCTGGAGCAACTTCGCCCAGAAGATTTTTACGTTTTAATCGTAAAAATTTGAATTTTATTTTCCCAATAGAGGCGGAAAACATATGATGGATTCTTGAGATTATTTCCTCAATTCGTCTGGACTGCCCGGACGGTCTTTCTCTTGTTTGCACTTTTTTCTCCGCGCCTGCAGGCCAACCCGGTTTCCTTCATCGGTTGGATGCCCGTCCAAACCCTGTCGGATGGAAAAACCACCGAAATCGATCTCACCCGTTTTCTCTCCGTTGCTCCCGGGGCCCAACTGGAGATGACGAGGATTTCCGCCCTTCCGAAAACCACCGTCAACCTCGACGCTGCCAAACTCCTCCTCTCCATCGCGCCCGCCCCGGGGGCCCAGGGACTCGAGGATCTCCAACTGAAAATTCGTCCCCCTCCGGGCGAGGAAAACCAGTCGCCGATGACGCTCGAAGGAATTTTCACCTTCAGCATCCAGTCGGTTCCCAAAACCAGATTTCGCTTTTTCGGAACCGGCTCGGAAAAATCCGTCTCCGTCGCCGGCTCTTTTAACGGCTGGAATACCGGGGCCCATCCCTTGGAAAAATCCGGAGATAACCTTTGGGAACTCTCCCTGCCCCTCCCCGCTGGCACTCATTCCTACAAACTCGTCGTGGACGGGCGGTGGCGGCTCGACCCCGCCAACCCAAAAAAGGCCGGGGATGGCACCGGCAATGAAAATTCCCTGATTCAGGTTTCCGGGGCTGCCGGCCCGGCCCCCGTCTTCTTCGCCCGTTCCCGTGCTGCGGAAGCCCTGACCTTTGGCTGTCATCCGGAGACCTGGAAGCCGGCGACCCTTTCCGCCGTTGCCCAGCTCCCCGGGGGCACCTCCCGATCTTTGCCCACCGAGCCCTCCACCGAGGGAGATTGGCAGGTCAAAACCTCCGGTCTGCCCCCGGAAGCCTGGATTCGCATCACGGGCGTCGGCTCGGATGGCTCCCCGGCCTTGCCCGCCCGCGTCCGCGTCGGCGAGGATCCTCCCCCGGGAGCCTCCCGGCACGACCACATTATCTACTTTGCCTTCATTGATCGCTTGGTCGATGGAGACCCCTCCAACAACCCGAAACCCGACTCCCGGGTCGAATCTCCCGCCCAGTATTTCGGGGGCGATCTGGCGGGCGTCAAAAAATTGGTCGACGAGGGTTACTTCGAAAAACTCGGCGTCAACACCCTTTGGCTCTCTCCCGTCAACCAGAACCCCCTGCCCCCGTATCAGGAATTCAAGGAACCCCGCCGCTGGTACACCGGCTACCACGGCTACTGGCCGATCAGCTCCACCGAAGTGGAATCCCGCTTCGGCGGCAATGCCGCCCTCACCGCCTTGGCCGAAGCTGCGGAAAAGAAAAAGATCGGCATCTTGCTGGATCTGGTTCTTGCCCATGTCCACGAGGAGCATCCCACTTGTAAAAAAAATCCGGACTGGTTCGGCTCCCTGATGCTTCCGGATGGCACCCGGAATCTCCGCAAATGGGACAACGAAACCCAGTTTACCACCTGGTTTGAGCCGTTTTTGCCACGATTTAATTACGACTCCCCCGGCGGGGCTTTCCTCGTGGAGAACGCCGTCGACTGGATCAAGAGGTTTAATTTGGACGGGTTCCGGCTCGACGCCGTGAAGCATATCCCCCCGAAATATTGGACCGGCTTTCGCGAAGGACTCCGCCAAGGGCTGCCCCAAACCTCTCGGGAGTCGTTCTACCTCGTCGGGGAAACCTTTATGGACCGCCCGGGAATCAACTCCTTCATCGGACCCAACCGTCTGGACGGACAGTTCGAATTCCCCCTCTACGACACCCTCCTTGAGGTTTTCGGCACGGGCAAGGAGGACTTCGCTTCCTTGGAAAGATCCGCGGCCGCCTCCGACCGCGTCTTCGGCCCCGAAACCGTCATGTCGCCGCTCCTCGGTAACCACGACAAGTCCCGCTTCCTGGCCTACGCCGATGGCGATTTGCCTGACCCGAAAGAGCCCGACGAGTTTGTGGTCGGCTGGACCAAGCCCCCGAAAGTCGACAAGGACTCTTCCTACGAAAAACTGAAGTTGGCCTTCACGTTTGTTCTGACCACCTCCGGTGCTCCGACCATCTATTATGGAGACGAAATCGGCA
>Ga0194118_10003309_pt1 | contig 18947 bp, 17 predicted proteins | sample TA2MahsurfametaG_2_FD_148662 | JGI IMG/M metagenome (GOLD analysis project Ga0194118, IMG submission 148662) | Freshwater microbial communities from Lake Tanganyika, Tanzania - TA2015013 Mahale N5 surface | ecosystem: Environmental > Aquatic > Freshwater > Lake | place: Tanzania: Lake...
TTACCTGACCCCTGCCCCCACCGGCGACCTTAGGCCGCCGGTTTGATTGCTTCCCAAGAAAAAGTGGGCGAACTTTCCCAAGGCCATGATTTCCAACGAAGCCTACGTGCTGGAGTTGCTCCAAAACTCGGGCGCGGTTTCGCCGGAGGATCTGGCGGCCTGTCACCAGGAAGCCGCCACCAACGGCCACTCCCCGCTTGAGGCGGTGGTCAAAAAGGGGCTGCTGACCGAAGATCAGATTCTAGCCTTCGTCGCCAAGGATTGTGGCATGGAGTTTCAGGCTTCCGTGGACCAGGTGGAGGAAGATTTGCTGGGATCGATTCAACCCGCAGAGGTCCGGCGGTATCACGCCATGCCCCTGCGCCGCTTGCCCTCGGGTATCCGGGTGGCCATTCCGGACCCGCTGGATTTTGAGACCCTCGACGCTTTGCGTTACCTGCTGAAAGCCGACCTCGAACCGGTGGTGGTGCCGAGGAGTAAAATTGACGAGGCCATCCAACGATACCTCGGAAAAACGGACGAATCGCTGCAGACCCTCATGGCGAACCTCGGTTCCGGAGAGCTGGAGGTGAAAACCGCGGCCTCGGCCGGGGGAGAGGAGGAAGTCGCGGAGGGCGACGCCCCGATCATCCGGATGGTTTACGGCATGATCCTGGAGGCGCACCGATTGCGGGCCAGTGACATTCACTTGGAGCCCCTCGAAAAGCGGCTCCGCCTCCGGTACCGGATCGACGGCAACCTCCAGGAAATGCGGGATCCGCCCAAGCGGCTTCAGTCGAGCATCGTCAGCCGGATCAAGATCATGTCCAACATCAGCATTGCCGAGAAACGCCTCCCCCAGGACGGCCGCATCGCCCTGGCCACCGCCGACGGCCCCACCCTTGATTTGCGGGTCTCCACCGTGCCGACGATCCACGGCGAATCCGTGGTCATGCGAATCCTCGACAAAAAGAGCTTGCTCCTCGGCCTGCCGGAGCTGGGTTTCTTCGCGGACGACCAGGCGGCGATGGAGCGGGTCATCAATTTGGCCGATGGGATTTTCCTCGTCACAGGTCCGACCGGGTCGGGAAAATCCACCACGCTCTACGCGTGTCTCAACACGATCAACAAGCCGGACCGCAAGCTGATTACCGTGGAGGATCCCGTGGAGTACCAGTTGCCCGGCGTGAACCAGGTGGCGGTGAACGCGGAAATCGGCATGACCTTCGCGGCCGCCCTGCGCTCCATGCTCCGGCAGGCGCCGAACATTATCATGGTGGGCGAGATCCGGGACGTGGAAACCGCCTCGATCGCCATCAACGCCTCCCTGACCGGGCACCTGGTGTTTTCCACCCTGCACACCAACGACGCCCCGAGCGCCATCACCCGTCTGGTGGACATGGGCGTGAAGCCGTTCCTGGTTTCGTCCTCGATCCGGGCGGTGCTGGCGCAACGGCTGGTGCGAAAAATCTGCCCGGACTGCCGCACCTCCTACCAACCGACCGAACTGGAGTTACAGGCCCTCAACCTGACCGCCGCCGAGGCGGCCAAGGCCAACTTTGCCAAGGGCCGCGGCTGCGACCGTTGCCGGGGCACGGGCTACCGGGGACGGGCCGGCATTTTTGAGATCTTCTCGGTGGACGACGAAATCCGCCACCTCATCAACGAAAACGCCCCGGTCTCGAAAATCCGGCAGCGGGCGCGGGATCTCGGGATGCGCACGCTGCGGGAGGACGGCATCCGCAAGGTGGTGGCCGGCCTGACCACGCCGGAGGAGGTCATCTCCGCGACGATGACCGACAAGGACTGACCATGGACGCCCGTTTTCTCCTCCCCTTCCTGCAGGAGCAGAACATTCTGTCCCCGGACCAGGCCCGTGAAATCGCCGAAGAGCAGAGCCGGAGCGGAAAACCCGTGGAGACGATCCTCGCCAACTTCGGCATCCTCGGGCTTCCGCAAATCCTCGAGAAAATTTCCGACAGCCTCGGCCTCCCCCTCATTCCCGACCTGTCCGGCGTGGACCTGAGTCCGGATCTGCTGGCCAAACTACCCCCGCACACCGCCCGCAATCTCGGCGCCCTGCCGGTGGCTTCCGACGGCGGGGTTCTGACGGTGGCCCTCGTGGATCCCCTCGCCTCCCAGGCCCTTGAGGACCTGCGATTCGCCACCGGCATGGAGATCGCCCAGGTGGTGGCCCCACCGGACCAGATCCAGCCCCTCGTGGACCGCCACTACGGCTCGGCCGACGCCAACATCGACGACCTGATCCGGGAACTGGAAAAGACCCCCGAAAGCACCCTGGCGGGGGAAGGCATCGATCTGGCGGAAACCGGCAGCGCCCCGATCGTGAAGTACGTCAACACCGTGATCGCCCGCGCCATCCAGGCGAAGGCCAGCGACATCCATTTCGAGCCGTTTGAAAAGGAGTTCAAGATCCGGTACCGGGTGGACGGCGCGCTGTACGAAATGTCTCCGCCCCCGCGGCGTTTGGCCCTGCCGGTGACCTCGCGGATCAAGGTGATGGCCAACCTCAACATAGCCGAGCGACGAGTGCCCCAGGACGGACGGATCCAGACCCTGCTGGGCGGACGCAGCGTCGATCTCCGCGTCTCCACGCTCCCGACCCAGTACGGGGAAAGCGTGGTGCTCCGCGTGCTGGACCGTTCGGTGGTCAACCTGGATCTGGAGAAGCTCGGCATTCCCAAACCCATTTTTGACTACATCGGGACCACCATCGAAAAGCCAAACGGCATTTTCGTGGTCACCGGACCCACCGGCTCCGGAAAAACGACGACCCTCTACTCCTGCCTCGGCCGCATCAATACCATCGACACCAAAATCCTGACGGTGGAGGACCCGGTGGAATATGAGTTGGAGGGGATCATCCAGGTTCCGGCCAACGAAAGCATCGGGCTGACTTTTGCCCGGGCCCTGCGCGCCTTCCTGCGACAGGATCCCGACAAGATTTTGGTGGGAGAGACGCGGGATTTGGAAACGGCCCAGATCGCCATCCAGGCGAGCCTGACCGGGCACCTGGTTCTCACCAGCCTCCACACCAACGACGCCTCCGGCGCGATCACCCGCCTGCTCGACATGGGGGTGGAGCCGTTTCTGATGTCGGCCACGATGGAAGGGGTCCTCGCCCAGCGACTCCTGCGGCGCATCTGTGCGGACTGCCGGACGGCTTTTTCGCCGAAGGAGGAAGTGTTGACCCAGATCGGGCTGACGCCATCCGAGGTGGGGGACCGGCCGTTTTATTTCGGCAAGGGATGCGAAGCCTGTCACGGGACCGGCTACCGGGGCCGGGTCGGCATCTATGAGCTGCTCGACGTGCGGGAACCCATCCGCCAGCTCATCAACGAACGCGCGCCCTCCGTGGTCATCCGCCAGAAGGCCGTTGAACTGGGCATGTCCACCTTGCGGCAGGACGGAATCCGCAACATTCTCGAGGGCCACACGACCCTCGAGGAAGTCCTGAAATACACCTGACCGCCATGCCGTTCTTCGCCTACACCGCCGTCGATGCGCAGGGCAAAACCCACCAAGGGACGGTGGAGGCGGTCTCGGCGGCCGAGGCGGCCACCGCAATCAAGCGGCTGGGACGTTTCCCCACCCAGATCTCTGAAACGGCTGCGGCGGCGGCCGCCCCGGCGTCCGCCTTCAAGTTTTCGCTGAATTTTTCCCTGGGGGGCGCGCGGGTGCCAACCAAGGTCCTCACGGTTTTCACCCGGCAGCTGGCCACGCTGATCAGCGCGGGCCTCCCCCTGCTGCGCAGCCTGAAAACCCTCGCCAAACAGGAAAAAAATCCGGCTCTCCGGACCATCATGGGCAGCCTGGCGGAGTCCGTGGAGGGCGGAACCACCTTCTCCGAGGCGCTGGCCCAGCACCCCAAGGCGTTCAACAAGCTTTACGTCAACATGGTGAAGGCGGGGGAACTGGGCGGCGTGCTCGAGGTGGTGCTTTCGCGATTGGCGGAATTTGCCGAAAAAAGTCAGCGGATCCGCGGCAAGGTCACTTCCGCGATGGTGTATCCGATCGTGGTGCTGGTGATTGCCGTGCTCATCGTCGGGTTTCTCATGCTTTTTATCGTTCCGAAGTTTGAGGCCATCTTTCAGGACATGCTGGGCGGACGACCACTCCCCGCCATCACCGCCGCGGTCATCGGGGCCAGTCGCTTCATCCAGGGAAATTTCCTTCCCCTCGCCGGGGGGCTGGTTCTGGTCGGGCTGGGCCTCCGGTTTTCCACGCGTCTGCCCGGCTTCGCCCCGGCCCTCGACCGGGCCAAGTTGAAATTGCCGCTGTTCGGCGACCTACTGACCAAGACCGCGGTGGCCCGGTTCAGCCGAACCCTCGGCACCCTGGTCTCCTCCGGCGTTCCGATCCTCCAGGCCCTCCAGATCACCCGCGACACCGCGGGCAACGAACGGGTCAGCCAAGCCATCGACCAGATCCATGACAACGTCAAGGAGGGCGAATCCATGGTCACCCCGATGGAGGCCAGCCAGATTTTTCCGCCCATGGTGGTTTCGATGGTGCAGGTCGGGGAGGAAACCGGCCAACTGCCGGACATGCTCACCAAGGTGGCGGACGTGTTCGAGGACGAGGTGGACACGGCGGTGGCCGGGCTCACTTCCCTGCTGGAACCCATCATGATTGTGATGCTCGCCCTGATCGTGGGAACGATCGTCATCGCCCTGTTCCTGCCGCTGATCACGATCATCCAGGATCTCACGGCCGGCGCCTGATGCCGGGATCGCCGGCATGAGCGTGGAGGTGGTGGTTTGCCGGTGCGGCGAAGACTTGGCTTGGACCCGCAACCTCCCTCCGCGGGTCCGGCTCACCGTTTACGACAAGACCCCGGGCCCCGCGACGGCCTGGCCGGGTTCAATCCCCCTTCCGAACGTCGGGCGGGAGGCCCATGCGTGGCTCCACCACCTGACTGAGCGGTACGACGATCTCCCCGCTTGGACGGTGTTCACCCAGGGAAAACCATTCGATCATGCCCCCGACATGCACCGCGTCATCCGTCAGCTGGCTTGCGGGGAGGGAAACAGGGCCGACTTCCTCTGGCTGGGATTTCTCTGGGAGACGGACGATGACCGGGGTCGCCCGACTTTCGTGAACTGGAGCAAAAACCCCGGCCGCCGGGAACTAGACTTGGCAGGATTTTTCCAGCGCCTTTGGAACGAGCCGGCGCCGCACGTGGTCCGGTACGTGGGGGGAGGCCAGTTTGCCTTGTCCCGCACCGCGGCCCGGCGTCGGTCCCGGGATTTTTACGCGGCGGCCCGGATTCTGGCGGCTGAGTTTCCGGATGCCGCGCACGCCTTTGAGCGAACCTGGGATCGCGTCTTTCTGGAACCGCTGCTGGATCCGGGGCTGTTCGGGCCCTCCGGGCTCCGCGTGTTGAAACCGGTCAAGGCCGGAATCCCCGGAGGAGTTCCCCGTTAGGGCGCATCCGGGGCGGGCGAAGCGGCGCCAGCCCTGGCCTGAAGAGTGGAGAGCCGCTCCCGGAGGTTCGAAGGCAAAACCACCACGCCGCCTTTCACCTCCACCTCGCCCTGCGCACTGCGAGTCAGGGAAAGGCGCTGCCCCTGTTCCTGCCGGTTTTCTTCCCGCAACACCCGCCCCTCCTGGTTCACCACGGTGAGGCGATACATGCCGGCCCCGGTGGCGTAAAGAATGTGCAGGTGACTTTTTTCATCGAACTCGGCGGAAGGCTTGGAAAGGGGCAGGTAAGGGCCGAGACGGCGCGACGGGTAAACCAGGTTTTTTTCCGGAACCTCCACACGCAGATAGAGACCCACGGCGGGGTCCTCAAAAAACTTCAGCAGGGAGTAGACCCGCCGGTCGGCCTCCTCCCCCCTCGGCACCGTCCAGATCACCTCCCCCCGGCCGATGAGAAAGGTGAGCGGATCGGTGAGCAGGGTTTCCCCGGAGGACAGACGGACCGAAGCGCGGACCTGATACCCGCCGGGCTCACGCACGAGATAGTAGGGGGCAAGATCGATCGGAAACGTCCGGGATTCCCCCGGTTGCAAGCGGATCTCCGGCACATCCCACGGACGCTCCGGGCGGATCACTAGTCCATCGGTGGACTGCACGACCATCTCCAACCACGGCCGACCGGGCCCGGACACGAGGTGGAGCTCCCCCGCACCCAGGTTTTTCATGCGGATCTGGAAGGGAATCGGGGAGTACTGAAGGAATGCCGGCTTTCCGGTTTCCAGGCGAAGATCCAGCTGGGCGTGAACGTCGAAGGCAAGCCCGGCCAACAGGACGGCGACTCCGAAAAATCGTGGGAGGCCGCAAATCATCCGGCGATCATGAACCCCGCCGAGGAACCCCGGCAAGGAGATTGGAACTTGCGGGACTTAGGAAACGGGGAGGACGGCCAGGGCGGGGCTCACTTGAGGAGCGGCGGCCTCGGTCGACTCGGTCCGGAGGGCGGCTTTGAGCGCTTTCTTCCAGGTCCCGAAAAAGTGCTTTTTGCAGGCCGCGGCAAAAAGGGACGGATTCGCCCGTTTTACTTCCGGGGTAATCAATGGGATACCCTGCCGTTTGAGCTCCAGGATGCCCTCCACCAGGGATTCGCGCGTCCAGCGTTTGCGCCGGCGAATTTCGTCGTAGTTGATGCCGGCCCGCTCGAGAGCCCGGCCCCAGTTGCCAAAACGACGCCGCGCGGTGGCGATCAGACGGTTGGAGGACTCATCCATCGCCTTGGAGCTGAGATCCGCTCCTTCGGCCTTGAGGCGTCGGATTTCCTCCAGAATGTCGGTCTCCTCCCAGCTGCGGTACCGGTAGATTTCCTCGGATTCCAGACCGGCGGCCTCCAGGGCGGCTTTCCAGCTTCCGAAATATTTGGGTCGGATGGCGGCATAGACCATGGAGTTGTGCTGGCTGAGCGCCATGGCACGAAAGGAGAGATCAACGCCACGGGTATGGAGATCCCGGATTTCCTGGATGATGGCCTCGTTGGACCAGCTCCGGTATTTGCGGACCTGTTCGTAGGGAATACCGGCGGCTTCCACGGCCTGTTGCCAGCTGCCAAAATAGCGAATCGAGGCAGCCAAAAGCTCCTGGTAATTCAAGCGGACATGGTTGGCGTACAGCGCCTCCCCGCGGTCCCTCCAAGCCCGGATCTCCGCGAGAACCTGTTCAGCCGCCCACTTCTTGTTTTTTCTGCCAGTTTTCAACATGAAATTTATTTATAACAAACCCTAGGTTTGTCAAGTTACGAAAAATTTTCATATTTCTTTTATTTTATAAATCAATAATATGAACAGTTTATTCTCCTTTATATAAACGCTTGTAGAGTGATTCTGGAAGGCCTGCTTTTTGAATCTTGGAGGCGGTTTTTTCCAGATTGTAGTTCAGCCTTCTAAGATCGACCACGTTTTCGGAAGGATCGAAAATGGCATATGCGGCCCTCCAGTCTCCGTCCCGGGGTTGCCCAACCGACCCCACATTGAAGAGAAATTTTCGCGCGACCTGCGACCGCTCTGGGTGGACGTCCACCTGCCGAAACTCCACGGGCCTGACCTCACGCTCTTTGACAAAGGCCCCCGGCCGGTGGGTGTGGCCGAGGAAACATAGCGAGGTCTGCTGGTAGAAAAAACTGGTCTGGGCCTCCAACCGGGTGGTGATGTAGCCCCAGTTTTCCGGGCCATCGAGGGTGGCGTGCACTAGCGTCCACTGGGCCTCGCGTTGGACCAACGGAAGGCGCCGCAAGAAATTCATCTGACTGGGGGAAAGCTGGCCACGCGCAAACTCCAGGGACTTTCGGGCATCCGGGGAAAAAGAGGAAAGCGTGCGGGCCTGCACCACCACCTCGTCGTGGTTGCCGCGGACCACCGGACAGCCGAGGGAGCGAACGATTTCCACACACTCGGCTGGGTTGGCGTTGTATCCCACCAAATCCCCCACACAAAGCGGATGGGTGACCCCCTGCTCTTCCATGTCCGCCAGGACCGCTTCCAGCGCCTCGAGATTTCCGTGCACATCGCCGAAAATTCCGTATTTCATCGCCGCCGGTCTCCGGAGGATCCGGTGGTTTGCCGCTCCAGTTTCTCAATTTCGCGGTCGACCAGATCCGGCCTTCGGGCCGGATCCGGGGAACTTCCCATGGAACGTCGGAGTTCCCGGAAATATTCCAGTGCGCCAGCCGGGTCGCCGGCCCGTTCCAGAGCGTAACCCACAAAACGCTCGAGATAAGCGGGGGCATCTCCTTTGGCGAGGGCTTCGCGGTAACAGTCCGCCGCCGCCCGGTAATCCCCCAGCCGTTGCCAATACAGGTCGCCCAAGCGCTGAAAGAGCACCGCTTTTTCGGGAACCGCCCGGGTGCCTCGCTCCAGGAGTTCCCTCCCGGCTTCCACCCACCTGCGGGCCTCGATCCTCCTTCGCGTCTCGTTTTCTTCCCCCCCATACTGCTCGGCGGCGACCGCGGCGTTCCATGCCAGGTGCCAGGAAGCCAAATCCCAAAACAACGCCACCCGGGGCTGCAGAAGCGTCGCCAACTCCAAGTTGCTCCGGACCCGGATCCATTGCTGCCGTTCCCAGGCCCCGTGCGCCTGCAACATCAGCACGTTGGCGGCCAGACCGCGAAAGCCCCCCAAGGCCGCCAACGCCAGGCCTTGTCCAAGTTTTTCCCGGACCGCCACGGCGGTGGGCCCGGAAAATCCCACGGTGGCGAGCCGCTGTTCCCGGGTCATGCGAACCTCCCACGGAATTTTCAGTCCTCCCCAGATCAGCAGCAAGGCGGCTCCCGCGAGGATCGAGCCGGACGGACTCACAGGTCCCTCGCCTCAAAAAGCCAGGCCGCCGCCGCCAGAAGCACCCCGACGTATGCCGCGGAGTAGGCCAGCACCTCCAAGGTACTCCGCCACCGGACAACATTTCCCGCCACGATCTCATCAATCAACGCATAGAGGGTGAAGTCGGGAACCGTTAAAGCCACTCCCGCCAAGAAGGCCTGGAGCAACCAGTTGGCCTTTTCCCCCGACTCAAGCCACTGCTCCCGCGCCACGCTTTGCAGGTGGCCGATCAGATAAACCATCAGGGTCATGGCCACCACGAAAGTGGTCGAGGTTGCCAAGGTGCTGAAAAAGACCGCGAGGCCGCAGACCACAAAAAGTTTCGCTGCGATCAGGGCGAACGCCTGCCAAAGCCTGGGATCCCGCGCCTCCGCCTGGATCGCTTGGACGGCTGCCGCCTCCCCACCCTCCACGCCGATCAGCTGGGCTTCCTTCCAGCGCAGGACGAACCAAAACACCGTTCCCATGATCGCGAGCATCACGCCGAGGAGAGAGACGAGGCCGAGATACTTCCCGGCCACGAATTCCCATCGGCGCAAGGGACGACAAAGGGCCGTGAGGATCGTCCGGCGCTCAATCTCCGCGGGAATCAGTTGGGCCGCTCCCAACAGCCCTACCAGCAGGCCCGTCAGGCTGATCGTGGCATAGCCCAGATCCTTCAGAAACTTGAACTGCTCCTGGAAGGAGAACTCCGCAAAGTAGTTGGCCCCGCCGAGAAGGACCACGGCAAACAGGAGGAGGACGGCAAACACCTTTTGCCGCACCGCCTCGAGAAAGGTGTTGGCCGCCACCGCCCGGATTCGTCGCCAGCTCTCCCTCACGGCCGCTCCTTTTCCGGAAGGCTCCGCAGAAAATAGTCTTCCAGCCGTTCCCGGGGAGAACCTTCCTCGAGCACTTCTCCGCCGTGTTGGGCCAGCCATCCGTGCAGATCCCGGCGATGGGCCTCGGACAGTCCCCGGACCCGCACCTGCCACTCCGCGGTTTGGGTGAGCAGATCCTCCAGTCGACCTTCCCGCAACTTTTGTCCCCGGTGGAGGATGGACACCCGGTCCGCCACGTCCTCCACCTGTTCCAGCAGATGGCTTGAAAAAATTACGGTTTTTCCCCGCCGCTTGAGCTCAAGGATCAGGTCGCGGATCTCCCGGGATCCCGCCGGATCCACCCCGGCGGTAGGTTCGTCCAGCATCACGATTTCAGGATCGCTCACCAGGGCTCCGGCCAGACCGGCGCGCTGCACCATTCCCTTGGAGTAGGTCCGTAACGGCCGCCGCCCCGCCTCTCCCTCCAACCGGACAAGGGAGAGAAGTTCCTCCACCCGTTCTTCCAGTTTTTTCCCACCCATGCCGCTCAATCTCCCATAATACCGGACCAGTTCGGCTCCACACAGGAAAGCGGGAAAATAAGGGTTTTCCGGCAGAAAACCGATCTGCCTTCGCGCCGCCAAGGTGCCCGCCCGGCAACCGCAAACCTCGGCCCGACCCGAAGTCGGACGAAGCAAACCCAGAATCATTTTCATGGCGGTGCTTTTCCCGCTGCCGTTGGGCCCCAGCAGGCCGAACACTTCCCCCCGCCTCACCTCGAGGTCGAGCCCTTCCACGGCCAGAACCCGGCCACGCCCCCAGCCCAAGGAAAATTCCTTCCGCAGTTGCTGCGTCACCACCGCCGGACTCATCGGATTTGAAACCCCCGGTACCCCGCCTCCACCGCCACTTCCTGCCCCTCCTGTTTGCGGATGAAACCTTCCAGATGGCTTTGCGCGATCTCCTTTTCCATGCCCTCCACTTCGCCCCTCTCGCCCTGCAGGAACACCTCGACCCGGCCGTCGGGCAGGTTGGCGGCATGGCCCGCCACCGCAAAACCCTCGGCAATTTGTCGAACGCCGAACCGAAAACCCACGCCCTGCACCCGCCCCTCGTAAAGGATCTTTTTGGCCATCATCCCTGACGATTTTCCCACCCCCCGCTGCAATATTCAAACCCCAAGCCAAGTCTTTTCCGATTTCCGAATTTCGCTTTTACATCGCCCTTCCTCGTCCTCTCTTGGAAAATGGCATTTGTGCAGAACCTCGCCCTTTCCACCTGCTGGCATGCGGACCGCTGCACGGACGGGGCCCGCTTGCTGGAGGAGGCGTCCGCCCTCGGATTTTCCACGGTCGAGCTCAGCCACAATACCCGCTACAGCCTCTGGCCCGGCATTCTTTCCAGCCGCCGCGTGGTGGGCGCGCCCAAGATCGCGGTTCTCCATAATTTTTGCCCTGTGCCTGTCGAAGTGCTGCGGCCCCACCCCAATGCCTATGAGTTTTCGGATCGCCGCACCCCCGCCCGGCGCCTCGCCGAGCGCCATACCCTGGAAACTCTGGAAGCAGCGGCCGAGGTTGGCGCCCGGTTTGTCGTCCTGCACATCGGATCGGCCGGACCCCGGGGCCGAACCCACGCCGGAGAAACCCTGCTGCGTTCCGGCGGCCCCGGCTCCGCCGCCTATGTGAAAGAAAAACTCCAGTCCATCCGCACGATGGAGAAGGCCTTTGCCGAGGCCTGGCCGCGGGTGGAGGAAATTCTTCTTCGGGTTGGTGCAAAGGCGTCCTCCCTGGGGCTTCGTCTCGGATTGGAATGCCGCGAGGATCTGCGGGAAATTCCCCCGGATGATTTCTGGGAATCCATCCTGGCCAAACTGCCCGCTCCCACTTTTGGCTACTGGCACGATTTCGGCCACGCCGCCGCCAAGGAATGGCTGGGGCTCCTCGACCACGCCCAGCACCTCCGCCGTCTTGCCCCCCGCCTGATCGGCGCCCATCTCCACGACTACGATCCTGAAAAGGGTGATCATCTGCCCCTTGGCCAAGGTTCAATTCCCTTCTCCCGCCTCCTACCCCTGTTGCCCCGGGAAACCCATCTTTCCCTGGAGTTATCTCCGGATGTGTCCGCCGAGGACGTCCGTGCCAGTCTCGCATGGTGGAACAAAAACCAGCCCCCACGCTCCTGAGTCGACTCGCCCCCTGGATCCGGCTGGCCGTCACCGTCGGAATCCTTGGCTTCCTGGCTGGCAAGGTGAACTGGGCTGAGTTGGGCCAACGTTTCCTTTCCGCCAACCCCGCTTGGCTGGCGGGGGCGCTCCTCCTGACCCTGGTTTCCATCCTGCTCTGTGGCGTGCGCTTCTGGTTCCTTCTTCGTTTGCAGCAAATCGGGCTCCCGCTTTTCCGGGCCATCCAACTGACCTTCGCCGGATTTTTTTTCAATCTCTTCCTCATCGGCTCCACCGGCGGGGATGCCATTCGGCTCTATTACCTCATCCGCTGGTTTCCGGATCGCAAGGCCCGCTCCGCGCTGGCCATCCTCCTCGACCGGATTTTCGGCGTAGCCGTACTGTTCGGACTAACGCTAATCCTTCTTCCTGCCACCGCTTCCCGACTCGCCCAAGACCCAACTTTCGCGCCGTTGGCCCAGGCCATCCCTTGGCTGGGCCCCACGGGAGCCGGCCTGCTCCTGCTGGCCTTCATTCTTCCCGGCCTCCTCCCGAACCTCCCTCTGCTCGCCCGTCTCCCCGGTCGCGCCGTCATTGTCGATCTCTTGCACGCCCTGCGCGACACCATGCACGGAGGCTGGACCACGGTGACTGCCGTGCTCGTAGCCGTGGCGGTCCACCTGGTCAGCTTCGCCGCCGCCACTCTCCTTGCCCGCTCTCTGGAGTTGCCCATCGACTACGCCTTGGCGGGTCTGATCCTTCTGCTGGTTTTTTCCGCCTCCGCGCTGCCCATCAGCGTCAGCGGCCACGGGGTCCGGGAGGGAGTCATGATCTTTCTCTTTGCCCATCTGGGCGTCAGCCAGGATACGGAATCCGCCATCGCCTACTCGCTCCTGATTTTTGGACTGGGACTTTTTTGGAGCCTATTCGGTGGCCTGGCCTATCTCACCCTGAAATCTCCCGATAAACCATGATCCGCCATCCCGAAGCCGAAGCCGTCGTCCGCCGCCTGCATGAGGCCGGCCATCAGGCCGTTTATGCAGGGGGTTGCGTCCGGGACGCGCTCCTGAATCGACCCTACCCAGATGTCGATATTGCCACCTCCGCCACCCCCGATCAGGTTCAGGCAGTTTTTCCGAAGGCCTCCGATCCCCAAGGCAAAGCTTTCGGGGTGATCCGTCTCAAGCAAGGCAATCATGTCTTTGAAATCGCCACTTTCCGGGTCGACGGCCCTTACCTCGACGGCCGCCGCCCCTCCTCCGTCACTTTCACCACCGCCGAAGAGGACGCCAAACGGCGCGACTTCACTGTCAACGGCATGTTCTTCGATCCGCTTCAGGACAAGGTGTTGGATTTCGTCCGAGGTCGCGCGGATCTCGCGGCTAAAACCATCCGCGCCATCGGCGATCCCGCCTCCCGCTTCACCGAAGACCGCCTCCGCCTCTTCCGCGCGATCCGCTTTGCCGTCCAGCTGGGTTTCACGATCGAAACCAACACTTGGAAGGCCCTGGTGGGTCTTGCTCCGGAATCCAAAAACCTTGCTCCCGAACGCATCCGCGACGAACTCGTAAAAATTTTCACCAGCCCCGATCCGGCCCGGGGCCTGGATCTCCTCCACGATTCCGGCCTGATCGCCGTTTGGATCCCCGAGCTGCTGGAAATGCGCGGCTGCGCCCAATCCCCCGAACACCATCCCGAGGGAGACGTTTGGGTTCATACGCGACTGCTTCTCACCCATTTGAAAAATCCCTCCCCCGTGCTCGCCTTCTCCGCGTTATTGCACGATGTCGGCAAACCCCGCACCTCGCGCACCGAACCGTCCGGCCGCATCCGCTTCTTCGGTCACGAGGGCGTCGGCGCCCGGATGGCGGAGGAGATCCTGCGGCGGCTCCGTTTTTCCAACGATGATGCCGGGGCCATCGTCGCCTGCATCGCCAACCATATGGCTTTTAAGGACGCCCCCCAGATGAGGGTCAGCACTCTCAAGCGGTTGCTGGCCCGGCCCACCTTTTCCGAGGAGCTGGAATTGCACCGGATCGACTGCACGGCCAGCCACGGGGAACTGGACATCCACCGCTTCCTCCTCACCAAGCAGTCCGAATTCTCCAAGGAGGAGATCAAACCCAGGCCGCTCGTCACCGGTCATGACCTGCAAGAACTGGGCGTCCCCGCCGGCCCAAAAATGGGCGCCCTGTTGCATCAACTGATGGACGAGCAACTCGAGGGAAAACTTCGCGACCGAGAATCGGCCTTGGTAAGGGCCCGGGAACTCCGCGGGCAAGCTGGCACAGCCTAAGCGTACGCCACGAACGCCTCGTACACTTCGTCGGGAATGTCGAGGAGCTTGTAGTCGGTGGATGAGACAAAGATCAGCTGCTGCTTGCCCTTGCCCAATTGGTTTCCGGAAGAATCAAAAATCGCGTGCTCCAGCGTGACGAACTTGCGGTTGTACTCCCCTACTTTGATTTTCACGCTGACCCGCTCGAACTCCCGCGTCTCCCGCATGAACTTGTGCTCAAACGAGCGCGTCAGGATGTAGTAGGGCGTCGTCTTGAGGTTGAATTTCGGCAAACAACGATTGAAGAACAGCTCCCGCGTCTTGCCCACCCACATCGCGTACATCCCGAAATAGACGTTCCCCACGGAGTTCGTGTCCGCATAGGTCGCCACAAAAGTGTGCACGAACCACTTGCCCTCAAAATGACCAAAAAGATCGGTGGCGACCCCGCCGTCTTGCTTGGGGAACGGCACCACTCGGCCTGGCTCTACCCTCTCTTCCATCTCCGTCGGAACTATGAGGGGCCCCGTGGGCCCAGCGGCGGTTCCCTCCAGTTCCTCCACACCCTTCACAAACTCATGGCTCGCGCCCGGCTTCAGCAACATCCAGCCGATGTATCCGACGGGCAAAACGGATCCGACAATCATCCCCCACGGGTTGGAAAGGAAGTAGCCGTAGGCAAAGATCACCACCGCCACGCTGCCCACGCAGAACATCTTGATTTGCGGCAAGGCGTTCCCCTGTCCCGTGTGAAACGCCCGCACCAGCGCTAACGCCGCATAGCCCACAAAGAAAGTGGCGTAGAAAATCATGAAATATTCCAGCTCTAGCCGGAGATAAACCGCCACCAGGGTGAAGAGCCCGGAAAATACCAGGACCGGGACGGGCGAGGCCAGCAGCCCTTCCGGCAGCAAGCTGAGCGGAAACGGCCGACCCGCCCCGCCCGATTTGCTCAAATGCCAGCGCAGGGCGATATAACCACTGTCCAGCGTGGTTAGGGTCATGATGAACAGCGCCACCATGTAGGCCCCGAAGGCCCAAGGATGAAGGGCGGCGATCCCCCACAAAAACTTGGTGATTCCGTCCTGGCCGTAGGCCAAACCGTCGATTCCCAAGTGCATCGGTGCGGCACCCAGTTGCCCAGCCACCCAAAGCGCCAAACTTCCATGCCCCAGAAGCAGCAAAAAAAAGATCGAGCCGCCAATCAGGTAGCTGAGAAGCGGCGACTTGCCTTCCCTCTGAATTTGAATGGCTCGCTGCCACTGCTGCAGATCCAACCAAGGTCCCAGCGTGAGCCCCACGCAGATGGGAATCGCATAGCCCCAAAAATTCAGCCCCATAAAAGGGTTCGCTCCGGTCATGATCGGCTGGCCCTTGCCGATCGAGGGAAGCTGAACCCAGAGCACGACGATCGCCCCGAGCGCGATCAGCCCCAGCACGCCATGGCTGAATTTGATCCGGCGGATGTCAAACTCCTCCCCGAACAAGGTGGCCGCGGCCAGGATCACCAGAATGGTGAGCAACAGGTAAAGCCCCGTCGGCTCCAGGCCGAGCGGCTGCCAGCCATACCGGACCAACGCAAACACCGTCAGGGTGATGGCCAGAATCTGATAAAGGAAAAAGACCAAACGATAAGGACGAGACCAATTGGCAAAAAAGGAACCCAAGGCATCCGGTCCGTTGCCGGCCCGTTTGGCAATCAGCTGGGTCAACCCGCCAAAAACCATCAGACCAAGGGCGTTGGGAATCGCAAACGTCAGCAGCCCAAAAAGACCATACTGCAGGGAGAATTGGACGCTGAAAAACAGGCCCAGCCCCCACATCCAGGACAGCGCCACGGAATTTCCCCAAAGAAAGTTCATAGATTTATCTTATCTTCCCAAAATCTTCCTTCAAGCCCCGGTAGGGCTGCCTCTCCGCAGGCCGCTTCGTTTTCGATCGAAATCTTATCAGTCCTCGATGAGGCGGGTTGGGACAACCCGCCCTACCTTCTTGGTCATTCACCACACTGAGCTGAAGATCTCCTATATCCGATCTTCTATCTCCCATATCCTAAAATTCCCTCACCCTCACTACATCCTTGAAATTTTAAGCCGAAACAAGAGCGGGCGAAGGGATTGCGCCCCGAGAGACCTGCCCCCGCGCCATCCAAATTACGCCTCCGGCAGATTGGTTTTTCCCCGCTCTCACTTCGTTCGAGCGGGCGAAGGGATTGGTCCCCGAAAACACACCCCAACCCATCCTTTTCTTCCCTCCGGGATAGGCGACGGTTCACCCGCTCTCACTTCGTTCGAGCGGGCGAAGGGATTCGAACCCTCGACATCAACCTTGGCAAGGTTGCACTCTACCAACTGAGTTACGCCCGCGATTGGATGAAATTATCCTCCCCCCGGAGGACTGAATCAACCCTATTTCCCAGCGTGAATCTCCACCCTTTCCCCCACCTGATCCGCCGAGGTCTCGTGAATCCTGACCCCCGTTCGCCCGGCCCTCGTTAAGGCTTCCTCGATCGCCCTTCGTGCCAGCTCCGGTCGGTTACAATCCTCGCTAATGTGCCCAAGGAACAGCTCCCGCAGCTCGGGACCGGCCACCTCCTCCACCAACTTCGCCGCTGCCCCGTTGGACAAATGCCCGTGCCGGGCCGAAATCCGCTGTTTCACCGACCACGGCCTCTTCTCCTCCTCCCGCAACATCGCCTCATCATAGTTCGATTCCAGCACCAGCGCGTGACACCCCTTCAACCTCTCCACCACCAGCCGCGTCACGAAGCCCAGATCTGAAATCAGCCCGATCCTCACCTTGCCAGCGGTCACCCGCATCCCGATCGGTTCGGCCGCATCGTGCGGCACCGGAAAGGTCTCGATCCGGAACTCCCCCACCGCCAGCTCCGTACCCGCCTCAAAAGATTTCCACTCCGCCGTGGCCAGATGGGGCTCCAGCGCATCCTTTGTCCCATGGGACGCATACACCGAAATTTTCCTTTTTTTGAGGAAGGTCTTCAGACCGGCGGTGTGATCCCCATGCTCATGGGTCAAGATCACCCCCACCAACTCCGCCTGGACCGCATCCGCCTCCTGCAGCCGCATCTCCAACTGCTTCGCGCTGAGCCCAGCGTCCACCAGAAGAGCCGTCCCCCGGTGCTCCAGATGCAGCGCATTCCCGCGACTCCCGCTTCCCAGCACCGTTAAAATCGCCTCGGCCATGAAGTCTTTTGCCTTTTTTCAGCCCGACCCCAATCCCAAAATCCTTCCCGATGTCGATTTCCCTCCAAACCGGCCTGCGGCAGACCACCACCATCTCCCCCCAGGTCCAGCAGTCCCTCCAACTGCTTCAGACCCCGGCCCTGGAACTGCAAAACCTTCTTCAATCCGAGCTTCAAACCAACCCCGTCCTGGAAGAAGAGCCCCCCGCTGACCTAACCGAGGCTTCCCCACCGGACACGGACGAAGCGGACTCATCCGAAGCTGACTCCGACTGGCCCATCACCTCGGTTCGGCCCGATCGGCCCAAACTCGATCCCAAACAGGCGATTCTGGAATCTACCGTCCGTCCGGAATCTCTTTCCGAACATCTCGAATCCCAGCTCGCGCTCGCCGCTGCTTCCCCCGAACTACGCGCCGCCGCTGCGGAAATCATCGGAAACCTGGACGAGGACGGCTTCCTCCGTACTGAGCTGACTGAAATAACGTCGGCCGCCAAAGTTTCTCCAGAAACGGCCGCTCAGGCACTGGAACTTGTTCAATCCTTTCATCCGCCCGGCGTGGCCGCCCGCACCCTGCCCGAAGCCCTGCTTCTTCAGCTTCACGCCCGCGGCCGGGACGACTCCTTGGAAGCCCGCATCGTTCGTGAGCACTTTGACCTGCTCGGCAAACGGAAGTTCACCGACATCGCTGCCCTTCTCTCCGTCCCGGTCGACTCCGTTCTCGCCGCCTCCGAAGCCATCGCCAAGCTCTCCCCACGGCCCGGCGCCGCTTTTGCCCCGGATCGCCCCGATCTCGTGGTCCGCCCGGAAGCCTCCTTTGTCCGCGACGGCGACCGCTGGCTTCCTCAGTTGGAAGGTGACCTTCTTCCCCGTCTCCGGATCAGCGACCTCTACAAAGACCTTCTCGGGGACGGCTCCGCCGACGAACAGACCCGCACGTATCTCAAGGAGCGCATCCGCTCAGCCCGCTTTCTTCTGCAGGCCCTCGAACGTCGCCAGCAGACCCTGCAAAAACTTCTCGAGGTGATCGGTCGTCGCCAGGCCACCTATTTTGAAGAGGGTCCCGCCGCCCTTCGCCCGCTCACCATGACCGATGCGGCCGCCGAGATCGGCGTTCACGAAACCACCGTCAGCCGGGCCGTCGCCAATAAATACGTCCGCACCCCGTTTGGTGTCGTTCCGCTCCGCTTCTTTTTCGCCACCGCCGTCGGCGGCGAGGATGGCCAAGGCCCGGCGGTGGCCAACACCAGCGCCAAGGAAATCCTCGCGGAGATCGTCGGGCGCGAAAATCCCGAGAAGCCCTACTCGGACGCCACCCTTGAGGAACTCCTCAAGGAACGCGGCATCCCCGTCGCCCGTCGCACCATCGCCAAATACCGGAACGAGCTGGGCATCCTACCCACCCACCTCCGGCGGAAACGGTGACCGCCTCACTCCGCGCCCTGCCGGCCGTTTTCTCGCTCGGCCTACAGCGCCAGCTCGCCTACCGCTGGAACTACTTCTTGCGGGCCGCCTTCAGCGCCTTGCCCCTGCTGGTATCGTTTGTGTTTTGGGGGGCGGTGTTTGGTGACCGGGAAAACGTAGGGAACTACACCTTCGCCGGCATCCTCACCTATTACGCTGTTCTTCTCGTGGTCGAGGCCGTCTCCCAGCCTTCCGATGACGATTTCCAGATCGCCACCGAAATCCGCGAGGGACAGTTGAACCCCATCCTTCT